>ERZ1292623.226-Hain-H51-01um-R1-226-length-63463-cov-21_pt2 | contig 53816 bp, 62 predicted proteins | sample MGYA00564398_ERZ1292623 | MGnify/ENA primary metagenome ERZ1292623 (study PRJEB36523, sample SAMEA6512633) | groundwater metagenome | collected 2019-01-07 | study: AquaDiva: Metagenomics assemblies of 32 groundwater samples
CGGCGATCAATATTTCTGACGGCTTGGCCACTAGCTGGAACCCCAATGCGAGCGGTACCTTAGGACCGATTGTCCTGTCTTTAGTTTTAGATTCTGGAGAAACGGTAATGTACGTTGGGGGTAGTTTCACCAGTATCGGCGGACAAACCCGTAATAGAATCGCGGCGATCAATATTTCTGACGGCTTGGCCACTAGCTGGAACCCCAATGCGAGCGGGGGGGAGGTAGATACAATAGTTTTAAGCCCTGAAGAAAAAACTGCATACATCGTGGGCCAATTTACAAACATCGGCGGTCAAGCTAGAAATCGTGTTGCAGCTTTGGCTTTAAACACCGGTCAAGCTTCAACTTGGGACCCTAATGCAAATGATAGTATAAAAACTATTTCTTTGACTTCCAATGGCGCAACACTTTATTTCGGAGGCCTTTTCCAGACATTAGGACCAGCAGGTTCTTTGGTAGCTAGAGAATATCTTGCTCAATATGATTCACCGACTATTTACTTTACTTTAAACGATTCTGAGGGTAGTGAGGGAACGAGTCCGGCAAATATTGAAGTCTCTCTATCTGAAGTAAATTTGGCAACGGTAAGCGTGGGTTTCGCTGCAATTTCAGGCAGTGCCCAGGGTGGAGGAGTTGATTATACACTTCCTTCAAGTCCTTTAATTATTTCTCCCAATCAAACTACGGCTAATATTTCAGTGACGATTAATAATGATAGCACCGATGAGCCAGACGAAGTCTTTATTTTAGAGCTATCAAATCCCAAAGCGACTTCATTAGCTATTTTTAATTATCTTCAACATACATTTCATATAGTTGATAATGATTCAGAGCCAGCCGTTGATTTTACTTTGACTGTTTCTACTGGAAATGAGGCCACGACACCGGCTAATATACAATTAAGGCTTTCAGCGGCTTCGGGTAAAGACGTAGATGTAACTGCTTCTGTTACTGGAGGAACAGCGACTGGGGGCGGGGTTGATTATACTTTTCCGATAGGAGTGTTTACGATTTCAGCCGGCCAAACGACAGCTAATATCCCAATTACTATTATTAACGATGGATTAACTGAAGCAGCTGAAACAATTGAAATTACTATATCAGGTTCAACAAACTCTACCTTGGGGACAAATACAGTTCATATATATACAATAACTGATATTTAATAGTTGTTAGATTGTCCACAACTAAAAGTTGAAAATTTTTTTCTGGTATTATAGATTTTTTATGAATAAACTAATTCACCGAGAACCCAAATATGAGTGATTTTGAATTAAAACCAGCTGAAGTTAAACAGGAACCGGTTTGGAAGAAGAGGGCAATAAGTCAGGCAGTGCGGGAAAGGGTTAAAGGATTGATTCTCTATCTTTTAATGGCGGCAATTTTGGTGGTTGCCGGTTTCGCCACTTATTTTTGGTATGATGCCTCGGCTTTAAGAAAAAATCCTCAAAAAGCGACCCAAGAAGAAACGAGAAAATTATTAGCCAACATTTCGGAACTGATTGTTCTGCCTGAAGGCGAAACGCCGACCATTGCCACTGTAACCGATCCGGAAAGATTAAAGGACCAGCCGTTTTTTGCCAGAGCCAAGACCGGAGATAAAGTATTGATTTATACCAACGCCAGAAAAGCCATTCTTTACAGTCCGACTCAAAATAAAATCGTGGAAGTGGCGCCGATAAATATCGGTAACACCCAGCCGCAGCAGTAGAATTTAGAATATAAAGAAAAGACATAAGATTGATTATGGCCTTTTTTTGTTCTAACTTAATAACAAATGTTTGAAGAGCATAGTTTTTTAGCTAAGATTCTGGATTTGGTGAGAAAGATAATCCCTCGGACGGTTTTTGAATTTTTTCAGCCCTGGTATCATGGGGTTTTAGCTTTGTCCGGAGCAATCATTTTTGGCTGGCCCTCAAGTAAATTAAAAGTAATTGGTGTGACCGGGAGCAAAGGCAAATCAACCACGGTTTTTTTGATAAGCAGATTCTTAGAGGAAGCCGGATATGGTGTAGCTTCTATAGGTTCTCTTGGTTTTAGGATTGTGGGGGAGGCAGGGAGCGAAGCGACCGTCGGAAGGGGGCGGAGCCCCCTCCGAGTATTATTGGAATGGCCGAACAATTTGAAAATGACTATGCCGGGCCGGTGGAAGATACAAAAATTCTTGGCCCAGGCCGTGAGAGCCGGTTGTCAGTTTGCGGTTTTGGAGATTACTTCTGAAGGAATCAAACAGAAACGACATCTTGGCCTAAAATTTGATGCCGCGGTTTTTACCAATTTGGAAAAGGAACATATTGAAAGTCATGGTTCATTTGAAAAATATTATCAAGCCAAGCAAGAGCTTTTTAAAAGAACTAAAAATATCCATATCCTTAATGCTGATTCAGAGTTTGTGAATTTGTTTTCCAAATTTCCGGCAAGAAAAAAATTATTCTACAGTTTAAGGAATTATCCTGATTTGAGAAGTCATCTTAGAGGAGATTTTAACAAGTCCAACATTTTAGTGGCCACAGAGACAGTTAAAAATTACAATATTGATTTAGAGACGATTCAGAAGGCCTTGGATAAAATAAAAAGCATTCCCGGCCGGTTTGAATTTATAGATGTTGGTCGGCCGTTTAAAGTGGTGATTGATTATGCTCATACGCCAGGATCCCTGGAAGCAGTTTACAAGACGCTAAAAGAAAGTTTAAAGTTTAAAAATTTAAAGCTTATTTGCGTGCTTGGCGCGGCGGGTGGCGGCAGAGACAGGTGGAAGCGGCCGATTTTCGGCCAACTGGCTGAAAATTACTGTGATAAAATTATTCTGACTAACGAGGATCCTTACGATGAACCGCCGGAAAAAATTATTAACGAGGTTGAAGCCGGAATAAACGATGGGACTAAAGTAGAGAAAATAATTGATAGAAGAGAGGCGATAAAGAAAGCCTTAACTTTAGCCCAGAAAAATGATATAGTAGTCATAACTGGAAAGGGCTCTGAAACTTCAATCGCGGTTAAAGGGGGTAAAAAAATTCCATGGTCTGATAAAGGCGTAGTGTTAGAGTTATTAAACCCCGCTACTTTAAGTAGCGGGGTAAAAGAAAATGGTTAAAGAAATTCCGAAAAAGTTTGAAATTCTTGAACATACGGCTGATATTAGGCTCAAGGTTTTCGGTTCTTCGCCAAAAGAACTTTTTAAGAATGCTCTTTATGCGATGGGCTATGTTCAAAAACCGGACATTGTTGAGCAGTCAACTGTCGGTAGAATCATCGGCAGATTACGGGGCCGAAGAGTGGTTGAAGAAGTGGCAATTGAGTCAATGGATTACGACACTCTTTTGGTTGATTTTTTAAGCGGAGTTTTGTCTTACTCTGATACTCAAAATGCCGTATTCTTTGATGTTAAGTTTAAGGAGTTCTCCGAGAACAAAGCTGAAGGGTTAATCTACGGAGTCAAAGTAGATGATTTTGATAAAGATATAAAAGCGGTTACTTATCATGAAGTAGAGGTGAAAGAAATTGAGCCAGGGAAGTGGGAAAGCACTCTTGTATTTGATATTTGATGGAAATTAGAAAGCAAGATCTCAAACGAATCAATGAGTATCTTTGGGAGATTCCCAGGGATTTTCGGTCGGATATGCGGGTGCCAGCTCGGGTTTATATTTCCGAAAAGATGCTGGATTCGTTGTTTAAAGACCGGACCCTGACTCAATTGGTTAATACCGCGGCAATGCCGGGAGTGGTTAAGTATTCAATTGTTATGCCTGACGCCCACGAGGGTTATGGTTTTCCAATCGGCGGAGTAGTGGCAATGAGAGTTGATTCAGGACTGATCAGCCCTGGCGGGATCGGTTATGATATCAATTGCGGAGTCAGATTGTTAAAAAGCAGTATGACCGTTGATGAAGTTAAAGACCATTTGCCTGACTTGGTCTCTCAAATATATACCAATGTTCCATCCGGCGTCGGCCGAGGCGGATATTTAAAACTGGATAAATCAAGTTTTAACCAGGTAATGACCAGGGGCGCCAAATTTATGGTTGAAAGGGGCTATGGTGACGGGAAAGACCTGAATCAAATTGAATCAGAAGGCCAGTTAAAAGGAGCCAACCCGGAAATGGTTTCTGATACAGCCAGAAAAAGAGCATTTGACCAGCTTGGGACAATCGGCGCCGGGAATCATTTTATTGAGGTTCAGAAGGTTGATGAAATTCACACTGAAGAAGAGGCGGAAAAACTCGGTTTATTCAAAGGCCAGGTTTGCGTGATGATTCACACCGGCTCCCGCGGTTTTGGCCATCAGGTCGCCACTGATTACATCAGGAAATTTATGAAAGCAATGACTAAATATCAAATCAATCTGCCGGACCGCGAGCTGGCCGCTGCGCCGTTTAGTTCTGAAGAAGGGAAGGCATACTGGCAGGCGATGTCTTGCGGCGCCAATTTTGCCTGGTCAAACCGTCAGTTCATTACGGCCATGATTCGCAAGGCCTGGGGAAAAGTTTTAAGAGACGGAGATTTACCCATTGTCTATGATGTTTCTCATAATATTGGTAAAATAGAAAGACACTTGGACGAGAACGGTAAAGAAATAGATGTCTTGGTTCATCGAAAAGGAGCAACCCGGGCTTGGCAAGGCCAACCAGTCTTGATTCCTGGTTCAATGGGTACCGCTTCGCATATATTGGTCGGCACTGACCAGACGATGGAAGAAACTTTTGGCAGTTCTTGCCACGGCGCCGGCCGCCTTATGTCCCGTTCAGCGGCCAAAAGGCAGATCCGCGGTCAAGATTTAAAAAAAGAATTGGAAAGCAAAGGGATTATTGTCAAGGCTGGCTCAACGAGCGGTCTTGCCGAAGAAGCACCCCAAGCGTATAAAGATGTAGATGATGTAGTTGATGTAGTTCACGGAGCTGGTATCGCCAAGAAGGTGGCCCGATTAGTGCCCCTGGCAGTTATTAAAGGATGAGCGACGAAAAAATAAATCAACAATTTCTTTGGGCTTTGATTATTTTATCCCTGTTTTTGTTTAGCGGAGCAGTTTTCTTTTTTAATAAGGATTTACCAAAGAACCAGGGAGCCAATATAGAAGCAAGTAAAACTCAAAATGGCCGCGTTTATACCATTTATTACACCAGCGGAGTTTTCAGCCCGACCAATCTGCAGATTAATATCGGCGATACGGTCAGGTTTGTTAATGATAGTCTTTTTTCAATAAGGGTTGTTTCCGATCCTCACCCCAAACACGACGCCCTACCCGGTTTTGACAGTATTTCCGATGTTCCGTCCCAAGGACTGTTTTCCTATACCTTTACTAAGCGGGGAATTTTTGACTATCACAATGAAAGAAATATCGGGCAAAAAGGAACAGTTATTGTTAAATGATACTGCTTTTTCTTCAGGAACTCGGCTTGTTTGCTCTGACCCAGCTGATTGGTATTTTTGTTGCTCTTAAGGGAAAAGCTTTGGTTCAGGAGCAGAATGCAATTATTGATTTAACCATTCAGGAAGTCATTGTTTTTTTAGTTTTCCTTGCCCTTTTCATTTATTTTGTCCGGAGATTTTCACAAAAGTCAGCTTCCTTTTTTAGGTTAATTTTGGGGTTGGCCATTTTTGCCGGCAGTCAAACTGTTTTATCGCTGATTTTTAATGAAGCCACTTTCTCTACCCTGGTTGCTGTTTTGTTCGCTTTTGCAGTTTTAAAAACTAAGATAGTTTTGATTCACAATGCTGGTATTGTTTTGGCCTTGGCCGGAATTGGAGGATTCCTTGGTTTATCTTTAACCCCTTTGACGGTTGTCTTTATTCTGTTGATTCTGTCTTTTTATGACATTATCGCCGTTTATAAAACCAGGCATATGGTTAAGATGGCCGAGGATATGATTAAATCAAGAGCGATTTTCGGATTGATTTTGCCGCAAAAGACTTCAGGCTGGAGAGAGACTTTGGAAAATGTCAGACCCGGCGAGGGATTTATGATTCTTGGTTCGGGCGATGTGGTCATGCCTTTGGTTTTGATTGTTTCAGTAATCGGGATTCAGGGCTTAGTCAGCGGCTTGATTGTTCTGCTTTTTTCTCTGATGGGATTATTTTTGACTTATTACCTTTTTATTACTCAAAAAATTAGGCGACCAATGGCCGCCTTGCCGCCGATAGCGGCGATGTCAATAATAGGGTATTTGGTTTCAATTGTATTGTAGTCTGGTTCGCCGTGCGGGAGTATTCGGTTCGCTCATTCTCGGCTGCTCCAGTCCCGATTGCTTCACAATCGAGGATCCTCGATTTTTGTGAACAAAAATCGGGACGGCAGCCTCCGACAGCGATTCCGCAACAGGAACTCCCGATCGACGTAGTCGATCGAGGATCCTCGATGCGGAGCATCGGGACTTCGACGAGAAGGTCGTCGGCCGTTTTGTCCCTCCGGAAGCTTCCGGAGGGAACCAAGCCAAAACGGCCTCCGAATCCGCTCACCAAACACTCCCGCACGGCGCTTTGACAAAACACACTTGAAATAAGCGAAAAGCCCGCAGGGTATGGCTGTTGAGGAAGTTCTGGAGACCGAGTCCCGATTGCGAAGCAATCGAGGATCCTCGATTCCGATGAAATCGGAATCGGGACAGCAGGGCAAGTCAAGATTGTTTAAAATCCGCCGTTAGGCGGATGAGTCTTGACTTTGCGAGGTCGCAAGTACAGCGAGCAAAACTCGCTGGGTTTTGCGAGCGGTTCCGAAACAGCCATACCCGAGAGGCTTTTCGCAGTTTACTTTTCTTTTGCTTGCAATTATAATTTAAGGAAATGAAGTTTAAATTCGTCGTATCCGGGGCGGCTGATGAAGGATTTTGTGACATAGATGCGCCAGCCAAAGCAGAGGAGACTGGCAGAGAAGTAGTGAAACAGGGCGGAGTTTTAGTTACCGGAGCAACCACCGGCATTCCGGAATTTGCCGCCAAAGGGGCTAAGCTGGAAGGCGGCATTGTTATCGGTTTAAGCCCGGCGGCATCGCTTCAGCACCATATAAAAAGCTATAAACTTCCGACCGATTATTATGACACAATAATTTTTACCGGTTTTGATTATTCAGGCAGGAATTTGCTGTTGACTAAATCTGGCGATGCTGTTATAGTTATATGCGGCGGCTTCGGAACACTGAATGAATTTACGATTGCTCTTGAAGATAACAAACCAATCGGCGTTTTAACCGGAACCAGCGGGACCGCCGAAGAAATTAAAAATCTTTTGATGAGTATTAATGATCCCCACCGCCATGGCGCCGGCAAGGTAATTTTTTCCGATAACCCCAAAGAGCTGGTCAGCAAGCTGATTCTATTGATTGAAAAAGACCAAAAAGAATTAAAAATTTCTCCGCCGACCGGAGAATAGGGTCGAAGTATTTTAAATTTTAATATTGAAAATTTATGGCTGACGAAAAACTTGTCGGAAAAATAACTCACTACTATAATAATATTGGAGTAGGAATTATTGAGTTGAAAGGCGGCCTAAAAGCAGGAGATACGGTTCATATAAAAGGCAAGGGCGGCGATTTTGAGCAAATGGTAGATTCAATCCAGATTGAGCATGAGGGAGTTGATAAGGCCAAGAAAGGAGATGTGATTGGGATTAAAGTCAAGCAGAAAGTCAAAGAAGGCGACGAAGTATATTTGAAGTAATAAGTAAAAAGTAATAAGTAAAAATGAGCGAATTTAAAGCAGACAATTTTATCGTTAAAGATGAGATGCCGGTGATTGCCCTGCGGGACGTGGTTTTATTTCCGACTCTGATCGTGCCGCTGGCAGTCGGCCGGCCCAAAACTATGGCTGCCTTGGAGAAAGCAATGGCCCAGGACAAGCTGGCAGTTTTTGTAACCCAAAAAGATCCATCCGAAGATGTTTCTCCGGAAAATCTTTATTCGGTCGGGACGGTCGGCCGGGTCAATATGGTGGTTAAAACCAGCGGCGGAACCGCCAGAGTTGAAGTTGAGGGAATTAAGCGGGTTAAAATTTTAAATTATCCAAAAACCGAACCCTACCTTTCGGCAAAAATTGAACCTCTTGAAACCATTAAAAAAGAAGACCTTGAAATTGAGGCCTTATTAAGAGCGGTCTTGGAACGATTCGCCAGCGTATCCGAATTGGGCAAGCCGTTGCCCCAGCAATTTCTGAATTTAATCAGAAGCATAAAAGATGCCGAGCAGGCTTTATATCTTATTGTCTATCATTTATATCTTGGTATCAAAGAACGGCAGAAAATTTTAGAGATTACCGATATCAAAGAAGCTCTTCAGGAAGTAAACAAGCACTTGATTAAAGAGCTTGAGATTTTGGAGACCGAGAAAAAGCTGGCCAAAGAAACCAGAAAACAGCTTACCAAAATGCAGAAGGAAGTTTACTTGAGGGAACAGATGAAAAGCATTGAGAAAGAGTTGGGACTGGCCGGTGAAAAGACTGAATTTGAAGTGTTCCGTCGAAAAATCAAGGAGGCCAAGATGTCCAAAGAAGTTGAAGCCAAAGCAATGAAAGAGCTGGAGCGGCTTGAGAAGATGCCTTCCTTTAGTCCGGAAGTGGCTTACATCAGGACTTACCTTGACTGGCTGGTTGAACTGCCCTGGTCAAGAAACACCAAAGGCAAAATTGATATCAAAAAGGCAGTTAAAATTCTGGACCAGGATCATTATGGTTTGGATAAGGTAAAAGAGAGGATTCTGGAATTTCTGGCGGTTCAAAAACAGGTTGGCAAAATAAAAGGACCGATTCTTTGTTTTGTCGGGCCGCCCGGAACAGGGAAAACATCTATTGGTCAGTCAATCGCCCGAGCTTTGGGCCGGAAGTTTTTAAGAATTTCCCTTGGCGGAATCAGAGATGAAGCTGAAATCAGAGGTCATCGCCGGACTTATGTCGGCGCTTTGCCTGGCCGAATAATTCAAGGCATTCACAGCGTCAAAGTCAATAATCCGGTCTTTATGCTGGATGAAGTTGATAAGATCGGTTATGACTTTAGGGGCGACCCTTCAGCCGCTTTGCTTGAAGCCCTGGATCCGGAGCAGAATTTTTCTTTTTCAGACCATTATCTTGAGGCGCCTTTTGATTTGTCCAATGTTTTATTCATCACCACGGCCAATATTTTGGACACCATTCCGCCGGCTTTGAGGGATCGCTTGGAAGTGATTGAATTTCCGGGCTACACCGAGCATGAAAAATTCCACATCAGTAAAGAGTTTTTAACGCCCAAGATTTTTAAGGAACACGGCGTGGCTGACATAATTAAATTCAACGATGATGCGGCCAAAGAAATAATCAGAAAGTATACTCGCGAGGCCGGGGTCAGGGATTTGGAGAGACAGTTAGCCAAAATTGTGAGGAAGACAGTCAGAAATTTGGTTGAAAACAATAAAAAGACAGAGAAGATTACCGTTGACTTGGCTTCTTTGAGAAAATTCCTTGGTCCGGAAAGATACCTTTCTCAACTGGCCGAGAAAAGAGATGAAATCGGCGTGGCGACCGGCTTAGCCTGGACTTCGGTTGGAGGCGAGGTGATGTCGGTTGAGGTTACCAGAATGCCGGGCAAAGGAAAACTGGAAATGACCGGTCATTTAGGCAACGTGATGAGGGAATCAGCTAAAACCGCCCTGTCTTTTTCCCGGGCTTTTGCTTCAAAAATGAATTCTAATGTGGAAAGAGACGATGTTCTTAAAGATTTTTACAGTTATGACATTCATATTCACGTTCCATCCGGGGCAATCCCGAAAGACGGGCCGTCGGCCGGCATAACTATTGCCACGGCTTTGGTTTCTCTTTTTAGCGGGTTAAAAGTGAGGAAAGATGTTTCAATGACCGGAGAAGTGACTTTAAGAGGAAAGGTTCTTGGAATTGGAGGAATAAAAGAAAAAGTTTTAGCGGCTCACCGGGCCGGGATTAAGAATGTGATTCTGCCGAAAGACAACGAAAAAGATTTGGATGAAGTGCCGAAAGAAATCAAAAAAGACTTGAAATTCATTTTTGCGGAGCAGATGGGCGATGTTTTAAAAGCTGCCCTTAAGTGGTCAAAGCAATCCAAGGAGCAAAAAAGTATTGAACCCAAAAGCTTAATCGCCCAAAGACCTTATATCACCTAAATCCCTGCATCAAACGATGAGAGATTATATCATTTTTCCTTCTGCCAAATCGTTATTGGCTCTTGGTATTATTTCGGCAATTTTAGCGCCGATAGTTGGAATCGCCATCGGCCTTTTCTTTTTAAAGAGGCCGCAGCTGGCAAAAGAGGCTAAGAGTATTCTTTTGGTCGCTGTTGTCTGGTTAGTTGCCATTTTCTTCATTGCCTTTTAGTCAAAATACAAGGTTATTTTTATATTCGGCCTCTATCCTGATTGGGACAATTGTTGGGGTGGGGGTTTTTGGAATTCCCTTTTCTTTTGCCAAGGCCGGATTTCTAACCGGTTTTTTATTTTTGATTTTTATCGGGATCTTGAGCTTAACGGTGAACTTGATGTTCGGGGAAGTGGTTTTAAGGACCAAAGAGATTCACCAGTTCACCGGCTACACTGAAATTTATTTAAAAAGAGGAGCGAAAATTTTAGCTTCTTTCGCCTGGTTTTTGAGTATTTTCGGAGCTTTACTGGCTTATATCATCATCAGCGGCAATTTTTTGTTCAATATTTTTATTTCCCAGTTTTATCTGGAGCCGTTTATCTATAGCGTCTTATTTTTTATTTTCGCGGCCCTGGCGGTTTTGGCTGGTTTAAAGAGTGTCGCCTGGTTTGAGTTTTTTATGGTTTTATTTTTCAGCTTGATAGTTTTTTTGGTTTTTATTTTCGGCATTCCAAAAATTGACCTAAACAATCTGACTACGATTTTTAACAAAGAATTCTGGTTCCTGCCTTACGGAGTTTTGCTTTTTGCCTTTGCCGGATTTTCAGCCATTCCGACCCAGAAGGAGGTAATCAAAAATCAAACCAGTATTTTGAAAAAAGCAATTATTTGGGGGAGTTTAGTGCCGGCAGTTTTATACTTGATTTTTGCAGTTTCGGTGGTTGGCGTTTCCGGCGATATTACTTCGCCCGATGCGGTCAGCGGTTTGACCGAATTTCTTGACTACCGGATTATCTTTTTAATTTCACTTTTCGGACTTTTGACCATCAGTACTTCGTTTATTGCTTTAGCTTTTGCCTTAGTGGAAACATTGCGGCTTGACTTTGGTTTTAAAAGGTTCAATGCCTGGGTGATTACGGTTTTCATTCCTTTGTTTTTATTTTTATTCGGCGTCAGAAATTTTATTGAAGTCATTGATTTGGCCGGCTCGGTCGCTATCGGCATCGGAAGCGTGATTTTAATTTTTGTTTACAAGAAAGCTAAAAGATTTGGGACGCGGGAGCCGGAATACTCTTTAAATTTACCCGGCTGGCTGCTGAATAGCATCGCCGTTTTATTTGCCATCGGTGCAGTTTATGCTTTATTTGAATAGTGAAAAGCCTCTCGGGTACCGCCATTTCAAAACCGCCTTTCGGGGTATATCAAATTAACCCTTTCTGACAAGATAAGCCAGATAAACGATATAGAGCACGATAAACACGAGGCCCTGCCAACGTTTCAGGACATTTCTTTTTCCGACGAACATAAACAGATAAAGCAGGGCGGCTGAAGCAAGAGTAATGGTAATGTCAAATAAAAGATCAGGCGGGAATACGATTGGTTTAACCAGCGCGGCGGCTCCCAAAATCACCAAAAAGTCAAAAATATTTGAGCCGATGATATTTCCAACAGCAATGCCTGGCTGGCTTTTAAAAGCGGCGACAAAAGTGGCGGCCAGCTCTGGCAAAGACGTGCCGATGCCGACAATAGTAAGCCCAATTAAGGCCTCGGACATGCCGAGTTCCCGGGCAATGATTTCAGCTCCGGCCACCACCCAGTTTCCTCCGAGAATCACCCCTAAAAGTCCAGCAAGAATAAAAAGTACTGCCAGCGGCAGAACCAAAATCCGAAGGGGCTTATGTTCCGGCGGGTTAACCCCGTACGAAGTAGCCGCGCCGCGGTCCTTCGGACTCGCGACTTCGTCGCGAGCGCGACTTCGTACGGGGTTAACCCCGTTTGATTTAATTACAACCCAATAGAGCCAGATGGCAAAAAGGACCAGTAAGGTAAGACCCTCAAATCGCGAAAGCCCATCGCTGTTAAAAGGGATAAGAAATAAAATGACGGCTAAAATCGCCAAGATATTCCAGATAAGGTCTTGACTGACCCAATGGCGTCTAAAAGGCAGGGTAAAAAAAAGAGCCGAGATGCCAAGAATCGCCAGAATATTAAAAGTATTTGAGCCGATTACTGTTCCTAAGCCGATGCTCCCCTCACCTTTAATATTAGCGATGAAAGTTATGGCAAATTCCGGAATTGATGTGCCAATCCCGACAATAACCAACCCAATGACAAAATTTGATATTTTAAGTCTCTGGGCCAAAGAAGTCGAGCCGTCAACAAGAAGACCTGCGCCTTTAATAAGAATATAGAAACCAATGAAAAAAAGCAGTAAATTCAAAAACATTTTTTAGACAATACTTATTTTAACATTTTTAAGGGCTTGCGACGAACTTCTTTTGAGATTAAAATATAAAAAATGAATAAAAACATTTTGATAACCCTTCTTTTGATAGCAGTTTTTGCTCTAATTATTGTGTTTTTTGGAAAGAGGGACGAGGAAGTTGGTTTTTTTGAGACCAGCCCCACCCCGACTCCTTCTCCGACCAGCGGTTCAATTCCATCGCCAACTCCAACTCCAACCTCAACCCCAACCCTGACTCTGACCCCAACTCTGACTCCAACCTCAACCCCGGTCTTGTCTAAGACTATAGTCATTAATATGACCGACAGCGGTTTTACTCCTTCCGAAGTTTCTATTAATGCCGGCGACACAGTTAGGTTTGTAAATCAGAGCAGTCTCTCCCGCTGGCCAGCCAGCGCTATCCATCCCATTCATGAACTTTACCCCGGTTCAAGTATTATTAAGTGCCAAACCACTGAAGCTGATTCAATTTTTGATGCCTGCCGAGGTCTTAATCAGGGAGAAAGCTTCTCTTTTATCTTCGCCGTTAAAGGCACTTGGCCTTATCACGACCACCTTCAGTCTTCAATGACCGGCCGCATAGTTGTTAAGTAATTTGAAATGAAAATCCTTAAGTTGATATTTTTTTCATCCTTCATTTTTATTTTTTTATTTTTACTTTTTAATTTTACTTTTGGCCAGGCCAGCATCCAAGAGGAGGTATCAAACCGGGAAAGACAGATTCAGGAGCTTGAACTTCAGAAAGAGGAATATCAAAAGCAAATAGACGAAAAACAAAAAGAGTCAAAAACCCTGGAGGGGGAAATTTTTATTTTAGACACCCAGATAAAGCAGATCCAGGTGGAAATAAGAGCTCTGGATTTAGTAATTCAGCGGACCGGATTGGAAATTAATTTGACCGAGGAACAAATTGAAGAAGCTCTTGCCAAAATAGACCGGATTAAAAAAATCTTAGCCGAATTTATCAGATTGGTGTATCAAAGCGACCAGGAAAATCTTTTAGCCATTTTGCTGAAAAATAGGGACATTTCCGATTTTTTCAATAATGTTGAAAATATCAGAGCTTCCCAGGAAAAGGCCCAGATAACCATCACCGAACTGAAAGATTTAAAAATTGAACTGGAACAAAAACAGGAAGAGTTGGAACAGCGGAGAACAGAGCACATTGGTTTAAAAAACATTCAGGAATTTGAAAAAAATCAGGTTGATTTGAAAAAATCCGAAAGGAGTAATTTATTTAAAATTACCAGAGGCGAGGAAAGAAGATTTCAGGAGCTGGCCGCTAAAACCGAGCAGGATATTCAAAGATTAAGAAGCCAGATTAGGTTTTTGCTGGAACAGGGTATTACTCTTGAGGAAGCAGTTGAGTTCGGGAGATTAGCGGCAGAAAGAGTCGGCATCAGGCCGGCGTTTCTATTAGCCATTTTGGATGTTGAATCCGGTATTGGCCGAAATGTAGGGAGCGGCAACTGGCTGGATGACATGTATAATTGTTATCTTCGGTTAGGTAAGTTAAGCCGGGCCGAAGCTGAAAGGAGCGCTTTTTTTGCTATTATTGGAAAATTGGGCCTTGACCCCAATTCGGTAAAGGTTTCGGCGGCGCCAAGTTATGGCTGCGGCGGAGCAATGGGTCCGGCCCAGTTCATTCCCTCAACCTGGCTTTTGTATGAGCCGGAAGTTGCCCGTTTAACCGGCCACAATCCGCCCAACCCCTGGAGCATTGAAGATTCGTTTATGGCCGCGGCAATATATTTGGCTAACGCCGGAGCCGGTAATCAAACTCCGGCCGCTGAAATCAGAGCTGCCAATATCTACTTAAGCGGAAAAGCAAACTGCCGCCAAAGTATTTGCCGCTATTATTCAAATCTGGTTTTACAGAAAGCAGCCGAAATAGAGAAAGAATTATAGTCCAGTCGCTTACAGGAGCGACTGGACTTTATCCACAGATACTATTGTTTTCCCTTCCCTTTGTTTTTATAATTTAAGGTATAGATATGTTTAGCGATAAAAAATTTACCAAAGGCGGGATTGATTTATCGGTAGTGTTAATTATTTTTTTGATTGCGGTTGCTTTATTTGCCGGTTTTCTTTTTGGTTTAACTCAAGGCAAGAAGTCGGTTGCTCCTAAAACAAGCGGCCCGGGTTCAGCGGTTGAGATAGATACCGGCTATCAAAATCCTTTTGAAGGAGTGAAGTTTAACCCTTTTAAATGAGCGTGAACCTAAGAATAAGTTTGATTTTGATTGGCGGTCTTTTGGCCGTTTTTATTTTATTTAGCGGAGCTTTGGCTCAAGATGTTGATCGAGAAAGGGCTTTGGAGATTTTGGAAAGTCGCACTGGGCCGGGCGGGTGCGTAACCGAAGCAAGCTGCCGGACTTTTTGCGAGAACCCGGATAATTTTGAGACCTGCATTAATTGGGCCAGGGAAAACGGTTTAATTTCTGACGACGATGCTGAAAGGGCAAGAAGTCTGGCTCAACAAAGAGAAAATTTTTCCGGGCCAGGCGGTTGCTCAAGTCCAGAAGAATGCCATACTTTCTGTGAACAGCCGCAAAATCACGATACTTGTATAGACTTTGCCGTTAGTCAGGGCTTTATGACTCAAGAAGAAGCTGACCAAATCAAAGAATTCAGAAGAGAAGCAGAAAGATTTAGGGAAGAGTTTAGGGAAAGGGGAGAAGAACTTGAGCCGGAAGTTGAAATTGACCCTGGGTTTGATGAAGAAAAGGCTAAACAAATTTTAGAAACCCAGGGCGGGCCTGGCGGATGCAGCACTTTTGATGAATGTGAGGAGTTTTGTGAAAATCCGGATAATCAACAGATTTGTTTTGAATTCGCCGAAGAACACGGATTGTTTACTGACCAAGAAGCGGTAAATAAAATTAAAAGAATACTCGCCGAAGGCGGCCCGGGTGGGTGCCGAGGCGAAAGAGAATGCCATCAGTTTTGCGAAAATCCTGATAATTTTGAAGTTTGTATAAATTTTGCCCAAAGTCATGATTTAATTCCGCCCGAAGAAGTTGAGCGGGCCAGAAGAGGAATTGAAGCATTAAGACAGGGCGGACCAGGCGGTTGTCAAACGCCGAGAGAGTGTCAAGAAATCTGTGAAAGACCAGAGAATCAAGATGCTTGTTTTGAATGGGCTAAAAGCCATGGTTTCATATCAGAAGAACAATTAAGAAGGATTGAGGAATTTAAGAGCCGGGGAGAGGAATTGAGAAGAGAATTTGAATTGCGCCGCCAGGAATTTGAACGACAGGGAAATGAATTTAGGCCGCCGGAAGGATTTATTCCGCCCGGTGACTTTTTGGGGCCGGGCGGATGTAAAGGAGCAGAAGAGTGCCGAAAATATTGCGAAGAACCGGCTCACACCGATGAATGTCAGCAATTTTTCAAAACCCCAGGCGGTTTACAGCCGCCGGGATTTGGCGGGACCCCGCCACCCGAACATCCTGAATATACCGTTCCACCTGAATATGAAGCTCAAGTAAGATGCTTTAAAAATGGTGGAATTTGGACTGGTACTACTTGCGAGTTTCGAGAAGGTGAGTCTCCGACACCCTGGATATCTCCGCCGCCCGGGATAACACCAACTATCTGTCCGGCGATGCCGACGGTTGATTCTTGCCCGGCCGGATATCGAAAGGAAGTGGTCTTCAGTTCTCCAGAATGCGGCACTTATTATACTTGTGTTCTGGAAGAAGGCCAGCCCTCGTCTACTTATTCGCCTGCGCCAACACCAGTTTATTATGAAGATCCAGCAGCTCGTTGTACTAAAGAAGGCGGGACCTGGAATTACCAAACCTCGACCTGCGTCTTTGAAAAAAGCAGCTCAATTCTTCAAAATGCCGGCGCTTATATAAAAGGCGCCTTTAGAGATTTCTTTAAGTAATAGTCTTATTCCAAAAGCGACCCTTTCTACTGTAATTTGTAAATGCGGTTTTTTTGTTGCACAATAAGTAAGTTATGTCAAAGAAAAATAAAACAGTTTTTGCTGCAATGAGTGGAGGTGTTGATTCTTCCGTGGCCGCGGCTTTGATGAAAAAGGCCGGTTTTAGTGTAGTCGGGGTTTTTATGAAACCGTGGTCGCCGACGACAGTTAGCAGTGACTGTTTATGGAAAGAAGACAGGGAAGATGCTTTAAGGGTGGCGGCGAAGTTGGATATTCCGTTTTTGACCTGGGATTTATCAAAAGAATATGAAAAGCACGTGGCCAGATATATGATTGAGGGTTATAAAAAAGGGATTACGCCAAATCCGGATGTGATGTGCAATAAGTTTATAAAATTCGGTGTGTTTTTGGAAAAAGCATTAAAATTAGGTGCCGACTATATTGCAACAGGACATTATGTCCGTCTAAATACGGCCTCCGAATCCGCTCGCCGAACAACTCCCGCGCGGCTCGATTACAAATTACTAAAGGCCAAGGACTTAAACAAAGATCAATCATATTTTTTGTACAATTTGACCCAAGAGCAGTTAAAGTATTGTCTTTTTCCGATAGGGGACTGGACCAAAAATGAAGTTAGAAAGATGGCTAAGAAATTTGGTTTGTTAAATTGGGATAAAAAAGACAGCCAGGGAGTTTGCTTTGTCGGACCGCTAAGAGTTGTCGAGTTTTTAAAAAAATACATCAAGCCGAAAAGGGGATTAGTCTTGAGAAGAAACAACGGTAAGATTTTAGGCGAGCACGATGGCGTTTGGTTTTATACGATTGGCCAGAGACACGGATTCAATTTGGCCGTTGGCGAACCGCATTATGTCGTAGGGAAAGATATAAGAAAGAATATACTTTATGTCGATCGAGGACCCTCGATGCGGAGCATCGGGACTTCGACGAGCAAATTCAAAAGTCAAAATTACGACTCAAAACTTAAAATTACAGAATTTAATTTGATAAACGGCCATAAAAAATTACCTTTGAATTGTAAGGTTAAAACGAGATACAGACAGAGAGATCTAAATTGTACGATTTTGGAGAACGGTTCAGACAAGGCTTTGATTGAAATAAAAGAAAAAAATATCCCAATTGCACCGGGCCAGGCGGCGGTGTTTTATAAAGGCGAGGAAATGCTTGGTGGCGGTATAATTTCCTAATGAGTCATAAAGAAATAAGAAAGAGATTTCTGGATTTTTTCGAAAAGCGCGGACACAAAATCGTGCCTTCTTCGTCTTTGATTCCTGATGATCCGTCAGTTCTTTTCACTTCGGCCGGAATGCAGCAGTTTAAGAAGTATTACTTGGATACCGACTCTCATTACGGAAACAAAGTCGTTTCAATTCAAAAGTGCATCAGAACTACCGACATAGATGAAGTGGGCGATGAGAGCCACCTTACTTTTTTTGAAATGCTTGGGAATTTTTCGTTTAAGTTTCCCGAGGCCGAAGATTCTTATTTCAAGGAAGAGGCGATAAAACTTGGCTATGATTTTATAGTCGGTGAGTTGAAAATCCCGCTGGATAGAATAAAAATTTCTGTTTTTAAAGGCGACTCCAAAGATAATATACCTGAAGACCGCGAATCGTTTGAAATTTGGAAGTCGTTTGGGGTTCCAGAGGACAAAATAATTTTTGGCGATAAGGGGGACAGTTTTTGGGGACCGACGGGCAACCAAGGCCCTTGCGGCCCGACCACCGAAATACATATTGATGGGATTGAGGTTTGGAATATTGTTTTTAATGAGTACTACTGTGACAAAGAAAAACATTTAGTTCTTTTGCAAAGAAAAGGCGTGGATACTGGAATGGGTTTGGAACGGCTGGCAATGGTTCTTCAGAACAAAAAATCGGTTTTTGAAACAGATTTATTTTCTCCGTTACTGACCGAAGTTCACGGTAAGAGACTAGCTCACGATGAATCCGTTATTCGTTCCGAGAGGATAATCACTGACCATCTAAAAGCAAGTTCTTTTTTGATTTCTGATGGGGTTTTACCTTCAAATACCGGCCCGGGCTATATTTTGAGGCGGCTTTTAAGAAGAATTATCAGGCATGCCAAGCTTCTAAACTTGTCCGAAGATTTTTATGAACGTTCCGTGAAAACCATTGTTAATATTTATAAAAACTATTATCCTGAATTTAAAAAAGAACAGAAAAAAATCATTGAGGCAATAGGCGAAGAACACAGAAAGTTTATAAAATCTTTGGATAAAGGATTGAAAGAATTTGAGAGATTAACAAAGGACAAAAAAACTATAAGTGGTGCTGATGCCTTTAATCTTTATCAAAGTTTTGGATTCCCGATTGAATTTACTCAAGAACTTGCCGTTGAGAAAGGCCTAAAAGTTGATTTAGATGAATTTCACAGGCAGCAAAAAGAGCATAAAAAAGCTTCGACTGTCAGTGCGAAAAAAAAGTTTGGGACGTATGAAGTAAGCTAATTTTTATGAAGATTATCAACATTGCTTCAGGCGACAATTTTCAGGACATTTTGCAGGCGGTTAAAGAAACTAAATCATCCGAAATTATTTTAGTTGTTCCAAAATCAAATCGGGTTTTTAAAACCAAAAATCGGGTCGGCCAGCTGAAAATTTATTTTGAAAGATGGAGCAAGCAGGTTTCTATTTTGTCCTCCAGCCCGGTTATTTTAGATAATGCCCGATTAGCCGGTTTTGAAATTAGACAGGAAACACCGCCGGCCAACAAAGACGAGGAAATCGCCTCTCTTTATTCAGAAGAGATACCTGAAAAGAAAGAATCCGAGCCAGAATTTAAAAAAATTGATTATCATCACAAGCCACTGGCTGAGCCAAAAGCGCCGCCTCCAGGAGGAACCAGAGGGATGAAAAAATTTATCCTTATTTTCCTTGGTGCTGCTTTTGCCGTTTTTGTTTTGGTGGTTTTCACGGCTTTGACCGAAGCCAAAATTAAACTGGTCCCCAGGAAGAATGATTTTTCAATAAATGTTCCTTTAATTATCTCCAATAAAATAACCCAAGTTGATGCAGTTTATGGAATGATACCCGGGGAGTTGATTGGGTTTGAAAAACTTGTTTCCAAAGTTTTCCTTTCCACTGGAGAAAAAGAAATTTTTCAGAAAGCGACCGGGAAGATAACCATTTTTAACAATTACGGCACCGCCCCCCAGATTCTGGTGGCGACAACAAGATTCCAGACCGCCGAAGGCCTGGTTTTCAGAATTTTAAAAACTATCGCCGTGCCCGGAGCGACCAAAGTTTCAGATAAGCTTGAGCCGGGCCAGATTGAAGTGGAGGTTATCGCTGACCGGGCCGGTGAAGATTATAATATTAAGCCAGCCGATTTTAAAATCCCAGGATTTTTAGGGAGTCCCAAGTACCAGGGACTTTACGCTAAATCTTTTAATGATTTTTCCGGCGGATTCATCGGCCGAGCAAGATACGTGACCAAAAATGATTTGGAACAAGCCGAAGAAATGCTAAGGAAAGAAACCTCGGAGATTATAAAATCTGAGCTTGCCTCTCTGGCCGGTTTTAAAATTCTTGACAAAGTTTTGAAAGTTGAAATAGAGAAAACGGCTGATTCAAATAAGGCCGATGACGTGGTTGATAAATTCAAAGTGGTGATGAAGGCAAAGGTTGAGACTATTGCCTTTAAGGAAGAAGATGTGGTCAGTTTTACCTCCCAATATGTGGAAAATTCTCAGAATCTAAAGGTGTCAGAAAGGGGATTGAATTTAAGCTATAACGACCTTGAGTTCAACAGAGAAGACGGCGAGCTTTCGCTGAAGCTGATTTCTTCTGGTCAGACCTTTGAAAATATAGACAAAGATAAAATAGTTTCAGAGATTTTAGGAAAAAGCAGCGCCGAAATTAAGAATTATTTCAATAATCTGAAAGAGGTTGAATCAGCCCAGATTCTGCTTTCTCCTTTTTGGGTAAAGAAAGTTCCCGAAGATAAAGATAAAGTAGAGGTAGAAGTGATATTTAATTGACTTATTTCTGCTTATTGTTATAATTTAAAATAAGCGACCATTTGAACAAAGACAAAACAGTAAAACAGGGTTTAGTAACTGAAAGCCTTCCTAACGCCTATTTTAGAGTTCAACTGGAAGACGGCAAAGTAATTTTAGCCCATATTTCAGGAAAAATGAGGCTTTTTTATATCCGAGTGATGGTTGGAGATAGGGTTTTGGTTGAGGTAAGTCCTGACGGAGAGCGAGGAAGGATTGTAAAAAGATTGTGAGAGTTCAGTCATCAGTAAAGAAAATGTGCCGGAACTGCAAGATTGTCCGGAGAAAAGGACGGTTGTATTGCATTTGTCGAAACCCAAAGCATAAGCAGAGACAAGGCTAATGGCGAGAATCAGCGGGGTTAATATCCCCGATAAAAAAAGAGTTGAGATTGCTTTAACCTACATTTACGGGATAGGGCTGTCTTCAAGCAAGCTGATTTTAAAAACAACCAGGATTAACCCAGATAAGCGGGCAAAAGATTTGACCAGTGATGAAATAAGTAAAATTCAGAATGTAATAGATAAGAGCTACAAAGTTGAGGGTGAGTTAAGGAGGGATATTCTTGATGATATAAAAAGGCTGAAGGAAAGCGGCACTTGGCGAGGGGTAAGGCATATTAGAAAACTGCCGCTTAGAGGCCGGACTAGAACTAACTCAAGAACATTAAGAGGCAATATAAGAAAAACAATGGGGTCAGGCAGACGGCCGCCGCCAACGCCGACATAAAGAAGCCAGATAGGTTTTAGCCAGATAGGTATCAGAAACCTAAAACCTAAAACCTAAAACCTTTCTGGCTATCTTGCTAAAAAGTGGGAAAGAAACGGGTTATCACTAAAGGAGGAGATGAAACAATAGCTTTGGAAAAAGGAGTTGAGGTTAAGGTTCCTAAAAAAACTTTAAAAAAACACATAGTCAGCGGCCGGATTTACGTGAATGTTACCTTTAACAACACTATTGTTACCGTGACCGACGAAAAAGGAGAAGTTTTAACCTGGGCTTCAGCCGGAAATTTGGGTTTTAAAGGCACCAGAAAATCAACTCCTTTTGCTGCCACTTTGATTGGCAAAGCCGCGGCTGAAAAAGCTAAGAGATTTGGTTTTTCTGAAGCAACGGTTTACGTAAAAGGAATTGGCCCTGGTCGGGAAGCGGCGATAAGGGGTCTTAATGCAAGCGGCATAGACATTAAAGGAATAGTTGACAATACTCCGGTCCCGCATGGCGGAGTTAGGCCGCCAAAACCACGGCGGGTATAATTATGAGTGCCAGATACATTGGTCCAAAAGAAAAAATTGAAAGACGAATCGGCGAGAAGCTATTTTTAAAAGGGGAGCGTTCGTATTCGCCGAAAGCGGCAATGGTCAGAAAACCGTATCCGCCCGGAGTTCACGGCCGAAGAAAAAAGAGCAGAAGGTTTTCAGAGTATGGGCTTCAGCTTACTTCAAAGCAGAAAATCAGAAATATCTACCGAATTTTGGAAAAACAGTTCCGGGGCTATATCGAAGAAGCTCTGAAATCAAAAGGCGACAGCGGTGATGCCTTAATTCGGAATCTTGAACGGCGGCTTGATAATGTTGTTTTTCGGATGGGACTGGCCCAGGCTCGGGACACGGCCAGACAATTGGTTAGCCACGGTCACTTTCTTATCAACGACCGGCCGGTTAATATCCCATCTTACAAAACTAAGATTGGTGATGTCATTAAAGTGAAGCCGCAAAATTTAAAGAACGGTTATTTTTCTTCAGCCCTGCCTAATTTTTTGAAAAAATACACTCCGCCGTCATGGCTGGAGATTGATAAGGAGAAATTTATTGGTCGAGTTAAGGATTTGCCTAATTTAAGCGAAAGCGGTATAGACCATAAGGATATTCAGGCAATAATTGAGTTTTATTCCAGGTAGCCTTCGGCATATGGATCCCGTTAGAAGTTGACCCTAACGGGAATGGTAAGTAATTATTAATTTAATAGTTTTACAGATTTGCCACCGGTTTAAAACGGTGGACGATCCTAAAACTTCTAACGGGATGGAAATATTAGTCGGAGAACCAAAAATTGTCAGCCAAGGGACCAATCAGGCGGTCTTTGAGATAAGCCCTCTTTACACCGGCTACGGAGTGACTATGGGTAATTCTCTAAGAAGGGTTTTGCTTTCTTCGTTGGAAGGAGCGGCGCCGGTAAAGATTAAAATAAACGGCGTGCCTCACGAATTCACCACCGTTCCCGGAGTTTTGGAAGATGTAGTTGATATAATTTTGAATTTAAAGAAAATAAGATTTAAATTGGCCGGAGCTAATTCGGCAAAAATCACTTTAAGCGCTAAAGGAGAAAGAGAAGTCAGGGCTAAAGACTTGGAGCTTCCAACCGGAGTTGAGGTGGTCAATCCAGAGCAGTTAATTGCCACCATTACCGACAAAAAGGCAGAACTTGATATGGAGATAGAAGTTGAGCGGGGAATGGGTTATGTACCGGTTGAACAAAGACAGAAAGAAAAACTTTCGGTCGGCGAAATAGCCATTGACGCCATTTTTACGCCGGTCAGGAGGGTGAGCTTTAAGGTTGAGAATATCAGAGTCGGGGAGAGGACCGATTTTAACCGGCTGTTTCTTGATGTTGAGACAGATGGCACCATTACTCCTCAAGAGGCGCTAAAAAAGGCAGTGGCAATTTTAGTGGAGCAGTTCAAGGTAATAGAGGGGATTCCTGATTTAGGGGCCTTGGAGGAAAAAATACCGGCTAAGGTATTAAAAGGTGAGGAGGTGCCGGTAAAAAGGAAGAGAGGGAGACCAAGGAAGACCAGCGAATAGCAAAGATGAGAAAACGTAAGAAGGGCAAAAAATTCGGCAGAGTCAAGGAGCAAAGAGAGGCCTTAATGAAGAGCTTGGCTTCTTCGCTGATACTTCATAAAAAAATAAGAACTACCGAGACAAAGGCAAAAGAATTAAGGCGGTTTGTTGAACCGCTGATTACCAAGGCCAAAGCCGGTGATTTGCATCGCCGGCGCTTAGTCAGAAGGTATTTGTCTGATGTTGTTGCCCAAAAATTATTTAACGACATCGCCCCTTTGTATAAAGACAGAGCCGGCGGCTATACGAGAATAATCAAATTAGGACCGCGGGGGTCAGACGGGGCGAAAATGGCGGTGATAGAGTTAGTTTAATTTATGAAAACAGAAATTAATGCCGAAAACCAGCCGTTGGGCCGTTTAGCTTCAAAAATAGCCTTGATTTTGCGCGGTAAACTTAGACCTGAATATCAGCCCCACATATTAAGCGGCGAAAAAGTGGTTGTCCGCAATGTAGAGAAAGTCAAACTGACTGGTAAAAAACTGGAGCAGAAAAAATATTATCATTATTCCGGCTATCCAGGCGGTCTAAAGGAGAAAAGAATGAAAGATGTTTTTCAGAAAAACCCGGCCGAAGTGTTGAGACGTGCGGTCTGGGGAATGTTGCCAAAAAACCGATTAAGGAAGCAGATGATGAGAAATATCGAATTTAAACCCAGTAATACAGCTTCGGCTGGCTCTAAGCCAAAATAATCGAAGATATGCCGAAGTTGATATACTGGGTAAATAATAATGCCTAAGACGATTACTTCAAAAACTAAGACCATAAAGAAAAAACCAACTGAAAAAGAAGAAGTTAAAAAAGAAGGGCCGGAAAAGTATCTTGAAGCGGTGGGCCGGAGAAAAGAATCTATTGCCCGGGTTCGGCTTTTCACCAAAAAAACGAGTGATGTTTTCCCAAAAGACAAGGGACTGATTTCGGTTAATTTAAAACCTTATCAGGATTATTTTAAAGACCCGTTTCTGCAGGAAATTGTTGAGACGCCTTTGAAAAAGTTAAAATCATTAGACCGGTTTAAGGGCTCGGTCTTGGTCAGGGGCGGGGGATTATCCGGTCAAGCCGACGCCATTCAGCTTGGAATTTCCAGGGCCCTGGTTTTGTTTGATGCTAATTATCGCAAGAAACTCAAAAAATTCGGCTATCTGACTCAAGATTCCCGGATCAAAGAACGCCGCAAGTACGGACTCAAGAAAGCAAGGAAGGCGCCGCAATGGGCCAAGAGATAAATCTTTAACCCAAGATTAATTTGTCTGTTTTTGGTAAAATAAGGGCATGAATGAAAAGGCAAATGGTAAAGCCTGGATTGTCAGCGCGGATATGGGTTATGGTCATCAACGGACTGCTTATCCTTTAAAACATCTGGCTTTTAAGGACAGGGTCATTACGGCTAATAATTACCCGGGAATACCTGAACCGGATAAAAAAATCTGGGAAGGCCAGTATAATTTTTATAATTTTATCTCTAAATTTCACGAAGTTCCTTTAATCGGGAGACTGGCGTTTAAAATCTTTGACGCCTTTCAAAAAATTGCGCCTTTTTATCCTCGCCGGAGCCGCTCCAAATCAAATACGGTTTTGAAAAGTATTTATTCTTTATTCAAAAAAGGCTGGGGCCGGGATTTAATAGAAAAACTGAAAAAAGAAAATCCGAATCTGCCGTTTGTCGCCACCTTTTTCATCCCTGCTTTTATGGCGGAGTTTTTTAAATACCCTGGCGATATTTTTTGCATTGTAACCGATACGGATGCGGCCCGAACTTGGGTTCCGCTTAATCCCTCTGCCAGCCGAATCAAGTATCTTGCTCCAACTGACCGGGTAGCGGAAAGATTGGCTCTTTACGGAGTCAAGAAAGAAAATATAATCTCTACTGGTTTTCCCTTGCCCATGGAAAATATCGGTCAAAACTATGAGGTTATCAAGGAAGATTTGCGGACAAGAATACTTAATTTGGATCCGGCCGGAGACTATCGGCAAAGATACGGGACGCTGATAAAAAAACATCTTGGTAATTTGGCTGAAAAACCCAATCATCCATTAACCATTCTTTTTGCCGTTGGCGGGGCCGGCGCCCAGAAGAAACTGGCCGCCTCAATTTTAAAAGGATTAAAACAAAGCATAGAGGCGGATAAATTAAAAATTATTCTTTCGGCCGGAACCCGAAAAGAAGTCAATGTTTTTTTTATTAAAAGCATAGATAAATTAAAACTTAGCCGTCATCTTGGCGGTAATTTGGAAATTATTTTCACCCCTCACTTGTTTGAGTTTTTCCGGCAGTTTAATCAGGCCTTGAGAAGAACCGACATTTTATGGACCAAACCCAGCGAGCTTTCTTTTTATGCTGCTTTGGGCCTGCCGATAATTATTGCTCCAGCCATTGGTTCGCAGGAAGATTTTAATAAAGAGTGGCTGGTTAAACTCGGGGCAGGTTTACCCCAGAAAAACCCGGCTTACGCCAATCAGTGGCTTTTTGATTTGTTAAATGAAGGCTGGTTTGCCCAGGCGTCCCTGGACGGTTTTCTTGAGGCCGAAAAATTTGGAGTTAATAATATCGCCCGGGCAATTTCGAAATGAACTGGTTTATAGTTGCTATCGCTTCATATTTCATTCTGGCCGCCGTTAACCTGGTGGATAAGCGGCTTTTGGTTAGCTTAATTCCCAGTCCCCGGATTTATGCTTTTTATGTTGGGATTTTGGGCGCCTTGGTTGCTATCTTAATTCCCTTTGTTAATTTCCGTCTCCCGGATTTTGAAGGAACCCTGCTGGCTCTGACGGCCGGCGCAATTTTTGTTCTGGCCCTTCTTTGTCTTTATTGGGCCTTGCGACTTTTTGAGGCCTCGCGAGTGGTGCCGACCATTGGCGGTCTCACCCCCATCTTTGCCGTTTTCTTAATCTATCTTTTATCGGGCGGCCAGGAGCTTTTGCCTTTTTCAAAATGGCCGGCCTTTGTTTTACTATTGTGGGGCACGGTCTTGATAAACCGGAGCTATAAAAAATCAATCACTTATGAAAGTTTTATGATTTCGGCTTTTTCTGCTTTTCTTTTTGCCCTCTATTTTGTTCTTTCCGGTTTTGTCTATTTAGCCGAGCCCTTCTGGAACGGCTTGATTGTCATAAAACTGGGCGGTCTTTTGCCGGCCGCCGCTTTGTTTCTTTTTTCCAAAGAGGTCAGGTCAGAGCTATTCCAACGCCAAATTACTTTTCAGAAAAAAACAATGGGTATTTTTGTAGCTAATCAAGTGGCCGGAGCCGGGGCCAATCTTTTGCAGAATTGGGCTATTGCTTTAGCCCCCTTGGTCTTTATCCCGGTCATTAATGCTTTGCAAGGTACCCAGTACGTTTTTCTATTAATATTAACCGTCTTATTTTCATTTAAATTTCCGCATTTGTTGAAAGAAGAAGTTTCGGCAAAAGTTCTGGGCCAAAAAATTATTGCCGTTTTATTAATCGCGGCCGGGACTTTTCTATTTTTCGTCAGATGATAAACAAAGGCCGCATATTTAAGTTAGTCATTATTGTTTTGATTTTGGCTGGGTTTATTTACTTTTTTGTCAGTAGCCCCACTCCAGCCCAAGATATTACTTGGGGAGTCAGTTTTTCCAAAAAACACGCCCTGGCCTTAGGCCTGGACTGGAAAAAGGTTTATTTGGCGCTTTTGGACGATTTAGGGGTCAGCGACTTACGGCTTTCAACTTATTGGGATTTGGGCGAGCCGATTGATGACAGGTTTGATTTTACAGACCTGGACTGGCAACTGGCGAGAGCATCAGAGCGGGACGTTCCGGTTCTTTTAATTATTGGCAGAAAACTGCCCCGCTGGCCCGAGTGTCATATCCCGGCCTGGGCAGATAGTTTGGAAGAGGGAAAACAGCGGGAAGAATTGTTGGAATGGCTGGAAGTAGTGGTTTTAAGGTATAAGAATGATCAGACGATTTGGGCTTGGCAGGTGGAGAACGAACCGCTTTTTATGTTTGGCGAGTGTCCGAGGATGAGTAAGGAATTTTTAAAAAGAGAAGTGGAATTGGTCAGAAAATTGGATGACCGGCCGATTATTGTCACTTCAAGCGGCGAATGGTCGTTTTGGTTTTCGGCCGCCAGGCTTGCCGACATCCCCGGCTCAACAATGTATAAAAGAGTTTGGTTCAGTTTGCCCGACTTTTTAAAGAATCTATTTCTAAATAAATGGACCGGGTTTTATGCTTATTATCCTTTTCCGCCTAAGTTTTATCGGGCCAAGGCAGACATAATAAATAAAGTATTTGATAAAGAAGTGATCATCACCGAACTCCAGGCCGAGCCCTGGGGGCCGGTTTTGCTTTACGATCTCCCGTTTGAGAAGCAGGGCCGAACTATGAATTTAGAGAAATTTAAAAAGATGATTCAGTTCGCCCGCCAAAGCGGCTTTCCCAGGTTTTACCTTTGGGGAGGCGAGTGGTGGTATTGGCTGAAAACTGTTCAGAACGACTCAAGTATCTGGGACGAAGCCGGAAAGCTTTGGTAGGACTTGACATAGAAATTTTTAAGTAAGAAACTATTAGTATCAGTTCTTTAAGGAGGTGTTGTATGAGATTAGTTGGTGTGCTTGAGAGAGTTTTGGGTCGGGAAGCTGAGGTGCCGTTGCCGGCTCCGCCAGAAGTCCCGCCGATGTCCAAACAAGACGAACTTCGTCTTATGGAAAAGAGGGTCCTTGAGAAAGGAATTTCCAACGAAGAGTTCGTTCGGATCCAACGCGAAGGTGACTGTGAATTTCAGGTTCAGACCCGTATCGCCAAGCTCCACGCCTGGGACGCTGCGCATCTCTGAACCACGACCTTCCCTCCGGCCAAATGGCCAAAACTTCCCCCCAAGGAGATCACGGGCTGCTGACGATTGCCACCCAAGACAATCCCAGCAGCCCTATTTTTATTTCTTGAAAACTCCCCAAAGTTGTGGGAGGATTGAGGTAATGATTAGAGCTTCTTTAAAAGAAATAGCTGAAGATTTACCAAGCAACTCAACAAGCTTTCCAAAGTATGTAAGTGGGCTTCTAAATCAAGTAAATAGAATCACTCAAGCTACTAGACCTAAAAATGTAGGCCAGATGACCGAGCTTTTTAAAGAATTTAAAGGCGATAAATATAGTGAGTGGGTTAGTTTTTACAAAAAGAAAATGCCGAAAGCTCTAGACCTGGCCACTGAAAAGATTTATAATAAAGTTAAAGAGTTTGAAACCGCGGTAAAGAAAATTAATAGAAGTATAGTAAAAGATTGGGTTGAGGACTTGGTATTAACTAAAACTTTTGTTGGCCTTGGAATAAATAACTTTATCCTAAAAAAGCTTGCTGAAATAAATAAAAAAGGATACAGACTGGCCACAAAGTCAGAAGAATCCAAGGGGATTGATGGCTATATCGGTAATACCCCAGTATCTATAAAACCAGACACATACATCAAAATTAAACCCGAACTTCTTGAAAAAATTAAAGCTAAAATTATTTTTTATCACAAGACAAAAGAAGGAATCGAATTTGATGAAATTAAACTATGAAAACCAAGCATAAAATTATTATTACTGATGCCCAACAAATGAAAGAGGTTAAAAATGAATCGGTTCATTTAATAATAACCTCGCCTCCTTATTGGCAGATTAAAGATTATGGGATAGATAAACAAATTGGATTTAATGATACCTATGATGAATATATAGAAAAGTTAAATAGAGTTTGGGGTGAATGTTATAGAGTTCTCAATCTGGGTTGCCGTTTATGTGTGAATATAGGTGACCAATTTGCCAGAAGTGCCACTTACGGCCGATATAAAATAATTCCCATCAGAGAGGAAATTATAAGGCATTGCGAATCGATAGGATTTGATTATATGGGAGCAATAATTTGGCAAAAGAAAACTACGATGGAGACTACCGGCGGAGCTTCAGTAATGGGCAGCTTTCCTTATCCCAGGGGCGGACAAATTGAGATTGATTACGAGTTTATTCTCATATTTAAAAAATTAGGCAAAGATCCAAAAGTTGATAAAGATATAAAAGAAAAATCAAAGTTAACAAAAGAGGAATGGCGTAAGTATTTTACAGGGCATTGGAATTTTGCCGGAGTAAAACAAAACGGTCATATAGCCATGTTTCCCGAAGAATTGCCTCGTCGATTAATAAAGATGTATAGCTTTGTCGGTGATACAATTTTGGACCCCTTCCTAGGAAGCGGGACTACAACAAAAGTTGCTAGAGACCTAGGTCGTAATTCTATAGGCTATGAAATAAACCCCACATTTTTAGATATTATTAAAAATAAAATCGGCATCGAGAAACAAAGTTTATTTGACGATGCAACTTTTAAAATAATGAAAAGGAACAAAAATAAAAAAGAACTCAAACATAAAAACAACATAGTAAATCAACACAGAATAAATCACCGGCTAAAAAGTCCTGAAGAGTGGAGGTTATTAAAAAAGTAATATAACCTCTCCGGCCTCACCCCGGAGGAGATAAAATCAAACAAAAATTAGGGAATAGTTTTACGAATTGACAAGGCCGCAGAAATGCGGTAGTTTTGGGTTCACAAGTTCATTCGGAAGGAGGCAGTAATGTGGGACATTCCTAAAGACAAGAACTACCCGGTTGATTCGGTTCAGTGCGACAATTGCGGTGGCCATGGATGCCCGGAGTGCGGTGACAAAGGATGGTTCACATCCCGAAGTCATCCTAAAGGTAGGAAATGTGAGAGGGCAGCTTGCGGCAATCCTATCCCGCCGGATCAGGTCGCAGTTTATTGTTCAAACGAATGCGCCATCGCCGATGCTGACTACGAACTGCCTTTTTGAGAGTCGGCCCAACCCGCCAGCGGAAGACTCGCTTCGGCGGGTTTTCTGTTTTTAATTTGACTCTTACTCTTTCTTTAAATATGATAAAGGCTGAAACTTAACAGGAGGGATTAAAATGAAAACAGAAGAAGCAGACCGTAGATTAGAAGGAATCCTCAAAGGATGGGATGCTATTATTCGCAGGTATGAAGAAGGTTTGGATCTTAAAATCGCAGCGACATTCGCTCGAGCACAGCGAGAAAAGGTGCTTCGGGAATATCGTTTGCGTGAGGTTGTCTTTGGCCTCTGTATAAGACTTGGATTGGGGTGTATACCTGAAGAAGTCAAGAAGGTTGTGGATGATCTTTCTAACGTCCCCAGCCCTATGGATTTACTTGAAGTGCTTAGATCTGATGAAGAGGTGGCAAGAGCACTCCATATGGATATAGATATACTCAAAGAAATCCGAGGCCGGGTACACTAATTTTGTCCAAAGAAAGGAGTAGGGGCTGATGCATAGCACCAAAGCCGGTTCAAAAGAACTGGACCCAACCCGCCAGCGGAAGACTCGCTTCGGCGGGTTTTCTGTTTTTATTCAGATAATTAAGTCGTTCCTCCCGCCACTTGGGTCAAGCTCAACAAAGTGTCTTATGCCGTTTTGAGTCAGATAAATCAGGTGCCAGCTGCTTTTAAACCAGTAAGTTTTATCTATTTTTTGGCTGATTCTTAAGACTAACTCCTTATGGTTTTCGGGGAAATAGGGCGAACCGCTTTCGCCAGACAGCCAGAGGACAGTGATTTCGTTGGTACTGATAATAGCCAGTTTCTTTTTGTCCGGCGACAAGATAAAATCAATCACCGGCCCCGAAGAAATTTTTTCAACTTCGTCGCCCCCCAAATTTTTATAAAGCAAACTATCTTTTTTATTTATGAAGTAGGGGAAGCCGTCGTTTGTTTTGTTTTCGTCTGGCGCCTCTGGTTCCAAGGTTTCCATAAATTTATCCAGCTCTTCGCTGTTGATTAGATAAAGATGGACCAATTGGACAACCTCGCCTGATTTCACATCAATATTTTTTTCCAGAGGAGGAAATTTTTCTTTCTCAACCACGATATTGTACCTGCCGGGCAAAAGGTTTTTTTGAGTGAAGGTGTTTCCAATAAAAGAGGTGTTTCCCTCAAACCGGTCATTGATGTGGACACTGGCATCGGTATTTGTTTTGATTAGGACGCTGCCGGTTTTTACCAGTTTGAATTCCCGGAAATCAAACTGATAGCCAAAGCCGAAAAACAAGGTAAAGTAGCTTAAAATAAAAAAAGCCGCGAACGAGGATATTAAGATGAGGTTCTTCGCGCGCTTACCCATCTTGATTATTCTACAGATTTATTGATAAATCGTCAATTTATTTTAATAGTAATTTTTGCTATGGAGTCTGTAATTAGGTCTATTTCGTAATTTCAGACTCCCCACATGTTTACTAAAAAAATCGGTATTGATTTAGGCACAACCAACACTTTGGTTTTTGTTCCCGGAAACGGAATCAGGATTAACGAGCCCTCGGTAGTGGCGATTTCTTTGTTTGATAACCGCATCTTGGCGGTAGGCAGTTTGGCTAAAGAAATGGTTGGCCGGGCGCCGGACACGATTTCGGTGGTTAAGCCCTTAAAAGACGGGGTGATTGCCAATTATAAAGTGACCCAGGCAATGATAAAGTATTTCATTAACAAGTCGTTCAGCAAAATGAATTTTATGAAAAAAGAGGTTTTGATTTCGGTGCCGGTGGCGATAAGTTCAACCGAAAGAAGGGCGGTGATTGAGGCCGGAATGAATGCCGGAGTCAAGGCGGTTTATCTGGTTAAGGAGCCGGTTTTGGCGGCAATCGGCGCCGGCATTCCGATTAATTCTTCTTATGGTCATATGGTGATAGATATTGGCGGCGGCACAGCCGAGGTGGCGGTGATAAGCTTGGGCGGGATGGTAACCAGCGCCGGCATCAGGGTCGGCGGCAACAAGATTGACCAGGCTATTGTTGATTATGTAAAAAAGAAGCATAACTTAGCCATCGGCGAGAGAACGGCTGAACTGATAAAAATAAATATCGGGACCGCGGTTAAGACATCAAATGAAGAAACCATTTCAATCAGAGGCAGGGATTTGGTCAGCGGCCTTCCCAAGACTATTGATTTAACCTCTAACGAAGTTTGCGAAGCCATTCAGGAGCAGTTGAAAGAAATCAGCCAAGTCATAAAAAAGGTTTTACAGGAGACTCCGCCCGAGCTTTGCTCTGACATTATTGAAAGAGGTATTGTTTTGACCGGCGGCGGCGCTTTGCTTAAAAATATAGATGTTTTTGTTACTCGGGCTATCGGCGTGCCGGCTCACGTTGCCGAGGAACCGCTCCTTTGTGTGGCCAAAGGAGCCGGGGTTGTTCTTGAGAATTTAAATACTTATAAGAGGAATATAATTACCAGAAGGTAGTAACTTAAAAACAGAAAGCTTTCCTCGGCATCGGAATCGAGGATCCTCGATTTGCTAAAGCAAATCGGGACTCGGTCTCCAGAACTTCCCGAGAGACATATGCCTCGCGCTTTTTGTTTTTAAGTTAGCCGCAAATCTAATCGTAAGATTAGAAACCGGCTCGCTATATCAATTTCTGAATTGGGAAGTATCTTGTAAATGGCCGGTATCTTTATGAAAATTTGCCGGTAACACAATCTATTATGCGTATTGCTTTAGTTCATGATTGGCTGACTCATTTGGGAGGCGCGGAAAGGGTTTTGATTGCCTTGCATCAGATATTTCCCGAAGCCCCGGTTTACACTCTTTTTTACGATAAAAAATTCACTGCCCAGTATCTTCCCGGCGCCAAAATAAACCCATCTTTTTTACAGAGGATTCCGAATATCAAAAAGGTCTATCCCTGGTTTAAACTTTTGATGCCGTCAGCGATTGAATCGCTGGATTTTTCCAAGGCCGATTTAGTAATCTCCTCAAGCCATGAATTCAGCCATGGAGTTTTAGTAAAGCCGAGAACTAAGCACATTTGTTTTTATCATAGCCCTTCAAGGATTTTGTGGGACCGGGCTCATGAGTATGTAGACGATTTTAAAGAAAGGGGGCGGGGGAGACTCAAGTTATCGTTGATAAAACTGGGCCAGCATTTTTTGCGGCTTTGGGATAGATCAGCCAGTCAGCGGCCCGATATTATGATTGCCAATTCAAAGCATGTGGCCGCTCGCATAAAAAAATATTATAACAGAGAAGCAATAGTAATTTATCCTCCGGTTAAATTACGCTTCAAGAAAAACCCGCAGGGTATAGCCATTAAGGAACACCTGGAGAGCGAGTCCCGATTCGCCGCAGGCGAATCGAGGATCCCGACTTCTGAGTCGGGACAGCAGGGTAAGTCAAGATTGTTTAAAGCCCGAGCGAAGCGAGGGCAAGTCTTGACTTTGCGAGCTCGTAAGATGAGTGAGCAAACCTCGCTGGGGTTTGCGAACGTTTCCGAAATGGCTGTACCCGAGAGGTTTTTCTTGATTGTTTCCCAGCTTTATCCGCACAAAAATATTGATTTAGCGATTGAGGCGTTTAAGAAATTGCCGGAACTGAATTTAATGATAGTCGGTGAAGGTCCGGAAAAGAAACGGTTGGAAAAATTAATAGGGGATAGTCAAAACATCAAGTTATTAGGTTTTGTGCCAGATGGGGAATTGCCTAAATATTATCAGAATTGTTCAGCTTACCTAATTTCCAACGAAGAAGATTTTGGAATTTCACCGATTGAGGCGATGTCTTTTGGAAAACCGGTCTTGGCCTTTCGCGAGGGCGGAGCAAAAGAAACGGTTTTAGAGGGAATCACTGGCGAATTTTTTGAAAAACTGGAGCCGGAGCATTTGGCGGAGAAAATCAGAGCGGTTCAAAAAAAGGCAAAAGAAAATTATTTCAACCCGGCGGTGATAAGAAAACATTCGGAAAAATTCAGCCAGAGCAGATTTAAAAAGAAATTTTTTGATATTATTAAAAGCTTAGGTTATGATAAAAAGGTTGATGAAAAAGCTGCACTATAAAATTTTAATTCCGGTTATTTTAGTTTCTTTGGCTGCCGGTTTTTTCATTGGGGTTGGATTTCAGAAAGCTCAAGAGCCAAGCGGCGGGGGATTGAGAGAACTGATTAACCGAGATTTGGGTCAGCCGCAAGGAGTTGACTTCAGCTTGTTTTGGGATGTTTGGAACTTGGTTCATGAAAGATATGTAGATCGTTCCGAACTGGAGACCCAGGAAATGGTTTTTGGAGCAATTCAGGGAATGATTGAGAACCTTGGTGATCCTTTTACCGTATTTTTAAAAGCTGAACAGAGCCAAAGATTACAGGAAGACATCAGCGGTGAGTTTGCCGGCGTGGGTATAGAAATCGGAATCAGAGATGAGGTTTTAACGGTTATTTCGCCTTTGAACGATACGCCGGCTGACCGGGCTGGAATTCTTGCCGGCGACAAAATTGTAAAAATTGACGGCGAGTCAACCGCGGGGATTAATTTAGAAGATGCAGTTTCAAAAATAAGAGGCCGGCGGGGGACAAAGGTTGTTTTAACCATTTCCAGAGCCAAAGACGGCCGGGAAGAGACTAAGGATTTTGAAATAATCAGAGACCGAATTAAGATTCCGACCGTTAAATGGAAGAAAGTTGATTCGGATATCGGCTATATCCAGCTTTTCAGTTTTAACCAGATAGCCAGATCAGAATTTGACAAGGCCTTAAATGAACTTGAAAAAGCCGGCGCCGAGGGGAAGTTGATTCTGGACTTAAGGAACAATCCGGGCGGGCTTCTGGATTTGGCAGTTGATATTTCAAGCTATTTCTTAGATCAAGGCCAGGTAGTGGTGATTGAAGATTTTGGCAATGGTCAGAGAGACGAATTAAAATCTAAAGCCAACGGTCAATTAAAAGATTCGAAGGTGGTGATTTTAATTAACAAAGGTTCGGCTTCGGCTTCGGAAATTGTGGCCGGCGCATTGCACGATAACCTTGGAGTGAAGCTGATTGGGGAGAAGACCTTTGGCAAGGGCTCGGTTCAGCAGGTTGAGGAGTTGAGGTTTAAGACGGCTTTAAAGATTACGGTAGCCAAGTGGCTGACGCCCAACGGCCGGTCAATTTCCGATGAAGGCATTGAGCCGGATATTGAAGTTGAAGTGCCCCAGGAGATGATAGATAATAAAGAATTTGAAGCTGGCGTGCCCGAGAAAGACCCGCAATTAGATAGAGCTATTGAATTAATTAAATCGCTATGAAAATCATCCTCACCGAAAATATAAGAGGCTTGGGGCAGATAGGGGAGATAAGAGAGGTAAAAAATGGCTATGCCATAAATTTTTTGGTGCCGAGAAAATTAGCAATTTTGGCGACGGCCGAGAGTCTGAAACAAATAGGGAAGTTGAAGATACAAAAAGATGAAGCAGTTAAGCAGGAGATGATAAAAATGAAAGAGATTTCTGAACGGCTGAAAGAGATTAAACTGCTTATTGAAACCAAAGCTGATGAGAAGGGGCATTTATACGCGGGTATCAATTCCAAAAAAATAAGCGAAATTTTGAGAGAACGGGGGATAGCGGTTAATTCGGATTATATTTTGATAAATGAGCCGATAAAAAAACTGGGTATCCACCCAGTTTTGTTCAAGTATTATGATATTGAAACCAGTTTTGGAGTGGAAGTGGTTAAGATTTAGATAATACTGACCACATTGACCACTCTTTTTGAACCGTCAAATTTGGTGATTTTCTTTGTTCTGAATTGAATTTTTCCCTGTTTTACGGCGTAAATCGTGTCGTCGCCTCCAATACGGACGCCAAGGCCGGGAATAAACTTAGTTCCGCGCTGCCTGATGATTACGTTGCCCGGGAAAACGATCTGACCGCCGAAAATCTTAACACCAAGTCGCTTAGAAGCTGACTCCCGCGCATTTTTAGATGAACCTTTTTGTTTTGTATGGGCCATAAGTTTAGTATAAAGTATTTAGATGATAGGCGAAATTTTAAATATAGTCAAGAAAAATCTCTTTTTAATATTTCTAATCATTTTAGTCTCTTTATTAAGTTTTCAGCTTGGCCGGATTACAAAAGTTGCAGATGAGCCGATAAAGGTTGAGCGGGCCAGCGTCCAGGAAATTTTTGATGAACAAAATCCGAATATTCAAATTAATAGCTCAGGGGAGAGTAGGGGACCCGTCAATTCAGGCAGGGAGGTAAGAGTGGATTTTAGGGTAGTGGTGAGTAAGAATTCAGATAAGTATCATTTTGCCTGGTGTCCGAGTGTTGGCCGGATTAAACCGGAGAATCAGATTTGGTTCAATTCCGAACAAGAAGCAATCGCCGCCGGATATACTTTAGCCGGCAACTGTTCAAAGTAGGGGAGACCCATTCCGGATTTTTTTAATCCAGTAGTCATATTCCCACTCCCAGAGATTCTTGCAGGCTAAGAAAGCTTTTAAGTCACTTTCAAAACTATCGAGTTCTTTAAGTTCAATTTCGCCGCTAAGCGCTCCCCAGGAGTGTTTGCAGTCGGGGAGTCCGCCTCTTACTTTGATATTCCCGCCCTTTTCGCGCATTTTGGCGCCACACTTGACGCATTCTTTGGCCTGGTCAATTCTTAAAACCCATCTGGTCGCGGGGAAGATATTATTTTCTTTAACTGCTTCCGCGTAAGCGGCGGTTTGAAGACCATAATCGCGATAGATAGAGTAAGAGGTTTTAATATCTAAAACCCCGAGTTGGCCGTTTAATTTTCCGATAACGTCAACTGTGCCGGCATACCAGTGATTCTTAGAAACAACTCGTTCCTCAACTTTCATTGGCACAATTTCATTTTTCTTTTTAAATTCTAAAAAAGCATTTATAGCCGGCTGAATGGAGTGGGGGACTGCTACTGATTTTCCGGCCAGGATTGCTTCTATAGTTTCGTGAATAAGGGTTCCTTCATCGGCCGATTTGGTTTTAATTGATTCAGCGGCTGAAAAGCTGCCCTGATCAGCATAAAACTTATAAAGAGCCGGTTTGGCCTTAATTGAGATGATAGAGGTGACCCGGGGATACCAAATGCCGTCTATCTCATACCCGGTCTTGCCTTTAAAATGATTTAAATCAGCGTAGAACATTTATTGAAAATTATATCACAAAAATTAAATCTAACCTATTTCGTGCAGTTTTAAAAATCTAAATGTGGATAACAGGGGATTGACCGTGTTTAAGCTAAAACTGATAATTATAATGATTCGCATAATTTAAGTTAATGGCATAATTATATGGAAAAAAGCCAAAAGCCAATCCCCCATCACTTAAATGATTTTTTAGACTGGGTGGATATAGAAAAAGGATTATCTTCTAAATCGCAAGAAAACTATGCCCGCTTTATAAATAAATTTTTTGATTGGCTTAAGGCTAGTAAGTTGAAGAATCTTAAACCTCATGAACTCTCCCCTAACCATATTTGGAAATATCGTGTCTACTTAGCCCGCCATTCCCCTGCCTCGGGTATGACCTTGAAAAAATCAACTCAAAATTATTATTTAATTGCCTTGCGTTCTCTTTTAAACTATTTTGCCGACCGTAATGTCCAATCTTTACCTTCGGAAAAAATAAAATTAGCCAGGGATAAAAGTGAGCGTCAAGTCCGCTTTCTTACGCTTGAGCAATTAGAGAAACTTTTTTTTATTCCGGATATAAAAAAAGTTCAAGGTTTAAGAGATAGAGCGATTTTGGAAGTGTTTTTTTCCACAGGAATGAGAATATCCGAGTTAACTGCCTTAAACCGTGAACAGTTCAAAATAAAACCCGAGATAAAGGATTTAGAGTTAAGTATTGTCGGCAAAGGAGGCAGAATTAGGACGGTTTACTTTTCTGAAAGAGCTCTAAATTGGTTGAAAAAATATTTTGAAACAAGGAAAGATAATGATAGCCCCCTTTTTGTAAACTATCGAGCTAAAAAGGGTTCGCAAAAAAGACTGTCGGTTCGTTATATTGAGAGCATTATTAAGCGCTATGCTCTGCTTGCCGGTTTGCCGGCCAACACTACACCTCACGTGATGCGCCATTCGTTTGCCACTGATTTATTAGCTCAGGGCGTGGATATAAGGACTCTTCAGGAATTCTTAGGCCATAAAAACATTTCAGCAACTCAAATTTATGCCCATGTGACCAGTAAACAACTTAAAGAAATTCATCGTAAATTTCACAGCGGCAGGAAGCTTAAGAACGATTAATCATTCCTTGTAAAAATCACTAAATCTTTGAAGAAGAGCCGCAAGGCCTTGTTTAAGGGCAAAATTTTCATAAAGTATCTCAAATCAACTATCTGTCTTAAGACATAACCCCAAAATCCTTTTATGTTTGTGCCTTTATAGTAGAAATAAGCCCACTTACCCCCTACTGGTGCGATCCAGGTGTCATAAAACGGTCTATAGGGCCTTAATTTGCGGCTATTAATATGGTTGATTATGTTCTCGGCGGCAACTGCGGCTTGGTCAGAAGCAACATAAGCCATTGCCGGAACTGGTTTTTGGGTTTTAGGATCAATCAAAGTGGCGCTGTCCCCTATCGCAAAGATTTTCTCGTTTATTGAATCATCTAAATTCTTAACTTGTAAAAATTCATTGACTTCTGTTGTTCTCTTTTTAGTCAGTTTTAATCCGAGATTTTCCAAAAGCCTTGAACCCCGGACTCCGCCGGTCCAAATGGTTATATCAGATTTTATCTCTCCCCCGTCACCCGTTGGTGTTTTAATCTTTATGTAATCTGGACCAACTTCAGATACCGGCGAATTTGCTTTGATTTCAATCATTTCTGTATCTAATCTTTTTTGTATTTTTTTTCTTGCTTCGTCATTTATTACCGGAAGAATTGTCGGACCGGCTTCAACCAAATTTATCATTGTACATTTTTTATCGAAATTATGCTCTTTGATTATGTTTCCGGCACAACAGCTAAGTTCCGCCGCAAGTTCAACGCCGGTGAAACCGCCGCCAATAATGTTTATCTTTATATCCCCGCCCCCCCTTTTTTGATAGTTATCGTAAACCTCTTGTATTTTTTTGAAAACAGAGATAGCGTCGTCAATTGTTTTAAAATTAAAAGCGTAATCTTGAACTCCGGGAATACTGTAAAATTCAGTCTCGCCGCCTAAAGAGATGATTAGGTAGTCAAAGCCCAGTTTTGCTCCCCCGCCGGTTAAAACAAATTTATCTTTTAGATTTATCTCTCTGATTTCTGCTTGAATAAAATTGACCCTTTTACCATTCAGTATTTCACTGATGGGGATTGTCACTGAGCCCCGAAGATATTGGACAAAATTATCTTCAATTAAGCCGTAAACCGTGGCCACCTCATATAGAGACGGCGTGAAAACTTGAAAATTATTCCGGTCAACCAAAGTGATTTTATAATCTCGGTTCTTTTTGAGTTTTTTTTCTAAATCCAAAGCCGCCCTAATTCCGCCAAAACCTGCTCCTAAAATCAAAATATTTGTCATTGGATATAGTCTAACGGGTTCAGACTTCCATCCCAATAGTTAAAATAGACCTGGCCGGTTTTTGGTCCAATAAAACTGAAAAATTCATGGTATAGACTTAAGTGAAGGTGAGAACCGGTGACAAGGCCGGTTGCTCCCTGATAGCCCAAAACAGTATTTTCACTCATCCTTTCTTCTGCCAAGACCAGGGCCGGATCGCGCATATGGCCATAAATGCTGACCAGGTCGTTGTCGTGCCTAATGGCGACCCAGTTTCCGGCGGCGTTATTGAATCCTTTTGCCAAAACCGTGCCCGGACCAATGGATTTTATTTCCGCACCATGTCCTGCCGTCATATCTACTCCGTTATGAGGCGCACCGCCGTAAGCTCCTCTTAGGGCAAAGGCGGTCATTCCATATCCTTGAGTAATTATATAATCATCCATTGGCATTTTAAAGATTTTTGTTCCCCGCGGCGGGATAGAGACGGCTTTAACTCTGACAATATATATCCCCTGCTCGCGGGCCCTTACCTCTAATTCTTGGAGTTCTTTATAAAATTCAGCTTTCTTTTTTTCAACTTCAGTTAAAAGTTCCTGAAACTTCTGCTCTTGGCCCCTGGTTTTAACCAATAAATTATTTTTTACAGTCTGGGTTCCTTCCCGAGCTGACTTTTGGTTTTGCTGCCTCCGGTTTAAAATTTCAAGTTCTGATTTTTTATTTTCAGCCAGCCCTTTTCTTTCTTCAAGCTCCGCCTTCAGTTTCAGGAAAAGGCCCAGATTAGCCGTTAACTGGCCCTGCAAATTGTTTACCTGTTCTATGTGGTTAAAAAAATCAGAAATTCGGGGGTTAGCCAAAATGATAATGGCTAAATCTTGTTTCTCGGCGCTCGCCAGCTGTCTTATTAATTCTGAAATCACTGCCTTATTTTTGTCCACTTCTACTTGGGTTTTAGAAATTTCTCCATTTAAATCCTGAATTTCAAGTTTAGTTAAAGAAACTCTCCTGGTCGTAGTCAATATGTCAACTCTTAATTTGGCAATTTGATTTTCCAGGATTGTTATCTCTCTCTTTAAAGTCTCGCCCTCTTTTTGTTTTTGGGTTATCTGTTTTTTGTAGTCAGCCGACTGTTTTTCAAGCTCTCGGATTTGTTCGCGAAGATCAAGAATATGGTCGTTGGTGTTTTCTTGAGCCAACGAATAAGTAATAAGTAATAAGTAGAAAGTGGAAAGTAGGATTAAAGAAATTAAATTTTTGAATTTTGAATTGTAATTTTGATTTTTCATCAATCACATTAATTTAGAAAGAGCAGTACTTAACCTTTTGAGCACCGTATCTTTTGGTAGAACTCCTAATATATCTACCGGATCTGGTGAACCTTCGCGGCCAGTTAAAGCAACCCTTAGCGGCCAGTAAACCGCTCCCCGGTCTTTGCCAAAATTATCTTTAGCCAGGTCGTCAAGTTTTTTTCTGATATAATCCTTGTCAAAAATTTTCCAATCAATCAGTTCAAGCACCTCTTTTACTAAAGTGAGGGATTTTTTAATATTCTCATCGCTCACATTTTTTTTACCCGCCGAAGCTTTAGCGGAGGCGGGCCAGGCCAGCAGCCCCCTTTCATATTCCGGATCTTTGAAGAAGTAATCAAAATTTTTGACATCCGATAATTTTTCCACCCTTTCGGTCATAAGATGCTGGATTTTATCCAGGTATTTATCTTCCACCCCATTTACTCCGATTTCTTTGATAATAAACGGGGTAACCGCTGCTCTGAATTGTTCCGGCGGAAGTTGATGAATATAATAGCCGTTTATCCAGTTCAGTTTTTTAATGTCAAAAACCGCCGGCGATTTCTGGACATCTTTTAGCTCAAAAAGTGAAATTAATTCATCTATATAATGAATGTCTTCCGGCTTTTCTAATTCCTGGGCTTTTTCTGGATGAAAGCCGAGCAGGGCCATAAAGTTAACTAAAGCATCTGCCAGATATCCATCATCTCGGTATTCATTTATAGAAGTGGCGCCATGCCTTTTTGAAAGTTTGGTTCGGTCAGGACCTAAGATTAACGGAAGATGAGCGTATTCCGGCGGTTTTATTTCAAGCGCCTCTTGAATTAAAATCTGTTTTGGCGTGTTGGAGATATGATCTTCACCTCTTATCACATGAGAAATTTTACTTTCGTAATCGTCAATCACAACGGCAAAATTATAGAGCGGAGTTTCCAGATCTTTGGCTAAACTTAAATCCCCTATCGTTTTTTCGGGCCATTCAATCTTGCCGCGGATAATATCGTCAAAATGAATCACTCTGGTTGAGTTCTCGTCAACTCTTAATCTGATAATTCCTCCCTTGCCCGCCATAGCTTTAGCGGCGGGTTTTTCACGTTTGTGTTCACACACATGCCTTGGCGCTTCTTTTCTTGCCATCTGTTCTTTTTTCTCGGCCTCCAGTTCTTCAACCGTGTGATGGCACCAAAATGCCCTGCCTTCATCCATTAATTTTTGAAGGTATTTTTTATACGTTTTTATTCTTTTGCTTTGTTTATAAAATTCATCCCATTCCAGGCCAAGCCAATTTAAAGAATCTTTAATGTCTTCTTCAAATTTAGAGTCAGATCGCTTCAAATCAGTATCCTCAATTCGCAATATAAACTCTCCCCCATTCTTTCGGGCAAAAAGCCAGTTAAATAGAGCGGTCCTGGCTGTCCCGATATGCAAGGGCCCTGTCGGCGAAGGCGCAATTCTAACTCTGACTTGATTAGCCATAATACTTCATTTTAACTTAAAAATCTCAATAACCCCATACTCGGCACCGTCCTGCAAAAGTTTTGATTCCATCAGCTCAAAGCTTTCAACTCTGAATTTTAAGTCAATTTCTTCGGTAAACGGTTTTATCCGGCCATGTTTTCGAGCCAAGGTTATATGATTTTTAAAAGGAAGCATTTCTTTCCGGTCTATTATTTTCTCTATAGTTTCAGTAATTTCTTTGCTAAGCTTTTTCAGTTCCTCGGTAATTGGCCCGTTGGCCCAAATCATTCTTGGGTTCTTCTCATCTGGTCCAATCGCGATTTCATTTAGGTATAAATCAAAAGAGTTGTAGTTCTTAGAAATTTCTCTCAATACTCTTTTAACTTCTTCAACTTTTCCGTCTTCAACCCAACCGATGAAATACAAAGTTATATGTAAGCTATCTTTTTTGGTCCACCTAACATCCATATTCTTATGAACCTCTTGCCACTCAACTAATTTTTTCTTTATTTCTTCGGGTAGATTTATGGCGATAAAAATACGCGTCATAAAGTTATCCTACCAATTTTCTAAATTTTTGCTATATAGTAAGGTTAATGAAGAAGATTTTTACTGGTCCGACTAAGATTGGCAAGGAACTGGCTAAATATAAGAAAAGATTAGAAAGAAAGTCTCGATCGCAAAGTGCGATCGAGGATCCTCGATATCGCAAGGCGATATCGGGACCGGAACGAGGCATTCACAGCCAAATGCACGCCTTGGCCAAGGAAATCTCGGAATATGTTGGTGAACCCAAGAAATTTGCGATGTATTTGGGAATTATAAAGAACATTGGGCTTAGGCGGTCTTACCAGATATTTTCTAAAATAAGGCAGTCAAGAAATGTAAAGACGCCGGGCAAGTTATTTGTCTATGAATCAGCCTATCAACAGCGATTCCAGTCGGCAGCCCGTATCCCTAAAGGGACCCTCGGGGCCGACTTGAACCTTCGACGAGCAATGGAAATCGTAAAAAAGCCAGCTGAAATATTAACTAAGAAATTAGAAGAAATTGACCTAATAACACCCCAATTAAAAAAGGCGGTTTTAAAAATGAAAAAAACTATGAAGGAAGCAAGCGGCATTGGCTTGGCGGCGAATCAGGTTGGTTTGAATATGCGGCTGTTCGTTATAGATGAAGAGTTGGCCAAAGAGTATAAGGCGCCAAGCGTTTACATAAATCCTGAAGTGAAGCCATACTCAAAACAAACCGAGGAACTTGAAGAGGGCTGTTTAAGCATTCCGGAAACGTGGCTAAAAATCAAAAGGCCGAAAAAGGCGAAGGTTAAAAGCGTGGATGAAGAAGGAAAGAAACATAAATTTATCGCCAAAGGAATTTTAGCCCGTGTCTTACAGCACGAATACGACCATCTGCAAGGAGTTTTGATAACGGACAAGATATAGCTTGGGTATGGCCAATTTCTAAAAAAATAAAGCCTCTCGGGTATAGTTGTCTCGGAAACGTTCGGCCTCATACAACTTTAATAATTATCTTATCTCCTGTTTTTCAAAAAAACCCTCACTCCTCTTTCGCCTCGCTACAAAGAAATTTTCTCTTAACGGTCCCGATTCCGCCTTGCGGAATCGAGGATCCTCGATGGCTTTGCCATCGGGACTCGGCTCACGAGGTTCCTCAACAACCATACCCTGCGGGCTTTATTAGAAATTGGCCATACCCTTCGCCAGTCCAAATCATTAGAAGATTCCGTTTCGGTAGCTCTCTCCGGCGAAGCCCAAAAAGAAAAGGCGCCGTACCCGAAGGTCGTGCGCCAATTGAGAGATGTCCGAATGAAGTCTTGGCTACGAGGTGGTAGCGGTCGCCGTCTGTTCCTTGGCTTTCTTTTCTTCTTCTTTCTTCTCGGCTTCCCGCTTCTGTTCGTGGAGACCATCTTCCACGTCGCCGAGTTCACTCATTTCACGGATTAACTCTCCATCTCGGCGGGCCCAAGCCGAGAGGATTTCATCGTGCCCCTTCGGGATATTGGTCTCCTCGATGAGTTTTCCGAGGCACCTCATATCGCTATATGAGGCGCGACGGATTGCGTCGACGATGGATTCGTGGAACGGACGCCGCTGCTTCGTCATCTGTTCTGACATAGAAAGTGCTCCTTGATGAAATAAGCTAGATTACCCAGCTTATTTATGTCATATATACTATATAAAAAAGTTCTTTCTGTCAACAGCGGATTAGGTTGACTTTTGCTTTGGGCCGGTTAAAATATGGATATGCCCAAAAGAAAAAAATCAAAACCGAAAAATATTTCTCCGGAAACTGGGGTGGTGTTAGAATACTTTGGAGACCAGATAAAAGTGATGTCTGAACATGTTTTGAATATAGATAAAAAGACAGACAGAATTGAAAAGAAGACCAACAAGATTGATGAAATAGAAGAAGCAGTTGAGACAATTAAAACAAGTATGGCGGCCATGAAAACAGATATGAAATTGACAAAAGAAGATATAGAAACAATCAAAGCCGATCTGAAAGCGATGAAAACGGATACAGAGTTAATTAAATACGGTTTCAAAAGAAAAATTGACATTGACGAATTCGCCGCTCTTGAAAAAAGAGTTTCTACTTTGGAAAACCGCCTCTAAACTTTTTAACTTGAAACTACTTTTCTTTGGTACCGGAGACTTCTCTAAGCCTATTTTCGAAACTCTAAAAAAGGAGGGCTATTCCGCTATTTTGTGGAACCCTAAGAATTCATTCGAAGATTTAAAAAAACTGAATCCTGATATCTGTATTGTCGCCGCCTATGGAAAAATTATTCCGAAAGAGTGGCTTGAAGTGCCGAAATACGGATTTCTGAATATTCATCCGTCGCTTCTGCCAAAATACCGCGGGGCCTCCCCTATTCAAGCAGTTATTTTAAACGGCGGAAAGGAAACCGGAGTAACCATAATTTTGATGGATGAGAAAGTGGACCATGGACCCATTCTCGCAAAGCGAGAATTTTCAATTTTCAATTTTCAATTTTCAAAATATAAAGAGTTAGAAAAAGAATTAGCAGAATTGGGGTCTGATTTATTAATTGAAACTTTGCCGAAATGGATTGAAGGAAAAATAAAACCCAAAGAACAAAACCATAAAGAAGCGACTTATACAAAAAAGTTTTCTTGGCCGGACGGGAAGATTGATTGGCAAAAGCAAGCTAAAGAAGTTGAACGGCAGATTCGAGCCTTAAATCCGGAACCAGGCACTTGGACTACCTGGAATAGCAAAATTTTAAAAATCTTAGAAGCCAAAATTTACGATGCCCAGCCATACCATAAACACGACAAAATTTATATCGGGATTGTCTATGAGGAAAACGGCCGGGTATTTATCCCCTGCTCAATCGGCCATATTGAACCATTAAAAGTCCAGCTTGAAGGAAAGAACCCTTTGACTATAAAAGATTTTTTGAACGGCCATAGAAATTTTGTCGGTTCTGTGTTAAAGTAGAGCAGAAAAGCCTCTTGGGTATAGCCATTTCAGAACCGTCTCTCGGGGCACATCAATTTCTTCATAGGGGCAGCCCTTCTTGTAAATGGAATCTCCGTTACTTTACTCGAATTGCCGACAAAATCGGCTCCTCCACCAATTTTGTTATTTCGTCAATTCTTCGTAAAGATACCGGCCATTTCCAAGATACTTCCCAATTCAGAAATTGATATACCCCTGCGGCCGGAATAAGATAAATGGCTATACATACCCTGATGGTTTTTCTGTATAATCTAAAGCGAAAAGCACAAAGTGTATATCTAAGCGAAACCCGTTGAGGGTATAGTCGATTTCTGAACTTTTGTGAGTTAACCGGCTCCGGCAGCAGACGGAGCCGGAACAAATAGCTGAAGCTGAGAGAAGATTTGATGAAATATAACATTTTGGGACCAAGGCCTCCCCGAGGCGGGACACCCAAAATGTTATCAGCAAATCGAACGAAGCTGAAGCTTATTTGTTTAACGAACAAAGAGAGAAGAAATTGGCTATACCCGAGAAAGGGTTTCGGCGAGAAATTTTTTTTGCGATCAAACTATGCTTGGAATGAATGATTTGCGAATCGGCACTTTTTTTATTTGGGAGGGGCAACCCTTTGAGATTTTGTATTCCCAGCATCTTAAAATGCAGCAGCGCCGGCCAGTGATGCAGACCAAGATAAAAAACCTCTTGACTGGCAAAGTTATTGAACGAAACTTTCAGCAGTCTGACTATTTTGAAGAGGCCGATATCCAGAAGAAAGAAGTTAAATTTTTATATTCACATCGCGGCGAGTTTTGGTTTTCAGAAATAGACGACCCATCAAAGAGATTTCAACTTGGCGAGGATATAATTACTGAATCAGTTCAATTTTTAAAGCCAAACACGGTTATCACTTCCCTGCTCTTTAACGGAAAAATTATAAACATAGTACTGCCGGTGAAAATGGATTTTAAAGTGATTGAAGCCCCGCCCTCAAATCGCGGCAATACCGCCCAAGGCGGCACCAAACAGGTAAAACTTGAAACCGGTGCCAAGGTTAACGTTCCTTTGTTCATTGAAGAAGGAGATGTGGTTAGAATAAACACTCAAACTGAAGAGTACACGGAGCGAGTTTGGAAGAAATAGCTTACTCACCCTTTCTTCGCATAACCGCCAAAAATACTACTCCGGCCAAAGCCCACCAGAATTGGGCAGTTTCGGTTTTAAAATAGGTAAAAACTTTATGGTCTAATTTGGCTAAAATATTGGCTGGCAATAAAACCGTAATGTGGCTGATAAAAACTCCAAGAATTAAGATGCTTAGAATTAAAATCTGAAGAATCGGACTTTTTGCTCTAACCGCCAAAGAGCGCAGGGGCGAATTCAAAAAAAGAAGGAAGACGACGATAAAAGCGACCCAAAAAAGTCCTAATTCAATAAAATAAGGTTGGCCTTTAACAGTTTCAAAAAGATAGGCTCGAAAAGGAAACAGAGCGGTTAAAACGATTACTACGTATAAACTCAAAAGTACCAAAATCATCCGGCCGCGGCCAACCCTCATTCCGTAAAAGAAAATTACCAAAAACAAAAAAACCAGAGCTAAAAAGTAAGGCGTCGGATTCAGAAAAAGTTGAAGTGCGTTTGCCAAGTAAGGATTTTTAGTCAATCCCACGATAGTTTCCATTAGTCATATTCTATAATAGAATAGAAGTAATGACTATAAATAAGCTGCGGATAATCGAGTTTTTGCTGATTGGTCTTATTGTCAATAGTTTGGATAATATAATCGCCATAAAGTATGCCGCCGGGGCAGAATTGAACTGGGATGTGCTGGTAAGGGTTTTTCTTTTTGTCGTGCCCTTTGCTGTTTTAAGTGAACTGGTAGTTGACCACCCGAATTTCTGGAAAAAAGTAATGAGATTTCTAAAAATTGAGGTAAAGCAAATCGAGAAAAAACTTGAATGATTTTCGTAAAAAGTCTCAAAAGGTTCTGGAAGCATCTCGGTGGTGGTTTAATTTCCGGAGCCTCTGATGACGACGCCGCGGCCATCACCACTTATGCCATTGCCGGGACCAGACTCGGCTTTTCTTCTTTATGGACCGCGTTTTTTACTTTTCCCTTAATGACCGCGATTCAGGAGATGTCGGCCCGAATTGGCATGGTTACCCAAATGGGCCTGGCCGGCGTTTTAAAGAAATACTACTCGAACTGGCTCCTTGGTTTGATTGTTTTGATAATGATTTCAACCAATGTTTTGAATATCGGGGCTGATCTCTCTGGAATGAGCGCCGCCACCAACCTGATTTTTCCTCAAATCTCAATCAGGTTCCTTGATATAGCCTATGCTTTGGTTATAGTCATCCTGATAATTTTTTTGGATTTCAAAAGGATAATTAAATACTTCAAGTGGCTGGCATTGACTTTGATTTTCTACATTATCGCCGCCCTGATGATTTCTCATAACTGGGCTGAGGTTTTCAACAAAGTTATTTCCCCTAATCTAATAATCAATCGAGAAACTATTTCCATAATCATTGCCGTATTTGGCACCACCCTGGCCCCCTATATGTTTTTTTGGCAAACCAGCCAGGAGGCATATGAAGAAAAAAGCCTTTATCATAATCATAACTTACGGCACGACCGCCAGCTTGACCACGAAATCAGCCGGATGAGAAAAGATGTTACTTTTGGAATGTTTTTTTCCAACTTCATTATGTTTTTCATTATTGTTTTAGCGGCGACACTGTTTTTTAATACAGACATTCAAATCCGAACTATTGACGAGCTGTCTCGGATTTTAAAACCATTACTTGGCGACCTCGGCCAGTTTGTTTTTACCCTTGGAATTGTCGGCACCGGTTTTTTGGTTATTCCGATTTTAGCGGCTGGTTCGGCTTATATTTTATCGGAAACTTTTAATTGGCGCGCCGGCCTTGAGAAAAAATTCAAAAGAGCAAAGGAATTCTATCTGGTAATCATAGTCTCGGCAATCCTGGCCTTATTTTTAAACTACCTCGGCATTAATCCGGTTAAACTTTTGTTTTACACCGCTTTGTTTCACGGCCTGGTTCTGCCATTTTTAATTTTTGCCATTATTTTAATGGCCAATAACCGAAAAATTATGGGCTCCTATACCAATGGAAAGTTCTCCAATGCTTTAGGCTACTTTGCCTTGATTTTTATGACCGCGGCAGTTATTCTTTTTTTCATAATATAAACCGAGTTTATGCTTAAAATTCTCAATACCCTAAGCGGTCAAAAAGAAGAATTTTCGCCGATAAAAGGCAATAAAGTCGGTATTTTTGTCTGCGGGCCGACGGTTTATGACTACTCTCATATCGGCCATGCCCGGACCTATATTATTTTTGATGTCATTGCCAAATATCTGCGCTATAAAGGCTATAAAGTTAAGTTTTTGATGAATATTACCGACATTGACGATAAAATAATTGACCGAAGCAAGGAGGAAGAAAAATCCTGGAAAGAAGTAGCCGAGTTTTATGAAAAAGAGTTTATGAAAGACATTAAAGAATTGGGCATTGACAGCGTAGATAAATTTGCCAGAGCCGCCGACTATATAAAAGAAATCGTAAAACAAATAGAGACCTTGATTGAAAATGGTTTTGCTTATCAAACCAAGGATGGAGTGTATTTTGATATTTCAAAATTTGAGGACTACGGGAAGTTGGCTAAGAGAACAATTGAACAAGCCGAAGATGCGGTTTCCAGGATAGATGAGTCAGTAAGTAAAAGAAATAAAGGCGATTTTGCTTTATGGCGGTTTTCCGGTCCAGATGAACCTCGCTGGGATAGTCCTTGGGGTCAGGGCCGGCCGGGCTGGCATATCGAAGACACGGCCATTTCTGAAAAATACTTAGGCCAGCAGTATGAAATTCACTGCGGTGCCCAGGATTTAACTTTTCCTCACCATGAGGCGGAAATTGCCCAGGCCGAATCTGTCTCCGGTAAAAAGCCGTTTGTGAAATATTGGCTCCATTCCGGATTTGTGGCTATCAACGGCCAGAAAATGTCAAAATCATTAAGAAACTTTATTACTATCAGAAAAGTCTTGGACGAGTATAGCCCTGAAGCTTTGCGGTTTATGTTCATAGGCGCCTACTATCGCTCCCCTATTGATTACAAAACAGACCTAATAAAGCAGTCAGAAGCGGCGATTCAACGGTTCCGCGAATTGATGAATAAATTAGAATTAGTAAAAAAATCAGGGCCAAAAGATATAAAGGATGTCCCGATGGCTTTGCCATCGAGGATCCTCGATTCCGATGAAATCGGAATCGGGAAAATTATTCAAAACGTGAAAATTGAGTTTGAAAGCAAAATGGATGATGATTTTAACACACCCGAAGTTTTAGCGGTTTTGTTCAATTTTGTCAGGATAGTGAATAGTTTTATTGATGAAGACAGCTTGGATAAAAAATCGGCTGATAAGGCAGTTAAATTTCTTAAAGAAATAGATAAAATCTTTGGCATTCTTCCGGAAAAAGAATCAGAAATTCCAAAAGAGATTTTTGAAATAGTCCAAAAGCGTGAAGAGTTAAGAAAACAAAAGGCCTGGCTGGAAGCGGATAAAGTGAGGGACGAAATTCAGAGTCTCGGTTATTCAATTGAAGATACGCCGTATGGACCGCTCGTAAAGAAGTATTAGCGAAAAGCCTCTCGGGTACAGTTGTTTCAACACCCTATCCCCTACTAAAAATAAGTAATAAGTAGTAAGTAGTAAGTAGTATGAATCAGATAAATAAGCTTCCGCCGCAGAATATTGAAGCCGAGAAGTCGGTTTTGGGTTCTATTTTGATTGATAAAGATTCTATTGAGAAAGTGGTTGATATTTTAAGGCCCGATGATTTTTATATCCGCCAGCACCAGCTGATTTATCAAGCGATGGCGAAGTTACTGGAAAAAAACGAGCCGATAGATATTTTAACCGTAACCAACAAACTTGAAGAAGCCGGCGAACTTGAAAATGCCGGCGGCGCGGCTTATCTGACTTCTCTTTTAAGCTTTGTCCCAACCTCGGTCCATATTTTAAATTACGCCAAAATTGTTCAGCGCAAGAAAATTTTAAGAGACCTGATTGACTCGGCTCATAGAATTACCGAACTCGGCTATCAGGAAGATGAGGGGATAGAGAAAATTTTAGACCAGGCCGAACAAAAACTTTTTGCCGTTTCCCAGCGTTCTTTAACTCAAGAGTTTACCCATCTTAAAGAAGGCTTGGTTGAGGCCTTTGAAAGATTAGAAAAACTTCACAAAGGCGACGGGACTTTGCGCGGTTTAGCCACCGGTTTTGTTGATTTGGATAATATTCTGGCCGGCTTGCAAAGATCAGATTTGATAATTTTAGGCGCCAGGCCCTCTCTTGGTAAAACCGCTTTTGCTTTGGATATCGTCAGAAATATTGCTAAAAAGGATAGTGGCGGAGTTGGGGTATTCAGCTTGGAAATGTCAAAAGACCAGGTCATTGATCGGGTCTTAGCTTCAGAAGCAGGAGTCGGACTTTGGAAATTAAGAACCGGCCGGCTGACCAGTTCCGGAGATTTCAGCGATTTTTCAAAAATCTCTATTGCTTTGGATAATTTGTCTAAGGTGCCTATATTCATTGATGATGCGCCCTCACCTACGGTTTTGCAGATAAGGGCAATGGCCCGGCGCCTTAAAGCAAAGTATGACTTGAGTCTTTTGGTGATTGATTATCTTCAGTTGATTCAGCCCCGTTCGGAAATTGACGGCTTTGTTCATCAGTTCACCGATATTGCCAATTCGCTCAAAGCCCTGGCCCGTGAATTAAACATTCCGATTATTGCTGTTTCCCAGTTATCCCGGGCGGTTGAGGCAAGGCCGGATCAGAGGCCGCGATTGTCGGATTTAAGGGAATCGGGCGGGATAGAACAAGCCGCGGATTTGGTGATGTTTATTCATCGGGAAGACAAGGTCAGGCGGGATTCAGACCGAAAAAACATTGCCGAAGTGATTATTGCCAAGCACCGCAACGGCCCCACCGGTGTGATTGAGCTTTATTTTGACGAAGAAGAAGTGAGTTTCAAGAACCTCGCTAAAAATATTTAGTTTGGGTTATGTCGTTTTCTGAAAGCCTCTCGGGTACAGCCATTTCGGAAACGCTCGGCCTCGTACAACTTGTAATAAGTTAGCTGGTTTTCTGTTTTTCAGAAAAAACCCTCACTCCTCATTCGCCTCGCTACAAAGCACATCTTCTCTTAACGGCTCGGCTCATGAGGTTCCTCAATGGCTATACCCTGCGGGCTTTACATTACAGAAAACGACATAACCATCGCAACTCAAGTTATTATTAAATTTCGTTCGTCAGAACTTCGCCGGCGCAGTATGAAAAGAAAACAGCCGGCCCCGAAAGGTCGGCTGGAAGGAAGACGGCGGCATCCACTCAAGAAATGGGGATGTTCCATCTTCTCCTTGCTAGACTGCGAGCCAGTTGGAAAAATGCTTTATACTCGTCTGAAACCTCGATCGGTTCAAGCGGAGTAGTTTGATTCCATTGCTCGTCAGTGATGGTGAACGAATCCGGGTAATTCGTTGTCAACCTGCCGTCTTCGCTGAATACTCGTCCGGCAAGCTCTGGTGAAGAAAACGTAATTTCCTCTATCGGCATCTCACCAGTGAACCGTTTGTAGTTGTATACCACGAGCAGGTTTTCCTGCCGGAAAGACAGAGAGTAAATCTCTGGTCCCTCCTGCATGTACTCTGCCACTGGTAACGCCGATCCGCACCCTGTAAACACGATGAAGAAAAACGGAATCCATCTCATTTCACCACCTCCAAAGGACTACTGGGTTACTTCCCACCAAAATTCTTGAAACTAATCCAGAACTTTGGTGGGACGGTCAGGCACGCGATGTGCCTGACCGATTAGAGACGGGGGAATCAAGGACTTTATTCACCTTGTCTACTGCCTCGCGATGAGTAGGAGCAAAAGCTTCAAGGTAAAAGTACTCGGGTCCATCCTCGTTCGGAATGCAACAGAGATTCACTCCTTCTTCCAAACTGATGCGACGCGACTCCTCTCTATTACCTAGAATAGAGAGAAACTGTCTCTTGGTAAGAATTACAAAATAGTGTTTCATCTTAATTCCTTAAAGAACTGGGGACTGAATTGTCCCACCAGAATTATCTGTATTTTCAATAACTCTGGTGGAACCCCACTTTGAATATACCCTATTATACCTCTAAATTGATAGTGTGTCAAATTCATGTGCTGGATGAGTTAAAATACCAAAAACCTTGATTTTTTAAGGATTTTTAAGATGAAAAGTACCAGGTAATAAAACCAAAACCTGTGAGGGTATATTCAATTTCTAAACTTTTGTGAGCTGATAGGTTTTGGCAGCAGACAAAACCGAACAAATAACTGAAGTGAGTGATAATTTGCCGATAACATCTTATACAAATCGCAGGTATTTTGCCGCCCGCGAAAACCGAGATTTTGTCGGCAAATTGAACGAATCTGAAGATTATTTGTTCAGCGAGCAAAGAGAGAAGAAATTGGATATGCCCGATAAGGGTTTTCGGCTAAGAAATACTTAAAATCTCAACTTCGGTATAATGCTGGCGGTGGCCTTTTTTCTTTTTAGAGCGGGTTTTATGTTTAAAACGGAAAACTATTTTTTTCTCTCCCCTGCCCTGCTTTAAAACTTTGGCCTTAACTTTTACGCCGCTAACCAATGGCTGGCCAATTTTTATTTCTTTCCCTGCCTGCGCAGGCAGGCCATTGGCAAAAAGCAAAACTTTATCAAACTCAAATTCGTCGCCCTCATTTTGGTTCAGCTTCTCTATCTTCAGTTTTTGGCCTTCCGTGACTATATACTGCTTGCCACCTGTTTTTATAACTGCGAAAGTCATAGTTCAAAATTCTAACACAAAGCTTAAAAGCGGTCTATCTCTCCTTTGGTACATTCAATCTGTAAGTGCAACACTTCCAGCAGATTTTAATGATTCATT
>ERZ1292623.317-Hain-H51-01um-R1-317-length-53316-cov-72_pt1 | contig 53316 bp, 73 predicted proteins | sample MGYA00564398_ERZ1292623 | MGnify/ENA primary metagenome ERZ1292623 (study PRJEB36523, sample SAMEA6512633) | groundwater metagenome | collected 2019-01-07 | study: AquaDiva: Metagenomics assemblies of 32 groundwater samples
ATACAATTAGAGATATTTATAGTTTATAAAACCTCTCTAAATAGGGTCACTCTCGTTAATAAATGTTTAGATTGTATTAACTATGTAAAAGTAACTAGGGTTGTTTAAGAGGGGTCTTCTTCGCAAGTCTATAATCCAAAGTGTACCTATCAGGTCCGAAAAGAAAAACTGAAATAGTTGCCAAGGCAAGGCCAAAGTCACGAACCCCGAGAGGATTAAATCCTATCGAGAAAGCTATTCCAATCAAATGAATTCCCAAAATCAAAGAAGCAAATCTTGTATATAATCCAATTATCAAAAACATTCCTAAAACAAGTTCAACAAAACCATTCAACAAAACTATATTATTCGCAGATATTCCAGAGACCTTAAACCTTTCAGGCACAAAGCTACTCCATGAACCAGGGTCACTAAGTTGCATAAAAGCAAAATAAAGAAACACAAGCGCAAGAGAAACACGAAGTGTAACAAAACCTAATTCTTTAGAATTCATCATCATGCATTTAACAAATGTAAAAGATATATAAATTTAATCTGCAAGAAGAATATATGGACTCAAAGATAAACTTAATATGTTGCAACACACTAGAAGAATGGCATAACTGGCTCAAAGAAAATCACCTTAAGGAAAAGAGCATAGGAATAATAATAAACAAAAAACATACTGGAAAAGGAACAATATCTCATTTAGATTCAATGAAAGAAGCAATATGTTTCGGATGGATAGACACCACAATAAAAAGGCTTGACGAAAACAAGTATATAAGACACTTTAGAAGAAGAACCGACAAAAGCACATGGAGTGAAAACACATTGGGATACGCAAAAGAGCTTCTTGAACAGAATAGATTATATCCAGAAGGGTTAAAGAGATATAAAGAAGGTCTTGCGAAACCAGTTTTAGACCATGGAATACCTAAGAACCCAAATACTCCAAAAGATGTAAAAAATGAAATAGAAAATAATAACTTAAAAAAAGAATTCGAGAAAATATCAAAATCTCGTAAGAAAATGCATCTAAGATATATTCTAAAAGCTAAAACCAAAGAAACAAGAAAAAAGAGGATAGCACAATTAATTAACAGCCTAAAAAATTAATAAATCTTCTTCCACAAGCCGTAAGAAACAAACATCACCACAAGAAATACTAATGGCATAAAAGTCGCAGATATGCCCATACCCGATAAAGCAAAAGACATTGAAGCACCAACTATATCAAAAGTGAAACCTGCATAAGCCCATTCTTTGATTGTTTTCCATTTAGTCTGGATTATTGCAACAGAACCAAGAATTTTAGCGAAACCTAAAATAATATTCAGATAAAGGGGATACCCCAAACTCTCCATGACTGCATTACCTACTTCAGAGCCAACAATCCCGGAAACTCCGCTAAAAAGCATGAATAATGCAAAAATAATCGTAACAATCCAGTAAGTTATTTTAAGTCCTTTTTTAGCCATGAGTAAAATAAAAAACAAGTCTTTTTATATGTTTTGTTAAAACATTTTATAAATAAATTCAGGTAAACCATATCTCTCCCTATTAACCCTACCCAACGCTTCACGAATATCTAAGTTTCCATCATTTCCAATCACTTCATCTCCTTCATCCACCTTGAAATTTCTATTGTAATCTGTAATAGTAATTTTTCCCCCCTCAGATCTCCCTAAGGATACTTCCTGTTTTGGATCTGCATAAATTCTTTTAATCTCCCAATCAGTAAAACCACCCAAATCTAGTCTTCCCTTAATTCTTTCTGGTGGAAAAATAGTCAGAGCAGTAAATAAAGTAGCTATTAGCCCTAATCCTAGGGGTATTTTTCTCGAACTCATAAATCCCCCAAAAAGCAATTCTTTTTATAATTTACTAAATAAGAAATTAATGTAAACAACTTAGGCAAATTATTCACTGCTTATTATATCTGAGTCACCGTAATAGAAAACTAATCAGTCAGGCAAATCTTCAAACTTTACTTTCCATTGATTTTCCCACATCTTTTTCTTCTTAGCACTACATTTAGGGCAGTATTTTCTTGGAAATCTAGCATTTAAGGGAGCCTCAAATTCCTTCTTGCAATTAAAGCATTTCTGTTTAGCCATAAATAACAAAGGAATCAGTGATATATAAATGAGTTACCCTTTGAAATTATCTATGTAAAACCCATTTTCATTCATAAGCATCTTGTAAATTCATAATGTTTTACACCTTTCATTTTATTTCCATTAGACAATCCAGGCCATTTCACAATTCTTTTGATAGTTGATTCAGACCTAAAAATCTCTTTCCCCCATTGTTTAATTGGTTTCACAGGTCTTCCTACTTTCCCCCCAAGAAATGGAATCTCACCAGTTGTTAAATATTCTTTCCATATCTGGTCAACTCTTCTCACAGAAACCTTTGCTTCTCTTCTTGACTGATAACTAGATTTACCCTCGGCTTTCAGCCGAAGAGCCTCGAGGAGACTCTTTTTAGTGAATTTCCTCTCCTCGTTTATTTTGTTGTTAAGAACTAATTTTCGGATAACACATCTCCAAATAAAAACATATATTTATATACCCTAAAAAAAACACATACTTATAGGAGAAACATAAATGAAAGGTAAAATAAAGTTCTTTAATGAAATGAAAGGTTTCGGATTCGTCACAGGAGAAGACGGAAAAGACTATTTCATCCATAGCACCGGCATTGAAAGCAACGCATCTCTAAACAAAGACGATGAAGTTACATTCGAAGTAGAAACCGGTGATAAAGGCCTAAAAGCTGTAAAAGTCAAGAAAGCTTAATTAGTAAGATTTTTCTTTTTGTTATCTGAGATATAATATACTTGTATAGTGTAACGCTCGGACCACACCAGAGGCACTTATCCCACGCTGGGAGGAAAAATTGCTAATTTTTGGACTTATTTTTCTTTTTAGCTTTCTCTTTAACTTGTTTAGTGAATAACTTCCAGATTTTATCAGTTATAGATTTTGGAACAAAGATCATTTTTTGATTAATTAGTTTCTCAAGTTTTTCTCCTAGCCCCAAAATAACAGTCTCATTTCCTAATCGGACCTGTTCTTTTGATTCTTCTACAATGTTATTCCAGTTAATTCTGCTTTTGTTAACGATCGAAATAATGTCCTCCAAATCCTTGTCTCGTGAGGTAACACTTTTCATGATAAGAATATCGCTTGGATCTGCAATTTTTATGATAAGATTGCCAAATTCATGTGTTTGTTTAGTTCGTTCCTTCATTCCATCAGAGAAAGTTGAGGTAATTATCTTATCCATAAACATATCAAAACGGCAATTGTTAAACTCAAGCATAAGCGGAGTATTGCTTTTCAAACCATAAACTAGGGTTACGTCAGATTCTTTAGCCCCAAGTTTTCTCAACACATTCATAAATTCTTCTCTATCACTCTTTTTATTGAATACCAAATCAATATCTAATGTAGCATTTTTAATTCCCATAAACATCATAGCAGTTCCGCCTATAGCATAAACAGACATTTTCTTAGGAAGTGTCCTACCTATCGCAATTAGCATATCTTCTTGCTGTTGTACATCAATCATCTTGTATACTCCTCAAGGTCTGCACGATTTAATGGAATATAAACTTTCCATTTCTTTTCAACATCTTTAAAATCATCAGAAGAAATACCCTGAACAATGTAGCGAAATTGATTGGTCTTTCTCTTTTTTGCTAAATTGAGAAATCTTTTAGGCATTCGTTTTATCTTTTTTACAATTTTTCTTGCAGTCTCATAGAGAGCAACTACCTCACTAACTAAATCATCTTTTTTAGCTAGATTATACAATAAATTCCAATCAGATATCTTTCTAAATAATATCAACGAAGCGATAAGATATCTAACATCTTTTTGCTTTATGGCATAAATAAGAGCTTCCTCATAAGAGGGTGTTCTGTCATGAACATAATAATCATTAGGAGGGGCAACTATGGCATAACTAACAGTAGGTGAAGCTTTACTTATCCATTGAGTATAACTTATGCCTTTTTGCTTATTCTTGAGAGAGATATTGTACAATCTTTTTTTACCTGCTTCATAACTAGTTTTAACATATCCTAATTTTCTTAATCTATGAATAACATAAATTGCTTTAGATCTCTCTATCTTTAATCTATTTTCAAAAGTCTCTAAAGTATAGATTCCTTGCAATGATTCTGCCAATTTTTCATACTTATTACTTCCCTTTATCATTATTAAATGTATAAGGTTTAATATATAAACCTTACTATTTTAAGTTTAATTATTAAATGTATAACTAATAATATATAAATAACGTCATATATTACTCTTTTCATTGTATAAAATAATGAATATTTAATTTTTTTAGACTTTCCTATACCCACTTTATATTCAAAAGGTTAATACCATAAAACCTAACTTCCGACGAGGGAGCTAGGTGTTACAGGTGTGTGAGACGCCCGAACCAGGAATCGAACCTGGAAATCCGTAAGGAAATCGGTTTTCGAAACCGACGCAGTACCATTGTGCCATCCGGGCCTTTATGCTTATGCAACAAAGACAATCATCAATTTTTAAGTCTTGACAATTACTTTCCCCATCTCCACCTAGGCTTCTCACCTGTTTTATAACAAATAAAAATCAAAACCAACGATAATATAACAAAAGGAACAAAAATACCTATAAGTGTGTCACTTACAGAATTAGACCTAATATCTGTAGCCACAAAAACAAGTAAAACTAAAAGAACATAAACTGCTAGAATTAAACAGCCTTGCCATGTGCAAGGATACCATCCATAACCATATCTCTTAGCCTTAAACCAAAGTCGTCTGGCCATTCTTAAACCAGCAGTTAGACTTTTAAATACTTGATTGTTAAGAAGAACATGAAAATAAAAAGAGGGATACTTATAGGATTAGTCTTATACTTTGCAAGTCTAATAATAAATGTAATCTTAACAATTACCTCTAAAATAAACCTTGGTCAAAGTCAAAGCATCTCAACAACTTACTGGGTAATAATAATAGTCACAACGGTAATCTTGACAGGACTGGCAAGCATATGGTATTTCAACAAAGCAAATAGAAATGCAAAAGAAGGATTGAAGCTTGGAATAACTTTTGTCATTGTGGGGTTCATAATAGACCTTTTGTTCTTCCTAACTCAATCAGGAGGAATCCAAGTAATGAAAGAATACTATACAAATCTCTCAATTTATCTTGTTTTGATTCTGGTTGTCGCAACTTGTATATTCATTGGGTCAAGAAACAACACCCATGGAAGACATTCAGTTAAAAATCCAAAGATGAAAAGCAAATCAAGAAAAAATAAAAAGTAAAACCTAAGCTACTCTGGCCCTATAAGAATCATCATTTGAGGAAGCATAAATTTCTCCCCTAGAAATGTAGGGTATAATGCTCTCTCTCTTTCTCGCCAATTCATCATATATGTCAAATGTTTGCATTCCCATCCTAACTGCAGAATCCTGTGGAAAATATTTAGATGGTCTATAAGGAAGTGTATACTTTCTATCATTTCCTCCTTCGGAGACATCTGCAACTGGAATGAGATTTAGAGATTCCATGAAAAACTGATAAATAAGGATTTAATAATTTTACTATTATAGATTCTGTGGATTGTGTCGGGCGATAACATTTAAAAGACACAATTCTAAAGATAAATAACCTCCGATAGCTCAACGGTAGAGCGCGCGGCTGTAGGATAGCGCAGACATTTCCCTTCCTTGGGAAAAAGTATGAAGCGCAATAAGAATGGTTTCGTTAGAAATCATTGGTTCATGTAGAACCCGCGTTACCCAAGTTCGACTCTTGGTCGGGGGATAGAACCTTTGTATTCGATTGAGAATAAATTTGGAAATTAGAATAGGCCACGAAATTTTAACTTTGCTTGAATTAGGAGAATCAACAAAATGAGAAATTCTAATCTCAATTCAGGAAGAATCTATAAAGTTTTAATATCGTTTGAAAAAAAGATTAGTTAGTTTTATTGTATAAAAAAAGGCAAAATTATTTAATTGCCACCAGGTGGTGCAGACGGAGTACACTTGCCAGTATATAATGATGCGCCTCCAAATGCAGTACATGTCCACGTATTGGAATTAATTTGATTACATGCATCTACATGAACATCACATTCATAATAATCAATTGTTGCATCAACATCAGGGCTACATTGCAAACCTTCAGAAGTTAGTTGAAAGCATTGTTGAGTGAGATCGGTTGTTAGTTGGGTTACACATTGCTCAAATGCGGCTAGTGCTGATGCCTGATTAGATACACAATTATCAATTGCATTTTGTTTTGCTTGTTCTCTTGTGCTACCTGATCCGGTCCCTGTAATACCTCCCGTGTTGCATGTATAATAACCCGGGCATGTAATCGTAGTACCTTCAGCTATAACTGGTTGCCCTTGAAACTGTAAAACTGCTATTATAAATAGAATAGTTAAAAAAATGAATGTAGTGGATTTGTAGAAAGTTGATTTTTTCATAAAAAAGAAATACTGTAATCTATTTATATAGATAAGTGTTCTCAGAAATAGATGTTGAAAGATAATAAGAAGAAAGCAACTTTGACATAATATAATGCTCAAGACAATAATTTAAATCCTCAAATAACTAAAATAAAACATGCTAATCGATGTCCACTGCCACCTTGACAAGTTAATTGATGAAGGTATTTCAGCAGAAAAAGCAATAAAAAACGCCAAGGCAAAAGGCGTAGAAAAAATAGTTGTAAACGGAACAACCCATGAACAAAACATCATAATATTGGAATTAGCAAAAAAACATAAAGAAGTTTTGCCAGCCTTAGGAATCTATCCCTTAGATGCACTTAAACTATCAGAAAAAGAAATAGATAAAGAAATAGATTTTATAATAGAAAATAAAAAAGGTATCGTGGCAATAGGTGAAGTAGGTTTAGACTTAAAAGAAGAAGAGTTACATAAAACATTAGACAAACAAAAAGCAAACCTCACAAAATTTGTAAATCTGGCAATTAAATTAAACAAACCAGTAATAGTTCATTCAAGAAAAGCAGAGCTACATACGATAGAACTATTAGAATCATTAAATGCAAAAAAAGTAATCATGCACTGTTTTTCTGGGAAAATGTCTTTAGTAGACAGAATTGTAAAAAACAATTGGTTTTTATCTATACCCTCAAATATACATTACTCAGAGCAATTTCAAGATGTAGTCAAAAGAGTTCCAATTCAAAATCTTCTATGTGAAACAGACACCCCTTATCTTCATCCATTAAAAGAGTGGCCAAATGAACCTGCAAATGTCATTTACAGTTATAAAAAAATAGCCGAAATAAAAAAGATTCAAGTAAAAGAAGTAGAAAAACAAATAGAAGACAATTTCGATAAACTATTCAAATAGTTTTATTAACTAAAATAGGTAATAGTAATCATGGATGGGGTGATGGTTATAGGATGGATAGGAGCATTCATGCTTATATTAGCATATTTTCTTTTAATCCATAAGAATCTTACAAGTAGGTCAAGGAGATATCAAGCCCTTAATGTCGTAGGTTCTCTTCTCTTAGCGATAAACACTCTCACAACAAAAGCATATCCCTCTTTCATTACAAACATAATATGGTTTCTAATAGGACTGTATGGTATTTTCCATATAGTAAAACATCACAAACTGCATAAGTCAAAAAAGAGATGAATAAAAATAGAATACTTAACACAATAGGTTTGGTATTTCTCATTTGGGGAACTGCAGCTATAATTGATAATATCCTTCATATAGACGAAGGTATTGCCCCAATTTTGTGGATAAGTTATATCTCATTGATTATTTTAGCAATAGGTCTTTTTAAGAAAAATAGTGGGTTGATAGCAAGCCAAATAGCAATAATAGGAATCCCCTATTTGATATGGAACTCTGATTTTTTTTATCATTTATTCACATCAAAAAGCTTGTTTGGAATAACAGACTACTTCTTTGAGTTAAACAATCTTGTCGCAATAGAAAAAATAATAAGTTTCCAGCATATATTTAACATTCCATTGAGTCTATGGGCATTGCATTTGATAGGCTTGAAAAAAAACAATTTCTGGATAGTAAGCATAGTTCAAATTGCGTTTGTATTCATAATAACAAGGACAGTCACAAACTACGAAGAAAATGTAAATTGCGTATATAGAAACTGCGCAGGATTCACCTTTGGAATCCCTTATATAATCGAATGGTTTACGGCTTACATTCTTATGATCTCAATAACCAGTTGGTTTCTGGTTAAAATATTTAAAAAAAGAGAAAAATAAAAAATCTATTAAATTTAACCTAGTTCGGCATCAATTATTTGTCTAAATACTGAATAAGGTTGCGCACCGCTAATTAATTGGTAGTCATTGTCTTCACTTCCAACAAAGAATCCTGGAGTACCCTGGATTCCTATGCTTGCCCCATATGCAAAATCTGCATCAATATCAGATTCAAATTTTGTAGAATCTAAGCAACTATCAATATTATAGCCGAGCTCTTTAGCCCATCCTTTTACAACACTGTCCCCTGGGTAAGGAACTGTAGATTTAACCGTTCCGCCTTCCTGTGCATTCTGTTCATCAACAATCTTATCTCTCATCTTAAAGAAAGCTTCATCTCCTCCTATATCTCTTGCACAGCGACTAGCCTTTGCGTAAGGAACAGCTCCTTCATGGAATGAAAGAGGAAAGTCCTTATAGACTAGTTTGACTAATCCAGTATCAATATAATCTTTCTTTAATTGAGGATATGTTTCAGTTTTCCATTTTCTACAGAAAGGGCATTGAGCATCCGAAAATTCGACAATTGTGACTGGTGCATCTTCACTTCCAAGTGCGGGTGAATTTCCAATATCCACTTCAACACGACCTCCAGTTGGAGGAAGTTGCTGTCCTGGTTGTTGAACAACATTCCCAGTTGGACTCTTTCCAGGCAAAACAAAGAACACAACTCCAAGAATGACTATACCCAACAAAATAAATGTTGAGTATTTCCAAAGAGTATCCTTTTTTATAGTAATAGTATCATTTTTTTGTGTTTCCATATCAAAACCCCCTTTCAGTTTCTTATTTTCCATGAAAAAAATAACTTATGAGGTTTAATAAAGGTTTTCATGACTTCAAAAAAGAAGATCTTCGGAAGGACATATTCCAATGAGTGAAGCTCCATCAAAAAAGCCAACAAAAGTCCTGCCCTCAAGACTTACAGGATCAGATACTCTCGAACCATTCAAAAAATCTGTAATATAACCTTCCCTTTGAATAAAAAATTGGTAATGGTCTAATTCACTCTCACCCCTTAGATCAAGATATAATTCTTTGTCACCACTTACATCTTGCATTTTACAATGGACAACCATTAAATTTCTTCTGGGATCTTTTGGATCAACTCCGTTTAAGGGCAATGTCTTTTCAATACCATAAAGAGTCATTAATACAAAAATAATTAAATTTTATTTAAGCATTTATATTGCAGAGATTACTATTTATTTTTCGGGCAATGCTCCAGTTTGCGTAAGCAAGAAGCAAAAAAGATATCACCGAAATCTCTATACCCTCAAAAGGAAGAGCAATCAAAAAACCCCCCAATCCAAACAAAGAAGCGAGACCTAATCCACAAGCAGCGCATCCAGGTGCTAAAATTCCCGCAAATACTCCCAGAACACCAAAGAAAGAAAACTTCTCAAATTTCTTAATCTGCCCAGTTTTGTATATTGCCAGAGCTATGTAAGTTCCAAAAAGCAAAGCCAAGACGATAATTGTATAATAAGATAAAGGAGTCATTGTACTTGAAAAACCAATAAAATAATTGAAAGCAAGTCTTATTGAAAAAAGAAACCCATATTCTCCAAATAAGTTTCTCAAATTAGAAAAATCAGATATAACTACATTTAATAAATAAAAAATAAAGGCTCCAAAGAAAGTTAAAAACCAATAAAATGGTTTGGAAAAAACTTCAAGAAATCCTTTGGCAAATTTCATCTTAATCTTATCCTCTTTATTCCAGTAAGTATCAAAAGAAATGAAATCAAAAAGTATAAAACAAGAACAAAAAAGTTATGAAAAATCAAAACCCCTAATAAACTGTCTTCAACAGCATAATTAGAACCATAATCCGAATCAAATCTAATAAAATAACTAGTTACTAGCAAAATTAAAATAAAAATCCCTAAAAAAAACCTTTTTCCATTAGCTATATTCATAAATAAAAAAATAAGCAATAGTTTTTATTACTTTGCTACAACCTTACCAACCATAACTATAATATCTAGCGCCGGAATAACCATAACCATACCCACCATAATTGTAACGTCTTCTTTCTTCCAAAGCAATTCTCTTAAGTTCAAGTTGATATTCATACTTTGAGTTTTGTTGATAAGTTCTAAATGCCTCTTTCAAAACAGCGTCTTGGTCTATATTGTCATAAGAATTATCTTTATAGTAAGGCATATCTCCATAATATCCATAGGAATTCTTGCATCTCCTTCCATTATAAGACCAGTCATAATAACCTTGACTTTTACAATAAGTATAACCCCTTCCCCTATATTTTGTATCTGTATCTGTGAAATCTATTCTGAAACCATCATTTCCCCCATTTATATTCTCCCTATAAGAAAAGCTATCTCTATCAGTGTAAGTGTAAGAGTTATAAGAATAAGCATCAACGGTATAAGCAGAAAGAATAAAAAAAGATAAAGCAAACAAAACAAATGTCCCTTTAAAGTAGTTTCTCATAAAAACAATAGTTCGTTTAATTATTTAAACCTTTTGGCCTGGAAAATCTCGAAAACCCTGATAATTTCTTGGAAAAATATACTCTTGACTATCAAAACCCCCTGAATTCATAAGAGACTCAATAAAAAGCTCATACGCACTCAAACCCCATGCCATATCTTCCCTCTCTTTGAGCCGGAGTCATAAGAAGAAGGTCCTCAAAGTAACTAATACTTCTAACCGTATAGTTCTTATCCTTTCTAACAATTTCAGATCTACTTTCCATAGAGATACTCAAAAAGAACCATATATAAATCCTTTTCACTAACAACAAACATGGAAAACAAAGACTGGAAGTCAAAGCTGACAAAAGAGCAATATCACATTCTAAGAGAAAAAGGAACAGAAAGACCATTTACAGGAAAATTTTATAACTCTAAGGAAAAGGGGAAGTATGTCTGTGCAGGTTGTGGGGCAGAGCTATTTGATTCAAACGTAAAATTCGATTCTGGAACTGGATGGCCGTCCTTCTACGATGCAAAAAGGGGAGCTGTAAAATTCGTAGAAGACAATAATTTAGGAATGCAAAGAACAGAAGTAGTTTGTGCGAAATGCGGAAGCCATTTAGGCCATGTCTTCAACGATGGTCCAAAAGAAAAAACAGGAAAAAGGTTCTGTATAAATTCATGTTCTTTAGACTTTAAAAAGTGACCGAGACATTTAAATAGTCATAAAATTAATATATAGTATGTCCGATATAATAAAAGCTCTAAACTGGAGATATGCCACAAAATCCTTTGATTCTTCAAAAACTCTTAGTGAAAATGATTTGAATGAACTACTTGAAGCAGTTAGATTAACTCCTTCTTCTTTTGGTCTTCAACCTTGGAAGTTTATAATAGTAGAAGACAAGGAACTTCGTAAAAAAATTGCAGGTAGTGCGTGGAATCAACCCCAAGTTACTGAAGCATCTAATCTTCTAGTCTTGTGTGCAAAGACAGATGTTTCTGAAGATTATATAAAAGAGTTCATAAAAGATACAGCTAAAATAAGAAATATCTCCATAGAATCTCTTAAGGGATACGAAGATATGATGATAAACTTCAGAAAGGGACTAAGTCAAACTCAAACAGCTGATTGGTGTAAAAGACAGGTTTACATTTCATTGGGAATTCTTTTACAAAGTGCTTCCTTGAAAAGAATAGATGCATCTCCTATGGAAGGTTTTGACCCAAAGGGAGTTGACGAGATACTTAATCTGAAAGAACAAGGTCTTACATCAACAGTTCTTTGTGCATTAGGCTACAGGTCAGAAAATGACAAAACATCTAATTATGCAAAAGTAAGATATTCAAGCTCTAAGATAATAGAAAAAAGATGATTTATATAGTATAAAAAATTAAAGCATAGATGCTAGGAAAAGCGGGATTTTTTAAAGCAATAACTATAATTTTTCTCTTCATAGCCATAGGCTTCTGTGCATACTATATCTATCAAAACTTTCCGAGAGAAGCAATCCAGTTAAAAACAATTCAAATAAAAGAACCTTCAATAAATAACAGCATCCCAAGTAAACAATTTTATGACAACATGAGATATCAAGACAGAATAATAAATTATAACATAGCTGAATCTTGCGCTGAAAACAAAAAAAGTTTAATGGAAGAAGCATTTAGAATAATAGAATCAAAAACAATACTTTCTTTTAAAACTGTATCAAAACCAAATTCCGTGCTAAATATCCTTTGCGCAGATATAGCTCCTGAAGCTGGTGAAGAGAATCATTTCGTTGCAGGGGAAGGAGGTCCTTCAAAAGTCTTGAATGTTACGCTATACTCTGTAATTCTTGAAGGCAAAATTGCATTGTATAGGGAAGGTTCCTGCAACAATGCAAATGTACCCCTACACGAACTTCTTCATGCGCTGGGTTTTGACCACAATAACAATAAAAAAAGCATACTCTACCCCATATTAGAATGTGATCAAGAAATAGATGAAGAAATAATTAACAGCATAAATAAACTTTACAAAATAGATTCACTTCCAGAACTAAAATTTGACGCCGTAAGTGCAACAAAAAGTGGAAGATACCTAAACTTTCATATGGAAGTATCAAACCAAGGATTAATTCAAGCAGATAATGTAATAGTTAATCTTTATGCAGAAGAAAATTTTGTAGAATCATTCGACTTAAAAACAATAGGTATTGGTGCAAAGAAAATAATAGATGTAGAAAATCTAAAAGTTCCACTGGGTGCAAAATCAATAAAACTTGTCATAGATAATGATGATGAAATAAGAGAGATATATGAAGATAATAATGAAATTGTGTTAAATACTTAAAAAATAGATGCGGGAGCTAGGATTACTTCAACAGCAATGTTGAAGTTCCAGATGACTTCAGTCAGCTAGGACGTTCGAATCCTTCAATTCAAGAAATGCGGGAGCTAGGATTAATTCAATTTCATTGAAATTGGATTTGCCAGAGCTTTTCAAAGCTATGAGCACTTCGAATCCTATTAGGTTTGATACGTTAGCTAGGATTCGAACACTTCAATTTGTTCAGTTAAAATTGAAGTCACCGATAACATCAGTTAGCGTGTGCTTTCAACTCGTCAGAGTTGTAAAGGTGAGAATCTAAATGCGGGAGCTAGGATTCGAACCTAGGTAAGCACTAAGCTATCACGGCCTTAACGTGACCCATTTGACCACTCTGGCACCCCCGCACGAAAGTCTCAAATAAAATCACTTTAAAAGTGTTTGGACAAACGCTTTTATAACCTAATAAACACAAAACATTCTATGTCAAAGGGTGATCAATCAAGGCTTCAAAGTTTACAAACGAATAGCGTAAAATTCTGGAAACCAAAAGAAACAGTAATCCTTCCAGATGACTTCGAAGAATTGATGAATGGAAACACCACGCTAAAAACCTCAAGCAGTTTAAGTTTCTTAAAACAAGAAGAAATTCCTAAAACAGAAAATATCTTTAAAAGTGCAAACTGGGACCTTAATGATAAAAAAGGGAAAATATCTCCATTAACCTTCTCAAACAAAAAAACTCAAGAAGATGTAGTAAATGAAATATTAAACTTAATAAAAGAAGGAAATAAGATAATATTTCTTCACGGTGCTTGCGGAACAGGAAAATGCCTGGATAAAGAAACATTAATATTTTGTAAACCTTATGGGAAGAAATGCTTTAGTTATTATAAAATATCCGATATTATAGATAAAGAAGGAGATATATTATCTTTAGATGAAAAAGGAAATATTGTTAGTTCTGAATTTAAAAATGTAAGAGAAACTGGAGTCAAAAAGTTATTCAAAATTAAAACAAGAAGTGGTCGAGAGATAATCGCTTCTGAAAACCATCCATTTTTAACAATAAACTCCAATGGAGTTTCATGGGAACAGTTAAACAAATTAAATAATAAATCTTATATCTGCCTACCTAATAATATTCATATTGAAAGTTCAGAAGATTTAAGCGATACTAAATTAAAAATTTTGGGCCATTTAATATCTGAGGGTAAGTTAGGAGACAAAGCAGGATCTCCAAAATATTATCAAGATAAAACAATAACTCCATTAATTAGGCAAGATTATATTAATGCCTTAAAACAAGAGTTTCCTGATGGTCAAATAAAAGAGGATCATAAAACTGAAGTTAAAATTAATTTTAACAATAAAGATACAAGATTTGGAACCACAAATAAGCTAAGATTATTTATAAGAAAATTTGGTCTTGATGGCAAGAAATCAGCAGATAAATTTGTACCTGAAGAAATATTTAATTTATCTGAAAAAAAGATAGCTATATTTATTCAAGCCCTCTTTTCTGGCGACGGGTCTATTTATTTAAGAAAAAATAAACAAATAGGGATAGAATACAATTCAATCTCTAAAAGACTCATACAAGATGTATCAATATTACTTATTAGATTTGGTATACAATATACAATAACAGGTCACAAATTTAAAGAGAATCAAAACTATTCTTGGAGAATTACTATCTCAAATCATGAAAATATAAGAAAATATATAGAAAAAATAGGATTCTTAGGCGAAAAACAAGCATTAGCTTTATCCATATTATCCAAATGCAAAATTCACAAATTCACAAACATTGACAAAGTACCTAGAATAATTAGAGAATATCTAAAAAACAAAGGATATGATTATAATGAGTTAGATCGAATGTTGAATTACGAAGAAATAGAAAAACTGAGGAGATATATTGGTTTTAAAAAAATAAAAAAGAATAAGTTAACTATTACTCCTCAAGTATTTAGGCAAGGCAAAATAGACTTTTTAAGAAGCCATATAAGAAAAGTTAATGAATATATAAAAGATGATACCTTATCATTGATATGCAACGAACAAATATTGTGGGATAAAATAAAATCAATCGAATTATTAAAGGAAGATGTTACTTATGATTTAGAAGTTCCAAAAAGACACAATTTTATTGCAAACGGAATAATAGTTCATAATTCAGCAATCGCATTAAACGTCGCCCGTAAATTAGGTAAATCTTCAGTGGTTGTTCCCGTAAAAGCTCTCCAAAAGCAATATGAAGAGGATTATACTGAAAATAAATTTCTTTATAAACCAAACGGTCAGAAAATGAAAATAGCAGTCTTGACTGGAAGAGAAAACCATGACTCAATAATAAATGAAGGAATATCCTGCGCAGATCCAGAACTACCAGAAAATATAAAGATAAGTGAAAAAAACTATGCAAAGATTGCAGATTATTTTAGGAATAATCCTTTCGTTTCGGGTCAAGACATTCCAGACTACAAAAACATAAGAAGGCTATCAATAGCCCCTTCAAACCCTTACTGGAGCCCCATAGTTCCATCAAGCTATGACTTAAATCAACTAAAAGATGCAAAAAAGATAAAGTATGAAGGTTGTGATGGCAGAGAATATACGTTTTATCATAGAAAATCAGGATGTTCTTATTATGACCAATATATAGCCTATAAAGATGCGGATGTTATAATCTTCAACGGGGCTAAATACAAGGCAGAGTTAGCTCTTGGAAGAAAACCTTCAACAGAAATAGAGATAATAGATGAAGCAGATGAATTTCTAGACAGCCTATTTCAGCAAGAAGAAATCAATCTTACGAGACTTGGAAACAGCTTATCAACAACAGCACCTGAAACTCCAATCGCAAGAGAAACAATAAAAGAAATACTTGAAATAATCGGTTTGGAAGAACAAAACAAAAGAGCTCTAGGGATAGATGAGAATCAGATACATAATCTTGACGAATCAAGAATAAAAAAAATATTTAAGTTGTTAATCAAAGACAAAGAGTTAGAATCAGAAATACTTGTAGATGAGAATAATTACGCAAATAAGGCCTTGGAGTTAGCCAGAAATCTTGAGGAGATGACTGAAGAAGTATATTTAACATACAGAAAAGAAGATGAAAATTTACATATTAAATTAGTAAGCACAAATCTCTCTCAAAAAATAAGTGAATTATTAGAAAAAAGTAAAGTTCTATTATTAATGTCTGGAACTCTTCATTCTCAATCAGTCATAAAAAATATATTTGGTTTAAAAGAATTCAAAATAGTTGAAGCTGAAACTCTTAATCAGGGGGGAATAGATATAGTAATGACTGGAAAAGAAAAAGATTGCAGATATTCAAATTTTTCAGATGGACAACATTCAAGAAAGGAATATCTAGAAGCACTAAATCTGGCAGTCGAAAAAGCAAAAAAGCCTGTATTGATACATGTTAACGCATTTCAGGACCTTCCAAACGAAGATGAGAAATCAATGTACAAAATAGGCAACCTCATAACACAAGAATCATTAATAGAAATGCAAAGAGAAGATAAAACTGGAAAACTGGTAGCAATATTCAAACAAGGATTAAATGACAAGCTTTTCACTACAAAATGTTCTAGGGGCATAGACTTCCCTGGAAAAATGTGTAACTCAATAATTTTTACAAAATATCCAAATCCAAATATTTCGGACACATTTTGGAAAATACTCCAAAAAACACATCCAGATCATTTCTGGGAATTTTACAGAGACAAAGCATATCGTGAGTTTTTACAAAGAATATATCGAGCAGTTCGTTCAAAAGATGACCACGCATATATTTTATCACCTGATTTAAGAGTAATACAATCAGTAAGAAAACTGCAAAACGGACAGGTTTAATAAAGAAATAAACTCCCAACAAACATGGTATTTAGAAGAAGAAGAGGTGTTGCAATTGTAGAAACAAATGAGGGAATTTTAGTTGTAGCAACTAAAAGAAAATGGTTCATTTTACCAGGCGGAGGAGCAGAAAAGTGGGAAAGTAGAAAAAAAGCTACAATAAGAGAATTATATGAAGAAACAGGTTTGAAAACCAAAAACCTGACTTATTTATTCAGTCACAAAGGAAAAGTACATAATTTTAAAGGAAGAAATGTCATAAATTATTCAAAAGTATTTCTTGTTAAATCTGAAGGTAACCCAAAACCTAACAATGAAATAGAACATATAGATTTCTGGAGAGAAGGAAAGAAAATAAATATATCAGAAAGCACAAAAGATATAATTAATCAGTATCTTTCATCAAAATTACAACACGAACAAGTTTAATAAAACAAAAAACTTCTAAGAGTTATGAATATATTTGAAATAATTGATCAAAAAAATCATACCCGTTTGCAATAATTTTATTCTTTACTTTAATTGATTCAAACAACTCTTTATGCTTCTTTTCCATTTCTCTTTTATACTTTGCTTCAATAATAGTATCTTTTATGATAAAATCAATTTCTATTCCATCTCTTTTAATATATCTCGGATTCTTATCTTTAATTTTTAAAAACACAAGATTTTCATAAATAGAACCTATATCTCTAAAGCCCACAGTCACATTTTTTATACCGACATCTGAACAGTATATTTTTTTATTATCTTTGACCCTTTCGTTTAAACTTTTTGAGTCTTTCTCAATAATATAAAACAGATAAGAGTCTATAAAATAAAAGATGTAATCTCTAACACTATCCTTATTGATACCCAATACATTAGCAATTTTATTATATGAAACTTGTTTTCCAACCCTTTCACATAATAATTTAAATAAATCCTTTATTACAGAATGATTCTTTAAGTTATAGAATGCTATAATATCTTTGTATATTATACTGTCAACTAAATTTGTGATATAATTTGGGTCTTTTGTCAAAACATATTCAGGCATTCCACCATATTCTAAATACTCCTCAAAATATTTCTCAAGAAGATACCTTTCAGATTTTTTAACAGAATAATTCTTGAATAAAAGAAACTCTTCAAAATCAAGAGGTTCGATTTCTATTGTTCTGGTTCTGCCTGTCAAAAAAGCTTTTTTATCTCTCAATAAAGAGGCAGATGATGAACTTGCAAAAATCTTTACATTTTCAATATCATATAGATTTTTTAATTCCTGATTAAAATCTTCTTTATATACTACTTCATCAAAAAATAAATATATTCTTTCGTCTATTCCAATACTGTGTATTTTTCTAAATTCTTTTACTACATCATGAATGCTATTATCCTTGAGCAAGTAAGCATCAAGAGATATATACATTATTCTTTTAGGATTGATGCCTTTCTCATTTATTAATTTAAAAATAAATTGTTTTAAAAGAGTGCTTTTCCCAACTCTTCTAAGGCCAGTAACAAATATAACCTCTTTATTCATTAGATTTTTATCAAAAACTTTCAAGTACTTATTTCGCTTTATTCCTTCTTCCTTAAGAAACCCTTCCCACCAAGGGTTCATTTCAAACATTAATTCTTTCATATAATTACATATTAATCGTATTTATAAATGTTGCTACTGCCAATCTCCAACTTTCCTAAAGCTTAGCTACTGACAATAGCCAACTTTTCAAGAATAAAAACCAATAAACAAAAAAATCAAATCTATAAATCAAATAAAACAACTAAGTGATTGATACATTTTATATGAATAAACAATAATCTTTAACTGTAAAGCCTCAATAACCTATTACTTCAATTCCTTCAATTCTTGAGAAATGCTCCTTATTCCTGCTTATTATACGAGAAAATCCATTTCTTTTCATTATAGCACTTATAAAAATATCAGCTTGCTCAATTATTTTTGCGCTTTTAGATAGAGAAGAATGAATAACAGATGCCTCTTCCCCACGCCAATTATCAAAAGGCAAAATGTCAAGAGTATTAAAAAAATCTTTTGATTTAGTTAATTCAGTCTCATCAATAACCTTTTTTAAGTAAACTCCCAAAAGCACTTCAAATACATTTATTTCTGTTGTAAAGAAAGAATCTTTTTCTTTATATTTATTAATTACCTCAACAGCTTCTTTTCTACCATTCAAGAAATCTATAATAACCGTTGAATCAAGGCAAATTCCCATGAAGCCTCTTAATTCTATTTGACCATTCAATTGTAGATTTTTTTCTCATTTCACTTATATCTTTCTTCATTTCACCAATTCTCTCGTCACTTATATTTTTCCAAGCTCCCGCAAATTCCATAATATCTCTCTTCTCTTTAACAGTTCTCCTAAGCAGGTCTGAGAAACTTTCGTTAACTTTTTTTCTAGCAAGAAGCATTCTATATACATCTTCCATTATTGAGATATTCTTTACAACCATGTGTACACATAAACATATGTAAATGTTTCCATCTCCATTAAGACTTTTGTTCATTCCTAATGAATAATTCAAATCTTCCTAACAACCTGTCCTTCTGAAGTATCCTCGACACTAAAACCAAGCTCAACAAGTTCATCTCTTAACTTATCAGATAAATTCCAATCTCTATTTTTACGAGCAACCTCTCTCTTCTTAACAAGCTCATTAACTCCCTTAGGAATTTTGACTTTCTTTTCATTCATTTCCTTAATTCCCAAACCTAAAACATTATCAAACTTAACAAGAGTCTTCAATCTAACCTTACTATTAACATCTGTATCATCAAGTAAACTCCAAAAAACCTCAAGGGCTTGAGGCATATTCACGTCATCATTAATAGCATCAAAAAACAGTTTCTCATAATCTGAAACTCCAGCATTTCCATTACTATTTTCATTTCTCAAATTAATAACCTTACGTTCAATTCTAGCCAATGCGTTTTTACTTGCTTCAAGAGAATCAAAAGAAAATTCTAAAGGCTTTCTATAGTGTGTCTGCAAACACAAGTAACGATAACATAACGGTTCAAATCCCTTATCTCTCAAATCAGTTATTGTATAAATATTCCCAAGAGACTTAGACATCTTTCCTTCTTTCAAGTTCAACATTCCACCATGAATCCAGTAATTAACAAATTTCTTTCCATTACATCCCTCACTTTGAGCTATTTCATTAGCATGATGGGGGAATATCAAATCCATACCACCTGTATGAATATCAAAACTATCTCCCAAGGCTTTTGTACTCATAGCAGAACATTCGATGTGCCACCCTGGCCTACCCTTACCAATAGGGGTGTTCCAATAAACTTCACCATCATCATTAGAATAAAATTTCCACAATGCAAAATCTTGCGGATTTGTTTTATCATATTCGTCACTTCTTACTCTTTCCTTGACATTAGTTACTCTATTAAGACCAGCAATTAACCCATAATCCTTAAATTTTGAGATTGAAAAATAAATCCCGTCATTAGCCTCATAAGCATACCCTTTCTTAATTAAATTCTGAATCATTTTAACCATAGAATCTATGTTTTCAGTAGCCCTCAAGAATTTGGTCGGTCTAACTATATTCAGACTGTCTAAATCTTTCAAGAATATATTTTCATATTTTGAAGTAAGCTTCTTCAAACCAATACCTTCTTTCCTCGTGGCGTTTATTATCTTATCATCCACATCAGTAAAATTAACAATATGCTTAACCTTATATTTATTATACAAAAGAATTCTCTTAAGAAAATCAGCAAGTAAAGCAGTTCTAAAGTTTCCTATGTGTTGTGGTGCATAAACAGTAGGACCACAAGAATACATCCCAACATTGTTCTTTTTTATGGGAACAAATTTATCTTTATTTCTAGTTAACGTGTTATAAAGCCTTAACCCCATAAAATACATAGAATAAAGGACATTTTAAGGATTTCTAACAACTTTTTAAACTATCTCTCTCTATATTGATATGTCAAAAGAAGTAAATCCACTAACAAATGTCTTCGGAGCAGAATGGCAGCACCTCGGGAAAAGGAAAAGAACATTCACAATATATACAATTTTGTTTTTTATAGCGGGGATAATAAGTCTAACACACCCCCTTATACTTGGACTCATATTTAACAAAGTTCAGGACCAAATAACCTCACAAGCAGAATTAAGAAATCTGATTTATACAATTTCTTTATTACTTGTAGTTAATATTGCATTCTGGCTATTTCATGGAACTGCAAGAATCTTAGAGCAAAAGACTGGATTTTTTGCTAACAGAAACTATGTAAACTCTAAAATTGAGAAAATATTAGATCTTCCAATAAAATGGCACAAAGACCATCATTCTGGGAGCACAATAGATAAAATAAACAAGGGAAGTTATGCAATCAATGCATTTTCAAGAGATACCACCTTTGATATATACTATGCAATAACAAGCCTATTTGGTTCTGTAATAATTTTATTATTCTTCGATTTAACTGCAGCGCTGTTGGCATTAGCATTCTCATTTTTAACTTTATATTTCATCTATAAAATGGATTTAAGACTAAACAAACAATATAAAGAGATAAATAAATACAGCAACAAAACTTCTGCAAAGATATTTGACTATCTAAGCAATGTAATCACGGTAATAACTCTTCGCCTTAAACCAACAGTCAAGAAAGAAATAGACAACAGAATCATGGCAAGTTATAATGTGGAGAAAAAAAGTATATTTCTCAATGAGATAAAATGGGCTATCTCTAGTATAGCAATATCTGTGATGACTGTGATAGTTTTAGGGTTAAAGGCCTACACAGACTATAATGCGGAAGGTCTAATAAGAATAGGTACTTTATACATTTTATATGGTTATTTAGAACAAGTAGGTCAGACATTTTATAGGTTCGCATCTTTGTATGGTAATGTGGTAAGATACAGTTCTCAAATAGAAAATGCAAAACCAATCGACCAAGCATTTGAAAATATTCAAGCAGAAACTTCTGAAAGAGTACCTCATAATTGGAATGAACTTAATATAAAGGAAGTTCTATTCAACCACAACTCAAAATCTCAAAAACCCCACCTAGAAAATATAAATGTTAATATAAAAAGAGGGCAAAAAATAGCATTTGTAGGCAAGTCAGGTTCTGGAAAGAGCACAATGTTAGCTCTTCTCAGAGGACTTATAAAACCTGAATATGGTAAAGTATTTGTAAATAAAGAATTAATAGAAAACGGCTTCGAGAGAATAAAGCATCTAATAACTTTAATCCCTCAAGACCCTGAAATATTCAACAATACATTAGAGTATAACATAACTATGGGTTTGCCAACAGATAAAGTAGACCTAAACAAAGCAATAACAATATCTCAATTCAAGACAGTAATAAGTCGTCTGCCAAAGGGTCTACAAACAAATGTCTTAGAGAAAGGAGTCTCATTAAGTGGAGGAGAAAAACAGCGTCTGGCCTTAGCAAGAGGTCTACTAGCGGCAAAAAACAGCGAAATAGTCTTGATGGACGAACCGACAAGCAGTGTAGATACAATAAACGAAATAAAAATTTATGAAAACATATTAAAAGAATTCAAAAACAAAACAATAATCTCATCATTACATAAATTACACTTGTTAAAGATGTTTGACTACATTTATATCTTTGAAAAAGGAAAAATAATTGCTCATGGAACACTTTCTGAACTAAAGAACAAGCCATTCTTTGCCCAAATCTTGGAAAAATATAATTCCAAATAGCTATCAGTAAAGGCTTCTCAATAAATTATTAACATCTCCAATATTCTTAGTCTTCATCAATTCAGCACGAGCATTAGAAGCCCCGCCAAAGCCCTTCAAGAAATTGCTTCCAATATATTTCACACGAGACATTTCAAGAACATCATGCTTTTCAGCTAACTTAACATAATCCGAAAAACCACTAAGCTTTTCTTCTTTAGTAATCTCTTTTTCTTTTCCAGTCTTTAAATATCTTAATATTTCACGAAAAACGAAAGGGTTTCCAATAGAAGCGCTAGCAACCATTGCCCCATCACAAATATCAAGCATCTTTTCAGCAGTAGAACCATTAATAACTCCCCCATTTCCAACAACAGGAATACCAATTTCTTTTTTCACTTTAGAAATCCAACTCCAGTCAGGAGAATCAGAATATTTTTGTTGAGCGGTTCTTGCGTGAATAGTCAATAAGTCAGCACAAGCTTTTTCAATAATTTTAGAAACCTGCATTACATTATTATTTTTATATCCCAATCTAATTTTAGCAGTTACAATCTTCCCAGAATCCTTCAATATTCTAATCATATTTCCTATCTTTTCGGGGTCGTTAAGTAAATAACTTCCAGCTTCATTTCCAACAATCCTTGAAGAAGGACACCCACAATTAATATCTATTAAATCATAGTTCTCTAGCTGTTTAAGTTTAGAAAGTTTAGTAAATTCTGTCAAGCTATCCCCAGTAACTTGCAGTCCAAGAGGTCTATCAAGTTTGCCCCCAATAGTCATCAATTTTTTAGTTCTTTCATTCTCATGAAGTATCGCATCAACATAAATCATCTCGGTATAAGCCATAGAAGCCCCTTGTTCACGGCACAACAAACGATAAGCACAATCAGTAACATCCACCATAGGCGCAAGAAAAAGCCCATTTTTCAATTTTATATTTCCAATTTTTAACATAAAACCTAAAGATAATTCTTGTTTTTAATATCTCCTAAAACTAATCATATTTCAATACCAAAATATAATCAAGATATATACTTGATGGATTCCATTCAGGATTAACTATCTTGACAAACTTTAAATTTGTCCCCTTGCAATTAATTATCTTCTTATCTTTTCCAATTATACTGTCAACATTACCACAGAAGACCCATTCATCTGGAAGATTGTCATAATTGTTATCCTCTCCAACTAATACTTGAAGAGCAAGATAATCTCTTTCGTAATTAATAGGAGTTACTGTAATTTGTATTGTTCCAGTATAGCTTGAAAGAGTGCCGTTGTGTTGTTTAAAAGCAAATTGCATATCTGCCCTAGGAGGCATCTCACATTCATCAATCAGACCATTAGAGTTCCACCAATTATCAACATAACTTGAAGCAAGATAAGGAGCGTCTGCGCAATATTTTTTATCTGTTCCATGCTTAAGTAATAATCTGTTTACGGGAACATCCTCACACAACCCTTGATTATTACAGACATTAAATGTATAACTGCTTGGTTCTATAATTTTATCAATAGATATATATTTACATTCACCTCCATCATCACACACCTCATATTCATATTTAGGGTTACCAAAATAATATTTAGTATTAAAATTATAAATTAATAAGAAAGCTACAACAACTAAAATTGCAAAAGTCAAAAAATACCTAAGCTTTAATTTAATCATATTTTATTAAAACTATAAAAACACAAATCCTTAAATATATATCCAAATCAATAAGAACATGGAAAAAGATATAGATAAAATACCGAAAAACCCCGATACAGACATAGTGATAAGAGTAGATGACTTCGGAGGAAAAGCAGGGCTTACAATTAGAGAATTCGTTCGTTCAGAAAGATACAATGGATTCACAAAAGCCGGAACAAGAATCCCGGCAGAACATTTCAAGAAATTTAAGGCAGCAATAAACTCAATAAATGAAGCAGATTTCGTTGTTTCAGAAAAAGCTCAAGAAGAAGCAAAGAAATATCAGGAATCAAAATCCCAAAAATCAGAAGAAAAATCAAAACCAACAAAGAAAGCTAAGGAAGAAAACTACGAAGAAATGGAAATGTAATTAGCATCTATTCTTATCTTCCCTTAAATCAACCCAATCTTCACCAAATATAACAAAGCCACTAATTGCTCTTAAACGGACTATTTCTCCATCATTGCAAGTAAACTCAAAATCTCTACAAACATTCCCATCACAAACCGCAGAAGTATACTTTCTTTCATAATCGCGAGAAATAGTAAAAGAAAAAACTAGCAAAATCAAACTCAAAAAGATAACAATCAGCAAACCACAAATCAAAACAACAGATGCCCTCATAAAGTCTAATAATCTCAATAATATAAAAGCAAGATTATGCTAAAATATACAATCCCCCAATGTTGGGCATTAGAATCATATCAGGAAACCATATATCTTCAAAGTAAACTTTCTATTCCTGCAACATATTCGGGGGAATTAATATTGTGAGATGCTCCCTCTATTATATGAAATTTCGCCCCTAATTTTCGAGCAAACTATTGTGCGAATCTAGAGTACATTTTTTCTTCAGAACCAGCTACAAAAGTTAGGGATTGTATGATTTTAGGGTCAAGATCCATTTTGTCAACCTCTTCCCAATCTAACAAAACACCTGCGCTTCGGGTTAACAAATCAAACACCTTTCTTTTACCCTTCTCTGTTAAGTCAGGAGTTGAGCAACAAACTTTTCTTGCTAAAGAATCCGCAACAAGACCGACATTTCCACCATAACTAAACCCTAAAATAATATCTCCTTCCAAAGAATCATCTAATTGTCCCCTTCCCTCTTCAATATAAGCTCTAAGAGAATTTCTCATCCAATCTATTCTTACATGTTTTATTTCAAAATCCCTTCTATTAAGCATTTCCAATAACAAATCATATTCTTCAGACCTTTGTCCGCATCCAGGAATGAGATATATTCTAGATTTTTTCATATTCTCTTTGTTTTTAACCCCTTTAAAAACCTTTTTAACCTACTCCAAACAACATTCAATATGACAACCGAACAAAAAATACGCCAACCAATCATAACAGTAGCAGGTCATGTGGACCACGGAAAATGTGTAGCTGGAGATACACTCCTAACGCTTAGTACTGGAGAAATAAAAAAGGCAAAAGATATATTTAACGAGCATTTTGAAGAAAACAAAGCAAAAAAAATAGATGACGGCGTATTCCAAGACGTTTCAAAAAGCGGAATATTTGTATCTTCATTCAATGGAACTAATATAATAAAGAAAAATATAAGCCACATATGGAGAAGAGAATCTCAAAAGTTAGTTGAAATCAAGATTGCCTCTGGAGACACTATTAAGACTACCCCAGAACACCTGTTTCTGGTATTTAATAATAAGATATCTGAAAAAAGAGCAGACCAATTATCTGAAAATGATTTTGTAGTTTTTCCAGGGTGTTTAGTAACAGAAGATATGCAGATTAAAGATATAATAATCAATAGGCTAAAAAAGTTAGATAATTTTGTCTGTTTTATAAATGAAAAATTTGATTCAGTCTTTGGCAAAATATTAAATGAAAATCGTAAATCTCTCGAAAAGAAACTATCTATAACTAATTTATCAAACAATATTAGAGAAAGAAAATTTAGGATAAAAGATTTATTTCTAATAGGCTATTATCTTGGAATAGAAGACGAAAAGATATATTCAGTTATAGATTCCATAAAAAATTCATCAGATAAATGGAGAGTAGGACACACAAGTAATAAAGTTTTACTCTCAATTGAAAACCCTGAAGAATTAGGTTATGTATTAGGTTGTGTTGCTGGACACGGACATATAACAAAAACAACAGTTGTATTAAATAATAATGATGAGGATGTTCAAATAGAATATAGAAAATGTCTTAAAAAAATATTTGGTTTAGAGACAAAAATAGAAATGGGGCATACGTGCCAGATTATAAAAGATTCTGGAGGCAGAACATTTGCCAGAATACTAAGTGAAGTGTTTGATATCCCAGTTGGAAATAAGTCAGGTATAATAAAAGTGCCTGAAATAGCAAAAAAAAATAAAGATGTTTTTAAAGGGTTTTTTGCCGGGTTATTTGATACAGACGGATACGTCTCAAAAATAAATAACTGCATAGAGATTACTAGTAAAAGCAGTGAAATCATAAAGGAAAGTTCTATACTTCTCTTAAATTTTGGTATTCTATCAAGTATATATGTAAAGAACGGTTTTCATAATCTAAGAATATCTAATAAAAAATATTTAAAAGGTTTTTTAGAGAATATAACTCCCAGATTGAAAAGAAAAACAGAAAGGATAATAAAAGCTTATGAAAAATCACAGGCAAGTAGAATTTTTGATATAATCCCTATAGATAAAAAACAATTTAAAAAACTTAAATTTTCAGGTAAGAAAAATATATTAGTGCCATATTTCAACAAATACCTCAAATCACAAAATATAACTAGAGATTTTGTATTAAAAGTGTTAGATAAAATAAAAGAAAATAATGAGTTTTCCAACTTTCTAAAAGAGTTGCTATGTAAAGATATTAGAATCGTAAGAGTATTATCTAAAAAAGAAGTAAAAAATACTGAAAAATATGTTTATGATTTCACAGTTCCAGAAACACATAATTTCATAGCGGAGAGGTTTATTATTCATAATACATCTTTACTGGACTGCTTTAGAGACAGTCAAGTGCAAGAGAAAGAAGCCGGGGGGATAACTCAAAAGATTTCATTTACAAAATACCCAATTGACCAAATAAAAAAAACATGTCCTTTAATAGACAAGGCAAACATAGAGCTCAAGATACCAGGATTTCTCTTCATAGACACTCCAGGACATGCAGCATTCACTAATCTAAGACAAAGGGGTGGCTCTCTAGCAGATATAGCCATTTTAGTTGTAGACATAAAAGAAGGAATAAAACCTCAAACAGCAGAAGTAATCCAAATCTTAAAGGCAAACAAAACTCCATTTGTGGTGGCTTTAAACAAAATTGATAAATTAGGGGGCTGGAAAAAAACAGAATCGATAAAAAATTCTCTTCAAACTCTACCCACACATGCAAAAGAAGAGTTTGAAATAGCTTTAGGAACTTTTCAAGGTTCATTACAAGCACATGGTTTTGATAGTGACTTATTTTATGAAATATCTGATTTTACAAAGAAAGTTGCAATAGTTCCATGTTCAGCAAGAACAAGAGAAGGAATCCCAGAGATACTTCTAGTTCTTTGTGGATTATCCCAAAAATTTCTGGCAGACAAATTAATAATATCTACCGAAGCAAAGGGAATTCTATTAGAAATAAAGAAACAGAACTCCATGGAAACAGCAGAAGCCATACTTTACGACGGCTCATTAAAAGAAGGAGACAAAATAGGAGTAGCAACTCTAGATGGAAACTTAATAATAACTAAAATAAGATGTATTGAAGAAGTCTTGCCCCTTAGTTCAAAATTTAAGTCTGTAAGAGAAGTATTTGCAACTACAGGAATAAGACTTCAATTAATAGACAAAGAAGAAATTCTTTCAGGAATGCCATTTCAAAAAATACAGAATAATGAAAAAGAAATTAGAGAAAAATTTGCAAAAGAATTCAAAAACACATTAAATATAGATAAGGAAGGAATAATAGCGAAGGCAGATTCTTTAGGAAGTTTGGAAGCTCTTTTAACTCTGTTAAGACAATCAAATATACCTGTAGTTAAAGCTTCAATAGGTCACATAAATAAATCTGACTTAGTAGGCGCAAAGGCAAATCTAGAACTAAATCCATTAAATGCAATAATTCTAGGATTCAATGTAGAAAAAGAGCCAGACCTTCAAAGTGATAACATAAAGATAATAACTAATCAAGTAGTCTATAAGCTGATAGAAGATTTAGAAATCTGGAGAAAAAACAAGCAGGAAGAGATAGAGAAAGAAAGGATGATGGAGCTCTCGCAAATATGTAAACTTGAGATACTGCATAAATACCAGTTTAGAAACTCAAACCCTGCAATATTCGGAGTCAAAGTTTTAGCTGGAAAATTAAAAAAGAACATAAATATGATTGATGAAACTGGAGAGGATATTGCAAGAGTAAAAGCAATACAAGAAGATAAAAATTCAGTTGAACAGGCAGAGGAAGGGAAAGAAGTAGCCATCTCCCTTCCAGGAACAAATTTTGAGCGTCAATTAGCAGACAAACAATATCTTTATAGTCAAATAAGCGAGAATCAATTCAAAATATTCAAGAAAAATAAAGACCTTTTATCAGAATCAGAAATAAAGGCAATAATGGAAGTGGCAGAAATCAAGAGAAAACGCAAGTCTGATTGGGGTAAGTAGGCCATTCAATTCAGAAAGAATTATAAATCTACATTTTAGATTATTATTATGGGTTATTTTTGTAATTCCTGCAATAAAACAATAACAAAAGCAGTATATACTTATTCTTATAAAAATTTCGATAAAGCCTTATGTAGAGAACATCAGCCAAATAATATAAGGGAACCTAAAAATGTCTATGGTAAAGAACCAAAAAAAGAAGCAAAGTTTTTAGGAAGTTTATTAAAAGATAATGGATGGAATGTTGAATTTGAAAAATGGGATGGGTACAAACATGTTGATATTGTTATTGAAAATGCTAAAGTTCATATAGAAATAGATGGCTCTCATCATAACTTAAAACTAGGACAGGCAATCATAGATTTACAAAGAACATATCATTCGTTTAAAAAAGGATATGTAACTTTAAGAATACCTAATTGTCTAGTAAAGAATAAAGATTTAATTTTTAAGACCGCCCATTACATAAATACTTTTCTAAAGCAAGGCTTTGAAATGAACAATAAAGTAGATGATAGGAATTTATTTGAAAGAATAATAGGTAAGAAAATAGAATTTGTTTAAAGATAAGTAATATAAATCTCAAAAAGTTACAGTTATATGCAATCCGCGTTAATCTTAACATTATCAATTCTAGGTTTAGCAATAACAATATACATCACAATAGCACACATCTTAAAAAAGAAAATAATTTGCCCAATAGATGGAAAAAGTTGCAACAAAGTCCTTGACAGCAAATACTCAAGAACTCTGGGCATAAAAAATGAAATAATCGGCTTCAGTTATTATCTCTTAATTATTGCAGGATTATTTATATTCCAATCAGAAAGCATAAACCTAATCTTAAAGATGATTTCCCCAATAGCGATGATATATTCAATAATCTTGTTTGGAATACAAATCAGAATAATAAAAAGCTACTGCTTTTGGTGCATCTCAACAGCAATAATAAATATCTTGCTCTTTATTTCAATAATTAATTCTTAATCAAATCTTCTTTCTTCTCAATAAATTAGCATTAGTAACAACAGTAATTGAAGATAGAGCCATTGCTATTTCAGCAATAACTGGATGTAAGACTCCTGCAACAGCCAATGGAATGGCAATAATGTTATATGCAAATGCCCAGAATAGGTTCTGTTTTATCTTCTTAAAAGTAGCCTTTGATAAATTAATTGCTTCAACAACCCCAAGTAAGGAGCCACGAGCAAGAACAATATCTCCAGCTTCAATTGCAATGTCTGTTCCTGTGCCCATTGCAATACCCACATTGCTTTGTTTCAAAGCAGGAGCGTCATTTATTCCATCTCCTATGAAAGCAACCATTCCTTGATTTTGTAATTCTAAAACTTTTTTTGCCTTATCTTCTGGCAAAACACCTGCAATTACTTCTGAAATACCAACTTGTTTTGCAATAGCCATAGCAGTCCTTTCATTATCTCCTGTAATCATTACAGTTCTATATCTTTGAGTATTCAATTTGTTTATAGCTTCGATAGAGTCTTCCTTTATGGCATCAGCAACTGCAATAACTCCAATAACTTTTTTGTTTTCAGCAACAATCATTACAGTTTTTCCGCTAGATTCAAACCCTGAAATTTCATCTTCAAAAGAAGAATATTTTATTTTTTTATCATTCATTAAAGCCCTATTTCCAATTAATATTTCCTTTCCAGATATTTTTCCAATAACTCCCTTACCTCTGACAATACTAAAACCTGTAACTTTTTTGTATTTCTTTAAAGCAGCCTTTGTAACAATGGCGTGAGCAATAGGATGTTCACTCAATTTCTCCAAGCTAGCAGATATTTCAAGTAAATAGTTTTCCTTCACCTTAGAATAAATATCGGTAACTTCAGGTTTTCCCTTTGTTATTGTACCTGTTTTGTCAAACACAACAATCTTGATTTCTTTCATTGTCTGAATTGCTTCTCCCTTTCGTATCAATATTCCCTTTTTAGCCCCCATTCCAGACCCAACCATTAAAGCAGTTGGAGTAGCAAGTCCCAATGCGCAAGGACAAGCGATAACAAGTACAGCAACTCCAACTCCTATAGATCTACTCAAGTCTCCTGAAAAGAACCACCAATTAAGAAAAGTTAAAACTGCAAGAACAAGAATAATGGGAACAAATACAGAAGTAATCTTATCAGCAAGTCTTTGTATTGGTATTTTCTCGCTCTGTGTTTGTTCAACTAATTCAATTATATGTGATAAAAACGTATCCTTTCCAATTTTTGTAGTTTTAACATAAAGTATACCATCCTGATTTATAGTAGCTCCAATAACTGTTTTTCCCTTTGATTTTTCGACAGGTAAGCTCTCACCAGTAACCATTGACTCATCAACACTACTCTCACCTTTAACGACAATTCCATCGGTGGGTATTTTTTCTCCAGGTTTTACAATCATTACATCTCCAAGTTTAACTTCTTCAATTGGAATTTCAATTTCATTGCCGTCTCTGATAACCGTAGCGTTCTTTGCACCAAGTTCAAGAAGTTTTCTTATTTCAGCAGAAGCACGACCTCTGGCCTTCGCCTCAACATATTTTCCAGTCGTAAAGAAAGCCATTATCATTGCAGCAACACCAGAATAATCCGCAACAACTTCCGTAAAAGAAAATATCCCTGTCAAGTAAGCAACAAGAGTTCCCAGGGCTATAAGAGAATCCATGTTAAAGTAAAAAGTAAATAACCCCCTCATACCTGATTTCATTGTCTCAAAACCAAATATAAAAAGAACAGGAAAACCCAAAACAAGAATAGTAATTATAGAATAAGGCATTTCAATAAGTTCAAACCCAAAGAGCCTTTCAGAAAGCATTATTATTGCAATAGGAATAGTAAGCACCCATGACCAAAAAAGTTTTCTTTTCCAACTCTTTATTTCATCATCTTCAATAGGTTCTTCGTGATGATGTTCGTGTTCATTCATTCTATCTTGGATACCTTATATCCTGCTCTCGCAACAGCTTTCTTTATTTCATCATCATTCACATTATCTTCAGCTTCAACTGTTCCTTTCTTCATCATTAGACTTACAGAAGCTTCCTTAATACCAGATACTTTCTTCAAGCTCCTTTCGATGTTACTTGCGCACGAAGAACAATGCATACCCTCAATAGATATCTTAAGTTTTTTCATTTTGCCCACCATTTATAGATTGTAAAATATGGATGCAATATTGAGACATATGCTTTTCAATTAATTTCATAAGTGGTTTTATTGTTTCTAAATTCAACGAATAATAACGATACTTTTTATCTATTTCAGAATTAACAAAACCACATTGTTTTAATCTAGCCAAATCATGAGAAACAGCAGTTTGATTCATATTCATTTCTTCCATAATCTCTGAGACATTTTTTTTTCCATTCATGAGTAGATTAATAATTTTTAATCTTGATTCGGAAACCAAAGTACCAAAGAAGATTTTATATGCTCCGTACATCTCTTCAGAGTTAAAACCTTTATCATGACATTTATGTAATATGTTTTTGTTGATCATATGACTTAATATTACATATCACTATTTAAATGTTTTGTCTGGTGTAAAGATAACCACAAAGATTTTTACCTATTTGATTTTTTATGCGCAATCCAAAATAAAATAATGACTATAATTAAAACAATAAAAACAATTGAAACATATAACCACGCAGTAGATTTAATCCACCCTATTTCATCAATTTTAGACTGTTGTGAAACATTCTCTTCATCAGATACTATTAAAGCTTTCTCATTTATAGAACTAATGGTGATGTTTGCTTTATTCTCTCTTATACCATTCAATTTAACTAATAAATCATATATTTCATTATTATTGACGTCCACCTTCCACTCCTCTCCGATTAAAATAGTCTTTTGTTGAGGTATAGATGAAACATTTATAGTAGCCTTTGTTTCTGTCAATTCAACAATTCCCAAATAATGGGCTTCTCCGGCAATTTTTAATTTTGTCCTATGTTTTACCGAAAATTCCATTACCAAAGGTGCTTGTTCGCTAAAATCTTTAGTGTCGTAAGCGAAGGTGTTTTTCCAAAATGAAGATGATGTCCCTCCTTCAGAAGAACTTGAAGAGGAAGAACTACTACTAGTGGTCGAAGCTGCAGTTACAAGATTGCCTGCTATTTTTGGACCAGTCCCTGAAAAATGAGGTAGTCTTACCCATATTTTATTATTGGCAGTATCAATATGACATGGACTTGTTGAATTTATTAAATCATATGAAGTAATGTTATTTGTTACACAAGTTGACTGATTTAGCAAATTCGCCCATTCACCTTGTCTTGCCAAATAGTGAGAATTATTGCCAGCCAACGCTCCTGCATCAGTTCCATTTGCAGTAGAATTCCAAATAATACCCCAATTATCGTCATAGAATAAGGGAATTGACATATTAACTGCTCCCGTTTCATTAAGGCCTGTTTGCGAACTACTTCCCACGGTATAAGGCATTGAAATCAAAACATAATCATATATTGTAGGTCCACCTGAACCAAATCTCAAGGCAGATTCAAATGTTTCAGAAGTACTAGGATTTGTACTTGAATCAAATAATGCATCTGGAGGCCCAGAAGCAATCATATCCACATTTACATAATGAACACTAATATTACCAACACCCATCCTAAAGCTAAGTTTTCCCCCGCCCATAATAGCAGACATAGGATTAAATGAACTCATATCCTGAGAACCTCCTAACAAACAAGAACCAGCTGGGTTAGGGATATCACACGTAGAGTTCGATACATATAGCGCCATCGTTATACTTGATGCGGCTAAAGCAGAATCAATAGCATTAGGGTTGAAAGAGTTAAGAGTTATATTAACAGAGCTTTGTAGTTGACTAGGAGTATAAGATACTCTTTTCGGCGCAAAATTCCCTCCTCCAACAAAGACATTCATCTCTTTAACTCCCGTTGAATTTAATAAAGGTAATGAAAAAGTACTAGTACTGCCCTGATTAATATCATCCATCCAAGTGAATTCAATTGCTCCTTGACTTGAATAATCAACATTCACTTCAACATGTGCATTTACAGTATCTAATGTTGAATTAGTTGAATTAATTATGCTGAAAGATTGCTTTGCCGTAGATATATTGATTTGCCCGCCAGATACTGTTTCCATGCTTATATTTGAAGCAACCCCAAATAATCCAGATACTGAACTAAAATTAAACTGTATTAACCCTCCAGTACCCAAACTACTAATATTTCTAAATCCCCCGTAGTAGTTGCTTCCATTCCTCGCTGTTGCAAATAATAAAATGCTAGATGTCTCTGCAGGTGTCGAAGGCAGAGAAATATTATAGAATCCATTAGTTAGATTGTGGAAGTCGGTTCCTCCAATAAAACCACTTAGATTGTAAGGCATATTCCCAAAATTAGAGTGAACCATATTTCCTGGCTCTAAAAGATATGGGACAACTGTAAATTCATTCCAACCAGAAATACCTGAGTAGTTAATAAATCCGCTAACTCTGACTAAATTCATCGTCGTATTGAATTGATAATGTAACATCTTTGTTGTAAAATTATAATTAGAAAGATTACTTAAGTTATATGATTGTGAAGCTGAAAAATTATTCCAATTAAAACTTACAGGCATACTTTGATCTGGAAAGATCATTACAGAATAATTCCTATCTCTTGGAAGAATAGTCACAGAATCATTAACATTCGAATCAAAGTTTTGTGCAATCGAGTAACCCAATTTCTGATCCTTTATTTGATACTTAAAGGGAATCCTCGCCCCTGATGAATTAATTGCAGTTATATTTATTCTCCCACCTTCTTTCAAGAAAAAAGTGGTTCCAGCAACTTGAGATAATATTTCTTGAGGAAATGCAGGCAAACTCTGTCCAACCCAAGCTACTGCTCCAGTTGTTAAATTTGTCCATGTGATTTTAGGTTCATACATCCACTGAGCGTCCTCATTCACTGTCAGATTGAACCACCCGGAGGCATTTGTAGTCGTATAATTATATCCTACTATGGAAAATCCATTAGTACTTCTTACGGTAATGTTTACAACACTATTATTTAATGAATTTCCATTAATATCTTTAACAGTGCCATTAAATTGAAAACCGGAAACAAAACCAGAAAGCACAAAGATAACTCCGAAAAACAAAGTTACAAAAAATATCCAACTATTCTTCACCATGCTCTTTACTGCTGATATAATAAACTTCTTTATAAAACTTACTAATTTTTTCGAATCCTAAATTTTATTTAGTTCGAGGTTTCATGCATACAAAAAGATTATTTTTTATTTTTTTCATCTTCTTCTCCTATTATTTATATGCGAACTATTTGATTGTAATTGTCTAATTAACCACACAACAAATAATATAATAGCAACCCCAAAAACAAGCATAAATAAAAATCCGAAAGAACTCATAAAACCATAACCAGACATCATTCCATAGCCCCATGACGAGCCAGAGCACCAACCAAAGCCACCCATTCCAAATCCGCCAAATAAAATAATAGCAAAAGCTACAACTAAAACAATTATCAAGGTGTTATTATTTGGGTTCTTCATTTTACTATTATAACTCCTGTTCCCATTCCCATTGAGCATGAGAAGCCATAAGTACCTGCTTTAGATGGCGTAAACTCCACATAATCTTTAGAAGTCTTTAGATATTTGTTTATCTTAAAATCTCTTATAGTGAGGCTTCTAAAACACCCAGTAACGCTGGAATCAAGTTTTATTCTAACAGTTTCACCAACATCTGCGTTTATTGCATTAGGATAATAATTAAAATCTTTAATTCCAAGAATAACCTCTCTATATTCTCCTGTGGGATTTGAGTTATTTTGGTATGACTCACCCTTTAACATCATCACACCAAACACTACAATAACAAACACAATTCCGATCAAGTAAAGTGAAGAACTTTTCATGCTAGCAAAGCACTCCTTGGCCCGAAAACAGATAACCATATTGTTAAAGTAGTTAGTATAAAACTTACAACTATTGTAAACAGTTCTTCAATTTCTGTTTTCCTTTCAAAAGATTTTGTCTCTTTATAGATTAAGAAATTAAGACCAGTCATTATTATAGCTCCTATGATAAATATAACTACCCCACTAGCTCTTAAGTTGTCGTTAAACATCATTAAAGCAGTCATTGCACCCATGAGCCCTCCCATGAATCCAGCCATCATTCCTTCCATTACTCCCATTATCCCGCAACATTTCCCACTTAATATTCCAAAAGTCATTCCAACAAGCATTCCCCATATACTTCCCCAAAACATTCCGTTTGTGGCTCCAACAAAGAAACCAGGTAAAAATCCAGCCATCATCCCAACAGTCATACCTATCATCATTCCAGACATACATGGAAGAGACTCGTAACCCCTTACTTTCTTAAGAGTAGGCATAATAAGTGCATAGCTTAATATTGCAAAAAAGATATAAAAACCAAACTTTGGAAGTAAACCATCTATATATCTTAATTTAAAGAAATAAACTATTCCAAATACTACAAAAGAAGTAATGAGTGAAATCAATACTGTCTTTGTTATCCTTCCCAAATCCTTTTCTCTAAATTCCTTGAAACTCATACAATACCCAAATCGCCATACTATAAAAGCTCTTTTGTGAAACTAGTTTCACAGAATATTAGAGATGTTCAAAGGATTAACAAGCTTTATTAACCTATAATTTGAACCAATAAAATGGAAAACAAGCACGTAGGTTACATCCTGTTAGGAGTTTCTATTTTAATAGCAATAATTGTATTTATGTTTCAGAGTGCCTTGACGAGCTTTGTAAGTGCAAGTTGCACTCTCGCTCACGGAGGAAACTCATGTCCAATGTATGACACAATAACACAACAGACCTACCTTGCATTAGGAATAGTAGGAATACTAGTCATAGTATCCATTATAATGATTTTTTCTAAACCTCATGAGAGAGTAATCATAAAAACAAAAACAGTAGAAAAGAAACCCCAAAAGAGAATAGTAGACACAAGCGATTTAAGACAAGAAGAAAAACAAGTTCTAAAAATAATTCAAGAAAACAAGACAATATTTCAGGCAGATATCATTGACAAGACTGGTTTTGGAAAGGCAAAAGTAACGAGAATAATAGACAGATTAGAAGGCAAGGGTATTGTGGAAAGAAAGAGAAGAGGAATGACTAATATTGTAGTGATAAAGGAATAATGTTTTCTTGCATTGCCACAGGTATTAGAAAACTTTAAGATGTAGAAGTTGAATCATATTAATATGAACAATCCAAATATTTTAGCCGAAAGATATTCCTCGGAAGAAATTAGAGATATCTTTTCCAACATTTCTAGAATAAAATTAGAACGCACCTTTTGGGTAGAGATTATGAAAATTCAACAAAAAATGGGGGTTTTAATTCAGGATTATGTGATAGAAAAATATGAAAAAGCAATTGAGAATATTGATTTTAATAGAATAACAGATATTGAAATGATTAGAAGACATGACATAAAGGCTAGAATTGAAGCTTTTAATGAAGCAGCGAAAATTGAATCTAAAGAACAGCATATACATAAGGGGATGACAAGTAGAGACCTATCAGATAATATTGACCAAATCCAGATAAAAAAAGCATCAGAAATAATATTCAATAAACTTGTCCACATACTAAAAAGTTTTCTTGACAAGGCGGAAAAATATAAAGAGGTTATAATAGTTGGGCGAACACATATGCAACCAGCACAACCAACTACATTAGGCAGAAGGATGGCCATGTTTGCCGAGGAATTATTACATCATTTAAAGGGATTTGAAAATTTTATTGAAATCTATCCATTTAGAGGAATTAAAGGACCGGTATCAACTCAATTGGACATGATAAATATTTTAGGAAATGAGAATAATGTTGTTGAATTTGAAAGAATTATCGCCAAAAAATTTGGTTTTAACAACATATTAATATCTCCAGGTCAAATTTATCCAAGATCTTTGGATGCAGAACTTATTCAGAGAATTAGTTTAATGTGCTCATCACTTCAGAATTTCTCTAATACAATAAGACTGATGGCAAGAGAAGAGCTAATTACTGAAGGATTTCAGGAGGGACAAGTTGGATCAAGTTCAATGCCTCATAAAATGAATACTAGAAGCTCTGAAAGAATTTGGTCTCTTTCTGAATTAATTAAATCTTATGTGGATGCTTCATCTAGAATATCTGGTTCACAATGGGAAGAAGGAGATGTTTCAGAATCCGCCATTAGGAGAATTATCATTCCAGACTGTTTTTATGCAATGGATGGAATATGCCTAACCACGTTAACAATTTTAAATGAAATGAAGATATTCCCCCAAGTAATAGACAATGAGCTAACTAAATATATTCCATTTCTAGCAACTTCCGAAATATTAACTTTGGCGGTACAGTGCGGGGCTGGGCGAGAAGAATCTCACGAAGTTATAAAAAAACATGCAATTAATACAATAAATATGATTAGAGAAGGAAAAATAGCCCAATTCTCTAACGAACTAAGCAAGGACTTATTTTTCATAAATCTGGGAATTGATGAAATTAAAATTAATGAAATACTAAAAAGAAGGGAATTATTTCTTGGAAGATCTAAAAATCAAATAGCTGAAGTCTCAAAAAAAGCTAGTTACTTTTTTAATAAATATCCTTCATTGCTCAATTTAAACATAAAGTCCATACTTTAAATCGCTATGATTCAACAAAAATGAAAATACTCTTCAAAAAACCCTATATCTACATAGCATTCTTAATCTTCTTAGTCTATCTTGGAATTAATATCTTATTAAGCGGTTTCTACAACACAATTCCATTAATTCTTGTTTATGCAAAAACAGTCAATTGGCTCAAATTGGGAATTTCTATTCTTCTGACAATAATAATAGGAATATTAATCTCGTTTAATTCAATTCTTATTTATATCAAATATCAAGAAAGGAGAAAGTGTAAAAAGGAGATTGCATTAAGTAGCGCGGGAGCAATAGGGGGATTAGTAGCAGGAGTTTGTCCTCTTTGTATTACAGGCCTCATACCATTAATTTTGGGGCTAATAGGAATATCATTCTCTTTTGCCAGCCTACCCTTTGGAGGAATTGAAATTCAAGTTTTAGTGATAATAATACTTGTAGCAAGTTTGGTAAATCTCGTTAAAAGATAGTTAAAATTTAGACCGTAAGCTTTAAATAATCATGTGTATCAAGAAATCATATGATAAATAAACACACATTACATAAAGAACACCACGAGAAATATTCAGAAAAAGAGATTTATGGAGCATATAAGCTGTTTTTTGGAACTCTTTTTTCAGATTCTCGTTTAAAGATAATAAATATGTTAAGAAGGGGTAGAAAGAACGTGTCAGAAATTGTTTCAGAACTAAAATCAAGAGATAGAACAGCCATCTCTCATGATTTGGCTAGATTAAAACTTCATGGATTTGTAAAGTCAGAAGTAAAGGGGAAATACAGGTATTATGAATTAAACAGTGAAACAATAAAGCCATTAATGGAATTGATTGGCAAACACATGTCTAAGTATTGTATTCATATATTGAGGTCTATGAAAAAATAGTATGGAAAACAAAAACGTCGGATGGATAATGATTGGAATTTCAATATTAATTGTATTATTAGTCTTTTTATTCAATAACACTCTAATGGAATCAGTAAGAAACAGCTGTTTCATCCAGCACGGAGACGTTGAATCATGCGAGATGTACAACTCTGTGAATTATCAAACCTACCTTGCTTTAGGAATTGTTGGAATACTAGTTATCTTTAGTTTATTTCTTATATTTTCAAAGCCAGATGAAAAAATAATAGTTAAAAAAATAAAAGAAAAAAAGCCTCAAAAAGAAATTAATCTCTCATCATTCAGGCAAGAAGAAAAGCAAGCGTATAATCTTGTCAGGGAAAATGGGGCAATATTTCAAGCAGAACTTATAGAAAAAACAGGTTTTAGTAAGGCACGAATGACTCGTATTATTGACAAATTGGAAGGCTCTGGATTAGTAGAAAGAAAAAGGAGAGGAATGACTAATGTTGTAGTCATGAAAGGCCAATAAAATGGAAATAGAAGATTTTGCATATATTGTAAAAACAAATAAAGCTTTTGAAGAGTCAGTCGTTTCAGTTTTAAAATCAGTTGAGAAAAAAGGATGGACAATATTTCAAGTTTATGATTTAAAGGAAAGGCTTGAAGTTAAAGGATTTATTCAAGATAGATTAAAAATAATAGAAATATGTTCGGGCAAGCATGCAAACACATTATTGAATATTAACAAGATATTTTCAGTATGTATGCCTTGCAGAATCAACATTTTTGAAGATAACCAAATAATTAAAATAGCATCAGTAAAACCAAGCATCCTCTCCGATTTTTCCAATGAAGCCAAAAAAGCACTGGAAGAAGTTGAAAATGAGATTAAAGAGATAATTGAGGAAGCTAAATGAAAAACATAAAAGAAAAAAGAGATGGTGAACAGCAATGTGATAAATGTGGCTTGAGTTATAACAATAAAATTAAGGCTAATAAGTGTCAAGAGTGGTGCAAGAAGCATAAATCATGTAATCTTGAAATAACAAAGCATGCTATAAATAAAAAGGAGGTATTAAGATGAAAACAAATAAAATAGCTATATCAATAAGCTCTACATTTTTCTTTGCTTTAATCCTAGTCTCGGCACAGCAATATGGAATGATGGGCTCTGACGGCCAATTTACAGCTTTAAATAATGGAGGAGCTGGAGGGATGATGGGTATGATGAATATGATGACTGGATATGGGAATTACGGCTCTGGAATGATGTTTCTCGGCTGGATAACCTATCTGCTTACAATTACATTGATGATTGCAGCAACATACTGGCTTATTCAAACAGCAAAAAGAAAGAGATAATCAAAAGAATTATTTTTTTTATTTTTTTTAACTAACAAAACATGAAAGGGGGTGTAAAAATGACGGATAAATTAAGTCCAAAAAGAACAGCAAACGCATTGGCAGTAACAGCAGGCATAGTCTCGCTTGTATGTTATATCTTAATTCTCATAACCCCAAGTGGAACAGTAAGCCTTTTCGGAGCAATATTCCATGGAATTGACCTAAGCCAGATTGCAGTTGAACCAGCATCAGTTGGAAGCGGAATCTTGGGAGTCATTGAAGTAATAATTCTCGGATGGATAATTGGATGGCTATTTGCTAAAATATATAACAAATTCAAGTAAATCCCAACAACATATTTGATTTATTTTCTTTTAAATTCTAATGCGGAACCAGTTCCGCAAAAGCGCATATATAATTTATTTTCCTAAAAAAATCATGGAAAACGAAAACCAAACCATGAAAGGAGGTAAAAAAACCAACAAAGAGACTATTGTCCAATATTTTATAATAGCTGTTCTTGGAGTCCTTCTCCTATATAATGGGATAAGAATTTATGGAGGCGATTCAGGCATAACTGGAAACGCATTAGCAACGGGAATAGGAACTGTTTCTGCTTTAGATGTATTGCCTAAGGGAGTTCCTGCTATTTACGGAAGCGAGATAGGAATATCTTACGAGGATGTTTCTGCAAGCAATCCGTCATTGGCAGATGCAACAATGGCAAAACTTTCAGCATACGAAGATATGCAGTTGAACAGCGAACAGATGGAAAGATACATCAAAATAGGAAGTTCAATTGCATGTGAATACTGTTGCGGTGCTAAAACTCTAGTTTTCAGTAACGGAGAAAGGGCATGTGGATGCGCTCATAGCTATGCAATGAGGGGTTTAGCAAAATATCTATTGACAGAGCATCCAGATATGACTGATTTGGAAATATTGAATGAATTGGGAAAATGGAAGGTTCTGTTCTTCCCAGGAGTTCATGAGAAAAAAGCCCAAGTATTGGATGAAAAAGGAATAGACTATGCTGATTACGTTAATCTTGCTTCAAACATATACAGAGGCGCAGAAAATCAGGCATCAGCATCAGGAGGAAATAGTCAAATGGTTGGCGGTTGCTAATAAGGATTTTTTTGATTTTTCCCTTTAGCATCTAACTAAATTAAAATGGATTGTTGTACAAACAAAAGAAACGAACACGACTCAGTGAAGTCGGATAAAGAAAATAAAGTAAAAGGGGGTAAGCGCATGGAAACAAAAAACATAATGCTGTGGGCAGTTATAGGAGTATTGCTTATTGTTGCAGTATTCATGACTGTTAAAGTGTCATCATTAAATGATTCAACAAGCGGAAATCTTGACACAAGAGGCTGGACAGCTAATGAGATAATGAACTATGAAATGCACGGAACAGTCCCTGCAAGATTAGCTCAAGGAAGCAACACCCCCGCATCTGGCGGAATGGTCGGAGGCTGTTAAATAGATATTTTTGATTTTTTATTTTTTAAATTTAGAGTAGGAGAAAAAATGAAAAGAAACACACAAAAAGAAAACAAGAAGGAAAAAAGAAAATTAATATTTAGAATAGCTACGCTACTCTTATTCCCATTAATAGCCATAATATCTTTTATGCCAAATGTAATGGCTCACTGCCCCTTATGTACCGCAGCCACAATAGTAGGCGTCGGAGTAACAAGATCATTGGGTTGGGATGATTCAATTGTAGGAGTCTTTGTTGGAGCAATGATTGTATCATCTGCATTATGGCTCAATAATATCCTAAAGAAAAAAAATATTGGGGGTAATTCTCTATTAAGAGTAGGAAGCATTACGGTAGCAACATTTGTGCTTACAATATCGAGCTTCTATTTTGCAGGATTGTTTGGTCCTGCAAATACTTATAGAATATTTGGAATGGAAAAGATAATATTTGGAACACTTTCAGGTGGAATAATTAGCCTAGTTTCTTTTTATTATAGCAATCATCTAAAAAATAAAAATGGAGGAAAAGTGCTCTTTAATTATCAAACAATGCTCATTACTTTGGCTACTTTGATTATTAACGCAGGGTTATTTGCACTAATATTTTAATGGAATTGTTTTATATTTTACTCGGGATAATAGGGCTATTTTTTATTCTTTTGACAATAAAGAATATTATAAAACATAAATCAAAATGGAGTTTTTGTGTTATCTGCGTCTCAATAAGTCTGACATGGATAATCTTATTAGTATTGTATTTCTCAAAGTCATTTAACAATATTCTTATAATCTCATTATTAATGGGCATGTCCATAACAGGGATTTATTATTTAGCAGAGAAGAAAATTAAGAATGATAAAATAAAAGTATTTCGTCTACCATTTATCTTGACTTTAATAACAATTATTTATTATATTTTAACTTTTGAGAACATCATAAATAGCATATTTATATTATCTGGCTTATGGGTGCTTTTCTTCCTAATTTACTCGTGGAACAACTCAAATTTTGTAAAAAAACTATTGGAGTGTTGCAAAGAATGAAACACCATCATTACAACTACATCTGGATAAGTATATTAGTAATTTCTATAATTGGAGCATTATTTCTTGTCAAGACAGCCTATGCAAACCCCCTAAACCTGCCAGATTATGCGTTTACAAATACTAAGATAAAAGAAGCATACTCTTTCGCAAAGTTAGAATCTGATAAATTAACCAATCTACCTTGTAACTGCGGTTGCATGAGCGACGCGAAAAATCACGGAGGTAGAATGCATTCAAGAGGATTAATAGATTGCTTTATGTCTGGAGACATAAATAATAAAGGAACTTGGGATAGTCATGCAAGCGAATGTGGATTATGCTACGAAGATGCCCTATATGCAAAAGAATTATATCAACAGGGAAAAACAAAAGATGAAATAAAATCTCTTCTTGAAATAAAATACGCATCACAAACAATAAGCTCAAAAACAGTTTATGGAGAAATGAACTATGGAGATTAATGGTAAATCTTTGGCATATGGTTTATTATCAGGGTTAGGAATACTAATTCTTTATCTTTCTGTTCTCACCTTGTTTCAAAGCTATGGATTTGCACTCTACGAACTAAAAAGGCTTTGGATGTGGATAATTCCTCTATCAATAGGTTTTGGGACCCAGATAGGATTATATATTTCAATAAAACACGATGCGGTCATAAAAGCAGGAGTCTCGACTTCAGGAACAATTTCAGGAGGTTCAATGATAGCCTGCTGCACACATTATCTGTTAAGTGTTCTGCCTTTGATAGGAATAACTGGTCTAAGCACACTAACTATGTTTTTAATGAGTTATCAAAAAGCGTTTTTTTCAATAGGGATAGCTTCAAGCGCATTGGGAATTATATTCATGATTCGTCACAAAATAAAAATGAAAGGGGGTTCATGCTAAATGGAAATTAAAGGAAAAGTAGTTCTTTATGGAGCATTAATCTTAGTAGTCTTTTTGCTTTTATTGTTCAGCCTTGGAGTCTTTGATTTAAGTAAAAATAAAACAATTCAATCAGTTTCTAAAGAAACAGGAGGCATTCCAGAAAAATGTCAGATTCCAGAAGGACAAGAAATAGATTCATGGAAAGAGCATTTAGGGCACCATGCAGAAACAAAAGATTGCCTAAAGTACTTCAATTAAAATGAAAGAAACTAAGCTAACTGTCAGAAACATCTATTGCAATGATTGCTCGGAGCATGTAAAAGAAGAGCTTAAGAAATTAGGTGCCAAGTCAATCAATATTAATATGGACAGTTCAGACATACAAAAAGTTTCGCTAAGATGTACTAAATGTTTAAAGAAAAAAGAAATAATAGATTTGCTTCAAAAAAGAGGGATAGAATTAATTTCCATTAGATATTCCTAAAATGAAGGGTCACATGTTTAAGATGGCTCTCGCATGTGTAATTCCCTTACTGTTAATATTGCTACTTCCATTAATTGGGCTTCCTAAGAGTCTATCAAGCACAATAGCAATAGTCTTAATGATGCTACTTCACTTCTTTATGATGAAAGACCATATAAATAAAAAGGGTCCTCATAAAAACAAAACTCTTCAAAAATCTCCAGTAGCAAGCTTTTAAAACCCTGCAAATTACAAAAGAGTCATGGTATTCAAACTAAACATATCTGATAAAGGAAAGGCATGGAAAGTAGAATCATCTAACGAGTCCATAATCGGAAAGAAAATAGGAGAAGAAATAGATGGCTCAGACCTTTCTGAAAATCTTCAAGGTTACACCCTAAAAATAACTGGGGGAACAGACAGCTCCGGATTTCCCCATAAATCAGATGTACAAGGTTCAGAATTAAAAAGAGTAATACTTTCAAAAGGTTGGGGAATGCACAAGAAACCAAGAAGAGCTGGAAAAAAGAAGCTACAAACATTTGATGGCTTAAGATTAAGAAAAACAGTTAGAGGCTCTCAAATATCTGAAAAAAGCACTCAAATAAATCTTATTGTAACAAAACATGGAGCTAAACAATTACAAGAATTATTCCCAGAACAAAACAAGCCAAAAGAAAAAAAGACTGAAGAGCAAACAAAATAAGGAGATTCTATAAATAAAATGGATAATAATAGAGATGTAGAAAAGTTGGTTCAAGAACTATCCATGAGAGCTGGTTTAACAGAAGAAGATAGAGAATATGTTAATGGAATAAATCGAGAATTAGAGGGAATATTTAACCGATTTGGAAGTAATCCAGGAGTTAGGTTCTATACCCCTGTCAATCATACGCCTATAGACCTTAAAAGATTAGACTATCATCAACTTTTAGTTGTAGATGGTATAATCAATTCAAGAATAGAACCCTCGTGGTTAGATAGAAGAGTGACAAGTTTATATGAAAAAGTTAGAGGATTCCCTTCTCCTTTTGGAATCGCCACGGAATTTGCTGATGATCCTGAAGTTAGAGAAATTCTTGACCGTCAAGAAATGCCTTATGCACTTTTAGCAAGAATAGAAACTTACGACAGAGATAACAAAGCAGATGGCTTGAATTGTAAAATCGATAATAAACCATTATTAGTTGTTCCAGACCTTAGTCCTGAAAATTTAAAAACCCTAAGAAAAGCTGAAAAAAGATTGTTCTTTAGTCAAATAGAAAGAAGACTTTTTGGAATTTTACCAATTAGAAAACCCCTTAAAAAAGCTTCCTAACAGCATTTAAAAACCTAAGAATTTCTACCATTTCATGCAAGATTTAGAAACTATAAATGTCATAATAGCAGGCCATATAGACCATGGTAAAACAACATTATTATACAAATTAAGTGGAAAATGGACAGATACACATTCAGAAGAATTAAAGAGGGGAATAACAATAAAGCTAGGTTATGCAGACATAACAATCTCAAAAGATAAAGATTACAATATAAAAAATGAAGGCAAACCCGTAAGGTATATAACTTTCATAGATTCTCCGGGTCACGAAATGCTCATGGCAACAATGCTTTCAGGAGCAGCGATAGTTGATGTTGCAATTTTAGTGGTCGCTGCAAATGAGGGAATAAAACCTCAAACAAGAGAGCATCTAATGGCTCTTCAAGCAAAAAATATAAAAAATGTAATCATAGTCCAAAACAAAATTGATTTAGTCAGTAAGGAAAAAGCAATAGAAAACTATAATATCATAAAAAAAGAATTCAAAGGAACAATAGCAGAAAACTCTCCAATAATCCCCGTCTCATCACAACAAGAGATAAATTTAGAAAGAATATATGAAGCACTCTGTAAAGTTGAGACCCCAAAAAGAGATGTGGACTCAACACCTCTGTTTTTAGTAGCAAGAAGTTTTGACATAAACAAGCCAGGAACCAAACCTAAAAATCTTCACGGTGCAATCATAGGAGGTACATTAAGGTCAGGAAAACTAAAGATTGGAGATTTAATAGAGATAAAACCTGGAATAATGACTAAGGAAGCAAATCAGATAAAATACAAAACCTTAAAGACAAAAATAGCTTCTCTGTTCAAGGGTTCAAATAAAGTAGATGAAATAACTCCTGGAGGAAACGCGTCAATAGAAACTGAACTTGATATGTCTATAGGAAAAGCAGATAATATTTCAGGTTGCGTGGCTTCAATTCAAGGAACATTGCCAGAGATAACAAATAAAATAACAATAAAACACCATTTATTCAAGGAGTATGTAGGGGGACTTCAAATAACTCCTATAAAGCCAGGAGAAACATTGATGTTATCAATAAACACATCAGTAACTGTTGGAACAATATCTAAACTATCAAAAGAAGAAGCTGAAATCTCATTAAAAATCCCAATAGTCCCATTTAAAGAAGATAAAGTAGGCATTGCAAGAAATGTAAATAACCACTGGCGCCTCATAGGTTATGGGGAAATTAAGTAATCTTTTCTAAATCTCCCAATCACCCCCCCTCTTATAAGTAAATCCTAAATGATAATTTAAGCCCAAACAATATAAATCCACATATTTCTAAGTTAACATGAGTTATATAGAAAAAGTAACAGGTCCATGTGTAATTCTCGCAGGAGCAGGCACTGGCAAAACAAGAAGCATAATAGAAAAATTAAAGCACTTAATAAACAATAAAACATATCCAATAGAAAGAGTAGTATGCCTAACGTTTTCAAACGAAGCAGTCAACACATTAATACAAAGAATCCTACCTTTTTTGAAAGAAAAAGAACCTATAATAAAGACGTTTCATTCTTTTTGTGCAGAACTATTAAGAAATCATGGAATGAAGATAGGCATAAATCCAAAGTTCAAAATAATTCTTCCAGATGATGGAAAAATATTATTGCACAAATATTTCAAAATAAATCCTTATCTATGCAACAAGTACATAGAAGAGATAGGAACAAAAAAGGACTTAGGAACAAGTCTAGAAAATTATAGCTCAAATAAAAAGACATCTGAAGAACTTGAATTTATAGCAAAAAGATTAGAAGACTTAAATTTTAAAATTAACACGGCACATTTAGTAAAAATACCAAGAACCGAATTAGATAAACTAAAAGAAGAAAAAGGTAAACTCGAGTTAGAACTAAACAAAGGGAAATTCTATCAGGCATGGAACTCTTATGAAAAAATAAAGTCTACTAAAAATGGACTAGATTACAATGACCTTCATCATAAAGCTCTAGAACTGTTAAACAAGCATCCAGAAATAGCAAATGACTTTGATTATATAATCGTAGATGAATTTCAAGATACAAACAAGATGCAATGTCTTCTTCTTGATAAAATAGCAAAAAAAAGAAATATTACCGTAGTTGGTGACTTGAACCAATCAATTTATGGGTTTAGAGGAGCATATGACCAAAATTTCAGTTACTTTAAGGAGATAATGAATGTTAAAGAAACAGATATATATGCATTGGATAAATCATACAGGTCAACAAATAAAATATTAAGTATCTCCCATGACTTAATAAAAAACAACTATTCTGTGAAAGAAGATTGTTTTGAAGTAAGGAATGCATATAACGAAACAGGAGAAAACATAAAGGTTTATGAATTAAAAAACAGCAAAGAAGAAATAAGAAAAATAACTGAGTTGATAAAAGAAGAATTGACAAGAGGCACGTCATTAAAAGAAATATGCGTTATTTTTAGAACCCATCAACAGTCTAATCCTCTCAAAAAACATCTTGAATATGAAAACATTCCATACACAAGCGTGAACAAAGAGTCGCTTCTAAAAATTCCATTAATAAAATATGTAAGAGCCTACTTAACTATAGTAGACAAAATACTAAATAAATCTAAAGGGGGAGATAGTTCTTGGTGGGAATTAGTTCAAAATTCTGCAATGAAAAAAGAAGATAAGATAACCCTGACTCAAAAAATACGCTCTCTAAAGGATGAAGAATGCCTTAGTGTAAAACTAGTCAATGAAGAAATAAACGAATTATCAAAAGAGGGAGAGACAATATTTGAATCAATTAAAGAAAATATATTAAGTCTGTCTAAAGAAGCCAAACCAAATATAAAAGAATTAACTAAAAAGATATACGAATGCTTAGCTTCCGATACAGAAAATGAAAAGAACAACAGAGAAATAGTGGCACTAGAAAGATTTTACGAGTTTGTATCTGACTTTAGTGAAACTGATTCGGAGAATTTAACAGATTTAATTTATCATTTATATACAATAGATACATTACAAATAACTCTTGAAGCCCCATCATTGAATAAAGAAGGAATCAGGATAATGACAAATCACGCAACAAAGGGTCTTGAATATGAATCTGTAATAATCTCAAGCATGGTGCAGAAAAAGTTCCCAATGGAGAAGCATAATGAAGAAGAGAGTATGGAAAAACAGATAATGGAAGAAAGGCGTCTTTGTTATGTAGGTTTCACTAGAACAAAAAAGAGGCTTTATTTAACCTATGCAAAAGAATATTCAAGTAGGTTATTTGAACCAAGCCAGTTTCTTAAAGAGATAAATTATCAAAACAACCAATGCATAGATTTTACTAAAGATGAAATGGAAAATTATAAGGCCCCACCAGAAGAAATAACTGAAATAACTAAAGAAAATAATTTACATTTATCTTTTTCACCATCTGCACTTCAGACGTTCGACGAATGTCAAAAACGTTATGAGATGAAATATGTCTATAACATGCCAGACCCTTCCCCACAATCATGGGAAGCAATAACCTTAGGTACCTTCATACACAGAGTTTTAGATAAGGCTGTAAGTAAAATGTGCAAAACTCAAAAAGAAATAGAAGACTGTGCAAGAATTGTTCAAATGGAAGAATACAAAGACATAAACTTAGATGAAGCAATGCCTATGATAAAAATATTCTTTGAGAGAAACAAAAAAAGATATAATGAGAACTCTCTAACTGAAGAATATCTCGAAGTAAAGCTGGATAAGTTTACATTTAGAGGTTATGCAGACAGAATAGATATATCTGATAACGGAGATATAACTATAATAGATTACAAAACTGGAAAATCTGATATAAAGCCGAGGTACAGAAACTGGCAATTGGGGATATATGCTCTAGCATCAAAACACTTTGGCAACCCAAAAAGCCTTGTTTTAGATATGTTGCAAAAAGAATATCCATTGGAGTTTGAGTTAAATAGTGAAGGAATAGCAATAGAAGTTCACAGCCCAAGAACCAGGTTCAGTTTGAAAGAAGTTGAAAGTGAAATAATTGAAACGGCAAGAAAAATATCTTTGGCAAGAAAAACAGGGTTTAAAAAATGTAATCCTGAAAAAAACTGCCAGTTTTGTAATGAGTTAGAAAACCAGCAGTTTTAAATGAGCAAAAAATTGAGCAAAAAATGGTAACCACTAAAAGTCCAAGGTCTTGTGATGAAATTAGTGAAGAAATCGCAAGAAAATATGATATTAAACCAGATAGAACTCTTAGATATGTATACACTACCCCTAATACCTTGGCATCTGTCAGAAGGTCCAATAGGATAATCTTGCCTTATGAAAAAGTAGTCCTTTCAAGATTTGAATATGATTCTGGAGGTAAGGCTTATGAAAGGGCATGTAAAAAAGCATTAGAGTTAGCTGAAAGTTTAATGAAAGAACATAGAATAGTATACCCAGGAATATGTGCTTTAAGAAAAGTAAACCATCCTCCTAGAGGAGGAGTTTATTGTTTAGAAGGAATAATGATTGTGAGCACAACGCCGTTCAATTAATACTCACTTCAAATCTTCAGGAACTCTGTAATCTACCCATCTAACATTACCTTTCTCAATAGAATCCTTTACACTTTTCTCGGTTCCAGATAATTTAGATTTGCCACTCTTTACTTCTACAAAGCTAACACCAGTAACATTTTTCTCATCAAGACCATGAAAAACAATAAAATCAACAGGCTTGCCTATAAATTTGCATTCACTTGGATTAAAAGGAAAATTGGGTAAATAAGGAGCAAGTTGTTCCGAAAAGTTTCCGGCAAGAACAGCACGAGAACGAGCAATCGCATCAGCCCTATGAATATCAATCTGTCCTTCCCAATGTCTGTCACGTCTAAATTTAGAGATATAATGTCCAATTAAGTATCCAATAACTAGGGCAATAAGAAAGAGAACAAGGGAAGTAGTTTCAATTAACATAAATTCTCAAAACAAATGTCATTAATAAATAATCCCATTAAATCCCATAACATTGCGTATAACTAAGTTCATAGGGTCCATGACCAAGATAGGAATATGTGTAAATATGGTTTCCATTAGATGAGCTATCAAAGAGAAAGTTTGATGGACCACTAAATGGAGTTTTTAAGTAAATTCCTGTTCCAAGAGAACCAATATAAATGCTGTATCTTCCGTTAGAAACCTTCTGATATGCAACTAAATAATTTCCTTCTGGAGAGGCGGAGTTTTGTGAATTTACTCTTACCATTGTATCATAAGGACCATTAGATATTTGTAATAACCCTGTAGATATTGGCGAAGGATAAAAATAACCATAAACAAGATTATTTTTTAATAAGATTATTAAAGATTCATAGAAATCTGATATTATTGAATTATCTAAAAGTGTAACGTTGCCTGAAATAAAGTTTCCTACATATGAAGAGTAATCTACCGGACCGTTAGATCTTGATCGAGAATCTAAATATTCCCTTTGATTAAAGAATATTTTATAATTTTCAATAGGATCAAAAATAAAATAAGAGTCTCCTATTGACTTTAATGAGTTATATTGACTCATCTGAAAAAAAGCAACATCTTGCGGATTACATGAACCTAAATTGTTTTGAGGAATACTTAAATCGCAGAAACCAATTTCTGGAGGAGTTCCTATATAAGCAGATTGGTCAGGATTTATTGCAAATGAAACTTTACTTCTTTTTAAAGATAAAGAATTAATATGTTTTAATGGAAGAGTTGAATAAATTACTCTTTGATTCAACGCTTCTGTTTGACTTAAAATTCCATCCATCCCCATGTCAACAACTTTTACATCATATGCAAAATTGCTTGAACGCTCAACCCACACTATATATCTATCGCTTATTTTTGGCATTAAATTACCATAATCTTCTTCATTTCCAAAATAAACAATATTTGGGGAATTTATTCTTATAACTCCTCGGTCATCTCTTGTATTTGGAGTATTATCCAAACCAACATTCCAGACATATAGGACTCCCTGTTCCAAAGCAGAGGTTATATTATTAACTCTTGTAAATATTATATTTTTATCATAAATTCCAAAGGGGTATCTTTCATTTGAAATTATTGTCGGATTTAAACATCCAGGATAAGGCAATGCTCCAGAAACAGGCAGATTATTCCTTACTTTAAGACTGGACACAAAAGAAGCAATTATTAAAAGAATTGAAACAAAAAACAAAATTAAAACAATGCACAAATTAAAAGATGATTTTCCCATAGTAATAAATAAATTTTAGTTGAGCTATTTAAATCATTGCATTAAACTGCGGCAAAAGCAGTTGCAGTTACTGTGTCTCCCAACGCTCCCGTGAATGAGTCTGATGGAACCACAACTTGAAAGTCTATTAAAAGTCTATCTTTGCTATCTTCATAACCAAATTTTGCACAAAGATTAAGTGCAGGAGTTACATTTACATTTTGATAACTGTCACTAAATTCCACCCCTCCACCAGAAGCATTGAGACATGTGCTTGCTCCAGAACCAGTGTCCAAATTAATAAGCCATTTATAACCTGGACTTGTTCCCCCAATCATCTGCGCAGCTGTTTTAGTTCCGCTTAAATTTAGAGAGACATTAACGTTTCCTATATTTCTTATAAGAAGCCCATTACTGACAACTGTCCAATTACCATTAGTAACTGAACCAGCTCCTTCAGTCGTTTCCAAGGTAGCACTTGAAGCTCCAGCAGTTACTCTTCCAGAACCCCAATTGATACTCGAAGTAGTAAAATTAATAGCAACCACAGTCTCAACAGTCAGATTAGCCTCCCCGGTGCTTGTTGCATATCCAGATATAACGCTAAATAAATTTCTTGTAGACATATACACAAGACCGATAGAAAAAATAGAAGTTATTACTGCTATTACAGCTAGTACTCCCACTATCTTAGTACTAACCACCAGAACCTCTTTCAATATTATTAGAACCTTCAACAATTAGACCTATATTTCCAGAATTTGAAGAATAAAATTGTTTTATGCTCTTACTATTATCTGAACTCATCTTATATATAATAAAGTTAAAGACAATAGAAACCACAGATAAAACTATAGTCAAAATCAACAATCCTATTACCAATTTTTGTATCTTAGTCACCTGCACTAACCTCAAAGGCGAAAAAGAGCCAGACTATTTAAATTATTGCCCTTTACTTTACAATGAGAACAATAGCTTAATCTTAATTATTACAAACCAAGTTCAGATTTAATTTTTCCTAGATATTTTTCTAAATCCTTGTAATCCTTTTTTCTGAGAGTGACCTCTCTTAAGGAGGCTAATAACGTTTAGTAATAATAGCCTCCCAA
>ERZ1292623.153-Hain-H51-01um-R1-153-length-76385-cov-9_pt2 | contig 53154 bp, 36 predicted proteins | sample MGYA00564398_ERZ1292623 | MGnify/ENA primary metagenome ERZ1292623 (study PRJEB36523, sample SAMEA6512633) | groundwater metagenome | collected 2019-01-07 | study: AquaDiva: Metagenomics assemblies of 32 groundwater samples
AAATTCTTTCTGCAAATATTAGACTCCTACGGAGTTTTTCAGAATCTCGTTGCAACCTATTCAATCCCGTGGGGATTGTATATTTGTAGAACTGCAAAACCAAAACCAATCAGAACCCCGTAGGGGTTCAATATTTCTTTAAATGATTACAAAAATAATTTCAAATCAAATAATTGTATTGTTAAAATAATAAATAATTTTTTTATCAAACCTTTTAGAAATACAATTGAATTTTCACGACACGATAAGTAGTACAATCCAAAATTCGCCGCGTGGTTACACAAAAATGTGGGACAAAGTAAATCCACTCTTAATTTGAATATAAATTAAAATATACTAATTGTAAAGTTTTTCCAATAAAAATTAAAGATTGAAAACAAAAATTTCTTTCGCTATGTTTAAAATAAAAAATGAAAATAGAATTTTTTGGCGCGACAAAAACCGTTACTGGCTCAATGCACTTGCTCTCGGTAAACGGAAAAAGATTTTTACTTGACTGCGGTCTTTATCAAGGTCGCAGAAAAGAATCCTACGAACGAAATAAAAATTTTCCATTCGACGCTTCAACAATTGATGCTGTAGTTTTATCGCACGCGCACACAGACCACGCCGGCAATCTACCAAATTTAATTAAAAATGGTTTCAGCGGACCAATTTACGCCACATCAGCCACAATTGATTTGTGCAATATTATGCTTGTAGATAGCGCACATATTCAGGAACGCGATGTTGAATTTGTAAATAAAAGATTGAAAAAAAGAGGCGAGCCAATAATTGAGCCACTTTATTCGATTGAAGATGTCGAGCAAACTCTTCCGCTTTTTGAGGAAATTAATTACAATATAAAAAAAGAAATTTTGCCCGGAGTTGTTTTAGAATTTTTTGATGCTGGACATATTTTGGGCTCGGCATCTATCAGACTTGAAGTTGAAGAATTTTCCAAAACTGGAATTTCGCGAAAAATAAAATTCGGTTTCACCGGAGATTTAGGAAGACCAAAACTTCCAATTCTTCGCGATCCGCATTTTATCGGACAAGTCGATGCGCTCATCAGTGAATCAACTTATGGTGGAAGATTTCACGAACCAGTGGAGGATATGCCGAAAAAATTTTTGGAAGTTGTCGAGCGAACAATATCTCGCGGCGGAAAAATTATTATTCCTGCTTTCAGTCTCGGGCGCACGCAGGAAATTGTTTACGCAATGAATAGTTTAGCAACCGAAGAACGATTTCCAAAAGTTCCTGTTTTTGTTGATAGTCCACTTTCGGTTAATACTACAGAAGTTTTTCGTCGTCATCCGGAATGTTTTGATAAAGAAACTTTAGAAATTTTAAAACACGACGACGACATTTTTGGTTTTGATCAACTTCATTATGTCCGTGATGTTAATGATTCGAAAAAATTAAATACGCGCAAAGAGCCTTGCATAATTATTTCCGCAAGTGGAATGTGCGAAGCTGGAAGAATACTTCATCATTTGTATAATAATATTAGCGACCCACGCAACACAGTTTTAATTATTGGTTATCAGGCGCAATTTACACTTGGCAGAAAATTAGTTGAACAGGAAAAAACCGTTTCAATTTTTGGCGATGCGGTGGAAAGAAAATGCGAAGTCGTTGTGCTGAATTCTTTTAGTGGACACGCCGATAGAAATGAGTTGCTGGATTATTTTTCTCATTTTGATAAAAATGAATTGCGAAAAATATTTCTCGTGCATGGCGATTTGGATCAGTCCGAAAAATTTTCAAAAGGATTAAGTGAAAGTGGCTTTAAAAATATTTCAATCCCAGACAGATTAGATATAGTTGAAATTTAAAAATGAGGATTGCGTATGCAGTTTTAATTTTAGGGTTGACGCAAAACCTTTTTGCGCAAACTGACACAAATTATTTCAACTCTAACCTCGATAAAAATTTTAACACCATTCAATCTCGCTCAAATTTATTTTCAGTTTTCCAAAAAAATAATTTTTCATTTTTAATTGATGATAAATTCAGCTCGGCAAAAATTAAAAGTATTTCGCCAATCTCTCGAAGCGAAAATAAATTAAATTTTGTTAGCAGCTATAAAATTTCTGACAAAACAAATTTACAATTTCTCGGCGAGTCATTTCTTTTGGCGGATAATCAAAATTTAATTTCACAGCAAACGGGTTGGCATTCGGTTTATTTTGGTTCAAATTTTATACCAGCAAAAGAGGTAGTAATTACGCCACTAATTGGGTTTCGCACCGAAAAACAATTCAACGAAATTAATAGTGGCGCGGCGGGGCGACTTAATTTTAAAACTGAAGCAATTGAAATTATTGGCGGCAATCTTCGAACAAGTTTTGATATTTCGAGTGGAAATTTATTGCCAAGAATATTTTGGAATAAAATTGCTGAAACTTCTTTTAATAAAAAATTTGGTGAAGCCGCCTTTGACAGTCTGAATTTTAAATGGGGAAGTAACCGTTGGGATTTTTATTTTCCCGCCGATAAAGATATTGAAAAAGAATTTGGAAAAAATTTAAACATTCGTGAAAGAATTGAAAATAAATCGGCAGTTCATCAATCACTAAATTACAAAGTGTCGGATAGGTTGAGTACAAATTTTAATTTTATTTTTAACAACGAAAAAATATCGAATTCATTTCGTTACAAAGCTAACTTGCAAACCTCTCCAACTATTTTTGATACCGAAGTTGAAAGGAACGAACTTGGAATGGAAACTAAATTTGATTTCAATACAAGCACGAGTAAATCGAATTTTATTTTGCGGTACAACGAAAAAACTGAACTTCATCAAATAATAAAACCAAACTCTGCAAATAAAAATTTAATCGAGCAGAGACAAAAACAAGAATCGCGTTTAAATAATTTAGCAAGAGTTACATTTATATCTACCACAACCGAAAAAATATTTTCGCCAAAAACAATTTTGTGGTTTGCCACTGGTTCGCAAATTTTGCATTACGACACACCCGACTCGCTAAACATTGAAGACCGCGACGAACTTTCAACAGATATAAGTTTTAAAATTTCGCATGCTTTCTCAAGCGCAATTAAAATTACAATCGCATCGGATTTAATTTTATATCATTTGGTTTATTTAAATTCTGAACGAAGCGCAAATAATAATTGGAATCGATTATTAAGATTTTGGATGCAGTCAAGTAGTAATGGCGAGGATTTTCGTTCAACAACAAAAGGAGAAGTTCTCGCAAATTTTACTGTTTTCGATTTTGAATCAATCTCACCAAATGTTAAAAGTTATATTTATCGAGAAATGAATTTGAGCGACTCAACTTCGATTAAAATAAAAAATAATTTTTGGATAAATATTTTTGCCAATGTTCGTTTTTACGAAAGAGGCGATTTGAAATGGAAAGAATTTAAGGAGCGACCGATTCAATATTTTGAAGAACTCACATTCGCACCTAATATTAGCTATAAAACACGGGAGGATTTGAATGTTTATTTTGGGCTTCGAAGTTTTATTCAAACACGATTCAATTTTACCGACTTAAAAAAAATTAAAGATTCAGATTTTAAAACTTACGGACCAACAACAGGTTTAGTTTGGAATTTAAACGAAAAATATTTTTTTCAAATGCGCTTTTGGCAAGAGAATCAAAAATCTTCCGAAGGATTCAATCAAACAATTAATAATGGGTCTTTAGAAATTAAATTTAGATTTTAAAAACTAAATCGATTTAAGTCCCATCTCAAGTCCGTAAATAATATCTTTCGGATCTTCAAATCCAACTGCTAATCTAAAAAATCCATCAGTGATTCCCAAAGACTCGCGAATATCTTTTGGCAAACTTTTATGACTCATCAAAGGTGGATAAGCAATAATTGTTTCTGGGCTTGCTAAACTTTCACCGTAAATTATCGGACTATTTTTTCTAACATTATCAACAAATTTTTTCAAAGAATTAAATTTTTCATTTTTTAGTGTGAACGAAACTACAGCACCAAATCCCCCTTGAAGTTGTCTCTTTGCAATTTTATAACCGGAATGCGATTTAAGACCGGGATAAAAAACTTTTGCAACTTTTTTATTTTTTTCTAAAAATTTAGCAACCTGCAAAGTTGATTTACTAATTCGTTCCCAACGGATTTCTAAAGTTTTTACCTCTTGCAAAATTCTGTAACACTCATCGGGAGAAAGAATCGCGCCGAGAGTTTTATGTAAAAAAACAAGTCGCTCGTGCAACTTCGGATTTTTTGTAATTACTGCGCCACCCAAAACATCGTTATGCCCAGCGATATATTTACTTAAACTTTGGATTACAGTTTCTGCGCCATATTCAAAAGATCTGATTGCGCAAGGAGGAGAAAAAGTTGCATCAACAACAAATGGAATTTTATATTTTTTTGAAACTTTGGAAACTAAATTTAAATCAATAACATGAAGCGATGGATTTGAAACAGTCTCAACAAAAAGATATTTTGTTTTTGGAGTTATACCTGCGGCGATACTTTTTTCAGTTCCGAAATCAACAAAATCAAATGTGATACCGAAGCCCGAAAGAAATTGATCCAGCAAACGAAAAGTTCCGCCATAAACCTCTTGACAACACAAAACATGATCGCCCGGCGAAAGGGTTAAGAAAAAAGCCGCTTCAGCCGCAAGCCCCGAAGCATAAACGCTCGCTTGGCCACCACCTTCTAAAGCAATTAATTTTTCCTCTAAAATTTTTCTCGTGGGATTTTTTCCGCGAGAATATTGGAATTCACAATCTTGTCCAAACTCCTTTTGTGCGTAAGTTTTTGATCTGACAAGAATTGGCGCAACTGCACCAGTTTCCAGATTTGGCTTTTCGCCACTGTGAACGGCTTTGGTAGAAAATTTCCATTGGTTTTTCATAATGTATTTTATTTAGTTTATAAAAATATAACTTTGAAAAAGTTTTTTGTCAAAAAGAAAATTTATCTTTCCCTTTCGGGTGAGATAGCACTTACTTCTTTTTAAGAAGAGTTGCTGGTGGTTTCGAGGAAGGCCTCTCTCCACTCTCTTGATAAATTATTTTGAACTATTCGAGTATAGTAAAATTTTATAAAAACAACAAGTAAAAATTTTTATTTTTAAATTAATATTTTGGTAACAGATGGGATTGTTTCCAAAAATTTTACTTTAAATTCTTTGCAAAAAACTTTGAAATTTTTAGCGCGTAACTTTCACCACCAAATTTTCTCAAATTGTGATGACCTGCTCCTTCGACAAAAAATAATTCTTTCGGAGATGTGGCGGCATCAAATAAAGTCTTACTGTATTGAGGTTTGCAAAAATTATCTTTGGTGCCGTGAACCAATAAAATTGGAACCGTAACTCTTTTAATTGCGCGAAGTGGCGAAACATCGTGATGAGAAAATTTTGCTTTCGCTTCCGAACGCTTCATTGCAATGTTGCGCAAATAATGCCAAGGCATTTTTGTAATTCGCGTTTGATAATCTACTGTAATTGTTCGCAAGTTTGTAAAACATCCTTCCACAACAAGCGCGCAAATTCTCGGTTCAACAGTTGCGCCCTGCAATGCAATCGCTCCACCCATCGAATTGCCGTACACCCCTATTTTTTTTATTTTTTTTCCGAGTATTGTTTCAACTAAATTAATTGCTTTTTGCAAATCAAATTTTTCGTAAAAACCATAAGTACAAAATCTTCCGCCACTTTTTCCGTGAGCGCGAGAGTCGTACATCAAAACATTAAAACGATTTTCGTGAAGCGATTTTACAAATGGCAAACCAACAATTTTTGATGAACCAACTCCGTGCATATATATAATAGTGCCACGCGATTTTTCTTTTGATGGAATAAACCAACCGTGAAGCGAAACATTTTCCTCGACTGTAATTTTTACCTCTATATAATTCATCTCCAAATCGCTTGGAACAAGTGGCACAGATTTTTGTTCGAAGTATTCCTCGTCGTGTCTTTTGGGATGCAAAACCAAACTTGGTCCAACTATAAAAATAATTACAGATGAAGCCGCCATCAAAATTAAAATTATTGTTAATATGAAAAGTAGTGGTGTCATTTTTTTAAATGTACGAAAGGAGCCTTTTGCTTTCAAGGTTGCATTGGTTCTTTTAATTTTCTAATTTCGTTTGATGAAAAATTTGAGAGTTGCGCTTGTTCACGATTGGCTTACAGGAATGCGAGGTGGTGAAAAATGTTTGGAAGTTTTGTGCGAACTTTTCCCCGATGCTCCAATTTTTACTTTGCTTCACATAAAAAATTCGACATCGCCTTTAATTGAATCGAAAAAAATTTATACTTCATTCATAAATTATTTACCCTTCGTCGAAAAAAAATATCGAAATTATCTTCCATTATTTCCCAAAGCGATTGAACAATTTAATTTTAATAATTTCGATTTGGTAATCTCAACAAGTCATTGTGTTGCAAAAAGTATTATCGTGCCAAAGGATTGTTTGCATATTTGTTATTGCCACACACCGATGCGTTATGTTTGGGATTTGTACGATGAATATTTCGGCATTGGTCGCGCAAATTTTTTTACACGATTCGCAATGAACTTGTTTCGACCATATTTGCAAAATTGGGATGTGAAAACCGCAAGTCGAGTAAATTATTTTATTGCGAACTCTATAAATGTAAAAAACAAAATCAAACTCTACTATAATAGAGAAGCAGTAGTAATTAATCCGCCGGTGGATACAGATTTGTTTACCCTTTCAAAACAAATGGGAAAATATTTTTTAATTGTTAGCGCGCTTGTCCCGTATAAACGAGTTGATATTGCAATTAAATGTTTTAATAAAACTGGAGAAAAATTAATTATTGTTGGCAAAGGTCCAAACGAAAATGAACTTAAAAAAATTGCTAAATCAAATATTGAGTTTGTCGGTTGGGCGAGTGATAAAGAATTAGCAAAATTTTATAAAAATGCGAAAGCATTAATTTTTCCCGGCGAAGAAGATTTTGGAATTGTTCCACTTGAAGCAATGGCTTGCGGCAAACCCGTAATTGCATTTGCTAAAGGTGGCGCGCTTGAAACTGTGATTGATAAAAAAACTGGAATCTTTTTTAAAAATCAAATCGCATCGGATTTAGAAATCGCAATTAATAAATTTAAAAAAATAAAATTTTCCCCAATAGTAATAAGGAATAATGCGCTAAAATTTTCTCGCAATTACTATGCAAAAAAGATGAATTTATTTTTATCAAAAAAAATAAAGTTTTAAAAATCACTTGACATACTAATAATTCATATTTATATTTATCCACAAATCACATTATCAATTAATTTTTTAGGAGATTTAAAAGTGAAAAAAATATTTACACTTGGCGTCATTTTCGTTTTTTTGTTTTCGTTAACCGAATCGCTTTCCTCGGCTGACAAATTCAAAACAAAAAAAGCAAGAATAATTACGCCTGATGTTACACTTGATGCAGCAATTGCTCTTCCGGGAGTAAAAGCTCTTCCACTTCGTTCAACAATAATTAATTCTGCTAAGGTTACACTTGGCGTAACAGATTATGATTATGGTTGGAATTCTGGCTCTAAACAAAATGTTGTTTTTGTTGGTGGAAAAGTTTATGCAGTATTTAATGAAAGAGATGTAATTAATAATGCGGCTGCTCCAGCAAATCGCCGTGCAGTTAAATTTGTTTACCTTGATGGCGCAACAAAAGTTGAAGGTTATCCAATTCCAAAAGCTACAATGGGAACAGGTTGGGGTAGTGTTACCGCACCAGCATCTGGCGCAGCGGCTGGATTTGGTATGGTAGTTGGTCATATACCAGTTTGGTTTGGGATTGAAAACGCAGCAGGAACTGGAAATTTTTCTACTGGTAATATTGCAAATGCAAAAGGTTCACTTGATCCACAAATTACTTTTGATAATGGACGACAGAGAATTGTTGCAACCACAACTTCACCAGCAGATGGCAGAGCAGATTACGCTGTTGGTACTTCTGATGATTTTGGTGGAACTTGGACTTATGGCGATTCAGCTTTATGTGAAGGTGCATCTGGAACTGGCAAAGGCCATGTTGCCGGAACACTTGATGCTCCAATTTTAGTTGCTCCAAATGGAACTTATGCACTTCCTACAACTTTAACTGGAACAGGTACTATTGCACCAATAGGAACTGCTAATCCAGATAGTGCAGACAACATCGGATATTTTAAATCAATAAATGGTGGCACAAGTTGGACTTGGACAACAATTGGTAGAGATGGCGATAAATATGTAGTCGGAACAGATACACTTTATGCTTATTACGAAAACTTTGGACAACTCTCTGCAGTTTATGATAAAGACAGCAAATTAAATATTGTTGTTAATGGCTATACAATTAAATTGGTCAACGATTCAACCTCTGCAAATTATTTTTGCACAATGTATTGGAAAGAAGGAATGACAAAATTTAAAATCATTTCAAATGTTGCCAATATTCGTGTTGAAGATTATGATACTTATTCATATTCGGGTAATGGGCTTGGCTTTGCATACCCTGCAATTGCCGCTGACCCAGCAAGTGCAGTATTATATGCTTCATGGAGTCAACCAAGCGTAACTGGTGGAAAAGTTGATACAGTTAAAGGTGGATTTCCATTAATGCAATTATGGTACACAGCAAGTGCAGATGGTGGTACAACATGGAAAACTGCTGTAAAAATTGCAGGCACAGATGGAGCACTATTTAATACAGCCGCACCAACATTAACAACAAGTGGAACAGATCATGTTGCTCATTTAACTTACTTAGCCGACACATCTGCTGGTTGTAATGTTTTTGGTGAAGGTGTAAAAGCGCTTGTTCCAGTTGTTTATCTATCATTCACTTTCAACAAAACAACATCTGTTGGAGATGATAATGTAGTTGCAAATTCCTTTACACTCGGACAAAATTATCCAAATCCATTTAACCCAACAACAAAAATTGATTACTCAATTTCAAAATCTTCAAAAGTTACATTAAGCGTTTATAATGTAATGGGACAAGAAGTTGCACAATTGGTTAATGGAGTTCAAGAATCTGGAAAACATTCGATCAATTTCAACGCATCGAAACTTGCAAGTGGAGTTTATATTTATAAACTTTCTGCTGGCAACTTCCAAGAGACTAAAAAAATGGTATTGATGAAGTAAAAACAATTATCAATTAACATTTAATAATTGACAATCCCGCTACAAGAAATTGTGGCGGGATTTTTATTTTCACAGAACACTCCTAAAGGAGTTCAAAAAAAGATTTTATATCTCAATCTACAAACAGAGTGTACCTACGGTGCTACTTAATATTATAATATTACAAAAACCCCAGCGGGGTGAACTGATTGTAGTTGATAAATTAAAAAAAATAAAAAGCTCCATCGGAGCGACCTGAAAAATACAATATTTTTTCTTTGTGTTAACTTTGTGTCTTCGTGGCTATTTTTTAATCTCTAAGTCACCATACATCCGCTCGCCGAGTCGAGTCTGCGACCGACGATTTCGATTTTCCACGCACGATGATTGGAATAATTTTATTTTTTGGATTCCTGCTTTCGCGGGCACGATAATATATTTTTTGCGGATTGTCATTCCCGAATGTTGTTATCGGGAATCTATTATCAAAGTCTCTTACTTTCTTTCCAAGAAAGAAAGTAACAAAGAAATCTTTTCGAAATCGAAACGCACAGAATCAATCGCTGACGCACACCCGCTCGCCGAGACGAGTCTGCGACCTTTGGCGGGCAAGCCCAAATTTCTCTGCGATAAACATTGAAAATTATTTAATATTTTTTATTTGCAGAGAAATTAAATACGCTTCGATTGATTCTATCCAATTCGCTCATCTGCTCACCGAGTCGAGTCTGCGACCGACGATTTCGATTTTCCACGCGCGATGATTGGAGTAATTTTATTTTTTGGATTCCCGCTTTCGCGGGCATGATAATATACTTTTTGCGGATTGTCATTCCCGCAGGTTGTTAGCGGGAATCTAAATGGATGCCCAATAAAATACTTTGGGCATGACAAAATTATTTAATATTTTTTATTTGCAGAGAAATCCAATACGCTTAAGATTAATAAAAAATTTATCTTGAAGTCTCACTTTCTTTTTTATATTTTACACCAGTAATTAAATAGTAATAAATAAATTTTTAACGAACCTATGGAGATAAATATGATTCAGCGCATGCTGTTAATTTCATTCCTCTTCGTTTTCAATTTCTCCGAAAATATTTTCGCGGGAGATGCAGGAAAAATTCGTGGTCGAATTTTTGATGCACAATCTGGCGAAGCACTTGTTGGAGCAAATGTAATGGTAGAGGGTTCAAGTTGGGGCGATGCTTCAGATATTGAAGGTCGATATGTTATACTAAATGTACCAACAGGTACTTACACCGTTAGAGCAACCTTACTTGGTTATCAAACAATTGCAATTAGCAATGTAAAAGTTAGCTCCGATCTTTCAACTGATTTAGATTTTAAATTAACTGCTTCAGCAATCGAACTTGGCGCAGTTGAAATTGTTCGCGAGTCACCACTTGTGAATAAAAATAAAACTAACACAGTTGCAATTATCACCTCCGATGTTTTAAAACAAATGCCAATTAGAAGCGTTACACAAGTATTCGCTCTTTCAAGTGGTGTTGTTTCGCAAGGCGGAGATTATTATGTTCGCGGTGGTCGTGCAGAAGAAACTGCATATTATGTTGATGGCGTTTTGGTCAACAATCCAATTAACGGAAGAATGACAATGAATGTTATTTCAAATGCAATTGAGGAAGTCCAATCTCAAATTGGTGGAATGACAGCTGAATATGGAAACGCAATGTCTGGTGTTGTAAACACATCAACAAAAACTGGTTCGCAAAATTATAATTTCGGAATGGAAATTCTGACTGATGATTTTGGTGTTGCAGATAGTAAAAGACTTGGCGCATATTCTTACGGACAAAATGAATACACAATGACAATTGGTGGACCAATTATTCCCGGCGAACCAAAGTATCGTTTCTTTTTAGCTGGTCAAAGAATGTTTAATCGAAGCGGTGCATCTTTTATTGAAGGAATAAAATTTCCTTATTTTGATTCTTTAAAAATTACTGGTGCAGATTTTATTGTTACCAATCGCGATACAATTGAAGGTGGAGTTTCATCTAAGCCAACAGGTTCAACTGGCAACAGATCTTATCTTGCAAATCTTTTAAATCAAATTGATTTTGCTGGTGGGAGAAGAATAGGTGGAATTTCTCGCGACTCGTGGGGATTAAATGGAAATTTATTTTTTGACTTAGGCGAGTTTAATTTAAAAGCTGGGGGAAGTTATAATTTCAATACAAATGTTTCTGATGTTGGACAATCGCTTGATGCAATAAGAATTGTTGCCAACGACACTCGTTTTACAAAAACAACTTCAACCGATGCAACAGGATTTTTAAAATTCACACACATTCTTAGCCCTTCATCATTTTACACAATTAATTTAAGTAAGTATCATTACGATGACGCGGCGGGCGATCCGGTTTGGTTTGATAATATTGAAAATTATGGAAATCCAAATTTAAAAGAAAATTCAGTTTTAGTTGGTCCTTCAAGAAACCCAGCATCATTTTCTTACATGTCATTTTCACACAATTGGCCTGGAGTTATTACAAATTCTTTTTCAAAAAGAGAAAGATCAAATCTTGGCGCGCGACTTGATTTTATAAATCAAATTGACAAAACTTGGGAGATTCGACTTGGTGGAGAATTAACTCAATATACAATTCGTACTTACTCAATCAACGCGAGAGATATTTATGCATATCGAATGCGTTACCCAACAAAAAATGATTGGTTCATTTATAATAATGCAAGAGTCTCTTTTTATGGATATGATATTTTAGGAAATAAATTTGAAGGTGGAAAGCAAACTTATACAAAAGGAGATGATGTTACTACTGTAGATTTATCTCCCGATGGTCCGAAGCAACCACTTTTTACCGGATTGTATTTACAAAATAAATTTGAGTTTGATGATTTAATTATGAACATCGGTGCACGGCTTGATATTTTAAGTCCAGGTGGGAAAAAATATCGCGATCCAAAATCAATTAAAATTGATGATATCAGCGGAACTTATGTTGTCAGCAACGAATCATTAATTGACCAAGAAACTTTTAAACAAGTTAGTCCTCGATTTGGATTTTCTTTTCCAGTAACTGACAGAACAATTTTTCACGCGACTTATGGAAAATTTATTCAGTACGGAAGATTAGCAGATTTGTACGATGCAAGAACAACTTCCGGATTTTATTTTCAAGGAGGATACGCACGACAATTTCCAAATCCGAATTTAAAACCAGAAAGAACAATTTCGTACGAAGTTGGTTTCCAACAACAATATGGCGAAATAGCATCAACAGATATTACTTTTTATTATAAAGATATTCGAGACTTGCATGTTATTCGTGTAGTTTTTCCGGGACAAAACTCTGATACAAAATCTTATTTTACAAGTATCAACGGAGATTTTGGAACAAGCAAAGGATTTAGTTTTAATTTAAATTTAAGAAGAATAAATAGATTATCTGTGCGAGCAACTTATACTTTTGCAAATGCAACATCGACAGGCTCAAGTTCAAATTCGCATTTTAATATTGCGTGGCAAGATAATTCTTTCAACAACGAACCATACTTCCCAGTAATTCCTGCGCCAACAAATTTCGATAGAACGCATACAGGAAATATAAATCTCGATTACAGATTTCTAGAGCAAGATGGCCCATCACTTTTTGGAATACAGATACTTGAAAATGTTGGTTTCAATCTTTTAGCAAGTTTTTCAAGTGGAATTCGTTACACTCGAAGCCAAATTGATGGAGCATTTTCTTTCTCAAGTGCAAACGCACCACTTGCTTACGAAAATTTAAATAATTCAGTCGGTCCATGGATTACAAATGTCGATTTAAAAATTGATAAATCAGTAAAATTAATGAACATGGTTGAATTAAATTTATACATGACAGTTGAAAATCTTTTAAATAGAAAAAATATCTACACAGTTTATTCCGGTACAGGTTTACCAAATAATGATGGTTGGTTTACAACTGAAACAGGAAAAACTTGGGGTGAAAACAATGGCGCAAAAGGCGTCGAATTGTATAATTATTTACAAAACTCTCCAAGCAACTACAGCGCTCCTCGTGTAGTTCGTTTAGGACTTCAATTGAATTACTAAAAGGAGAAAATAAAAAATGAAAAATAAATTATTAAATATGAAAAATTTTAATTTTGCAATTTTATTTTTTGCTTTTACATTTGGCGCAATTGCCGAAGGTAAAATCGTAAAAGATAAACGCTCACCAATTCAAAAAGTAATGGTATCAGAATATAAATTCCTTGATGGGAACACATTAAATTGTACAATTTCTTCCGAAGGACCTTACTGCGATTATCGCAAAACAAGTAGCTCAGGATTGGAATGGCCAAAAGGAAGTGGGAAAAAACCGGTCTTCACTGCGGGCATTTGGTTGGCTGGTGTTCATCGTCCATCTAAAGTAGTTCGTATGTCAAATATGGATTACACTCCAGAGTTTCAACCTGGTCCACTTTTTGCAACTTTTAATACAACTACAAATGATGATGTTGCTCCTCGCGAAAGAGCTTCCGATACAAAATATCGTTTGTATAAAATAAATAAAAAAGATACTACTGGGACAACTGGCAATGTAGATTACGCTGAATGGCCTGGAGATCTTGGCGCGCCTTTTGTTGATGTAAATGGAAATGGCGCTTGGGATAAAGGAATCGATAAACCAAAATTTTATGGCGACCAACAAATTTGGTGCGTCTACAACGATGTTAATATTGCAAAACATAATGCGCTTAGTGTTACAGACCCAATGGGTGTTGAAATTCAAACTTTGTATTTTGTTTTCAATCAACCGGGCGCACTTGGCAATATGATGTTTATGAAATGGAAAATAATAAATAAAAGCGACGCAGATTATGATTCAGTTTTTATTGGAATGTGGAGTGACCCAGATTTAGGTGATGCCAATGATGACCTACCGGGCGTTGATACAAATTTAAGTTTGGGGTTTTTATATAATGGAGATAATGATGACGGACCAACTCCAGGTTATGGCACAAAACCACCAGCAGTTGGATTTGACTTTTTCCAAGGACCAAAAGTTCCATCACCAAACGATAGCGCACTATTTGATGGAAAATGGAGAAAAGATTATAAAAATCTTCCAGCATCTTCGTATGTAGTTTATGCAAATGGTACTTTTCCGCAACTTTTAGATCCACCTGATGGCACACCAAACTATGCTGGTATTGCTTACGGTTATTTAAATGGACAAGCTGGAACAATTCGTCAATACATTACCGATCCATTGACTGGGAAAATTGTTAAATTCTTTTTCTCTGGCGATCCAGTTGCTGGCACTGGACATTTACCAGCTAATTTTCCACTTGGTAGTTTCGCACCACAAGATGTTCGTATAATGATTAATGCAGGACCATTCACACTTGCGAAACAAGATACACAAGAAATTGTTGGTTCAATTATTCTTGCGCAAGGTGCAGATAGATTGGGTAGCGTTACACTTTTAAAGCAAGTTGATTTGATTGCGCAACAAGCCTTTAATGATAACTTTAATGTTCCATCAGCTCCACCACTTCCAAATGTTAAAGTTTCAGAATTACCCGACAAATTTGTTTTTGATTGGACAGAAAATATTGCTCAAACAGAATCATATAACTATCGAGGATATACTTTTCAAGGATATAATTTATATCAAGGTGAAACACAAAATGGACCTTGGAAAAAATTATTTACTTACGATAAAGTTGATGGAGTAAAAATTATTGAAGATTACCAAGTTGATCCTGTAACTGGAAATTCATACATAACTCCTGTTGCTTATGGTGATGATACTGGACTAAAATATTATTTTATTGCGGAAAAAGATTATTTAACAACCACTCCGCTTGTTCAAGGTAAAAAATATTATTTTGCATTTACAACTTACGCATTTAATTCAATTCCGAATGCAAGAGATTTAGGAATCCCTCTTGTGCTTGAAAATGCAAAAGAAGTAATTAGCGGAAGCGTTGGAAAAAATTATTTAACTCCGCTTTCAGTCCCAATCGGAATGGATATCCCAACAAAAATCGGTCAGCTTGTTACGGTTGATAGAGAAGGTGATGATGCTGTTACTGTTCCGATATTAAGTCCACTTGCTTTATCTGGAAAAAGTTATCGTGTAACTTTTAATGGAACAGGAACAAATATAACAGGATGGAATCTTTTACGATTTTCTACAAATAAATCTGCAATTGGTTTTGCATCTATTGATACATTGATAAAAAATTCAGCAGATTTTAGTGGAAGCGATTTACTTAAACCAACAGATGGATTTATTTCTAAAGTTACAAATCCTGCAATTGGAGTTCGAACTGATGTACAATCTCCAAAAGGATATTCTTATACACCAAGTTATAATCTTTGGTATGCGGGCGCAGGTGGCGGAGGACTTGAAGCATTTGGTGGCGGAGTAACTTATCCCGGAACTAAAAATTTTAATGCAAAAGGTACAAAAATTACATCTGATGAAATTAAAAAAATTGAAATACGATTCAATAAAAATCAGACACAAAAAGCATTTAGGTTTGCTGGTAATTTAAAAAAGAATGCATTTACTGTTAATCCACTTGCTGATTCGTCATTTATTCCTTTTGTAAAAAAAGTTGATGTCGGATATGTTTATCAAGATAGAGTCGATGTACCGTTTACAGTTTGGGAAGTCGATCCACTTGATGGAAATTCAACTCCAAGACAATTACATGTTGCATTTTTAGAATGGAATGATTCTTTATATGCAAAAGGAGTTTTGCCAAAAAAATATCTTGGCAGAGGAAATATTGATGGAAAGTGGAGTCCAACAAATTACGATGATGGAGCAAAAGAATTTCTTTATGTTTTTGCAACCTCTTACAATGTAAACGATACAAACATTTATCGTCAAAGTAGAAAGTTACCACTCGATCCAACTAAAACAGTCGACCTACTTAACGAACAAGATAGTTTGGACATCTATTATATTATGCAAGTCAAATTAAAATCTACTCCTCCATTTGCTGCAAGCGATGGAGATGTATTTACGATTTTGCCAAATTATAGATTGAACGCAACTCGTCAATATAATTTCACTACAACCAAAGCTACAATTGGCGATAAAGAATTAATGAAAACTCAACTTGGAAAAATTAGCGTTTATCCAAATCCATATTTTGCACATAACAAAGCTGAAGCAAATCCATTACAAAGATTTATAAGAATTAATCATTTGCCAAGCAGTGCAAAAATTAGAGTCTTTACACTTGCAGGCGAATTGGTTAAAACAATTAATTACGATTCAAATATTCCAAATTCAACTCCAGGCTCAACCGCGCAGTGGGATTTGAGAAATGAAAATGGACTTCCTGTTGCAAGTGGAATGTATTTCATTCATGTTGAGATTGAAGGAGTTGGAACGAAAGTTCTCAAACTTGCAATCATTCAACCTGAAGAAAGACCGGGGAGGATTTAACAATGGAACAGACAATGAAAAATAAAAAATATATTTTAATTTTGACAATATTGCTTTCGGTTGTTTTTACAACTGAAATATTTGCAGGCAATCGCGCAAAACGAGGAACATCGGGCGCACAAGAACTTCTTCTATCAGTTGGTGGAAGAGGTACAGCACTTTCGGGCGCAAGTATTTCACTTTCAACTGGGCTTGATGCAATACATTGGAATCCGGCCGGACTTGCTGGCGGATTTACTAATTCAAATGTTGAAGCGTTATTTTCTTCAACAGATTATATTGAAGATGTTGGAATAAATTATGCTGGAGTTGGAATTAATGTTACTGATTTTGGTGTCGTTGCATTTTCTCTAAAATCTTTAAGCTTCGGAGATATCCCAGTTACAACTGAAAGTTTTCCAGATGGAACAGGCGATACTTATTCTCCAAGTTTTATTACTTTATCGGCAAGTTATTCAAAACAATTAACCGATAGAATTGCAGTTGGATTCACAACAAAATTTATTTCGGAAAATATTCAACGCACATCGGCTGTGGGTTTTGCAGTTGATGCCGGAGTTATTTATAAAGTTGCATCTGGCACTGCGTTTGATGGACTTCGCTTTGGAGTTGTTTTGAAAAATATTGGACCAAACATGCAATTTGAAGGAGCAGATTTGGAAGAAATGAAAATTCCAAATAACTCAGATCCATCTGCGCAACAAATGCCATTTAGATATGTATCGCAAGCGTTTGAATTGCCATCAACATTTGAAATGGGACTTTCGTACGATTATTTAGTTCAAGACGAAATAACTATTTCTCCAATGGTTGCCTTCCAAAGTGTAAATTTTGGCGATGACCAATTTAAAATTGCTGGCGAAATAAATTATGCAAATTTTATTTATGCTCGTGGCGGATTTAGTTTCCAAGATAATTCAACAGATGAAGTAATTTATGTTGAAGGTCCGACATTTGGCTTCGGATTAAATTATTCACTTGGCTCATCGGTTTTAGGATTTGATTATTCGCTTTCAAAAGTCTCTGTTTTTGATGGTGGAAATCACACGATTGCTTTAAAGGTTACTTTTTAAAAAATAAAAGAACAGTAAAATGGCTGGTGAGATAAATCATCAGCCATTTTTATTTTGTTGAATCAATAAGAAAGTATAATTATTATTGGTTAATAATTTTCACGGGATGGAAAAAATATGAAAAAAGTTTTATTAATTTTATTTTTTGTGCAATTTTTATTTGCAACTACTCCACCAAAAAAAGGTGCTATTCCTCCTCATTTACGCGAGCAGTTTAAAAAAATTCAAGAAGGTTACAACGAAGGATATTGGGCGGAAAAATTTCAAAAAAGATTTGAAACAATTTCAAAATATGGAATTGAATCATCTAAATTAGTGCTTGCTGATACTGTTAATGTTCCAGTAATATTCGGCTCGTATTCGGATGTAACAGCAAAATACCCGATGACTACTTTTCAGCAAATGCTTTTTGATGGACCAAATCCAACTCGCACATTAACAGAATTTTATACCGAAATAAGTTATGGCAAAATGTTTATGACTGGTACTTGTTTAGGTTGGTATAAATTACCTCGCACGCATGGTTATTATGTTCATGATGGCGGAGATAGAAATGCTGGACTCGTTTATGGTGGCGCAGATTTTGTAATTGATGCTATGATTTTATCCGACTCAACGGTTGATTACAGCAAATATGTCGCAAGCGTTGATGCTAACTATGCGTATGTACCTTATGTTGGCGTTTATCATACAGGAGCTGATGCCGCAAGTGGCGCTGATAATATTTGGTCACATCGCTCAAATGTAAGATGGAGATTAAATCAAAGAAAAACTAACGACCCAACTGGATTAGTAAAATCTGCAAATGTTTTATCCGATGGAAAATATAAAACAAATGATACTTATCAAGGCAAGCCAGTAGTGATTAGTGGCGATTATGCAATTCAACCTGAACTTGCAGGAAGTAATAATGGAAGTGGGAACCCAAAACAAATTGGTGTTACTGCGCATGAGTTTGGCCATATTTTTGGATTACCAGATTTGTATGATACAGATAATTCATCTGCTGGAATTGGAAATTGGTGTTTGATGGCTGGTGGTTCGTATGGCGCAGATGGTTCGCACGAAGCAGTTCCTGCACACATGAGCGCATGGTGCAAAGAAAAACTTGGTTGGGTTACTCCGACAGTTTTAACAGATTATTCTCCGCAAATAATTATTCCCTATATCGAAAAATATCCAGAGATTTATAAAGTATATCCGAAAGGAATTCCTGGGAACGAATATTTTTTAATTGAAAATCGACAAAAATTTGGCTTCGATAAATATCTTTTAAATAGTGGAGTTTTGATTTGGCATATTGATAATGCAGGAACACAATCAAACGAAAATAGAAGAAAAGTAGATTTAGAACAAGCCGATGGATTGCGACAACTCAACACAAGTACAACAAGAGGAGATGCGGGAGATCCATTTCCAGGTTCATCAAACAATCGTAATTTTGATGGATACACAAATCCGAGTAGCGTTTCAAATTTAAATTTGCAAACTTATGTTGGAGTGAGAAAAATTAGCAACTCCGACACAATGATGACTGCAAATTTTGATATGGGAACTCGTCCGTATGTAGTTTGCAAATCAATTAATTTAAAAGAATTTGGAACGAGCAATAATAATAATGGAAGATTGGATCCGGGAGAAGTTGGAACTTTAGAATTAAATTTAGAAAATGTTTATCCGCAACTTGGAAATGATTTAAGTGTTTCAGTATCAACTAATAGTAGCGATGTTCAAATTGATTCAGCACAAAAGAAATTTTCAATTAATAGTTTGGAAAAGATAGTTGTAAAATATGAAGGATTGGTAAAAATTAAATCTACTCAACCAATTAAAAATATTTCATTTATAGTTACAATTGCTTCAACAACTGAAACGCTTAATTATACTTTTGAAAAACAAATTGGTTATCCGAAAATATTAATTGTAAATGCTGATTCCGTGCTAACTGAAAATATAACCGAACGATATTATTTACATTTAAATAAATATGGAAAAAACTTTGAAGTAATCCCTTCGACAGAAATTAATTCTCTCGCACAAAAAGAGAGAGATATAATTATTTGGACAACAGGAAGAAAAAAAGTAAATACAATTTCAGATGCCGAGGGAGATTCACTTATAAAATTTTTAAATCGTGGTGGAAGATTATTTATCAATAGCCAAAATGTTGCGGAAGATTTAAAAAATCGCAACAGTAATTTATCGGCAAATATTTTAAAAACATCATTTAGCAAAAATGTTGTTTTTGGAAGAACACTTTTTGGAATCGCAAACGATATGTTCGGGAAAAATTTTCCCAAATTTACTTTGGGTGGTGGTGGTGGAATTGGAAATGTTACATCGCCAGATGAATTATTAATCGATACAAATTTGGTTCACCCAATTTTTAGATGGAACAACGAAACAACCGGAGGATACGGCGGACTTTGGTGGGAACATCTTCCGACAAAATCAAAAGTTGTTTATTGGACATTTGGTTTAGAAACTTTAAACGACTCAACCGCAGGGCAAACTACATCGTACCAAGCATTTAGCGCGATAATGAATTGGTTTCACGAAACATCTTCATCGCCAGAAATCGCTGAAAACATTATCCCAAAATCAATAAAACTGTTTGATAATTACCCAAATCCTTTTAATCCGACAACGGCAATTAAATTTTCATTGCCGACGGCAAGCGAAGTTAAATTAATTGTAAGAGATTTATTAGGAAGAGAAATTGCAATTTTAGTAAATGGAAAATTAAATGCTGGCGAGCATAAAATAAATTTTGATGCTACAAATTTATCAACAGGAATTTATTTATACACACTTGAATTTAGCGGCAAGCAAATAACAAAAAAGATGATGCTTGTGAAATAAATTAAGTGACACTTATAGTGACAATTGTTTTTTTGAATTGAAATGTCATCTTGAGCCTGTCGAAAGATGACAGATGTCTTTTCACTTAAACTTTTTTAAAATAAATTAATGAAAATTTTAAATTTAGTTTTAATATTTTTTTATTCTGCAACAATATTTTCTCAACAATCCGCAAAAGAAAAACCAGATAAAATTTTAACAGAAAAAATAAATAAATTAGTAGAAAATTTTCATGGCGATGTTGGAGTTTACATCAAAAATTTAAAAACAGGAAAGTCAGTTTCAATAAATGCAGATTCGCTTTTCCCAACTGCAAGCATGATAAAAATTCCGATTATGTGCAGAGTTTTTGAAAAGATTGAAAAAGGAGAACTCAATTACGATTCCGTAATGACTTATCGCGATTCGCTTTTTTATGATGGCGACGACATTGTTGGTAATTTTAAAGACAGCGCGAAAATAACTTTAAGCAAATTAATTATGCTTACAATTACTACGAGCGACAATACTGCAAGTCTTTGGTGTCAAGGGCTTGCAGAGGGTGGAATTATAATAAATGATTTTATGGAAAGAAATAATTTTAATTGCACAAAAGTAAATTCTCGTACAAAAGGAAGAGAAGAAATTAGAAATATTTACGGTTGGGGAGTTACATCACCAAAAGAAATGGCAAATTTGGTAACTGCAATTAGAGATGGAAAAATTGTTTCACCTCGCGCAAGTGAAGAAATGTATCGAATGCTTTCACGAATTTATTGGGATGGTCAATCGCTTTCTCAAATTCCGCCAACTATTCATGTTGCATCAAAACAAGGGGCGGTAAATCGCTCACGAAGTGAAGTTGTTTTAGTTGATGCGCCAAACGGTTCGTATGTTTTTTGTGTAATTACAAAAAATCAAATTGATGAGAGTTGGGAAAATTCAAACGAAGGATATTTATTATTGAGAAATATTTCCAAACTACTTTGGAATTATTATGAACCAAAAAATAAATGGCAACCAGCAGAAGGAATGGAAAAATTTTGGTAAATTTATTTAATTATTAAATTGAAAAATAAAAAATGAATAAAAAATATTTTGTAGCTGTCGCAGGAAATATTGGAAGTGGAAAATCTACATTAACCTCGCTTTTATCGAAAAGATTTGGTTGGGATCCATTTTACGAATCGGTTGAAGATAACCCATATTTATCGGACTTTTATGGAGATATGTTGCGATGGTCTTTTAATTTGCAAGTTTATTTTCTCTCGCACAGATTTCAAATGCACAAAAAAATAGTTGAGTCAAGCCAAAGCGTGATTCAAGATAGAACAATTTACGAGGACGCGCAGATTTTTGCACGCAACATTCACACGATTGGAAGAATGGATGACCGAGATTACAAAAACTATGTTGCATTATTTAACACAATGATTGATTATTTAAAAACCCCCGACTTGTTAATTTATTTAAGAGCGAATGTTGATACTTTGATAAAGCAAATTAATTTAAGAGGAAGAAGTTTTGAAAAATCAATCGAGCGAAATTATCTTGAACAATTAAATGAATTATACGAAGATTGGATAAATAATTATAAACTTGGCAAATTGATTATTATTGAAAGCGATGAATTAGATTTTGTAAACAATGAAAACGATTTAAATTATATTGAGAATAAAATTTCTCAAAAACTTTTATCAATCAAATAAATTATACAAGATGAAAAAATATTTTCTAATATTGTTTGCAACATTTAATTTGCTATCACAACCATCAAGCGAAGAACAAAAAATATTTTCTGCTCGAAGGGAAATGTTTACTTCTCAAATTGATAAAAATAGCGTAGCAATATTTCCATGCAAACCAATTTATTTACGCAATCTCGACATTGAGTACGAATATCGACAGGAAAGTAATTTTTATTATTTAAGTGGATTTGAGGAGCCAAACTCAATTTTAGTTTTTGCGCCACAAAATAAAAAATACAAATATATTTTATATGTGAGAGAGCGCGATATGCGAAGAGAAACTTATGATGGTCCTCGTTGGGGAACCGAAGGCGCAGTAAAATATTTTGGTGCCGATACAGCAATTTATTTTGGTGATTTTGAAAAAACTATTTGGCAATTTATTGGTGGAGATAAAAAAATATATTATACTTTTGGAATCAATCAACAAATTGATGAAAAAATAAAATCGCTTTTTATTGAGCGACGCGCTGGTGGAAATTATTCAATTGAAGATCCGCACTTGATTGTTGCACAAATGAGATTGATAAAAACAAATGATGATTTATCTTTGGGATTAAAAAATGCAATTGATATTTCGGTTAAAGCGCATATTGAGGCGATGAGATCAATTAATGCAAATCAAGGGGAACAAAATGTTCATGCAATTTTTGAGTATATGTTTCGAAAAAATAATTCAGCAAGAAATGGTTACCAAAATATTATTGGCTCGGGAGCAAACTCGACAATTTTGCATTACAATAAAAATAATCGAAAAATGAATTCTGGCGAAATGATTTTGATGGATTGTGGCGCTGAATTTAATTATTACACCGCCGATATTACCCGAACTGTTCCAGTGAATGGAAAATTTTCAAAAGAGCAAAAAGAAATTTATTCGATTGTGCTTGATGCACAAAATACCGCAATAAATATAGTCAAACCCGGGATTCAAAAATCAACGATTGATAAAACAATTGACACAATTTTAAGCACCGGACTTTTAAATCTTGGGTTTATTAAATCAGCAAAAGATTTTAAAATTTTTACTTTGCACGGTTACTCGCATTGGCTTGGGATTGATGTTCACGATGTTGGCGCATACACGGAGGAAGGGAAATCCGTTTTGTTAAAAGAGGGAATGTGTTTTACGATTGAACCTGGAATTTATATCCGCGAAGATGCGCTTACGAAATTAAAAGATGCAGATTATTCGGAAGTTGAAATTACTGAAATTGAAAAAAAGATGAAACCATATTTAAATATTGGTGTAAGAATTGAAGATGACATTCTTGTAACTTCAACTGGATTTGAAAATCTTTCCAAACAAGTTCCAAGAGAAATTTCTGAAATTGAAAAGTTGATGAAAGAAAAAGGAGAGTTTGAACCTTAAACAGTTATCAGTTATCAATTATCAATTAACATTTAATTATTGTTCGTTGCTGTCTAAATTTTTTTTGCGTTTATAAATTTTTGCGGAAGTTTTAATTTTTGTTTGTGGTTTTCTATCCCAGCGGATGCGCGGTTTTAATCTTTTGCGCACTTTTTTCATCTATGCAGATTTTCTTTCGCGGTAAAAATAAATTGGTTCAGTTTTATTTTCAATCACTTCTTTTGTAATTAAACATTTTTCAACATTTATTCTTGATGGGAGATGATACATCACATCGAGCATTGCTTCCTCTAAAATAGATCGAAGCGCACGAGCGCCAGTCCCTCTTTCAATTGCAAATTTGACAACAATCTTTAATGCATCGAGATCAAAAACTAAATCAATTCCTTCAATCTTAAATAATTTTTTGTACTGTTTTGTGATTGCATTTTTTGGTTCAGTTAAAACATTCAGCAACATTTCTTCTGTCAAATGAGCAAGTGTCGCAGTAATCGGCAATCGTCCAATAAATTCAGGAATCAAACCAAATTTTAATAAATCGCTTGGTTCAACTTTATTAATAATATTATCAAGCAAAATATCTTTTTGCGAAATTATATTTGCATCAAAGCCAATTGGGTTTGAACTAATTCTTTTTTGAATAATTTTTCCAAGTTCCTCAAATGCGCCACCACAAATAAATAAAATATTTTTTGTATTAATATTTATCAAACTTTGCTCGGGATGTTTGCGCCCACCTTTTGGTGGAACGCCAGCAATCGTTCCTTCTAAAATTTTTAAAAGTGCTTGCTGAACTCCCTCACCAGAAACATCGCGTGTTATCGAGGCATTATCACTTTTTCGCGCAATCTTATCAATTTCGTCGATATAAATTATTCCTCGCTCGGCAAGCGCAACATCGTAATTTGCATTTTGCAATAAGTGAACGAGAACCGATTCGACATCGTCGCCAACATATCCAGCTTCGGTTAAAGTTGTTGCATCTGCAATTGCAAAAGGGACATCTAAAATGCGAGCCAATGTTTGAGCAAGCAAAGTTTTTCCTGTGCCAGTTGGTCCGATTAAAAGAACATTACTTTTTTCGATTTCGACTTCATCAAGCGGTGGTGCAAGTTCGGGCGATTCAATTCTTTTGTAATGATTATAGACTGCAACCGATAAAACTTTTTTTGCGTGATCTTGACCAACAACAAAAACATTAAGCGCTTTAAAAATTTCATCGGGAGATAATGCAACTTTTTTAACGACATTTTTTTTTCTAATTTGAGTTTGATTTGAACGAAGTAACTCGGAGGAAGTCGTAATACATTCGTCACAAATGTATGCACCATTTCCAGCGACTAAATTAGTAACCTCATCGCTTTGCTTATTGCAAAACGAACAAATTATTTTATCGTCATTTTTTTTCTGGCTCATCTTAAAAATTATTTTTTATCTTTTGAAGTATTTTTTGAAAGCACTGTGTCAATCAAACCGTATTTTAATGCTTCTTCAGAGCTCATGTAAAAATCACGGTCGGTGTCTTTTGCAACTTCCGCAACCGATTTTCCGGAGTGAGCCGCGAGAATTGAATTAAGTCGCGCTTTAGTTTTTAAAATTTCTTCTGCTTGAATACTGATGTCGCTTGCTGTTCCTTGCGTTCCGCCCCAAGGTTGATGAATCATAATTCGCGAATTAGGAAGCGATTTTCGTTTTCCTTTTTTACCAGCGCATAAAAGTACCGCTCCCATGCTTGCGGCCATACCAACACAAATTGTTGCAACATCAGGCCTGATGTATTGAATGGTATCGTAAATTGCAAGACCTGCATAAACACTTCCGCCGGGTGAATTTATATAAAGAAAAATATCTTTAGTCGGATCTTCGGATTCTAAAAATAAAAGTTGCGCAATAATTAAACTTGCAACTTGGTCATCGATTGGCGTGCCGATAAAAATAATTCTCTCTTTTAATAAGCGAGAAAAAATATCATAAGCGCGTTCGCCGCGACTGGTTTGCTCTACCACCATCGGAATCAGTTGATTATATATGCTCATAAATGCGTCCTTATTGTTTTAGAATTTCTGAATCATCAAGTACTGTTACTTTTGCATTCTCTTTTAATAAAGCGAAAAATTTTTCATTAAGCAAATTTTCTTTTGATTTTTCTGAAGTCTTGTAAAAATTTAATAAAGTTTCTTTATCAATTCCAATTTTAACTGATTCTTCTTCTGCGCGAAGCGATAAGTCTTCATCACTAATGGTTAAATTTTCTTTATTGATTATTTCTTCACGAATCAAAAACCATTTTGCTTGCCAAAGTGCTCGCGGACGAAGTGACTCTTTATATTTAGTTGTATCAAATCCTTTCGGGAGTTGTTTGCCACCAAGTTGCGATTTTAATTCTTCAATAAATCCATCAAGTATATTTGAGACCAATGACTCGGGAACAGAAAAATTATATTTTGAAACAATTGAATTTACAATTTCATCGAGAAATCGTTTTTCAAATTCTTCTTGCCAATAATTTTCCAAATCTTTTTTTAATCCAGTGCGAAACTCTTCAACATCTGAAATTTTATCTTTTGTAATTTTCTTAATCAACTCTTCATCGAGATTTGGTAAAATTATTTTTTCAATTTTTCTTACAATCATTTGAAGATGAACGGCGTGCGAATGGTCGTTGTGTTTGTGTTCGAACTCGGCAAAATATTCTTTATCAAGCTCTGCATTTTTAAGCACATCTAAAATTTCAACTTCGGTAGTAGATTCTGTCAAATTAATTTTAACGCCATCATTCTTTTTTGAAGCAATCGGATTTTTATTTTCGTCCAATTCCTGCATATCAACAGTTACCACAAAATCTTTTCCATCAACAATTTTTACATCTTCGTAAGTTGCGTTGGATTGTTGAAGTCGTTTTAATTCATTTTGGATTTCTTCATCAGTAACCAGGTGAGAATATTTTTTTGCTTCAACGCCTTTATATTCTTGCAACTCAAAACTCGGACGGATTTCAAATTTAACTGTAAATTTAAGTGGTTCGCCCGAATTATATTTAATATCAACAAGCGAAGGCATGCCAATTGGCTGAAGATTTTTTTCAGTTATTGTTTGACGAAAACATTCGTTTGCAATATTTTCTACAGACTCAAGTTCGATTGATTGACCATAATATTTTTTAATTAAAGTTAAAGGAACCTTCCCTTTTCGGAATCCTTTAATTTCAATATTTGGCGCGGCTTTCAAATACGATAATTCAAAATGCGGAATTAATTCATCCTGCGTTAAAGTAAAGTCAATTTGTTGATTACATTCGTTAATTTCTGTCAGGGTTGTTTCCACTAAATCTCCTAAAATGATTAAAATTTCAAGCAAAAATACAAAGTAAAGAATTAAAAACAAAACTTGTGATAAAATCAAAAATATTTTACTTTAACGATTATTCATTCATTAAAATTTAGAAAGGTAGTTTATGAAAAAATTGTTCCTGCTTTTTTCTCTCATTTTGATTTTCGATTTTTCTGTCGAAGCAAATGTGTTCGCATCGCAAGTAAAATATTTGAATCCCGATGGCACACCATTTGATGGAAAATTTTCCGATGGCACCGGATTAAAAATATCATACATTTTAAATGATACAGCAACGCAGGTTTTAGTAAAAGTTTTTGATGGCGCAAATATTGTTGCAACTTTAACTGCAAACAATCAATCGCTTGGAGAAAATTTTATTAATTGGAATGGACAAGGAACTGTTACAGGAAAATCTTACACGCTTGAATTTTCAACTATGCAATCGAGATACTCCGATACAAAATACACAATCACACAAATGATTAAAACTTACGAATCGAAAGCTCTTTACTCTCGAGGATGCGATGCGCAACGAAATCCGAATCATCCAAATTTTGGTTTTATCTATTCCGCAAATTCTGATGGAAGTGAAGAACGATTACGAACTGGGATTACAAGATGGAATGCAAGTGGCGCTTACGCGGGCACAGTCGATGGACATCCGATGTTGATGGCGTCGCTTGGAATTTTACACGCAGGCGGAACAATTGATTGGGGAACAAATGCGCCTTGGTACTCATCGCTTGATGCTGATGGAAGAATTTATGCAAGTTCAAATGGAGGAAATAAAATTTTTAGAATGTTGAACGATACAACTTCGCCAAAAATAATTTGCTCGGGAAGATTAAATCAACCACGCGGACTTTGTATTGTTGGCACAGGTATAAACACAACTGTTTATATCGGAGCCGACACAAATGTTTATCGTGCAAAATTTGTAACGGGCGATACACTTGGAAATTTAGAATTAGTTGCAACACTTGGAAATTATGTTCGAGATATTATAATTGATGATGATGGATTTTTAATTGTTGGATTGCGAAATGGAACAACTGGCGCAGCAGGTGGCGCGATTGAACGATTTGATTTAAATGGCACACTTCCAAAAAAACGAGTTGATGCGATGTGGTCAATTTCTCTTTCAACTCACAGCGTTGTTGGTTTGGCGTTAAAGCGTGGCGCAAATCTCACAAGCGCAAATGATGATACACTTTATTCTTCAATTAGAGATGCCGCGGAACCCGGCATTCACGAAATAACTTTGATAAATGAATTTTTTCCGACAAAAAATTATATTGCTCAGCCGACTTTACATCCCGGAAGCCAAGGTGGAAATATCAGCGCAAATGCTGATTTAACATTGGATTATGCGAACAATATTATTTTATTTGAAAATGGAAATGAAGAAATTTTTATGATTTCGCCACCGAGTGCATCTCCGCAAACTACTATTATAGTAAAAGCAAATTTAAAATTAAATGTTGGGACATCGGTTGATGATGAAAAGAAAAGTTTATTGCCACATAAATATTTTCTCGGTCAAAATTATCCAAATCCTTTTAATCCGAAAACTACAATAAGTTATACAATGCCTCATAGCGGAAAAGTTGAACTTGTAGTTTATAATTCGCTTGGCCAAATGAAGTCAGTTTTGTTTAGTGGGATGCAAAGCGAAGGATTTCACACGGTAGAATTTAACGCCAAAGGATTAAGCAGTGGAATTTATTTTTACCAAATAAAAATTAACCCTTCGACAAAATCAGGACATGCATTTGGTGAAACTAAAAAAATGATTTTAACAAAATAAATTATTTTAAATTATTATATTAAATATGATTTTAAATTTATGACATCAATAGAATTTTCAACATTATTATTTCAAGAGTACGATAACTTTAAAGAAAAAAGTTTTAAAGATAAATTTATCACCCACAAAGATATTTTAAATCTCATCGCAAATTTATCTAATGAAAATATTTTTGTTGAAGATGCTGGTAAATCTACCGAAGAAAAAGAAATCAAACTTATTAAATTTGGGGTTGGAGAGAAAAGAATTTTTCTTTGGTCGCAAATGCACGGAGATGAACCAACCGCAACAATGGCAATCTTCGATATTTTAAATTTCATTATAAATAATTTTAACTCAAACGAAATACAAAATATTTACAAATCTACAACCTTGTATTTTTTGCCAATGTTAAACCCAGATGGTGCAGATAGATTTGAAAGAAGAAATATTTTTGGGATCGATATTAATCGCGACGCACAAAAATTAGAATCGGTTGAAGCAAAAATTTTAAAAAACCTCCGAGATAAACTCTCTCCCGATTTCGGATTTAATTTACACGATCAAGATCCTCGATACACAGTTGGAAGAAATGGCAAAGTAGCAACAATCGCGTTACTTGCTCCGCCAATTGATTTTGAAAAAAGTGAAAATGAAGTTTTTCAAAAAGCAAAAAAGGTTACCGCACATTTCTCATCGGTAATGAAAAATTTTATTGATGGAAACATAAGTCGTTACTTGGATGATTTTGAGCCAAGAGCATTTGGCGACAATATTCAAAAATCTGGAACAAGTACGATTTTAGTTGAATCCGGTGGATGGCAAAATGACGAAAATAAATTTTTTATTCGGAAATTAAATTGCGTTGGGCTACTTTCTACAATTTTGGCAATTGCAAACGATGAGTATTTACAAGCCGATTTAAAGAATTACGAAGAATTACCACTTAATGAAAAATTTCTTTACGATTTTATTTTTAGGAATACAAAATTATCTCACAACGGAAAATCAATTTCAGTTGATGTTGGGATTAATTTTGAAGATTCAAAAAGAGAGAAAATTCGTGTGATGGAAATAGGAGATTTAAAAAATTTTTCTGCGTTTAACGAAATTAATTTAAACGGTAAAATTATTTCCGGTGATAAAATAAAATGGGATTTAGTTTTAGATACGAATGAAATGAAGAAAATTTTTAACTTATAATTTTGAAGAAACAATTTTCCAAATTTTACTGCGCAAATCCTCAACACCTTCAAGTCCATTTAAAACATTAAAACGATTTTTATTATTTTCTGCCAACCATAAATAACCATTTCTGATCCGTTCAAAGAATTTCTCTCCGACAGTTTCCATTCTGTCGTTTGCTTTCCCATCAATTTCTCTTCGTCGTGTAATTTCTCGAATTGGAATATCAATAAAAAAAGTTAAATCGGGTTGTAAATTTTGAGTTGCAAAATTATTAATTTGTTCGATTAAAATTTTATCTAATCTGCGACCAAATCCTTGATAAGCCAAAGATGAATCGGCAAATCTATCGCACAAAACTATAATATTATTTTTAATTGCGGGAAGAATTTTTTCCGATACAAGTTGCGCGCGACTCGAAGCAAACAATAAAAATTCTGCGCGAGAATTCATTTCACTATTTTTATTATCAAGAAGTATTTCTCTGACTTTTTCAGAAAGTTTTGTTCCGCCCGGCTCGCGTATCAAAATAACTTGCCGTAAATCGGAAATTAATTTTTCTTCAAGTAATTTTATTTGTGTCGATTTGCCCGACGAATCGAGCCCTTCAAAAGTTATAAACATAATTTTATTGAATATAATAATTAATTTTACGATTTTTGAGTGTAATTAATCATGAAAGGAAAAATTATGGAAGAAGAATTCACACCAATTGAAGAAAAGAAAATTTCAATCTTCGATACATTTGTAAATCTACTTACATCACCATCGGAATTGTTTTCAACTGTCGTAAAAGGCGAAAATCGCGCATCGAATTATTTTGTACCAATTATCGCATCAATTATAGCTGGAATCATATTCATTTTTATTGTTTTTTCTCAACCGTCAATTCAATATCAACAACAAGAAATGCAAAATAATGCAATGCAACAAATGGTTGCTGACGGTAAAATGACTGCGGAACAATTTGAATCTGCAGTAGAAAATAATCCAGCAAAACCCGGCTCGCCGATGTTTATGGTTTTTGGATCAATTGGAATTTTAATCGGTAGCTTTGCAATTCTTTTTTTGCTCGTACTTATTTTGTGGATTGTTGGAAAAATAGCATTTAGTTCGCAAGCAAAATATTTAAAAACTACAGAAGTCGTCGGACTCTCATCGTATGTTACTGTAATTGGTAGTTTTGTAACATTGATTTTTGTTTTAGGATTTGATTCGCTCTTTGCTGGTCCAAACCTTGCGATTTTTGTAAATGAATTTGATATTAAAAATAAAATTCATTTATTATTAAAGTCGATTGATATTCTAATGATTTGGTATTTGTATATTCTTTCAATTGGTTTAAGTGCACTTTGGGAAACAAATAAAATTAAAAGTGTCGCTACTGTTTTTAGTTTGTGGGGAATTTATTTATTGATAACGATTTATTTTGGGATGAAATTTGCTGGCTCGTAATTTACATTAACGAGTAGGGATCAACATCAATTGATAAATTTACATTAGAAGATTTAAATTCATTTTGCAAACGCGAAAGCACTTCTCGAAGTTTTGATCCACCGGGATCTTTTTCGATAAGTGCTTTTGCTATTATGTGATATCGATATTGGTTTTTAATTTTAGAAATCACAGCTGGCGTTGGTCCAAGCAATCTTCCGATCGAATAATTATTATTTAATTTATTATAAAATTTTTCTGATTCGTTTGAAACATTAACTTCGTTCGCACCCTTAAATTCAATTAGAACTAATCTGACAAATGGAGGATAAAGTGAATCTTTTCTATTTTCGATTTCATTTTTAAAAAATTCATCATAATCATGATTTTTAGCAAATTGAAGAGTGAGATTTTTTGGTTGAAAAGTTTGAACTAAAACTTCGCCAGAGATTTTTCCTCTTCCCGCTCTCCCAGCAACTTGGGTAATCAACTGAAAAGTTCTTTCGGAGGAACGAAAATCGGGCAACAACATTTGCGTATCAGCGCTAATAACTCCAACCAAACTAACATGAGCAAAATCAAGCCCTTTGGCAATCATTTGAGTGCCGAGTAAAATATCTGCCTCGCGATTTGAAAATTTTTGAAGCAAATCATCGTGTGCACCTTTGGTAGAAGTTGTGTCGAGATCGAATCGGATAATTTTTGCATTTGGAAATTTTTTTTGAATTTGCTCTTCAACTCTTTGAGTTCCGAAACCAGAAAGTTTAATTTTATAACTTTGACACTTCGGGCAAACATCAGGCACAATTTTTGTGATGCCACAAATATGGCAACGCAAATGTTTTTTAGTTAAATGATAAGTTAAAGTGATGTCGCAGTTATTACATCGTTCAGTAAAACCGCAATCAATGCAAATTAAAAACGGAGCGTAACCACGACGATTTTGTAGAATTATTATTCCTTCTTTTTTATTTAATTTATCCTGAATTAAAATATTTAATTCTTTTGATATAGAAAATGTTGCTTCGTCGAAAATTTTCTTTCCGTGAACTTTTGCTTTTTCTTTTAAAATTAAAAATTGTTCTTTTTGCTCTTCGCGTAAATCAATAATTTTAACTTCGGGTAGTTTTGCTTCGTCAATTCTTTTTGTCAGTTTTAGTAAAGTATATTTTCCAGTTGTTGCGTTGAAATAAGATTCAACCGATGGAGTTGCTGAGCCCAGAACAACAACAGCATTTGCTTTTTGAGCTCGTAAAATTGCAACATCTCGCGCATTGTAATTTGGGGAAGAATCAAATTGTTTGTAACTCGACTCATGTTCTTCATCAACAATAATTAATTTTATATTTTCAAGTGGCACAAAAACTGCCGAGCGCGCACCAATTACAATTTTATATTTTCCATTTCTAATTCCATTCCAAGCATCAAATCTTTCACCATCCGATAAACGACTATGTAAAATTGCAATTTCATTTTTAAAATAATTACTTAATCGCCGTACAGTTTGCGGTGTGAGCGAAATCTCTGGCACAAGATAAATTGCACTTCCTCCAAGTGAGATTACTTTTTTAATTGCTTCAATGTAAACTTCTGTTTTACCGCTCCCCGTTACGCCGTGAAGGAGAAAATTTTTGCATTGATTCGATTCAATAGCATTTGATATTTCTGCGAAAGCGGAATTTTGTTCATCAGTTAATTTTATATTTTTTGGAATTTCATCGACTGGTTTAAAAAAAACTTCCCGATTGATTTCTTTTTTGAGGATTTTGAAAAACCCCTTCTTCACCATTAAATTTAATGTGTTTGATGAAGTTTTAGTTTCAGTAAGTAGTGTTTTGACCGAAACGGAATTTAATTTTTGGAGATTAAAATATTCTAAAATTCTTTTTTGGGCAGAAGTTTTTGGATTAACATTTTGCAGAGATTTATCGAGTTCAATCCATTTTTCAAATTTTGTACGGGAGGTTGCGATTGCTTCATCAGATTTAATTAAATCTAATCCAATAAGTTTATCTAATATATGATTTATGGATTTTAAGCCAGATTTATTTTCAATTTGATTTACAGTTAGAGAATTATTCTTTCTAAGAACTTCAATAACAAGATTTTCATTTGCACTTAATTTGAAAAAACTGGAATTTATCTCATCGCAAAAAGAATATCGTCTTTTTGATATTTTATTTATCCCCGGAGGAAGAATTAAACTTAAACTCTCGCCAAATGATGAGCAATAATATTTTGAAATCCATTTTGCTAATTCAATCAACTCTTCTGAAATAGGAAGAGCAGAGAAAAGCGTATCGTAAATATATTTTAATTTATTTGATGCAACATTTGTAGTTTTAGGAAAATCAACCGCAACACCAACTATTTTTTTATTTCCAAATGGAACAAGCAAAATCGAACCACGAAATATTTTTAAATGTTCTGGTACTTTGTAAGTAAAATTCTGTTTTAGCGGAAGGGGAAGTGCGACATCAACTAACACAATTATTCACCTTTTGAAAGTTCACGATCAAGGCGAGAGTAGACCTCTTTCAATGGAAGTTTAAACTCCATCGCGATTCGTTTACATTCTTCAAACTCGGGTAATAATTTTTCTTTTTTATCAAGAACAATTACTTTTACAATTGTATCGCCGAAAGAAGTTTTAATTGTACGCGCGCTTCGTTCAAGTTTTTTTCTTTCAACTTTATAAGTACGAATCCCGATTGTTGTTGTTTCTTCAAACAATAATTTTTGCAACTGATTTACTTTTTCTCTTGATGCAAGTAGCGTCAACAAAGTTCCTTGTCTCCCTTTTTTCATAATTATCGGAGAGTAAAATGCATCAAGCGCGCCATTTAGAAGTGCTCGTTCAATCACAAAAGGAAAAAGTTCTGGATTTAAATTATCAATATTTGCTTCGATGCAAATTAGTTCATCTTGTTCAAATGTCGAATCAATTTCGCCAATTGCTACTCGCAGAAGATTTGGAAGTTGTGGCATTCTTCTTGTGCCAGCACCAAAACCGATGTGTTTAAAGGATATTTCTTCAGTTCCCAAAACGCCACGCGAAAGTGCTTTAATTATTCCGGCGCCAGTGGGAGTTGTGAGTTCAAACGGCACTTCGGTTAATTGAGTTGAGTAACCGCGAAGAATTTCTAAAGTTGCGGGAGTTGGAATTGGCATAATTCCGTGATCGGTTTGGATAACGCCACCGCTACCAAGTTTAATTGGTGTTGAATAAACTGCTTCAACATTAAAAAATTCTAATCCGATGCAGACGCCAACAATGTCGATGAGCGAATCAATTGCGCCAACTTCGTGGAAGTGAACTTTTTTGATTGAAGTGTTATGAATTTTTGCTTCTGCTTCACCAATGACAGTAAATATTTTTGATGCGCGATCTTTTACTCTTTGCGATAAAGTTGAGTCTTCGATTATTTTAAGTATCGCACTTAAATGTGTATGATTGCGTTCTGGCGTATTATCAATTTGTATTTTTACATGCGCTGATGTGATTGAATTTATTAAAACAGTTTCAACTTCAATCGAATAACCATCAATCGAAATTTTTTTTAATTCATTCCGTAGATGTTCTAAAGACATTCCGGCGTGAATGAGCGAACCTAAAGTCATGTCGCCACTAATCCCGGCAATCGTATCGAAGTATGCTATTATCATAATTTGGTTTCTAAAATATTAAATAAATAATTTGTAAATCGTTCGGTTGCTCCGCGATGTGCCGCAATAAAATTTTTTGAAATGTTGCCAGCAAGATTATACTTTTCATCATCAGTTAAAAGTAATTTTATTATTCTGGAAAATTCATTTGAATTTGAAATTGCAAATGCGCCACCGATATTTTTTAATTCAACCGACTCTTGTGAATTCAAATGCGTCGGACCAAAAATTATTGGCAATCCGAAAACTGCTGGCTCTAAAACATTATGAATTCCTTGACGGAAACTACCACCAACATACGCAATCTTACAATATTGATAAAGTGGAATTAAAATCCCGACACTATCAACAATAATAATCGATTCGCCGTTGTAAGCATTCAAAAGAGAAAAACGAATATTTGAGATTGAATTTTCACATTCATTTTCAATTCTCTCCAAGTTATCTTCAGTTGGCTCATGAGGTACAACAATCGTCAATAAATTTGGCTCTTTTTTGTGTAGTTCGGCTAAAACCGGAAAAATTACTTCCTCGTCTTCCTTCCAAGTTTGAGCGGCAATAAAAATTATTTTTCCATTTGTAATTGAAGTTGGGAGAAGATGTTTTGTGTGAGCTATTAAACTTCTCTCAAAAACCTGATCAAAGCGAGTATCGCCATTTGCAATAATATTTGGTTGAGTAATTTTTAATTTTTCAAAATTATTTTTGTCATTTTCAGAGACAGTAAAGATGCTACTAAAACAATCGAACACCTGTTGATGAAGAGTTTGAACAAGTGGAAAAAATCTGCGCGAATTATCTTTGAAAGTTCCATTTACTAAAATTAAAGGAATATTTTTTTCATTCGCCTGCCAAGTAAAATTTGGCCAAACATCGTACCTAATCATAATTGCTAATATCGGATTAACCATTTCGAGAAATCGTTTTGCATTATTTTTGGAGTCGACTGGAATATATGAGATGATGTCCGCAAGTTTATAATTTTGCGCGTGCAAATAACCCGAAGGAGAAAAAAATGTAACTATAATTTTTAAATTTGGGAAAAGTTTTTTAATCGAACTGATAATTGGCTTTGCTTGTTCAAATTCCCCTAAGGAAGATGAATGAAACCAAATTCTTTTTTCCCCCTCAATATTTTTTAATTTGCTTTCCAGTTCAAGAAATAAATTTTCTCTCCCCTCAAATCCAATTTTTATTTTGTTGTTAAAAAATTTACCAATAGAAAAAACAAAATAAAGAAGAGGAATGAAAACTAAATTATATAAAAAGTGCCACATTGTATCTTTAAGTTACGATTATATTTTTCTTTCATCAATAATTTTATTGATGACATTAATTGTTTTAGTAGCTGCAACATTCCAATCAAAATTCTTCGAGTGAATGAGCGCATTGTTTTCTAATTTCTCGCGGAGCAAATCATCTTTTAAAAGCAAAGTAATTTTTTGCGCAAGTTCATTTATATTTCCGTATTCGTAAAGCAATCCGGTTTCATTGTCAATCACAGCATCACGCAATCCTTCAACATTCGATGAAACCGTCGTCGTACCGCAAGCGTTTGCTTCGGTCACCGTCAAACCCCAACCTTCTTTTGCCGATGTGTTGATTGCGATATTGATTTTATTGAGCCAATTCACTTTTTCATTTTCGCTTACAAATCCTGTAAAAGTTACCGAGGTAGTTAGATTTAATTTTTTCGTAATCGCAATTAATCTTTCCTTGTCGTCGCCATCGCCGATGATTACCAATTTTGCATTTGAGATATTTTTTTTGACTAAAACAAATGCTTCGAGCAAATGATCGAAATTTTTATATTTTTTTAATCTACCCAATGCACCAATTAGCGGAGATTTTGATTTTTCAATTTCATTTAATTTAAAAGTTTGATGATCAACTCCGTAATAAATTAAGTGAGTTCTGTTTTCATCAAATCCATTTGTGATAAGTTCTTTGTGTGTGCTTGGTGAGCCAATTACGAATTGTAATTTTTTATAAACCGAGAGAGCAATTTTTTCAGCAAAATAAACATACGAAGCAAACGGAAAAATAGTTTCTTTGAAAATACTTTTACCAAATAAATGATGAGTTACACCTAAAATTGGCTCGGCTACAAAACAGGGGGTGTAAAATGGAATTTTGTTCATATCATCAACAATCAAATCAAACTTTTCTTTTTTGAAAGTTAAAAAATATTTTATCGGAACAAGGAAGTTGAAAAAAAAACGATTTCCTTCTCTAATTATTTTTATTCCATTTAATTCTTCAAAAGGTTTTGCGCCATCGTAAGTGCAACAAAAAAGAGTTACTTCGTGCCCCATTTTTGCGATGCGAGAAAAAACTTCGTGCAAGTGAACTTCCGCTCCTCCCGAATGAGGATTGGTAATATCTTGCCAATTGAAAATTAAAATTTTCATTTAAGTTTTTTACTGATGACTCCAAAAGAAAGGGAAGTATAAATTGCAACCGAAGTATCTTTTAATTTGTCTCGAAATATTTTTCTTAAATCAGTTAGGATTGGAAATTTAGGATTTAGTGGAAGCGCAATTCCAATTTTTCTAAATGCTTCGCGAAGCATTCTATAAAACAAACTCGGATACATCCATTCGCCATAAATGTGAATGGTTTCAAGCCCGAGTTTTTCCATTTCGCATTTTAATTCCGGCACAGAAAACGAACGCTCCCAACCAGCAAACCATTTATTTATTGCAATCAAAAAAGTTTTTATCAAAGTGTAAATGTGGAATCGTTGCGGAACATCAACACAAAGCAAGCCGCCAATTTTTAGAATGCGAATATTTTCTTTTAGTAAATTTACCGCTTCGGGTTTTCGAAAATGTTCCAGCAATCCTTGATGAAAAACTATGTCGAACGATTCATCTTTAAATGGAAGTTTGAAAGTGTCGCCGCCAATAATTTCCACCTCTAAATTTTCATCGCTCGCGAATTGTTTGATTAATTTTAATGAGGGAATCGAATAATCGAGTTGATAAACAAAAGCCCCTTCATCGACAAAAGGAAAACTGTCGCGGCCAGTTCCAGCTCCGATTTCCAAAACTTTTTTTCCTTTGAGAGAAGAAATTTTTTTGAAATTTCTGATAATTCTATCGGAGTTTGAATAAACCTCATCGAGTTTATTTTTTTCAGTCCAAAACGAATCCCAATGTTCGCGTCGTGATTCTTTCATAATTTTCTAATTAGTTAAAATAAAAAAGTGCCACAAATGTTGTGGCACTTTTAATATAAAATATTTTTGATTAATTATTTTTTATTTAATGAATCTTTTTTAAACAAATCTGAAACAGTTTTTTGCGTTTGCAACTGACTGATTTTCTGGTCGATTTGCATTAATACATTTTGGTCGCCAGAGTAACCACTCTTTAATTTATTTAAAATATCAATTGCTTTCCCAAAATCACCACGGCTTTCATAAATCGATAAAAGTAGCGCAAACGGATTTCTTTGAGTTGCATTTGGATTTATTGGTCCAGCAGTTTGTGGAAGAAGAATTCCCTCAACCTCTTTTGCAATTTGTTCATATTTATCTTTTGCGCCAGCGTAATTGTAAAATGTGGCGATGTCAAATAAAATATATTCATCCATCGGAGTAACTTTTCGCGGAAGTTTTTCTTCCATTTTGTCAAGTGTCTCAATTGCTTTTTTATTATTCTGATTATTATTTATATATAAAAGAGAGAGTCGAACAAACGCATTTCGATAATTTGAAATTAATCGACGAACATTTTCATTATAATAAACAGTTTCATCTTGTAAACCACGGAAACGAAATCCTCGTTCAAATTTTTTGTTCGGAACTTTTGGTTCGCTCAAAAGATTTTTCGCAAGAATTGAATCAACAATTAATCCGTCATCAGTTGGTGCGGCAACAGGAATTAATTTCAGCGCCAATCCATCCATTCGCATATATTTATCCAAACCAATTTTTGTATCGGGGCTTGAGGTTACAGCGAAATAAATCGGGCGTTTCCAATTATTTGTCATTACAATATCGAAAGTCAAAATATCTTGCACGCGAATTGCGGTAACTTCGCCAAAATTCATCGTGCTATTAAAATTAAAATCAATTCCCATTTCACCTGTCGAATCGGTTAATGCATTTTTCTGTTCGGCGGTTAATGGTTGATTATGTTCATTCGTTGCATCGATTGGAACTGGCAATCGTAAACGACTCGATTTCCACTGCATCGGTTGAATTGATTCGATTTGTTCATCAGATAAACTTAAAGGGACAGGCAACGCACCGTAAGGTTTTTCATGTTTTAATTGTTTGATGTACCACGGAGTATTTCCCAAACTTAAATTTACAATTCTGATATCGCGACGAACGCCTTCGACATCTTGCAAATACCAAAGTGGAAAAGTATCGTTATCGCCATTTGTAAAAAGTATTGCATCTTTTTCGCACGACTGCAAAAGATTGTACGAATAATCCCACGCAACATAATCGCCACTTCTATTGGCTTGTTTGAGATTTGTGCGAAACATATTTGCTGGAACAAGTAAAAAACAGATAAAAATTGTTGCGCCAGTTGTATAATTTTCTTTTGCGGATTTTAAAAGATTTTTTGTGAACTCAACCATTCCTAAAACACCAAGTCCAATCCAAACTGAAAAAATAAAAAATGAACCGACATAAAAATAATCGCGCTCACGAGGTTGTGGCTCTTGCATGTTAAAATAATAAGCTAAAATTAATCCCATCAATAAAAAGAAATTTAAAAATACAAAAAACATTTTTCCATCTTTTTTATAATGATAGAACATTCCAAAAAATCCTAAAAATAAAGGAATTGCCCAAAGCTGTTTCCAATTTACACCGGCGTCTTGCCAGTCGCCTTCAATCCCGGCAAAATTCCATAAAAAATATCTGATGTACATGTGATTGATTTGATATTTAAAAAAATAATCTCCATCGCTACGATATTTTTGTGGATTATAAATTTCTTGATGCATTGGTTCTTGTGAATGTCTGCGTTTTATAATTGGAGCATCGCCGTATTGTTCACGATTCACATACGAAACTAATCGTTCCATATTGCTCGGATCGTTTTCATTCATCGGCGTGTGCATATTTGCGCGAATAATTACAAGCGTATAAGTTGAGTAACCAAGAATAATTAAAAGAAAACTCATGCTTGCCAAACTTAAAATAGTTTTTTTATTTTTATGCGCGTAGTAAAGTAAATAAATTGCAGTGAGAATCATTAAAAGTGGAAGTGAAGATATTAAAGTACTTTCGTTTTTTAAAAGAATTGGAAAATATTTTACAATTCCAGGATAAACAATAAAGAAAATACCAACAGCAATAACTCCAAAAATTGCAAAGCTGTTAATTGAAAACTCATATTTCCTAAAATAAAAAATCAACATAAATGGGAAAAGAACTAAAATTGCCAAAAGATGAATTCCGATTGATAAACCAATGAGATACGCAATTAGCAAAATATATTTTTCGCTTTCTGCTTCATCGGATCGTTCGTTCCATCGCAAAGCCAAATAAGTTATTCCGCCAACAAACATCATCGAAAGTCCGTAGACTTCTGCCTCAACTGCGTTGAACCAAAAAGTTGGACTGAATGTGCAAGAAAGTGCGCCAATTAATCCAGCACCGTAGACTGCTAATTTTTCCGCAAAAGTTTCCGGATCCTTTTTTTGAAATGAAGAAATTAATTTTTCAATAATTAAATAAAGAAACATTGCGGCAAACGCGCTTGAAAGTGCGGAAATAAAATGAACCCGAACAGCGATGTCGCTGTAGATTGGAATCATCGAAAATATTTTTCCGATTAAAAGAAAAAAAGGAGAACCGGGCGGATGCGGAACTTGCAAAGAATATGCCGCCGCGATAAATTCGCCTACATCCCAAAACACAACTGTGTCGGCTAAAGTTACAATGTAAGTTGCGAGCGAAATAAAAAATACTGCAATCGCCATTATTTTATTTAATTTTGAATGATTCATGTTTTCCTCGTTGAAAAATAGTTACTTAACTTTTGCTAATATAATTTTAATGAAGTTGAATTTCAAATGTTTTATGAAATTAGTTGTTCGGCGATTTCGTCGCAAAACGCAAAGCCTTTATCTGTTAGTTTGATTTTATTTTCGTTTAAATAAATTAAATTTTCTTTTTCAAAATCTTTCAATCTTTCATTGTGAGTTGAAAAAAGATTTTTTTCGTACAGCGAATTTATTAACGATAAATTTAATTCGCCCAATCGCAATCCTAAAAATATTGATTCGACAAATAAATTTTCTTTCGTAAGTGTTTCAATCTCAGCAACGGGAAAAATATTTTTTTGAACTGAATCGATATAATCTTTTACACTGCGAGAATTCCACCATCGCTTTGATGAATTTTCATTTTTCCAAAACGAGTGAGCCGATGGACCAAAACTAATATAATTTGTGTGATTCCAATAATTCAAATTATGTTTGCACTCAAAACCGGGTTTTGAAAAATTAGAAATCTCGTATTGATTGAAACCGTTTTGATTTAATTTTTCAATCGTGTGGGAATAAAAACGAGCATCTAATTCTTCGGGCAAAGTTTTAACAATTCCAGATTTTACAAGCTTAATTAAAGGAGTATTTGGCTCAACAATTAAACTGTAAGCGGAAATATGATTTGGCTCAAGATTTATTGCGCGAGTTAAATTATAATCCCATCTTTCTAAAGTTTGATTTGGAAGAGCAAAAATTAAATCGAGATTTATATTTTCAAATCCAGCAGATTTTGCGTTACGGATTGCACTATCGATTTCATCGACAGAATGAATACGACTTAAAAATTTTAATTCATCTTCAAAAAAACTTTGTGCGCCAAAACTAATTCTATTAATTCCAAGTGTGCGATATGATTTTAATTTTTCTACCGAAACAGTCCCGGGATTAGCTTCGGTTGTGATTTCGGCATTTGGGGAAATTTTAAAATATTTATAAAGTTTATTAAATATTTTTTCAAACTGAAGTGGAGATAAAAGCGAAGGAGTTCCGCCACCAAAAAAAATTGTTTCAACTTCTTCGGTTGTAAAATCATTTGTAGCGCGGAGTTCAATTTCTTTATCAAGTGCAATGAGAAAATTTTCGAGCGAATCGCGATTTTCAATTGAATAAAAATCGCAATAAATACATTTTGTTTCGCAAAAGGGAATATGTAAATAAATGCTTGACAATTAATTTATCAAAGTGCCAACTCGTGAAAGTCGAACACTTGCAAGTTTTTCAAAAATATTTATGATTGAAATATTTGAATCCCAAGACCAATAAACAAACATCGGCGAGCCGACAAGATTTTCTTTCGGAATAAATCCCCAATATCTGCTATCCAAAGAATTGTCGCGATTATCTCCCATTCCGAATAAATAATCTTGCTCAACTTTGTACGATGACGCGAAAACTCCATCAATTAAAATTTTATTATCGTAAGAAAATTCTATTTTATGTCCTTCACGCTTGATAAATGTTTTCCACATTTGAAAATTTTCTGCGTTTAATTTTATCTCCATACCAATAAATGGAATTACAATCGGTCCGTAATTATCTTCGTTAAAATTTGTAGTTGGAGGAAAAATTCTTGAATCAGCATATCCGCTTGGTAAAGATTGATAAGAATTGAATTTCATATTTTTCGGAATCGGACGCATTTGACTATTTAAATAAACAACGCGATTTATGATTTGCAAAGTATCGCCTGGAAGCGCAATACATCTTTTTAAATAATAAGTAAATTCATTCGGATTGACTTCCTCGCGATAACCGGGAAATTCAAAAACAATTACATCGCCTCGTTTTACCTCCTTCAAAACCGGCAAACGAAACCAAGGAAGACGAAGATTTGTAAATGGAATGTGGCGAGGTGACTGCCCGCCGTAAATAAATTTGTTGACCATTAAAAAATCGCCAGTCATCACCTCGTTTTCCATTGAACCAGTTGGCACCATAAACGAAGCGATTAAAAAACTATTTAAAAGAAGAAACATTACAATGAGAACAACTGTTTCTCGAAAATAATATTCGAGTTTTTCTTTTATAGTTGTCGGCTTCGGATGATTTTTACCACTGAAAAAATTCACGATTGCCAAAAAATATTTTTTTAAATTTTCAAATTTCATTTTAAAATTTCCTTTTTATTTTCTAATAAGACTTTTAATTATTTCTTTTGTTGTAATTATTCTTCCATTGAGAGAACCGCTAAAAATGCTTCTTGTGGTAATTCAACTCTTCCGATTTGCTTCATTCTCTTTTTACCTTCTTTTTGTTTATCGAGAAGTTTTCGTTTTCGGGAAATATCTCCGCCGTAACATTTTGCGATAACATTTTTTCGCATTGCAGAAATTGAAGTTCGTGCAATAATTTTGCTACCAATCGCCGCCTGAATTGCAATATCAAACATTTGCCGATGGATTAAATCTTTTAATTTTGAGCAAAGTTTTTTTCCCATTTCGTAAGATTTATCGTGATGAACAATTGTTGATAGCGCATCAACAGGTTCGCCATTTAATAGTATATCGAGTTTTACTAAATTAGATTCGCGATAATCAATATATTCGTAATCGAGCGACGCGTAGCCACGAGTTAGCGATTTTAATTTATCGTAAAAATCAAAAATAATTTCTGAAAGAGGAAATTCGTAAGAAATATCGGCGCGAGTTGGATCGAGAAAATTTGTGTTTTTCCAAATTCCGCGTCGCTCCATACTTAATTTCATAATGTTTCCAATAAATTCTGTCGGAGTAATTATCTGCGCTTTAATGTACGGCTCTTCAATTCTTTCAATCAAACCTGCATTTGGCATATCGGCAGGATTATCAATTGTAATAACTTCTTTATTTGTTTTATAAAGTTTCAATTCGACATTGGGAACCGTTGTAATTAAATTTTGATTGTATTCGCGCTCGAGTCGTTCTTGAATAATTTCCATGTGAAGCAAGCCGAGAAATCCGCAACGAAAACCAAATCCCAACGCTGTCGATGACTCGGGAACAAAAATTAAAGATGAATCATTCAAACTTAATTTTTCAAGCGATTCGCGAAGATCTGTAAAATCATCGCTGTTGACTGGATAAAGTCCGCTGAAAACCATCGGCTTAACTATTTTGTATCCGGGAAGCGGTGTAGTTGCGCCATGATAAAAAGATGTAATCGTATCGCCAACTTTTGTATCGCGAACATTTTTTAATCCAGCAATTAAATAACCAACATCGCCGGCACGAAGTTCATTTGTTTTTTGTCGCTTCATATACAAGTGACCAACTTCTTCAACTTCGGCAAGAATTCCATTATGAAAAAATTTTATTTTATCTTTTTCTTTGACAACTCCATCAACAACTCTGATGTAACCAATTGCTCCGCGATAAGAATCAAAAAGAGAATCAAAAACTAAAGCGCGAAGTGGAGCAGTAATATCTCCTTTTGGTGCTGGAACTTTTTGAACAACTGCTTCTAAAATTTCTTCGATCCCGATATTTGCTTTTGCACTTGCTAAAATAATTTCTTCATCTTTGCAACCAATTAAATTTATGATTTCGTGTTTTACTCTATTGATCATTGTTGCAGCACTTGGTAAATCAATTTTATTTATTACAGGAATAATTTCTAAACCAGATTCAATCGCCATGTAAAGATTGCTAATTGTTTGCGCTTCAACTCCTTGAGTTGCATCAACAACAAGTATTGCTCCTTCGCAAGCGGCAAGCGAACGAGAAACTTCGTAAGTGAAATCAACATGGCCCGGTGTATCAATTAAATTTATAGAATACAAATTTCCATCTTTGGAATTGTATTTCATTTTAATTGCGTGAAGTTTTATTGTAATGCCTCGCTCTTGTTCAAGAGGCATATCATCTAAAACCTGATTATTGACCAAATCTCGTTTTGTGATTGTGCCAGTGTATTCGAGTAATCTATCGGCTAAAGTAGATTTACCATGATCGATATGAGCTATAATGCAAAAATTGCGAATGTTCTTCATTGAAAATTTATAAGAATGAATAAAAATGCCCGCCAAAGCTTTGGGGGGCATTTATGCTTGCGAAATATACGGCTAATTGAAAATAAGTGCAATAAAGTTGGTTGATTTAAGAAAAATAAAGTATATTTTTATTTTGAATGATTTTATAATTGTAAATCAAAATTAACGCAATCAAAACAAAAAAAAGAAAAGACTTGCTTTTAATCTTAAAAAGTTGCAACTTGACCCTGCAAATAACAAGTACACCTATTTGCGACAAAGTCCTCCAGTTGTAGTGGAGTGTTGAAAAGCTGAAAGTCATTTCTTCCTATCGCACAAACACTGCTATATTTTGATGAAAATCAGAATGGTCGCACGCAGTTCGCTTTTGGTTGTACACTTGCTCTAAAAAAAAGTGCGAGCAGGTTTTTTTACATTACAAAAAGAAAGGGTTCCTTAATGGAAACCGGTACTATCAAATGGTTTAACAACACCAAAGGCTTTGGCTTTATCCAACGCGAAAATGGCGAAGATGTATTCGTTCATTACAAATCGATTGTTGGTGATGGCTATAAATCGCTTAACGAAGGTGACAAGGTACAATTTGAGGTTCAGCAAGGCCCAAAAGGTCTTCAAGCCGCAAATGTATCAAAAGCATAACGCAAGTTAGGCTTTACATTTCAAAAACACTCCGCAAGGAGTGTTTTTGTTTTTAGTAGATTTCATTTGAAATTAAACATATCTTTAAGAAGAAAAAATCTGGAGATGATATGAAAAATATTTTAATTTTAATTTTGACTTCAATTGTTTTTTCATCGTGTATGGTTTTGAACATACCAAACGATTTAACAAAAGATATTTTTAAAGAAATAAAAAATGAAAAAAATAATCGAAGCGATATAAGTTATTACTCCTCAAAAAATGCAATCGGCTCTTATTCATCTTCAATTAAAATTGGAAATTATATTTACCTCTCGGGGCAAATTGGATTGCGAGCTGACACATCTATTTTAATCAGTAGCGATATCGAATTGCAAACCGAACAAAGTTTAAAAAATATTGAAACACTTCTCGGAAATTATAATTGCTCAATTGAAAATGTAATTAGTTGTACAGTTTATTTAAAAAATATAAATGACTTTACTGCAATGAATAATGTCTACGAAAAGTTTTTTGTAAAAGGAAGATATCCAACTCGTACAACTGTTGAGGTTTCAAATCTCCCGCGCAATGCGCTAATTGAAATTACCGCTGTTGGTTATAAATACTAAAGTATTGGCAAAAATAACAAAATTAAATAAACTGGAAAAATTTTATTTCAAGGAAAGATTAGAGGAAAATCTGCACAATTTTACAAAGCAAATGCTACTTGTCCATTCACTACAAGTATATTTTTACGGTTGATTGACAATACTATCGAAGAGAATAAAATATCTGCTCAATATTAGCTAATTGTAAAATATGATGAAAAATTAAATCCGAAATACCGGGAAGAATTGAGCAACAGGCTATGTTAAAAAAAAAGAAGGAATTAAGATTGGTAATGGAGCATTGATTAAAATGGAAAAAGTGATTTGCTAAAGTATTGCCTACTATGTTCAAAAAAATTAATCTTCAGGTAAATAGACTTGATTTAGTTATTGCTATTTACATCGCTTGTGTTGCTATTGCAGAGCTGATGGGAGGAAAGACATTTCCTATTTTACAAATCGGTAAACTTACCTGGAATGCCAGTGTGGCAATATTTGTTATCCCAATAATTTTTTCCATTAATGATGCGATTATTGAAGTATTTGGAATTGCTAGAGCAAAGAGCGTTTATCGATCAAGTTTAGTGGCAATAATTATATTTATGACTTTTTCTTTTTTAGCAGTTTCGCTACCACCATCTTCTCTATTTAAGTCTAGTGAAACCGCTTATGATTTAATTTTTGGTCAATCTATTCGAATTGGTTTTGCCAGTCTAACGGCTTTTGCTATCGCTGACTTTCTTGACATTGTTATTTTTCAGAAAATCAGGGAAAAAATTGGTAAAAAGGCGTTATGGCTGCGAAGTAATCTTTCCAATTTCATTTCCCAGTTTATTGATACCTTTATTTTTATTTCCTTAGCTTTTTACGCTTTTAATAAAGGTATCGGTGATAATTTTTTATTCTTATTCAGTCTGATTATCCCCTATTGGTTGCTCAAATGTTTTATGTCTATCATTGAAACGCCATTTGTTTATATTGTCGTCAGATGGTTAAAGGAAGAAAATTAAAAATGAAAATAACTATGGTTATGTTGGTGTCTGTTGATGGAAAAACTACTCAAGGAAATAATCAGAACATATCTTCTTGGTCGTCTATTGAAGATCAAAAACATTTTTTTTCCTTAATCAAAAAAAACAATTTAATCCTTATGGGTAGAGCAACTTACGATGCATCCAAACAGGTAATAAAAATTGAGAAAGGTAAATTAAGAATAGTCTTAACACATAGTCCAAAAAAATATTTAAATCAAACAATCAAAGGTCAACTGGAATTTAATAATGAAAGTCCTAAGGAATTATTAAAACAACTATCATTATTGGGATACAAAAAAATGTTGTTAGTTGGAGGTGGTAATACTAATGGTTTATTTTTAAAACAAAATTTGGTTGATGAATTGTATCTAACAATTGAGCCAAAAATTTTTGGAAGAGGAAAAAATATTGTTGAGGGTCAATTGTTTAATGAATCTTTGCGATTGATTAGTTTAAAGAAGTTAAATAAAACCGGCACATTACTTTTAAAATATGCAATCAAATGATAGTTCTGGTTTTTTTAGTTGTTAGTATTTTTTTCTTATCCTGAGACTAAATATTTAGGTAAACATTTTTATTTCTATTTTTAAAAACAAAAAAATGATCCAAGTGAGATAAGTTATTACTCCTCAAAAAATGCAATCGGCTCTTATTCATCTTCAATTAAAATTGGAAATTATATTTACCTCTCGGGGCAAATTGGATTGCGAGCTGACACATCTATTTTAATCAGTAGCGATATCGAATTGCAAACCGAACAAAGTTTAAAAAATATTGAAACACTTCTCGGAAATTATAATTGCTCAATTGAAAATGTAATTAGTTGTACAGTTTATTTAAAAAATATAAATGACTTTACTGCAATGAATAATGTCTACGAAAAGTTTTTTGTAAAAGGAAGATACCCAACTCGCACAACTGTTGAGGTTTCAAATCTTCCGCGCAATGCACTGATTGAAATTACCGCTGTTGGTTATAAATATTAAAGTGATGACAAAAATAACGAAATTAAATAAACTGGAAAAATGCGTTGTAATTTCAACACTTTGGATGCCCAATAAAAAAATTTGGGCATGACAAAATAAATAAAGTGTCATTCCCGCGTCATGGTGAGCCTGTCGAACCATAGCGGGAATCCAAACCCGCGACTAAATTTATTTTTTTAAACTTACCATTATTCTTGTGTTGAATTAAGCCCTTTGTTTTCAACGGATTTTAAACTAATTATAATTGTGTTTTAAAAAATTCCAAAACTCATCCTCGCTCAAATACAAATCTTTTGGTTTAACAAAATAATATTTTTTCATCGATAAAAGTTCCCGCTTTTTATTTTTTAATTTAATTTCTAAATAAACATTTGATGATTGATTCACACCCAAAATAGATTTTTTAGTTTTAGTAAAATAAATTTTGCTTGAGTTAGCCGAAATAAAAACATCGGATGAATATTTTTTTAAAAATTTTCTTTTCAAATCAAATAAAATAATTTCAAGTTGCGCTGTGGTATCTTTCATAAAATCCGAAACAATAAAAAAATATAAATCGTGTTTATCTTCTTCAACCGAAACTAAAAATGGTTTGTATAAATTCGAAACTGTTTTATACAAAATTTTCTCCTCGCCGTAATAATCAATCGCGCTCCAAGTAAATCCGGGGCACGGTTCATTCAGTTGCCAAAACATTGTCCCCATAGATTTTGGCATTGCTCGCCGATGCGCCTCAATCGCTTTTGCTACTCCAAAGGATTGTAAATTTTGTGTAACTAAAACATATTCCGTTAAAGTGCGAGGCATACGAAAATATTTTCTCAAGTACGATTCAATTATTTTAAATCCTCGTGGATGTTTTTGATGATTTTTTATTTCATGCGAACTGAATTTAAATTTTTCTTCGTAAATAAATTTATTCATCGATTTTATCGAAGGAGAAGATTGGAAACCGAACTCGCTCATAAATCGCGGAACATTTTTTTCATATTCTTCAAAGGGAAGATTGCCCCACCAAACACCCCAATAATGCATATCGCCCTCAGTTAGCGATTCAGAATTTCCCCAACCAATTTTTGGCGAAGATGAAATGTAACTTGTCGCAGGATTAAATTGATTTATAATTTCAGGAATTATAGTTTGAAAAATATTTTTATAATCGCTCCAAATTTTTATTAAATCGCTTGAAGAATATTTAAATGGATTTTGCCAACCCCAATTAAACCAACCCTCTTCAACCTCATTATTTCCGCACCAAATTGCAAGAGATGGATGATTGCGAATATTTTTTACATTTTCAATAATTTCCTCTTTAACATTTTCGATAAAAAGTGAATCGCCCGGAACCATTGAATTGGCAAACATAAAATCTTGCCAAACAAGAATTCCAAATCTATCGCATAATTTGTAAAATTCATCATCGGGATAAACGCCACCACCCCACACACGCAACATATTCATATTTGCATTTACAGCCTTTAAAATTATTTTTTCATAATCCGATTTTGTTACGCGAGGCAAAAACATATCTTGCGGAACATAATTTGCTCCTTTAATAAAAATTGGTTTCCCGTTTAATTTGAAATAAAAAGAGGTGCCGATAGAATCTTTTTCCTGCATAAGTTTTATTGTTCGCAGACCAAACTCAATTTCTTTTTTATCATAGATTGAGTCGGAAATAATTTCACAAATATAATTATACAAATTTTGTTCGCCCAACTCTTTTGTCCACCAAAGTTTCGGATTTAAAATTTGAAAATTAAAATCAATTAAGTTAATTCCTTTTTTTAGTTCGACATCTTTTTTTAAAATAATCGAAGTATCAGTTTTAGATTTTAAATTAAGATTTGCTTTAAACTCGCCAGTTGATAAAATTTCAAACCTTATTCCAACATTTGCAATTTGTTCGGATAAAGAGTCCTGAAAAAATTCAAGAGAATTTATTTTTGCATTATTCCAAGTTTCTAAATAGACATTTTTCCAAATCCCGCAAGTAACAAGTTTTGGAGCAAAATCCCATCCGTATTGAAATTGTGCTTTTCGTGAAAATGTTCGATTGTTCTGAGGAAGATTGTAATTTAATTTCGATGCTTCAATCGAATCATATTTTTGCGCTGGCGAAAAAATAATTTTTAATTCATTATTATTTTCTTTTAATATATTTTTGCAATTTATTCTCCACGAACGAAACATATTATCAGCTTTTAAAATCAACGAATCATTTAAATATATTTTTGCGTGCGTGTCGATTCCGTCAAAAACTAATTCGATATTTTCATTCTCTAAAATATCTTTTCCCAAATCGAAGGTTTTTTTGTAATTCCACTCTTTTAAATCAATCCACTGTAAAGTTTTTTCGTTTGCGCCAATAAACGGGTCTGGAATTATTTTATTTCTAAATAAATCTGTATGAATTACTCCCGGGACATTTGCGTTAAACCATTTGTCGAAATATTGAAAAAGCCAATTATCATTTAAAAGTATTTTTTCGGTGGAAAAAATTCTGGAAAAATAAAATAAAAACAAAATTATAATTGTACGAAATCTCATTTAAATTAAATTTTTTAAAATCTCTTTCATTATTTTTATTTCATTTTCATCTGCCAAATCAGAATTATTTATTAGTGCAGAGGAATGAAACTCATTTGCATTTGTCAGTTCGGAAATTATTTTTAAATTAGAACTTCTAACTCCACCACCAACAACAATTTTAATTAATCCTCCAGACTCATCAATGAATCTTTTTATAAAACTTCCACCATCAAACGCATTATCACTTAAACCAGAAGTTAAAATTCTATCAACTCCAATCGAAATTAATTTTTCTAATTCGTGAAATGGATTTTGAACCAAATCAAACGCACGATGAAAAGTTACACTCATTGGTTTTGCAATTTCAGTTAAATATTTTGTTTTCTCAAAATCAATTGAAAAATTATCCTCAAGCATTCCAAAAACTACGCCATCAATTTTATGCGACTTGCAAAATTCAATTTCAAACTTCATTCGGTCAAATTCTTTTTCGGTGTAAATAAAATTGCCAGCTCGTGGGCGAATCATCACAAAAATAGGAATCGAAATTTTATTTTTAATTATCTCTATTTCATTTTCGGTTGGAGTAACACCACCAACTTTGTAATTATTACAAAACTCAATTCTATCGGCACCAGCACTTGAGGCTAAAATAGCTGATTCGAAATTAAAACAAGCAATTTCTAAAGTCTTCATTTATACGAGATAAGAAAATATTTTTTAAAATAAAACTATGAATTTTTATTTTTCAATTTGTATATTAAAATAAAAAAATGAAAAAAATAATTGCGCCTCGTGGCAACAAATTAAATTGCAAAGGTTGGATTCAAGAAGCCGCACTGCGAATGCTGATGAACAATCTCGATCCCGAAGTCGCAGAAAACCCTGATGAATTAATAGTTTACGGAGGAACTGGAAAAGCGGCTCGTAATTGGGATTGCTTTAATGCGATTGTAAAATCTTTAAAAAATCTTGATGATGATGAAACAATTTTAATTCAGTCCGGCAAGCCAGTTGGAATTTTTAAAACTCATTTAAATGCGCCACGCGTTTTAATTTCAAATTCAATGCTTGTTCCAAAATGGGCAACTTGGGATGAGTTCCGCAGACTTGAAGCACTTGGCTTAACAATGTACGGACAGATGACTGCAGGAAGTTGGATTTATATTGGCTCGCAAGGAATTTTGCAAGGGACTTACGAAACTTTTGCCGAATGCGGAAATAAATATTTTGGTGGCGGGCTAACGGGAAAATTTATTTTAACCGCTGGGCTTGGAGGAATGGGTGGCGCGCAACCACTTGCCGCAACTATGAATGGTGCCGTTTGTTTAGTTGTTGAAGTTGATAAAAAAAGAATTTTAAAACGCATCGCAACAAAATATCTTGATGTGTGGACTGATGATTTTAATGTCGCAATAGATTTAATTCGTGATGCGAAAGAAAAAAAGAAACCACTTTCAGTTGGCTTACTTGCGAATGCCGCAGATGTAATTCCAAAAATTGCAAAAGGAAAATTTTTGCCCGATATAGTTACCGACCAAACTTCTGCTCACGATACTTTAAACGGTTATGTTCCATCTGGAATGAAATTTGAACAAGCGCTTTTACTTCGCCAAAAAAATCCAAAAAAATATATTGAACTTGCAACTAAATCAATTGTAAATCATCTCAACGGACTTTTACTTTTGCAAAAAAAAGGAGCAGTAGTTTTTGATTACGGAAATAATATTCGTGGCGAAGCACTTCAAGCAGGAGTAAAAAACGCATTTGCAATTCCCGGTTTTGTGCCAGAATATATTCGTCCACTTTTTTGCGATGGCAAAGGTCCATTTCGTTGGGTTGCACTTTCGGGAAAGCCAGAGGATATTTACAGAACTGACCGCGCAATCATCGAAGCTTTTCCAAAAAACAGACAGCTTTGTAATTGGATTGAAAAAGCGCAAAAGCAAATTGCGTTTCAAGGATTGCCAGCGCGAATTTGTTGGCTCGGTTACGGAGAGCGCGCAAAGATGGGAAAAATTTTTAACGATTTAGTTCGAAGTGGCGAAATCTCTGCGCCAATTGTAATTGGTCGCGATCATTTGGATTGCGGAAGTGTTGCATCGCCAAATCGCGAAACCGAGAAAATGCTCGATGGAAGCGATGCAATTGCAGATTGGCCTATATTAAATGCCCTTTTAAATAGTGCTGGCGGAGCAAGTTGGGTAAGTCTTCATCACGGTGGTGGAGTTGGAATTGGAAATTCGATTCACGCGGGAATGGTTGTTGTTTGCGACGGAACCGCTGAAGCTGAAAAAAGAATTGAGCGAGTTCTCACTTATGATCCTGGAATGGGAATTATTCGTCATGCCGATGCGGGATATAATAGAGCAATCAAAAACGCAAAAAAATTTAAAGTAAAAATTCCAATGA
>ERZ1292623.321-Hain-H51-01um-R1-321-length-52918-cov-10_pt1 | contig 52918 bp, 47 predicted proteins | sample MGYA00564398_ERZ1292623 | MGnify/ENA primary metagenome ERZ1292623 (study PRJEB36523, sample SAMEA6512633) | groundwater metagenome | collected 2019-01-07 | study: AquaDiva: Metagenomics assemblies of 32 groundwater samples
AATCGTTAAAATTAAAATGATGAGAAGTAAGCGATGTTTGAGCATGAAAATGATTTGATGCTATAGTAATGGCACTATTATATATGCTAATCGACGATTTGACAATTCGAGTGGTGTCGGGGAAAGGGGGTAATGGGATCGTGGCCTGGAGTGGTAATAAAATGTCGCTCGGGCCGACAGGCGGCAGTGGTGGCGACGGCGGGAGCGTCTACTTCGAGGGTGTTTCCGATCTCGGAGCCCTTAATCGTCTACGCCATCGCAAAGTCTTCGAAGCCGAAGACGGGCAAAATGGCAAACGGCAATTAAATGACGGCAATCGCGGGGAGGATCTGATTATTCGTGTCCCCGTCGGCACCGTCATTCATAATCTGACGACCGGATCCAATCGAGAGATCGTAAAAATTGGCGAGCGGCTCTTAGCGGCGCAAGGTGGCCACGGTGGCAAAGGCAACTTCCACTTCCGCGGACCAAAGAACACTAGCCCAACGCAATTCCAACTTGGGGCTCCAGCTCAAGAATTCGAGATTCGGCTGGAGTTAAAAATGATTGCCGATGTCGGGATTATTGGTCTACCAAATGCTGGAAAATCGAGTTTACTCAACAGCTTGACCAATGCCAAGAGCAAAGTCGCCAACTACCACTTCACCACGCTCGAACCGCATCTCGGTGTCTACTATGAATTGATCCTCGCTGACCTCCCCGGCCTAATCGAAGGTGCCTCAACCGGCAAGGGTTTAGGTATCAAATTTCTGCGTCATGTGGAACGCACGCGCATTTTATTTCACCTCATTTCCGCTGAATCCGAGACGCCAATTGAAGATTATAAAATTATCCGGCAAGAACTCGGCTTATACAACCAAGATTTATTGGCTAAAACCGAATTCCTATTCTTAACCAAAAGTGATTTGCTCGACCAACCAACGCTCACAAAAAAATTAGCTGAACTTAAAAAACTCAATCCAAAAATCATTCCCCTCTCGATTAACGATCCCGCCACTTTGGTTGAAGTCAAAAAGATTCTTAATGCTATTGGTAAAGAAAAGGGCGGGGTATAAATAAAGGGAATGATATATTGCTTCGGTGTTACGATTTTGATACACTAGCCCGTATGACAACAATAACAAAAACTAGAATTAATATCAGTGCTCCCAAACCAGTACTGGCCGCTCTTAGAAGCTTGGCACTTCGAGATGATATGCCAGTGGCGGCTAAAACACTTGAGTTAGTTAAATATGCCCTAGAGATGGAGGAAGATTTCATGCTCGGCGAGATAGCCATGAGTCGTGAATCAAAAACGGCAAGATGGATAAGTCACAAGGACGCATGGCGACCTATGAAATAGTTTACAGTGATATCGTAGTTCGTGAAGATATCTCCCGTCTTAGTACGACTGAGAAGCGTCGAGTCGAGAGTATCGTTAGAGAGAAACTTGCCATCGCGCCCGATCAATTCGGTAAACCACTTCGACGACCACATAACGGATACTGGGTGCTTCGAGTGGGCAATTAGCGGATAGTTTATACGATTTCCCAAAATATTGTTCGGGTTGTTGCAATATTACCCCGTGACCGCGTGTACAAAGAACTCACAAAGAGACTTAAACTATGAACAAATTTTTGTCAGCGTATCATCCGCAAGATGAGGAGGGGGCGATTTATCAGAAATGGGAGGCCAGTGGCTTTTTTAATCCCGACAAATTACCCGCCTCGTCGGCGGACGGGCCGCCGCGACATCGCAAACCCTTCACCATTATCATGCCACCGCCGAATGCCAATGGGTCGCTGCACGCCGGACACGCACTCTTTATCACTCTTCAAGATATTATGATTCGTTTCGAACGGATGCGAGGCAAACGCGTTTTGTGGGTGCCCGGGGCTGATCACGCCGGGTTCGAGACCCAAGTGGTTTATGAGAAAAAGCTCGAGAAAGAAGGACGCTCGCGTTTTGGAATGGATCCCAAGGTTCTCTACAATGAAATTTATAATTTTACGATCGAGAATAAGAAAAACATGGAGGGGCAAGTGCGCGCCCTCGGCGCGTCATGTGATTGGTCACGAGCGAGATTCACGCTTGACCCAGATATTGTGGCGGGGGTACAAAAAACTTTTATTAAAATGTTTGAGGACGGCCTCATCTACCGCGGTGAACGCCTCGTCAACTGGTGTCCCAAACATCAAACTTCCCTTTCGGATGTCGAAACCGAGAGCGTCGAGGAAACAACGCCTTTCTATTATTTCCAGTACGGCCCTTTCGAGATCGGGACGGTTCGTCCCGAAACTAAGTTTGGCGATAAATATTTGGTCATGCATCCCGACGACGCGCGGTATCAAAAATATACTCACGGCGAGCAGCTTGAAGTGGAGTGGATTAATGGCCCCGTCACCACGACGATTATTAAAGATCGGGCGATTGATCCAGCGTTCGGCACCGGCGTCATGACGATCACCCCGAGACATTCGGCGGTTGACTTTGAAATTGCGGCGCGCCACCACTTGGCCGGTGAGCAGATTATTGACTTACGGGGTAAACTTCTGCCTATCACTGGTGAATTCGCCGGACTCAAGATCACCGAGGCGAGACCGAAAATTGTGGAGAAACTCAAAGCCAAAGGACTCTTGGCGCGGGTGGATGAAAATTATACTAATGTCGTCAAACGATGTTACAAGTGTCAGACCGCGATCGAGCCGCAAGTGAAGGATCAATGGTTCGTGAGAATGGCCCCCCTTACCAAGTTGGCGCTTGAAGCAGTTGACGCCAAACAAGTCAGTTTCATCCCCGACAACTATGAAAAAGTTTTCTGTTATTTTCTGGAAAACACACACGATTGGAATATTTCTCGGCAAATAGTCTGGGGCATTCCCATCCCGGCTTGGGTCTGCAATGAATGTCACGAGGGAGTCGCGAGTAGCGAGAGTAAAATTCCACAATGTAAAAACTGCGGGCAAGAGATGCGTCGCGACCCGGACACCTTCGACACCTGGTTCTCGTCCGGGCAGTGGCCACTCTTGGTGCTTAATTATCCCGATGGGCCGGACTATCGGGCCTTTTACCCGACGAGTGTCATGGAAACAGGGCACGATCTCATTTTCCGCTGGGTGCCGCGGATGATTATTTTTGGCCTTTATCTAACGAAGCAAGTCCCCTTCCCCATCGTCTATCTTCACGGTCTAGTTAATGATGCCAAGGGGAAAAAAATGAGTAAGTCGAAGGGGAACGTCACCAACCCGCTTGACCTCACCGCGAAGTATGGCACCGACGCGCTCCGAATGGGACTTGTCGTCGGCAATCCACCCGGGGCCGACCTCGCCTTGCGCGAAGATAAAATCAAGGGCTATAAATATTTCGCCAATAAAATTTGGAATGTCTCGCGGTTCGTTTTGGAAAATATTAAAAACGCCGATCTGTCGAACGCGCCGAATCTACTTCCCGAACACCAAAAATATCTCGACCAGTTAAACGAAATCGTGAACGGAGTGACAAAGCAATCGGAAAACTGGCGTCTGGATCTTGCCGCTGATCAGATTTATCACTACTTCTGGCACTCGTTTGCCGATGTGATTATCGAGGAAACAAAAACAATTTTTAGACAAGCCGAGATTAATCCGGAAGCCAAGAAATCAGCCGTGTGGTTACTCTACACTATTCTCGCGACTTCCCTCAAACTGCTTCACCCCTTCATGCCCTTCGTCACCGAAGCTGTCTGGGTCGAGCTTCCCGCTGGCGTCCATAAGCGGCAAGATCTGCTCTTGGTCGAGCCCTGGCCGCTTTAGCGGTTCGGATATGGGTATCGGCGTTGATGCGCTAATTACTTCAAAAGGTAAAAAATTGCTCATGATGCCATTACTAGAAAAAATCGACACCTGATAAACTCCAGGTGGGGTCGGCAGAAGACAACCGCATTCAGTACCTAAAATAATATCTGGAACACTGATGCTAATCACCTCATCGCTAGATGAAGCAACCCCAATACTGGTCAAGCCAATTTCATTATAAAAATTAACGGTGCTGGCAAGAGCTAAACCTGAACCAAACAAGACGATCGGTTCACCCGGCGCCGCGGCGGGCGGGACGACCGATTCAAGGTGGGGCGGCGGGACGACAGTGATTGATAAGGTTTCGACGGTCTTGAGATCGCTGTCGTTATTGATGGCGGTAATGGTAATCGGGTAAGTCATGAGCGTCGCCGCGGCCGGAATGGAAAAATTGAAACCGTTAAAAACCGATTCCTGGGGCGCAATTTCCTGATCGCCGATGGGTAAATTATTCTGCCAATCGTCGGGAAGCGCGACCGTCACAGTGAAATTGGCCGGCGAACAGCCGACGGAATCTTGGTTAATCAAATTGAAATAGACAAAGCCATTAGACCCCGGTGACAAAATAGGAAAGAAATTAAGGTTGGCAATCTGCGGCCGAGCGCGATCACAAGCACCTTCGGACAACTTAATATCAAAAGTAATCGTCGAAGTTGAGATCGCCGTCGGAGCGATTGAGACCCCTCGCGGAATATCGGAGAAAACGCTACCGATATTAACCGATGCCAGCTTACTGTCTGGATGCCAATCAGCGTTCGTCGGGAGCAGGTCAAGGAGACGAGTAGGATTTTGCCCGACACCGCTTATTAAATTAATCAACAAACCTTGTTGATTAGAATTGACGCTCTGATCATTAAGAAAAGAATCGAACCCGAGTCCGCGCCGGTACTCTAAATAAAAAGGGGTATTGTTTGAATTAAGCGGCTTAATCTTGGCAATTTTAGGGCCGCCAGTTTCTTCAAGCGCATTTAATTTATACCGCCCGGGACGATTAATTAAAAGAATTTCTTCTGGCTTAAGCCAGCCTAATCGTTCTTTATAAAAAGCGTTGAAATGATTCGCGATAATTCCCCAGCCCATTACATCGAAATGATTGCCGTATTCCACCTGTTGGCAATTACCGGAAAGCGCGTAGAGCGATTGAGTTCCGCAATCCCAACCATTGGCGTGATATAAACCAAGTCCATGACCAAACTCATGGGCGACAATGTAATCAAACCAAGTCCAAGAAAAATTCTGATTGGCCGGATCGCGCGGGTTATTCCAAATTGGAGACGCGCCAATATAAGCCAACGAAATATAAACATCGTGCCCACCAATGTTAAAAGTTCGTTTGCCAATAGTTGATTGGCCGCCCATAAAACAGGGTTGATTCAGCAAGACTACATAACGGTCATATAATTCAGGTCGGAAATTATCTAAAATAAATTGATCGAGTTCGCCGCCGTTGCCAAGCGTCGGTAAAGGACAAGAATTGGCGTCACCACCAGCGCGCGGCAAGGTGAACCAACCGTAGGTCTTACCCGCGAGAGACACTCGACCGTATGATTGTTCACGATAGAAATTATTAATCTGGCTTTTGAAAATCCTTCTCTCTGCCTCTTCTTTGTCAAAGGGCGGAGCCGGCGAATCAGTAAAATCAACCATAATTACCGCCACCTTCTGCTCACCCAGAGTCGGTGGAGTCGGCGGCGGTTCAATTACTTGGATATTTCTGCTGGTCACCTCGGCCACCGCCAAATCACCTGAAACATAAGCTTGCTTAAGGTGAATTCGTGAACCAGATTCAAATGCCAAATTCCCCACGGGGTAAAAATCGTATTGCTTACCATCAACGCGCAGTTTGTAAGACAAACGAGCCTTAGCGGGGTTATCCCAGTCATCGTGTTGGGTCACTTCTAGCACCCCGATCAATTCCTCTTTCTCACCGGACAGAGCCCGAGACAGAAATAATTTAGGATTAGAAATAAGGAGTTCTCGAGAGGTGGCCAATGGAACACGCGAGGTCAAGTTAGATTGTTCCACTGGCCCGATGTCGGAAAAAGCTTGAGAAAATCCCAGTAAAATAATTAGCGCCAGCAACGAGACAAAAAGTATCGGCTGTAATCTTCTATTAGTTTTCTGGTCTGTTTCCATGGTTAAAAATTAATTGGTTTCGTTAATAATGTCTACTGACTTTAATTCTACCTCAACCGGAATTTAATAAAAAATCCAAATAATTGTTTTTATGGATAAGAATAAGGGAGGTATTGGGATAATTTTTTAACCATAAAGGCGGCGGCGAGACGATACTTCCTGACCATTTACATTCAATGGCCGAAAGAACCCCATTTGATTCTTTAATAATATCTATCTCCTGCCCAGTATGAGTGCGCCAAAAATAATAAGTGTCCAGCTGATTTTCAATGGCACTTTTCTTGATTAGTTCCATAAAAATAAAGTTTTCCCAAAGGGCCCCAAGATCATTGCGAAGATGAAGCGGGTTAAATTGAGAAATGACGGCATTACGCACACCGTTGTCAAGAAAATAGTATTTAGCTTTTTTAGAAATTTCATTGCGCAAATTTCGACTAAATCCTCTGACTTTTTTAATAATAAACATTTTTTCAAGCAGGTCTACATACCGACCAACAGTTTTGACATCTGTCTTGACAGTTACGGAGATTTCATTTAGAGATACTTCATTCCCTGTTTGAAATGCTAGACATTTCAGGATATCCTTCAAGAGATCGGGGTAACGGATCGTCTCTAGTATTAGCACATCCTTAAACAGATAGGAGGATACTACTTCGTTCAAGAGCTTGATTTTTCTTTGAGTATCAGGCTCACTCAAAATTTCCGGATATGAACCATAGAGAAGAAAATCTTCAAGATTGTTTTTTAGTTCAAACTCACCTCCTTCCATTTCCCCTTGAGACAGTGGCAAAAGGGTTAAGGTGAAATGGCGACCAGTCAATGGTTCGCCGATTTTATTAGAAAGATCAAGTGATGATGAGCCGGTTAAAATGATATTTTTCTCTGGAAAAGCATCGATCATCATCTTCGCACCAATCCCAATGTTTGGAATATATTGAGCTTCGTCAAGAGCCACAATATCGTAGGGACGAGCAAAATCAAGAATTTCTTTCCGGAATTGAGGCTTAAAAATTTCATGCAATCGGGCATCATCCCCTGTCCCATAATACACTTCCTTTCCCGATATTCCTTTCAAATAGGCCTCAAGCATAGTGGTTTTGCCGATTCGTCTTGGGCCATAAACAAGTAAAACCCGCCTGGGTTCTAATTGGCTATTGATGTCCTGCTTCCTCTTAAATTTCATTAAATTTATGGTATACTAAACCATATATTAAGTCAAATTTGTGGTACTAATATGTTTTAAGCGACAAAACCTATCGCTCATTGAACCCTGGCCGCTTTAATTTATTTTTTCTCGCCTAAACTATAAGCCGTCCAGTGTTCGACTTCAAATATTGCCGGTTCAGAACCTAATGGGGATATGAAGGCGCAAATATCCGCCGGGCATTCTTGCCCATCTTTCAAAATAATCGGTGAGTTAAATCTGCCCGCCAATCCATTTAATGTAATTTGGGCCTTTTTATTGAGGCCGGGGTTAGACACAGAATCCACTACGGCCAAATTATCGCTAACACTTATGGCCCGGCTCAAGCTCTTACCGGAGCCGCTAAGAGCTTCCAGGAATTTTATTTCTCCGGTAGAATTTCTCACCACCAATTTACCGCCCGGCCCATCAATCCGATACTTACCGATCAAGGGCATATTATTCAGATAAACAATATGTTCAGGATCACCATGAAATCTAATATCATAAACCTCTGGATTATTATTTGTTATCACCACGCCATTTAGCGTATTCCCCATATCGCTTCCGTCAGAAGTCGCAATATCTAGCCCGTATTCTTGGGAATTTTTTACAAAACCGCCAGAAACAACATTACCGATACCACTTAAAATAATGCCGCTCCGACCAGAAGATATTTTATTATTTATCAGCTGATTATTTTGGGAAGTCCCGCCCAAAAAGAGACTATTGGGACTGGCCACCACGGTATTATTCTGAAAAATACTGTTAAAAGCTAAAGTCTCAATCCCCGAGGTCCCAGCCGAAAGGATGATGTTGTCTTTGATAATTCCATTGGTCACCCCCACTAAATCAATTCCCCATTCGGCTCCAACAATCGTTAAATTTTTGACAGTTATACTGCTTAAAAATTGAAGAAAGACACCGGTGTCATCCTCTCCATTTTCAAAAATTATACTATGACCATTTCCATCAAGAGTGACGCGGTCTGAGGCAATGGTAAAACAAACCCCATCATCAGTCGGGTGTAAATCCATTGTTAGGAGATACACGGCGTTTGGCACATCCAAAATGGCGCAACTATTTAACAGGATGGGTCTCGGGGCCGGTCTTTGGACGATTTGGGTATTAGAATAATTATTGTAGTTTGAGACGAAATCCGCCGAAGAAATAGCCACCACGGTCGTCGCCGCCATCCCCATAATCATAACAACCAACATATAAACAAAACTTCGATGGATATTATTCATGATAAAAACTTTTAATTTTTTAATTAATAATTTCCCCTGCTGGTTCTGATTGTATCATTTCTGACTTCAACCCGCTAGGCAAAATGGACTCCGGCTCAATAATCGCTTCCGGCAATGGTTCCGGCGCTCGGGGTTGACTCACTAGCGGAGCGGGTTCGACTGGCTCGACTGATTCAATTTCATTATCATTCTTACTACCACCACCATTGTCTCCCCCACCGCCACGACCGTCTTCATCTGGCTCCTCGGGTTCAATCTGAATACCCGAGCGCTTAAGAATTCTCTTCAAATCGGCTTCATCAACGCAGGTTTCCCCCACGCAAATCTTTTCTTTAGCTCGGAAGGTATCGGCAAATAGGTCTTTGAGGCCATTCCCAGCGTCAGCCAGCCAATTCAAAATCTTTTCAAAAAAATTGTCGGGAAAATTCGGAGCCAACGAGGGCGACTGCGCCAATCGAGTTTCAACTCTCGAAGACAAAGTTTCAACTTTGAGATTAAGTTCTTGAACTGATTCAACCAGTAAGGCAGTGACACCTTCATAATAAACGGTTCTTGGTTTTCCTTTTACATCCAGATGAACTAAGAGTGGTTCAATGTCTGATACTTCTTCAGCAATCAAACCAAACCTTCTTTTGTTTTGATCGTTGTAAATGAAGGAAACGGGATTAAGAGAAAGAATGGTGCCAAGGCTACCATCAATATTGACAATATCATGCTTAAACCGTTTGGAAGAAGTAACGCAGGTGTCGGAAGTATCTCTAACCACATCGTTGTTAGCATCAACACACAAAGCGTCAGTGGTTGCTAAATCAGAGCTGGTTAAATTTTTGAAGGAAACCGTGCCATCAACCGAGAATGTCCGCCACGGCGAAGTGGTGCCAATACCGACCTTGACTTGGTCGGCGCCGGTGCCACCCAACACCAAACTGTCGGAAGCTCCGACCTTAGCATTGTGACCGATCGCCGCGGCGTTCGACAAATTGTTGCTGATAACATCAGCGCCGGCACCGATCAAAGTTAATTTACTACCAGTGGTATTGGTTAAACCAGACCGAAAACCTAAAGCGGTGCTTGAGGCGCCGGTGGTATTGTTTAATAATGCTTCATAGCCGACAGCGGTGCTTGAAGCGCCGGTGGTACTCACACTTAAAGACAACCGGCCAACCGCCACATTAAAATTCCCAATAGTGTTAGTTCCTAACGAACTATCACCTAGAGCGACATTGTAATAACCCGTGGTATTTTGAGATAAAGCATCATTACCGATAGCTAAATTATTACTCGTCTGATTATTAGTTAAAGCTCCAACACCGATGGCAATATTATTAGAACCAATGGCATTGCTCGCTAAAGCGCTTGTGCCAATGGCGACATTAGAACTGCCGCTAGTGTTGCTTTGCAAAGCGCCTGAACCAATAGCTACATTACTAGAACCACCAGTTAAAGCAGACAGGGATAAGTAACCAATACCGGAATTCTGAATTCCGGTAAGAGAAAAATTGCCGGCACCTACTCCGGTAAAAGTATTTTGCGTGCCATAAGTATGTAATAAACTATCGGTGCCTGATCTAATAATACCCGCGGTCGCGGTGGTCGCCGGCAGTCGCAAATTGCCAGTGATCTCCAGTTGTTCATTAGGACTCGCTGTTCCAAATCCGATGTGACCGTTTTGATTGACCCCGCCGATGTAGAAGGCGGGGGTGGAGGAACCCTGATTGGCGACGACCAAGCCAGCGTTTTGAGTATCAAGCTCGAGAGTCAAGCGACCCCACGGGGTAGTAGTACCGATGCCGACATTACCCAAGACTATGGAACCGAGCAAAATATTGCCATTGGCCCCAGCGCCGGCTTTGGCTCCGGGATCAATTTTGACACTACCACCATCAGTATCAACATTTGCTCCGTTACCGGCTGAAAGAGTTAAGGATCCGCCGGGTGTATCGGCCGTAGTAGAATCAACAACATCAATCGAGATATCTCCGCCGTTTATTGATCCAAGAGTCAGACCGCCCGAGGCGGTGATCGTGGTTATGTTCAGCAAAGCCCCCGAGCTGTTTATCCGTTGGGTGCCGGCGCCAGCGCCGGTGTTGATGCCGGTTGTGCCGTTCAAGACGGTGCCGGTGATAGGGTCGGCGTTGTTGATCGTTCCGAAGTCAGTGGTGATCGTCCCGCCGTTGAGCGCCCCGACGGTCACCAGCAAACTTGCTGTGGTGAGACCCGAGGCGGTCGTCACCCCAGCGCCTAAGGTCGTCGCGTTCAAGACCGAAGCGCCGGCGATGGAGTAGGCGGCGGCCGAGGCCAGATTCAAGTTGCCGGCGGTGTCGAACGAGGAAGTGGCCGTCGCCCCGAAGTAGGCCGGGCCGTAACTCGAGAAGAGAGTGGTCGAAGCGCGGGCGAATTGTTGCAGTCCCGTCCAGATGTTGGGGTTGGTTAAGTTGAGGGAAGCGACGACGGTACCAATCGTCACGGGAATCGAGAGCGTGCCGTCGGCATTCGAGACCGAGGCGACGGCCCCGGCCGGGGTCGTCGTCGCAATGACGCGACCAGTTGAGTCAACGGCGAGGATGGTGCCGGCGGCGGCGGCGAGACCGGTGATCGCTTGATTGGTCGTCGTGGCCGAAGTCGAGGTCGAGTTAACCATCGTCAAGTTGGTGATGGTTGAGGAAGCGGTAGAGAGAAAACCGCTAGAGAAAGTACTTGTGGTGTCGGTGCGCGCAAACGAAATTGAATCCAAACCATCAAGTTTATCGGCTTCAAAAGCCGCCGGGACGGCGCCAATAACTTTCCGCGGTGTCATCTCACCGTCCGCGGCCACATTCACGCCGAGATATAAAGTTTGATTGAAGTTGACCGCGGCGAGACTACTGACCGAGCCAAGCATCACGCTAAAGAGGCCATTCGTCACGGTGACCGTCTGCGTTTCGCTCCAGGGATTCAAGCCGCCGCTTGCGGCCGTGTATAAAGCGAAAGCGATCGAGTAGTCCCCGTCCGCGACCGCGACATCGCTCGCGTTCGTGAGTTTACCTTGATAATTTATTTGTTGATTGATCGCGGCCTGAACCGTAGAGGCACCAAAAAACAACAGCAAAAAAACGATCGCCGTAAAAACCGACCTTCGTAGCATACGGCTCAAATTATAGCACTTTCCGTCCTCAATTTTCATTCAAAAAGCAATGGAAATGGGGATAAATTAGGTGCCGTTAACACATTGATGGCGTCGAAGGACAAGAGTCAGGTCTTGTCCAGGTTTTTGATATATCGTCAGAATAGACACTTATTGAATTAGGGTAAGGAGGAGAAGGATTTGTATGATAATTGGAATCACGCATTGATTCAGGAACACCATTCATGTTTTCAACCGAACCAACAATTGTTAATTTGTAGCGCGTCCAACTTTCGTTTACTTTATACTTATAACCCCACCAAACTGTTTGTGATCCAGTAAATGATGATGCTTGGGGATCAGCCGGCCGTGGTTTCAAATAAAGTATTGGCGTTTCTAGGGACAAAAGTCTATTAGAATCCCAATTAGGTCCAGCATTAGTACAATCCCAACAACTAGTTCCCCCAGTAGAGTAATCTGGGTTTGGATCTGGCGGGTATAATCCATTGTGATCCAACGCATATAACTCCAACGCGTTTCGGACTTGAATCAAATCCTGCACGCGTTTCGAATCGCGGGCTTTGGAACGGGCAGCGCCGAGCGAGGCGATGATGATACTTGATAAGAGTGAGATGATCGAGATGACAACGAGGAGTTCGATGAGAGTGAATCCCCTAATAGTTTTTAGTTTATAGATTCTAACTTTTAGGGAATTGATTTTAATCGTCATGGATTAAATTATATACATCGAGATTTATTTCCCGTGGCACTTCTTGTATTTCTTGCCACTGCCGCAGGGGCAGAGATCGTTGCGGCCAACTTTTTTCACATTGCCCGATTGAGCCAAATTAATTATTGGTTTAACCTGCAGAGTTCGACCTTGGGGATCGGTTGAACCTGGGACGGCCAGTTGCTTCATCGCGGCCGCCACTTCCTCGTTCATCGCCTGTTCCATCTGTTTGAAAAGTTGTAACCCCTCGCGTTTGTATTCCACAAAGGGATCGCGTTGACCGTAGGCCCGCAAGCGAACACTCTGTTTGAGATAATCCATCGCCTCGAGATGATCCACCCACAGCCGATCTATACTCTGGAGCAAAATCTGCCTCTCGGGCCCGCTTCGCTGAATCGAGGCGAGCCTGTTGCCAAAAAGAATTTCTTGCCGGCGGCGATACATCGTCACCCGTTGATGATTCAAGACGGTGTCGTATTCGAGTAGGTGATGACGCAAGTCGAAATTGAAGCCCTCAATCTTCCCCTGCGCGCTCTCGATCGCCCGAGCGACGAGACGATTCTCGATTGGCTGATCTTCCGGCACCCCGAGCCGACGCATCATCCCCTTGATTTTATCCGAGACGAACACTCGAGCCAAATTATCATCGAAGGAAATATAAAATTGGGTGGTGCCCGGATCGCCCTGCCGCCCCGAGCGCCCGCGAAGTTGATTATCAATCCGCCGCGCTTCGTGCCGTTCGGTCCCCAAAACGAAGAGACCACCGAGCCGCCGTACCTCGTCCATCTCCGCCGCCGTCGCAAGCGCCCCGCCTAACTTGATGTCGACACCGCGGCCAGCTAAGTTCGTGGCAATCACCACACTCCCTTTCCGACCGGCTTCAGCGATAATCGCCCCTTCTTCTTCGTGATTCTTGGCATTCAAAAGTCGATGGGGCACACCTTCGCGTTTCAGATGAGCGGAGACTAGCTCGTTCTTCTCGATTGATACTGTCCCCACGAGAACCGGCTGGCCGCTAAGATGGAGTTCTTTCAAGCGCCGTGCGACAGCCAGCAACTTCCCAGCTTCAGTTTGAAAAACTAAATCCGTAAGATCCGCTCGCTGGCTGGAACGATTGGTCGGAATGCTCATGACCTCCAGACCATAAACCTTATGAAACTCTTCGGCCGAGGTCAGAGCGGTACCCGTCATTCCAGCGAGCTTACCGTAGAGCTTGAAATAATTCTGGAGCGTCACGCTGGCATAAGTTCGTGACTCGTCTTTAATCGCTACTCGCTCCTTCGCCTCGATCGCTTGATGCAAGCCGTCCGACCACCGCCGCCCGGGCTGAAGTCGGCCGGTGAATTCGTCAACAATTATTATCTCGCCGTTTTTAACCACATAGTCATGGTCGCGATTGAAGAGAGCTTTGGCGCGTAAGGCGGTCTCGAGATGATGCACATACTTGATGCCTAAATCGGTGTAAAGATTATCAACCTGAAGCGCGCGTTCGGCGCGGGCAATGCCCGCTTCGGTGACGCTAATCGTTTTCAATTTTTCATCCACCACATAATCAGTGACGGATTCATAAGTTTCCACCAACTTGGCGAAAGTGAGATATAAACTGTCGGACGAGGCGATCGGCGCCGAGATAATGAGTGGCGTGCGCGCTTCGTCAATCAAGACCGAATCAACTTCATCAACGATCGCGAAGTGGTGCGTTGGTCTTGAGGGCCCGCCTTGACTCGGCGAGGCAGGGAAAATAATTTGCGAGACTTGGCTGGGTTCATGGGCCAGATTATCGCGCAGATAATCGAAGCCGAATTCGTTGTTGGTACCGTAAGTGATGTCGGCTTCATACGCCTCACGACGAGTGCACGGTTTCAAAAATTCATAGAACACTTGGTAACTGCCGCTCTGATCGCGCGCCGGATCAACTTCGTTGTGACTCGCGTCGTAACGATAGGAAGCCTCGTGATTAATTACGCCAACTGACAATCCGAGAAGATCATAAATTTGTCCCATCCACACCGCGTCGCGGCGCGCAAGGTAATCATTAACGGTCACCACATGCACGCCGCGAGCTGGAAGAGCGTTCAGGTAAGCGGCTAAGGTGGTGACTAGAGTTTTTCCTTCCCCCGTCTTCATCTCGGCGATTTTTCCCTGATGCAAAATAATGCCGCCCAAGATCTGGACATCGAAGTGCCGCTGTTTGAGCGTTCGCTTGGCCGATTCACGCACCACAGCAAAGGCCTCGGGCAATAGATCATCAAGTGTTGCACCTTCTCCTAAACGACGCCTGAAATCAGCCGTTTTCGCCCGTAAGTCCGCATCCAAAAGTTGAGCTAATTGCGACTCCAACTCGTTCACGGCCACGACTACGGATTCAAGGGAGCGCAGGTGCCGATCGCTCGCGGTGCCAAAAATTTTCCCGAGGAGTGACATACGATCGTGATGTTAGCACAGAAAAACAATAACTAAAATCTCTTCGCCAGCTGGCGAAGAGATTTTGTATTGAAGATCAAAATTTATTATCGGCGTTTCTTGGTTGCTTTCTTCTTCGTCGTTTTCTTCATTTTCTTTTTTTTAGCCATGATCAGATTATTTTCAAATTATTTAGTAACCAGCTAGAGCAACAACAACCGACCGTTCTCTATTGTTATTGCTGACACAATTATTATCGCGCGAAAAAAAATTAACCACAATCTTTTTTCGTCCGAAATGTGGATAACTTTTTATTTTTATCACGCCGACAAAAAATTATTTATGAAGTGTCGGCGAGCGGAAACCAATCATCGCAATCACAATTGTCCCGACAAGTGTCACCAGTAAAACATAATTGGCATTCAAATTTCGATTCTTGATAACGACATAAGTCGTCGCCACCCAAATTATTATCAACGACAACGCCGTCCACGGGTATTTCATAATGAGTAAATACTATCACGCCTTGAGGAGCTGTCGAATTTCTTCGTAGTCTTCGGCGTAGGCGGCGATGAGGTTGACTAGTTTCTCTTTGGCGAGACCCAGCTCCTCCTTCTCCACTTCTTTGAGCTCAAGCAATTGCTCGAAACTGAAGTGCGCTGTCGGATCAACTACCTCTTCTGGTTCCATCGCTTGAGTTTTTTCCCTAATTAATTTCTCGGCGACCGTGATGGGATAAGCGGTGAAAAAGTTATTGAGCGCTCGGATAATGTCGAAGTCGGGGGCCAGCCGAACGGCCACTATATCAGCAATAATCAGAGTGCGGAAGAAGAGGGCGATCTCGCGTGGTAGGTGAATTTGATAATCACTAAGTTTGAGTAATAGTCGCGAACAGACCAAGGAGGAAGTCGGTGGACCTTCACTCGCTACGGTTCGGAGCTCATACCATGGGGCTAAAATCTCTTCAAGATCAGCTTGCAAATTATCTACCATAATCTCTCCCACCTTGCCGATCACTTTAGCATAACGCTTATAAGTGGCTGGCTCTCTCTCCTTAAACCGATCAATTTTATCCGAGACCAGCGCTTGGCCGAAATAAAGAAAGTGTTTGCTGGCGAAAGCGAGATCGCGGCGCGCCATCCCTTCCATAATCCGCAAGAGATCGAGTCGGACAGTCCCCACTTCACCCATGAGCCCGAAGTCGAAGTACCCGAGCCGATTATCGCGGGTGAAGAAGAGATTGGCCGGATGCGGATCGGCGTGAAAGAAGCCGTCAATGAAATACTGACGCATGATATCGAAAACGAAATAATAGGCCAATTCCTCTCGTTCAGCGGGCGTGTGCGCTAACCCCTCGAGGACGACCTCGACGGATAAGACATCCACCATGTCTTCACTCACTAAGACCCGCGCGGTCGACCACTCGGGGTAGACTCGCGGGATAATCGTTCGGGGTTCCGACTCGCTAAAATGTCCGAGTGCTTGGGAATTAAGCAACTCCTCGCGGAAGTTGAGTTCGCGCCGACTCCAAAGGATAAACTCCTCGACGACATCCTGAACCTGAAAAGAATCAAATACTCGTAAAAAACTAAGCAGACCAGAGATAAAACGCGCAAGCGTAAAGTCGAGTTCAAAAACCTGACGCACGCCGGGTCGCTGAATTTTAACCACCACCTTGGCTCCATCGATAAGCACGGCCCGATAAACTTGAGAGATTGAGGCGGAAGCAATCGGCACCGGATCAAAAGTTTTAAATGCCAATTCCGGCGAAAGGCCAAGTTCTTCGATGAAAACTTGTCGCATCGCGGCATCGGGCGACACCGCCACCCGCGACAAGAGATTGAGAAGTTCGTTGGCATAGCGCGGCGAAATTAAATCATGCCGGAGCGAAAGGATTTGGCCGAGCTTGAGGAAAGCGCCGCCTGCGCGTTCGAAGAAGAAACGAAGACGGACTTCCCGGCTAACCCCGCGTTCGAGTAGGAGGCGCGCGCCAATCCGACCGATAGCCCAAAACCTTTTTAAGAAATTTAGCCAGCTCATTCTGGCCGCTCACTGGGAACGGAACCCGATGTAAGCGAGAACCACGGTGATCGCCATGACGAAGAAAAAGAAGATTTCGGGATCAGTGAGACGGTCCGAGACCATGAGAATCGAAGCGGAAATCCAGATAAATAGAATGGCGACCGAAGTCCAAGTGTAACGCATAATATATTTTATTTTCTCCGACCCAAGGTTGGCCAGCGGGTGCGAGCTCCAAAAACTAAATGTCTTTATGTGAGTGCGACCGCCGGCCAACATTGGCCCCGAAAGATTATGGCTAAAGTATAGTTAATTACTAGAAGGCACGCAAATCCCGTCGTACCAGTGATGGCAGACGGGACTTACGCAAGACATCTAACTTATTGTGGCTCGTCCTCCACCCGAGGTGGAAGAGAAGCACTCACGATGGGCAGTATACTCTGGCTAAAACTTTTGTCAATAAAATTCTATTTAAGCATCACCCCCGCCAAGACTAATCTCTCTGGAGAAAGCAGGACGGGGCCACCCTCACCATCAGCGGCCAAAACCATTCCCTGACTCTCGAGGCCCATAATCATCCGCGGTTCGAGATTGGCCACGATGACAATTTGCCAACCAATCAAAGTCTCGGGTTCATAAACTTTCCCGATCCCAGCAATAATCTGCCGCGGCGTCGTTTCTCCGATCTCGACTGTGAGTTTGAGTAATTTCTCGGACCCCACCACCCGCTCGACCAATCTCACCTCTCCCACCTTGAGTTCCACTTTCTTAAATTCGTCGTAGGTGATCATGGTTCAAACCTCCAGCCCGTGAAGTTTTTTCAGTTCGGCAATGCCATCGGAGAAGGCGACTGACGGTTCCCAATTGAGCAAACTTCTAGCTCGCGAATTATCGGCCAAAGTTTCGCGGGCTTCGCCCGCGCGCGGTGGCGCAAAGACTGTCGGCCCACCGATGAGCGCGGCGACTTCCAAGACGGAGTGGTTTCGGCCAGTGCCAATATTAATGATCTCGCCCAAACCCACACCCTCGGCTGTCATCGCGAGCAGATTAGCGCGAGCCACATCACGGACATGAGTGAAATCGCGCCGCTGATGGCCGTCGGGAACCACTGTGAGTGGCTGACCTTTTTGCCGTTGACCTAAGAAAATACCGATCACGGTGGCATAGGGACCATCGGCGTCGGTTGTTTGCCGCGGTCCATAGACATTGAAATAACGCAAACACACCGTCTCGAGGCCATAGAATTTACTCACCATTTGGCAATACATTTCACCGACAAATTTTTGAATCGCATAAGGAATGATTGGTTTGGCTGGCATGGTCTCCCGCAAGGGCATCAATTGCCCATCACCATATGCCGAGGATGAAGCCGAATAAACAACGCGTGGTACACTAGCATCGCGCGCGGCCAAGAGAACATTCAGGGTGCCAGTGATATTAATGTCGTTGGTGAGACGCGGTTCGATAATGGAATACTGCATCCGGGGTTGGGCGGCAAGATGAAATACACCGTGTGCCCCCTTAAAGATTGGCGACAGTTTCTCGCTGTCACGAATATCCACTTCGTGTAGAATCGCGCGCGGATTGAGGTGTTCGCGTTTGCCACTCAAGAAAGTGTCAATCACCATGACCTCGTGCCCCGCGGCGATTAACTGATCAACCACCTCCGCACCAATAAATCCCGCCCCGCCTGTAACAATATATTTCATTTTATATTGAATGATAGCCGAAAAGACTAAAGATCGCAAAGATGACGGAGACGGGGAGGATGATGTTGGCGGCAATCATAAGCCACGGTGAGTGGGCCACCACACCAAGACAGAGAACCGCGAGTCCAACCGATTGTAAAATCATCTTTGTCTTGCCGAGATAATTAGCTTCAATCTTGGCCCGACGATAATACTTCTTCCAGTAAGCCAAGAGCACGAGGAAGAGTTCTGCCCCTACAATTGCCAAAGCGAGATAGAGATTCAAAAAACGCGTCACTAAAATCATCGCGGTCGAAACGACGAGAAGTTTATCGGCGAGAGGATCGAACACCTTCCCCCACTCGGTGATCTGATTGGTCGTGCGCGCCAGCGCCCCGTCGAGCGCGTCGGTAAAGGCGGCAAAAATAAAAAGGAGGCCGCCAACTCGATAATAGTTATCGATGAGAAGAAAAAAAACCACCGGCACCAAAAGAAAGCGAAACACCGTAATGTAATTAGGAACAATCGCGCGCGGCAGAAGCCGAAGCACGGTTAGTGAGAAAAACCGGTCAGTGTAAAAAAATAAGGGCTTCATAATTGGCGTTCGCCGACGAGGGCGTGGATCCGTTGCTCGACTGGTGGATGGGTCAAAAATAAATGGGTCAAACTACGACCCGCACTCGGGCCAAAAGGATTGGCAATGAAGAGGTGGGCCGTGGCATTCGAAGCTCGTAGCATGGGTTGACCGGCCGCGGCAATTTTTTGTAAAGCGTTAGCTAAACCATCGGGGTAACGCGTCAGCAAAGCCCCCGAGGCGTCAGCAAGAAATTCTCGCTTCCGCGAGATCGCGAGTTGTAGGAGGGTCGCGCCAAGCGGGGTGAGAATAGCGGCGACTAAAGCTAAAATTAGTAAGACGCCGCCGATATTCCCTTTCCGGCCGCGGCCGCCGCGAAAACCATGAAGTCGCGAACGCAAGAAAATATCCGAGAGGATCGTGATAAAACCAACCAATACGACTGCCACCGTCGCAACGAGCATGTCGCGATTGCCGATGTGGGAGAGTTCGTGGGCGATCACCCCTTCTAATTCCGGTTTGTTTAGCAAAGATAGGAGCCCGGTCGTCGCCGCAACCGCGGCGTGCTTAGGATCGCGGCCGGTCGCAAAAGCATTTGGGGCCGGGTCATTGATGACATAAATTTTTGGCATCGGCAATCCCGCCGTGATCGACAAATTCTCCACCGTATTATAAAAATCCGGAAACTCCTCGTCGGTTGCCTCGCGCGCGCCGGTCAACTTGATTACAATCTTGTCCGAATACCAATAACTGAAAAAGTTCATGAGAACAGCAAAAATCACCGCCCCATAAAGAATAGTGGTGTCACCCCACACTCGGCTGAAAATCCAACCCACCCCAATCACCACCACCAAAAATACGGCCATCAAAATCCAGGTTTTGCGGACATTACTCGCTTGGTGGGTATAGAGAGTCATGAGTACAGTCTAACTAACTGGCCCCGCCACCGCCACCGCCTCCCCCACCGCCACCGCCACTCCCTGACGCACCGCCGCCGGAAGAAGCGAAGGCGGAAGTAAAACTGGAAGAGAAAGAGGCGGAAAACATTGAAGCCGAGAAATTACCCGCACCAAGGGCAGGAGAACCGCCCGATGAACCAAAATGGCCATGGCTCCCATACCAAGCCGGCGGCGGCACATTGATGCCCCGGAAAGCTTCACCCCACTTCTTCTCCACGCCAAAAATTATGGCGTAAGGTAAAAATTTCTCAAACAGGTCTGGGGTAAGATTTTGGAGGCGATATTTCTCGGCCGTGGCTAGGTAAAGCTTAAACCCTAGCCAATCTTCTTTCAAAATTTGCCCTTCTTTAGAAAGTCGTGCTTCATGCCTAACAAAACTAACCAGGGTGACAGTGCAAAAAACAACTGTGGCAAACAGGAAATAATGTTGGAATCCTAGATAGGGGCCGACAAAATAGCCAAGAAAAACCAGCCCAATCAGAGTCAGGAAAGTGTTAATCACAATACGCGATTCACTACTCACGCCCACTTCATAAGCGCCAGTATCACGCTCGGTCTCTTCATATAATTTTGTCTTGAGGGCAACTAGTCGAATGGAGAAACTGCGCTTCTTGGTATTACTGGCTCGGCGAAATTCTTTAGTAGAAAATATTTCGCCGTTGGAAAATAGTAGATTCAAAAATTCTTTTTCGTAGTCTTCAAGCCCCGGATCATCGAATGATTTCAGTTTCGAAATCAGGTAATCTGACGGGAAGAGCACCGACCGTGGCGATTTACCCATTGCCCCAAAAACTCGCCAAAATAAAATCGGTATAAAAATAATTGGCCAAAGAACAGACAGGTTAAAACTCTGTTCTTGGTTTTGTTGAGTAGTAATTAGAATTATCTGTAATAATAAAAGACCCAGAACTACCAAGAAGAATCCTGAGCCGAAAATTAAACCAATAATTGAACCGAAAAATTTGATGATTTTCCCCACACCGGTTATTTTATCTTCAGTAATACTCACATACCCGCGCACGGCAAGATCAATGATGGTCGCCGACCAGGCCTTGTCGGTAATTCTTTCTTTCACAATTACCTCGGCCATGGCGGGCTTGAGCTTCTGTGGCGGCTCGTATTGGGGGACGACAGTGCCGCGGCCGAAATTGTGCTTCTCCGTCCGATACCAAAAAATCAGCCCATACAAAAAACTGCCAACCGCAATCAATCCCCCAAGCAAATACCCCCAATTAAATTTAAGCCAACCAGCCCAAAACGCTCGCTCGCTGATCAAACCTTTAGGCCAACCGGCGGCGAAAGTCAGTTTCTCTTGTGAGGGAAGGTTAGAAGCGGTTACTAAAAATTCTTGATTATTAATAACTTGAGCATCGGCAGTGACCGAAACAGCATAGGGCGTAATTTCTAAATCATCAGGCATAAAATTATTTTCCGGCAGGTGAATCGTCGCCTCGACTCGCGCAATCGGTACGGAATAATTTGTGAGGAGATTCCAGTAAAGTTCATCGTGATCGCGATAGAAAGCTAGGCCGCCATGAACTCTGTATTTAATGAGCCAGTCGTGAGTCGTGTCGGCGAGATTGTAATACCATTCGATATGCTCTTCGCCGCCCGAGCGATAAGTGGTGTATTTGCCCCAACTAGCGGGATCCAACTTGTCGAGACGCTTCGCGGAGAAAATGAGCGGGGCGGCGGACTCACCGTCGAAAACCGAGATGTCAGTGATGGCGCTAATTTTATTAAACGGAATATCGCGCGTCGCCGCATGATACTCACCATTGAAACGAAAAGTTTGCCGTTCGCTAATCTCTGCCGTCGAATCCTGCTTGATCTCAATCTCATAAATTATTGAGTCGTAGGAATAACTGCGAGCTTGAGCCAAGCTCGGGGATACTAAAACTAAACAGAAAAGTAAGACAACGAGTGTTTTTTTGATCACTTACTTAAATGACACCTTGACCGGCTCGCGCTCCGCGCTCGCCTCGTCGAGATCGAAGAATTCAGCTGGTTTGAAGCCGAAGGTCTGGCCGATAATATTGGAGGGGAAAGATTGCAACGCGATCGAGAGGTCGCGGACATTGCCGTTGTAGAAGCGGCGCGCCGCTTGAATCTTATTCTCCGTGTCAGCCAACTCGCGTTGAAGTTCGGCGAAATTCTGGTTGGCTTTGAGATCCGGATACGCTTCCGCCACAGCAAAAACTGACTTCAAGGCGCCGGCCAAAGAATTCTCGGCCTGGGCCATCGCGACTGGATTGCCGCTCTGCTCGGCCGTGATCGCCCGCGTCCGCGCTTCAGTCACTCGGTCGAAAGTCCCCTGCTCGTGCGCGGCGTAACCCTTCACCGTCTCAATCAGATTAGGAATCAAATCATAACGACGCTTCAACTGGACATCAATATCCGCCCAGGCCTCTTTGGTCTGATTCACCAGTCGAACAAAGCTGTTATACATCGAAATCAGCCAAACAATAACCACCGCCACGATCGCAATCGTATTGAACTTCCAATCAATCCAATCAAACAAGCCACTAGCAATCAAAACCACAATCACCGCCCCCCACACAAAGTTCCAAAAATTAGTCATGATAGTAAATTATTTTATTAATTTTGATAATCATTTTATTTTTTTATTTTCCACAAACTCTTGGATGTGCTTCACATATTCCACATACTGGCTAATACCATTTGAGATGTCATCGAGGGCTATTTTTCTTTGCACCTTCTCGTACCCATGCACCAACCGATTGCGCAATCCAACTGAACCAGAAATCTTTTCAGCAAAATCGAGGGGTATGATTTTGTGCTGGCCAAGAATCCTGAAAGTACCTTCGTAATCATCCGGTGATTCTAACTTTCCCTGGATAATAATATGGGTGTTGATATCAATCGCCGCGTCGGCAATAAGTTGAAATAAACGCTCGATCACAAAAACTCTATCATCATCAAGCATCAATTTCCCCTGACGATACACCTCGAGATTGGACATTAACCGAGGTAAATATTCGCTAATAGCAGCCAACTTGCTTTTAATAATATCTTTATCTGGCATATTCCTTGATGAAATCATTTATAAACTGATGCTGGTAAAGACGCAACGGTTTAGTTTCAATATAGGCACGGTTGGCTTTGATGGAGAAAAAATCAAATTTCCCTTTTTCAGCTTCTAACAAGACGATTCCCTGATCGGCCACTTGCTTCTTAAGCGCCGGGGACACATTGTTTAGATTCACCAATTCAACATCAGGGTTCTTAAAAATCCGCGCCAGTTCAAGCGAGATGTCATAATTTTCTCGGTAATCAATCACACGATGAGCGATATAACCGATATCTACATCACTTTTTTTATGTGTGTGTCCCGTCGCTTGGGAACCAAAAAGTACCACGAGCTCCAAACCGTGGTGCTTGGCTATTTCCGCTATTTTTCCTTTATCCACTTCGTTTATCATAAATATTAGTCTGTCAAACTTTATCACACCCGAGTCTGTTTGAATAGCCGAAAGGTGAGCCCGCCGATGATGGCGACGGTGAGAACGAGCATGCCGATAAGCAGATAAGGGTAGCGTTCGGAGAAGGGTATGACGGGCAGTGGTGGTGGAATATAATCTAGATTATTTTCTGTTTTTCCCAAACGCATAATTGGCCGGTCGGCCTCATTAAAATAATCAATGAACGAATCGAGATCATATTCGGCTCGCCTAGCAGTTGGCTCGCCAAAATAAAGCTGATAGGTATGTGTCGGTTCGTAACGAAAAATTAACTTTTGCAGTGTCCCCAGTGCCATCCCACCCGTGAGTCGAAGCGGGGTGTCGTCACCATTTTTAATTAATAAGCGTAAATAGCGATACCGCGATTCGGGATAGGGAATAGTCAGTCTTTCGCCGGTAAACGAGGGTGTTGTGTAAGCGAAGAGGACCTCTCGCGCCACGAGCGTCTGCCACTCACTGCTGTCATCGCTCCCCTCGAGCGAGACACCGCGATTGAAATTATTATTATTCGTCGTGACGGCAAGCGCACGCGTCGGGAGACCGCGACTGCCGAGATCAAAAATGGCGAGCGTTTGCCGATCAGTCGAACGGACAGTCTGCTCTTTGATCGTTAAAGGATACTCCACCGCCTTGACGAGCGGCGAACTGGTTCGCCGCGCCAGGGCCCCGGCAATAATCAGTCGCTTCTCCCCGCGGTCAAAAATCGTCACGCGTAAATAACGGAAGGTGGCCTCGGGATAATGAATCGTCGTGTCGCGGGCGGTGAATTCGAGGGAATAATCATAGATGAAGCGCGAGGTGTTGAGCGTCACCCAAGTGGCATTATCATTACTGCCTTCGAGCGTCACTTCGCGACGGAAATTCTGACTACTCGTCGTTAAAGCGAGTCCCCGGTGTCGAATATCGGCCCGGCCAAGATCGGCGGTGATGACCGTCGCCTCATTTCCAATATAACCCTGATTAATCAAACGGACTGGCACACCGGGGTCACTATTTTCCGGACCAGAAAAAACAGTTTCGAGCGCATAGGGCGTCTCAAAGCCATCATCACGGATGAGGCGCAGGTCAGCGAGATCGGGTCGGGCCTTGGCAAAAATTTCGGCATCGAAAGGCAACTCCACGAAAGTATCGCGCGACGCGCTAGCTGGTAAAATCAACTCTCGGCGGAAGGCCCAGTGGCTAAGATCAAAATCGGCCAAGGCCAAAGGCGCACCGAGCGTCGTGGCGAAAAAAATAATTATCAAAAATCTCAATCGGTAGTAAGAAAACATGAATGACTATTCCAGTAAAAATCGTTTAATCGTGTCGCGGAAGCGAAAAGAGAGGAAAGAGAGGACAAGGAGCACAATACTTAAACTAATGAAAGAAATGATTCGATAGAGATCCGAGAGTTGGGCAATATCAACGAAAAAGGCCTTGGCAATCACCACCGCGAAACCGACAATGGCCAAGCGCCGCGCCGCGCGCGAGTGCCAAATAATTCCGACGATCATGAGAACCGCAGCATGCGCGGTCCAGAGGAGCGACCACAGCAAGTTCTTCGAATTAGCCGAATTAGTGATGACCGACACTTCCTGACTTAAGGTCAGCATGAGGAGGAGATTCGCCGCAACGCCGAGCACGGATGGCACTTTAGCTTCCCGGAGCGTAAGCGTACTGCGGTAACGATGATAAAAATAGGCGACAGCAAAGAGAGCCAGCGAACCGAGAAGGAAGGTGGCGAAACGCTCGTTCATGAAAGGTAAAAGGGCGGAGAGCGAACCGCGCGCCGACTGATCAATCGCGATCAATCGAACAAGCATAATAGCGAAAACAATAAGGGCAAAAGTGCGCAAGGATTCGCTCACGAGACGGAAACCAATCGCGGTTAAAATTACGCCCTCGATCGCCCAAGCGATAGTGATCCACTGGCTGTCGAGTTGGATCGGAACCGCCACCGTGACTAGTACCAGCCCCACTCCCGAGAGCGCGAGAATGTTTGAGCGATCGGCGGAATTAACGGCCGAGATAAGCGTCCCAAGCGCGAGATAGATCGCGGCCCCGAGGACAAAGAAGAACCCGAGATAGGGCTCATATCGATCAACCAAGAGGGAATAGCTTAAACCGAAATAGGCGGCGGCATTTAGGGCCGCCAAAATGCTTTCACTTGAACTGGCACTAATCTCGCGACGAAGCAAACTGCGTAAAGTGGGCGCGAGGAGGAAAATTAAGAAGGCGAGAGTGAGAAAAAGCATGGTCGGCCCGAGAAATTGAGCGTGATAAAATCGGAAATACCAAGGGCTAAACACGAACCCCGTGCCGAGGAGAGTGAGAAGCGAAAGTCGAGTGAATCGTTGGAAAGCGCTAAGAACCAGAAAACCAAGGTCAAGAATAATTAAATAGGTGAAAAGTGAGCCATATTGATTGGTGCCACTTGAGAGAAGGAGTGGCGTCAGAAACCCGCCGAGAAGCGCGAGCGTGGCCAAGGTCTCGCTTTTCCAACGCGCGGCGAGCCCAACACCACCTGCCGTCACCAAGATCATAAAGCCGAACGCCGCCGTCTGGCCAATTAAGTGATAAAAACCAAACGACGCATAGATCGAGAGGTAGAGAAGGGCCAAGCCGCCACCCATTAGATAGAAAGCGTAAGCCCGATATCGTTCGCGGCGGGCGAGAATGTCACCGGTCACAAGCAGAGCAAGGCCGGCCAAGAGACCGAGAATCACGCGACCGGTGACGCCGATTAAATTATTTTCGAACGCGAACTTGAGAAAGAAACCGACGCCAAAGAGAAGCGTAATAACACCAATGATGGCAAACCATTTGCCGGTGATGGCGCTCTCGGTCTTGGTGTTGCTAATTGGTTGTGACTTAGTTGTGGCAACCGGTTTCAGGAGGGAGTCGATGGAAGTGATTGTCGGCGGCGTAACGGGAGTAGCCATATCAACACCAAGAGTTGACGGTATTCCCGCTCGCCGCTCGAGCCGACCCACGCGCAAGCCGACCTCGGCGAGCGTTTGTTTAATCCCCAAAATTTCTTGTTCGATGTCAGGCATGGGTTAAAACTTAATAATCATTTTATAAATCGGAATGTGGAAAGAATTTTGTTCAGAATATTAAAATTGGCGCTATCACCATAAATATAAAAGGTTAGAAGACGAGTCTTTTCTTTATTCAACGGAATCGTGTATTCCACACTCTCGATGCTACCACTTGGCAATAAGTCACGGTCAGGACTTTTGATAACTTCATTTTCGCCGATCATCACTTTAGAAAAACCTTTTTTCTTGAGACTGGCATTATCTTGTTCACCGATCCATTTGTTTTCATCATTGTACAAAATTGCAAGCTGAATTATGTTATAACCAGTTCTAGATTCTAATGCTTGGTTTCCTTGGTTATCAACACCATAGAAGTCTTCTCCTTCTGGATAATTGCGCAATCTAGATACGCCGTCTCTTTCTAACTCCTGAGGTGCTTCATTCCTATATTCCGGTGGATACTTAAACTCAAACCCATATTTATCATTCCGATAAGTTTTCCAGCCTTCTACCCCCTCCGAACCTCCCCCCAAGGGGGAGGTGTAAGTTCCCTCCCCTTCGGGGAGGGCGGAGGGTGGGGTTATGTTTTTCCCCTGCCACAGCCAATAGCCGCCGATGATGAGCAGGACCGGAAGAATAATTAAAAAGATGCCGGATTTTGATTTAGGTGTGTCAACACTCGGTGTTGACGATGGCTCGGTTGGTGGTAGTACTTGGTTTGATTCTAAGTTTTGATCGTCCATAATTATTATCTTATCATATACTCTTGGGTTTTCTTTCAAATCTTTGTATATGTCTAAAATGAAACCTAATAATGAAATTAATAGAGCTGGCGGGTTAACATATCCTTTGAAAAAATCAAAGTTAGCAATATCTAAGAAACCAATGATGATTAACAGAAATAGTAAAGGTCCGTGTTCTGCCCAATAAACTCTTTTTCTGTTTATTTTTATTATTTTGAAATCTAAAAAAATTGTTTTTGCTGAAAGAACTATTATTATTATGAGCAGTATTGTCGGATATTTTAATTGAAAGTGAAAAATTCCGTAAATTAGAATTAGATAGATGAATAACCATACCAAATAAACTTTTCTTACACGTTTCATTCCTGGAAAATTCATAAAGAGATGAGTAGTGATATGGCTCAATGCTACCACACCCCACATTTATTTCCTATTGGCGGTTAGGAGTTTGAGTTCATCGCGAATAAGAGCGGCGGTTTCGAAGTCGAGCTCCTTGACCGCTTCGCGCATTTGGCGTTCTTTCTCTTTGACAATTTTGCGCGTGTTGCCGCCGTAAGTTGCCCGGTCGAGTTTGACGAGTTCGGCGAGTGCTCGCGCTCGCTCATACTCCAGCCCCTCGCTGATGTCGCTAATTTTTTTAATAATCGTCTGCGGCGTAATCCCGTGCTTTTGGTTGTAAGCCAATTGTTTCTCCCGCCGCCGATTAGTCTCGTCAATCGCCGCGCGCATCGAGCTAGTCACTTGGTCGGCGTAGAGAATCACCCGACCTTCAACATTGCGCGCCGCGCGCCCGATCGTCTGAATCAGCGACACCGTTGAACGCAAAAAACCTTCTTTATCGGCGTCAAGAATTCCGATCAAAGTCACTTCCGGCAAATCAAGACCTTCCCGAAGCAAGTTGACGCCGACGAGACAATCAAAACCCTCTTTATCGCCATTCGTCCCGCGCCGAAAGTTCGATAGAATTTTGATCCGATCAATCGTCTTGATATCGCTGTGGAGATACTCGGCATTGAGGCCGGCTTCTTTAAGATAACGACTCAAATCTTCCGCCATCTTCTTGGTTAAAGTCGTCGCGATCACGCGGTGGCCACGCGCAATCTCTTTCGTCGCTTCGGTGATGAAGTCTTTAATCTGACCGGGATAGGCCACCTCACCCCCCGCCCTCTCCAAAGGAGAGGGAGCCACTCCTCCCCTTTTGGGGGAGGTTGGGAGGGGGTGAGAGACAACTGGCCGCACACTGATCTCCGGATCAACCAATCCCGTCGGGCGAATAATTTGCTCAACAATCTGATTGCTAATTCTGCGTTCATAATCGCCCGGCGTGGCGCTGGTGTAAATTATCGGTCCCACTCTGTCATTAAATTCTTCAAATCGTAGCGGACGATTATCGAGCGCTGAAGCAAGACGGAAACCGTAATCAATCAAGGTTTGTTTGCGACTCCGATCACCGGCGTACATGCCGCCGATTTGCGGTACCGTGACATGGGACTCGTCTATGATGGTCAAGAAATCAGGCCGACTATTTTTATCTTTAGGAAAATACGAAAGTAAAGTGTCCGGTGGCTCGCCGGCCAGCCGTCCCGACAAATGGCGAGAATAATTCTCAATGCCCGAACAATAACCAACTTCTTTAATCAAAGCCAAATCGTAATTAGTCCGACGCTTCAAGCGTTCCGCTTCAAGCAGTTTCCCGACTTTGGTTAGTTCTTTTAATCGAGTCGCGAGTTCTTGTTTAATCGAAACAATCGCCAATCGCCGGGCCGTAGCAGAAGTGATAAAGTGCTTGGCCGGGAAAAGAAAAATTGTTTTCCGACCGGCCACTACCTCGCGCGTAATGGCATTCAATTCCGTAATTTCTTCAACACCGTTCAAACTAGTGTGGATCGCGTAGATCTCACGACCACTCGGCGGAATCACTTCCACTATTCCACCGATTGCCCGAAAAGTGCCGGGGGTCAGATCGGCGTTAGTTCGTTCATAATGCACATTCACCAAACGCCGCACCAGATCGGTGCGAGAAATTGAGTCGCCAACCGCAAGCTTGAAATTTTCGGCTTCGTAATCTTTGGGACTGCCTAAACCATAAATACATGAGACCGAAGCGACAATAATCACATCACGACGGGTGAGTAGGGCCTGGGTCGAGGCGTGACGGAGACGATCAATCTCTTCATTGATCATCGCGTCCTTCTCGATGTAAGTATCGGTCGTTGCAATATAGGCCTCGGGTTGATAATAATCGTAATAGGAAACGAAATAGTGAACCGCGTTCTCGGGAAAAAAATCTTTGTACTCTTGAGCGAGTTGGGCCGCGAGCGTTTTATTGTGAGCGATCACCAGAGTCGGTTTTTGATAAGCGGCAATGATATTAGCCATGGTAAAAGTTTTACCCGAGCCGGTGACACCAAGAAGTGTCTGATGAATTAAATTTTGCTTGAGACCGCGGGTGAGGGCGGCAATCGCCGACGGCTGATCGCCGGCGGGCTGAAAGGGAGAATGTAATGTGAAACCGGCCGGATTCATATCGTTCCACTCTAACTGTTTGACCAAACTTTTTCAAACAAAAAAGGGGCCCCATGTTGGAACAAGCAACACAGGGACCCCAAGCTGGCACGGAGGTCACCGAGCCCAGCGAGTGGAAGATCAAAAACAAAAAAGACCAAAGGGGCTGGCGGATGCCCGAACACCGTCCAACAAGAAACCGCACCCGCCAGCCCTAGGATGAAGGCAATCACTCAACCACAAGGCAAGGTAGCAAATCAATCTTAGCTCGTCAAGTTGATTGAGTGGATAAATATCGGAGTAGAAATTGGTGACGAAAGGACTCGAAATTGTCTTGGAGAATTGACTCCCGAATCTGATGGAAAAATGAATTAAAGAAATAGAGATTATGAATCGAGGCCAAAGTGGTTGAGAGCATTTCCTTTGATCGAAAGAGGTGACTCAAGTAAGCGCGGGAATAATTTAAACAAGTTAAGCAGTCACAATCAGCTTCAATCGGCTCAAAGTCAGTGGTAAATTTACTCGATGCTAAATTAAGTCGGCCACTCTTAGTCTCCACTGTCCCATGCCGACCCAACCGCGTGGGCGTGACGCAATCGAAACTGTCTACCCCAGCCGCGACCCCGGCCAAAATATCTTCCACCTCTCCAATCCCGAGCAAGTGTCGCGGACGATCGAGTGGCAAAAGTCTGTTCACGAGTCCAACCGAGCTGCCGATATCTTCTTTGCTAAAAGAACCACCGATTGCAAAACCGTCAACACCGAGCGTTGACATAAACCGCGCGCTCGACTCGCGCAAATCGAGGAAACGGCCACCTTGGATAATGCCAAAAAGAGCTTGACCAGCCGGCCCCAAGGACTCACCTTGGGGATAATTCTTAAGGTGAGTCCTTGGGGTTAATCGCTCATGTTCGGCCACACTTCGCTTCGCCCACTCGTGCGTGCGCTCAAGCGCCGTCGCTTGATAAGCGTAAGGCGCTTGCGGCGTCGTACATTCATCGAAGGCCAAAATAATGTCGGCGCCTAAATCGTGCTGAATCGCGATTGACGATTCCGGGGTCAAGCGATGCCGCGAGCCGTCCCGCGGCGAACGGAAGGTGACACCATCGTCGTCTATTTTTACGAACGATGACGGAGACAGGCGAGCAAAATTTTCATCGGCGTCGGAGCCCGCCCCGCTTCCGACGGGGTGGGTAAAGACGTGAAAATTTTGCTCGCCTGTCGGAGTCGGGGTTGGATCTTTGGCAACTTTAGACACCCCGCTCCCATACGCCGCGCCGAGGGAGAACACTTGAAAGCCGCCTGAATCGGTCATGATCGGTCCGGGCCAATTCATAAATTTGTGCAAGCCCCCGGCCGATTTAACGACCGCTTCACCCGGAGAGAGGTGAAGGTGGAAAGTGTTGGCAAAAATTACTTGAGTCCCCGCGGCCTGCGCTGCCTCGGGAGTGACGCCCTTAAACGCCGCCTGGGTCGCTACGGCCACGAACGCCGGGGTCTCAATTACCCCATGCGCCGTCTCAATTCTTCCCGCCCGCGCCAGTGAATTCCGACTGGTTTTCTCAACTGTAAATTTCACTCGCCCTAGTATACCGGATTACAGGCCTGGCACACGCCGAACTCTTCTAATTTATCCAGATAAGCAATGACGGTACGGACGAATTCAGCGTGACTCCAGACCAGCGGCAGAACCGAGAGCTGTTCGCCGGTCAGCGGGTTTAATTGTTCGGACAAGAGTCCCGATTGTGTGGCATAACGGGTACACCAACGAAGTTTCTCCCGCACCGGTTCGAGTTCGGCCTCGCTTCTCGCCGCCCGAATAGCGTGTTGCGCGAACCATAAAGTGGTAACGAACCAAGGATTGCCTTCGCTCCTCGCGTCCACTCGGTGATAACCATCGTGCTGGTGACGACCTAAACCGCCAATCCCAAATTTCGCCGTTAGCGCCACTTCCGTCTCCACGATTTCTCGGACGAGCCGTGGATCGTCAACGGGCATAATCCCAAAAACGGAAAGACCGTGGGCCGTCGAAGCGTCAACGGTCATATCATAATGGAGAGTATCACCAGTCAATCGAAGCAGTTTGCAGAATCGGCCGGTTACCGGATCGTATAGATGTTCGAGAATCGCCCGACGGATGGATTCGGCCGTTTCAGCATAAATCACCTCGCTCTTCTTCTTACCCAATAAAGACGCAAACTTGGCCGCAGCCGTAAGCGCGCCGACCACGCTCGCCGCGGTGAAAGTGACAATACCGAAGCGTTCTTCCCAGAGATCGTAGCTCGGTTTAGGGAGACCTGTCGCTTCGTCACGGTAAAGCACGAGGAAATCCGCGCTGCGTTTGATGAGAGAATTGTAAATTGATTCAATGAATTCAAGGTCTTTAGAAATTTCATAATAATTCCACAGCGCGTGAAGGATGAGCGCCGTCTCGTCTTCTTGAATGGGCAATTGAAACTTCCCGTCATGAAGCCAGGGGTGCCAGGAACTCCCGAGGGATTCGTCGGGACTATACTTGTGCATGAAATAACCATCAGTCGCAATCACCCGATCACAGAAACCGAAAAAGAGTTTGGCCACATTGGCATCCCCCGCCTCGCTCAAGGCGAGGGCGGTGATCGCCGCGTCGCGCGGCCAAACATAGCAATAAGTGTCCTTATTTTTCTGTAAGACATGCGAATTACCGGAGGCAATAATCGCGCCATTCTTGTTCACATGCGCCCGCATAATCAAAATTGATTTCTGAAACAAACTGACGATGGCTGAATCGAGACCATGAAAACTGAAATTCTGGCGCGTCACCCAGGCATGCCAGAAATTACGCGTCGTCTCAATCAAGTGTCCCGGACCGCGTTCGAGAATATAACTATTCAATTGTTCAACTTCCGCGATTGATTCTCCGACCGCCAACCAGTAATAAACGAGCTTTTCTTCGAGCGGTTGGTATCGGGTCGAGAGGCCAATCACGGAATCAACTTGACCGTGTTCAATATTATTCTTGGCCAAGATACCATCCTCGGCATCTTTGTGCGTCCCCTCCTTACCCTCGGCGCCAAAAATACCGGTGGAATAATCGTCGAAACCGCGGCCGTCAATCTGGGCATTAATGATAAAAGCCCGTCGGTTACGATAATGGACAATCACCTTAAGTAGCGGGTTATAATAGGCCGTATGAGCCACATGAGATTCAGAGATCTCAAATTGTTGATTGAAAAAAAGTCCGATCGTTCGAGTCGCGTCGGGACGAGTATTTTTAATAATCACTCGACGCAAAAAAATATTTTTCTCATTATAAACCAAATCGGTAATCAAAAGGGTCACCCCGAGGCGGAGGTTGACGGCTTTAATTTTCCCCGCGAGGACAGTCTCTTCCAGCTCGATGGTAATCTCCCAATCATCGCCAGACAACCACGACAGCGTGCCATCAACGAAAACCCCGACTCGGTGCAGGAAATAACTCCCAACTTGATTCTCGAGACCGACATAAGGGAAATAAAAATCACGCACCTGACCAAATTGATCGAGGTTGACAAGAATGTTGCCGTTGCCGAGGGTGAGCGCCTTAGGCATCGTACCGCTTGAGTGAGCGCGCGACCGCGGCCCGGGCGGCGGCCACCGTCTTCGCCGTCTCGAGCGCGCGGGCGCAAGATTCATCGCCTAAAACCGCCGCCACCCACTTGGCGAAATCGTTGCCACTCCGCTCTGTGTGATAGCGGAATTGTTCTTCGGTGATAATGGCGAGGAACTTACTCAAATCAAGCAGATGCCGAAGCGCCGGACCATTATTCACCCAGAACGATGCCCCAGCGGGGGCCAAGGGAAGCGGCGGCAGTTTGCGCTTCCGCGGCGCCGGCGACTTCACTGGCTTCACCACCGATTTAACCGTTGATCGTTTTTTCAACATAACTACTTTATTCTACTAAAAGAGCGCCCGGGTGTGAAGTGGAAATGGCGAGGTTATCCACTCCGAGGCGCAAACGGAGATCGGTTGTCGCATTGATGAAGGCGATGAAGGCCTCGTACGGCGAACGATAGGGATTGAAGTAAGCATGGACATCGCCGTCGGCGAACCACTTGGTGCACATATAATAGAAGTGGTCGGAGGTCGTGAGCCGGCGCCAAGTCTCCAGCAGGTCATCGTCGCCCGCGGCTAAAACAAACGGTTCGAGATCGTAGACGGCGCGCAAAGCACTCGTCTGAAGATCATTGCCGGTCCAAGCCGAGAGATCGCGCTCGGTGTCGGCCCAAGTCACCACTTCCGGCACATTCACTTCGTCGCGAACCGGATAATTGCGCGCCGCTTCTTCGACCGTTACGAAACTATTATCTGGATGGGCAAGAATTTCCCCGGGTAAATGACGAAGAAAATTGAAAATGCCGGTATCTGCCCATTGATGCTCGCCAAAGGTTTCGTAATCCATAAAGAGATTGATGAGATCGCCGGTGCCATTCGCGGCGGAAACCCACCGGCTAAATTTGGGAGCCGTGAGCGGATATTCTGACCACGATTTCTCGGAAAAGCGAAAAGCCACATCATCTGACAGACGATAATTCTTGAGGAGGAGCTTGACGCGCTTGGTCCCCGCGGGCCAATAGACGAAGTTGGGACTGCGCCAACCGAGAATCGAATCCCAGCCTTCGGCGAGTACCGCTTCATAACCACGGTGCTCGGCCCAACGCCCGAGATTGTTGTTGTAAGCGAGTTCGGTATTGCGGAAAACGCGGGGGGTGACGCCGAAGATCCGCTTCACCGCGGCGCGGTGCCGGGCCACTTGGCGTTCAAACTCGGCCAGAGAGTAGAAGAAAGCGAGTGAGTGGTGATGGGTCTCGGCGAGGACAGCAACGCGACCGGTATCAACCAGTCGCCGGAAGGAATCAAGCGTCGCGGGCGAATATTCTTCAAGTTGGTCGAGGAGAATGCCGGAGAGCGAGAAGCTGACTTTGAATTCCGGATAGCGCTTTAATAATTCGAGGAACAATTCGTTCGTCGGTTGGTAACACTTCCCCGCCACCTTCCGGATAATTCGGCCGTTATTGAGATCGGTGTCGGAGTCGTCGTTAAAATATTCATGATCGTGGCCGACATCGAAGACGCGGTAACGCTTCACCCGCCTTGGTTGATGCACTTGGAAATAAAAACAGACGGCTGGCATGAGGAGTATCTTAACATAATTTGCCAAAGAAAAAGGGCAATCCAATTAAGGATTGCCACAATCGTTTCAATCTTCCTGTTTTATCATTTACTCCTTGACCCCAAGGGTGGAAGCGATTGTTTCCGCGCTAATCAATTCCTCTTGGACCAACCGAGCGTACTCGGCAAAGAAATCACTAATTACCCACCGGACGCCTAGCCATTGTTTAGCAACCTTTATCACAATTCCACAAGGGCAACCAACGACCACATCAGCCAGTACCCCTCCCCAAGGTAGATCCGCTACAGGAATTGTGTAATCTACTTCAAGGTACATCGAATTCTTGGTTGCTGTCCTTTTTCGAAGCTCCCCTAAAGTTAAATCATCACCTTCATAAGTTTGGTAACCACCGTTAAAGGTTGTACGCCCGCAAACACATTCTGCAAAATCGCTACCGCGATCGCAGATCTTGGTCATGATACGATCCAACATATCATTAGTTGCTACAAAATCTGACACGATCCACCTTCCTTTCTGTTTATGATCCTACCCGAATACAATCCAAACATCAAATCATGCGGCGGCGAGAAGCGATTTATAGACCCCCAGACACTTCGCGGCGGCGGCGGTCCAGGTGACGCTGCGGACTTCCGCGACACCGTGTTGCCGAAGCGTGCGGTGGAGCGGCGGGTGGCGGAGGACGGTGATAATTTGATTAGCCAATTCTTCGGTGTCCCAGAAGTCAACTTTAAGCGCGTGACGCAGGACCTCCGCCACGCCAGATTGATAAGAGATAATCACCGGCGTGCCGTTCATCAGTGACTCAAGCGGCGTGATACCGAATGGTTCCGAGACCGACGGCAAGACATAGAGATCGGCCGATTGGTAAAGGGCGTCGAGTTCCGCGCCGCGGACGAAACCGGTGAAGATCACGCGATCGGCAATCCCGAGCGCCGCGGCCTCCCGGAGCACTTGCCCCTCCATGTCGCCCGAGCCGGCAATGATAAAATAAACTTTCGGCTCGAGTTCAAGCACGCGTTTCGCGGCGCGAATAAAATAATCGGGACCCTTCTGTAAAGTAATCCGGCCCACGAAAAGGACGATCTTCTCACCGGCCCGCTTCCAGGCCACGAGCCGATCCGGCAGCGGTCGATAATCGCCCGCCTCGATCCCATTGTGCACCACCGTCACCTTTTCGGCCGGAATACCATAGTGGGTGACAATCATATTTTTCGTCCACTGGCTCACGGCGACCACCGCATCGGCCCGACTCATCCCCTCTTTTTCAATCTTATAAACTTCTTCGTTAATCCCCGTTCCGCCAGTGCGGTCAAACTCGGTGGCGTGGACATGGACGACGAGCGGCTTCCCCGACACTTGTTTGGCGGCGAGGCCGGCCGGGAAAGATAGCCAATCGTGGGCGTGAATAATGTCGAAGGTTTCAGCCGCGGCAATCGCTTTGGCGAGTAGGCCGTAACGCTTGACTTCCCCGATTAAATCGAGACCATAAATAGTTGGTAGACCGCGCCGCTCGCGAGCGTAACTCTCGCTCGTAATGTAAGGATAGAGATGGGTCGTCACGGCCCGCGGCGCTACGGCCGGCAAATCAGCAAAACACATCCGAAGCCAATCGGCGTGGGCGTTGACACGCTTAGGTAAGACAAAAGTAATCGCCGTGTGAGCGCGCGCGAGCGCGCGGGTGAGGCCGAAACAAGCCGTCCCAAGACCACCGCTATTATGCGGCGGGAATTCCCAGCCAAACATCAAGATTCGCACCGGCATTGGAATTTTATTTTACCGTCACAGCCACTTCATCATACCAAATTTTTATTATTTATTATACATATCAATTTTCCACAGATTGGCTTGGGCAGAAAAAAAGAGAATTAAGAGACCGACACCGGCGGTGACTACGAGATAAGGCAAAAGAATTGCCACCTTATCTATACCGACCCAGATTAAAATTAGGTGAAGAATAATAAAAATTAGTCGGCCTTCCGTCGGACCAATCCCGAGCCATCCCATATTGAAGGCGTTATTTGTACTGACTAGCAAAAAAGTGTGGACCATGAATCCGCTCGTAATGGCGTATAGCGCAAATAGCCACAAATCAAAGCCGATGAGCAAACCGTAACCGAGCACGATTGCTGTCATAAAAATAAAATCGAAAAAGTGATCGGCGTAATATCCCCATTTCACCAGTCCCGTGTTCCGATATCTACCCACCGCTCCATCCAACAAATCCGTAAGGTATTGCAGAATTACGACAGCGGGGACGCCGAATAAGTAGTTGGGATTGGACACACCAAGATAGAAAAACATCACCATGAACCCACTCCAAACCAAAGTTAAATAAGTGAGGTGATAAGTTTCTAACCAGCCAGGGAGATGGGGTACAAGGTATGCTTTGAACCGATCTTCGTAATCCTTCAAAAGCCACCGGCCGGTTTTGTCTTTTAAAGCCATGTCTGACATACATCTATAATTTAGCAGGTCAAACCCAAAAAGTCATGAGTTGTCGGCCTCCGCCTTTCGAATCTTGACTCGAACTCCAATACTCGCGATTACTTCATCCCGCTCCGAACTGCGGGACTTGGACTCGAACCAAGATAGCCAGGTCCAAAACCTGGAGTCCTACCATTAGACGATCCCGCAAAATTATCAGCTAAAACTGTGTACATTATAATTACCATTAGACCCGCCTCGCGTCGACAAGCTCCGCGAGTCGAGGCGGGCGAGCCGGCAAGATAAGAGTTACTTTACCTTAGACCTGTTTCGCTAGCAAACCGACAATGCGCAGGATGGCGAGTTCGAGTGGAAGTTCAGGGAGATAGGAACGGCCGAGTTCATCGTAAGTGACGAGCAATTCGCGGAGAATGAGCGAGAGCGCCGTTGATTCCGGGCGCGCGGCGAGTCGCTCAACGAATTGCCGCTCAGCCTCCGCAAATGGGGTGATGATTTCCCGGCCGACGGCCGGCGCGAATTTGAGAAACATCGCCGCGCGGATAAGGTTGAGTGTGAGCTTGAGAAAAATTCTCGGATCCCGATGCGCGTCAGCCGCGCGCTTCACGACGCCGAGCGTCGCGTCCGTGTCTCGGCTCACTAAACCTTCGATGAATTGAAAAATCAATTCCCCGGGCGGCGCGCCGGAGACGGAAGCGACGAGGTCGGCCGTGATCTTTTTATTCGCCGTCGCGCCAAAAGCTTTTTGCAGCACCCCGAGCGCGTCGCGATAAGACCCGTCGCCGAGGAGAGCGATGAGGTCGGTCGCCGCGAGGTCGAGCTTTCGCCCTTCCGCCTTTGCTGCATTAGTGATTACCGTCCGCAGTTCATCGAGCCCGGGTTTGCGGAAAGTGAACGACTGACAACGCGAGACGATAGTCTCGGGTAATTTGTGGAATTCAGTCGTTGCGAGGATAAAAATCACATGCGCCGGCGGTTCCTCGAGTGTCTTCAAGAGCGCGTTGAAGGCCTCTTTCGTCAACATGTGGACTTCATCTACGATGTAGACTTTGTATTTAGAGGCGAAGGGCAGAGTTAGCACCGCCTCCCGCAATTCGCGAATCTCATCAATCCCGCGACTCGAGGCGGCGTCAATCTCATAGAGATCGTCAGGCGAAGTGTCGAGCTCCCTGGCAAAAATGCGGGCGACGGAGGTCTTGCCCGTACCCCGCGCGCCGGCGAAGAGATAAGCGTGACCAACCGTCCCCTGCTTGATCGAACCTTCGAGTACTTGAATGATCGGTTCTTGACCAACCACTTCGGCAAAACTGCCGGGGCGATATTTACGATAGAGGGCGAGCTCGGACATGGGAGTCAGTATAACACTCGTTAATTATTTCTTCGACTGTCGCCGCGTCCGGGGCCAACATAAGTTTTTGACGAAATTTATCGGCTCCGTCGACGCCGGACAAATACGCCTTAAAATGTTTCTTCATAATCGCAAAACTTTTATATTGTCCGAGTAATTGGTCGAAGAGTTTGGTGTGTTCGAGTAAAATGCGCAAACGCGTTTTCATGTCAGGCAAATCAGAATGTAATTGCCTGCTCCCGGTCAACGAGGGGAAGTCGCGACCAATCACATTCTGATTTGCCTTAAATAACCACGGGTTGCCGAAAATCGCCCGGCCGAGCATAGCGCCGTCAGCGCCCGTCTCCGCCACACGGCGGTAAGCATCAGCGACATCGGTCAGATCGCCATTACCAAAAATTAAAGTCGAGCTACCGAGCGCGTCGCGAATCTTAATCGCCTCTTTAACTCGTTCCCAGCGCGCGGGTACTTTCGACATTTCTTTCCTAATTCGAGCATGAAGCGTAATCACGGCTGGGGCTTCGGCGAGGAGCGCGGGCAACCAATTTTCCAATTCATCGTGATTGTAACCAAGTCGCGTTTTCACCGAGACTGGCATCCGCCGGCCCGCCTTGCCGTCGGGCAGGCCGGCGGAGGCGACGCCGCGTTTCGCGGCGCGAATTATCTCTCGAGCGAGCGTCGGATTCTTAATCAAGGCCGCCCCAGCGCCCTGCCGCTCGATCGTCCGATCAGGGCAACCCATATTGATATCGAGTCCATCGAAGCCGAGCGATGTTATCAATGCCGCGGCTTCTTCCATTTTAGTCGGATTGGCGCCGAAGAGCTGAGCAACGATTGGCCGTTCGGCCTCGGTAAACTGGAGATCAATCAGCAGTTTCTCGCGGCCAACGGGATGACACAAGCCATCAGCCGAGACAAACTCGGTCCACATCACAAACGGCGTCGCAGCCGACTCACTTTTACTATACTTCGCGATAATCCGCCGAAAAGCCGCATCCGTCACATCGGCCATCGGCGCGAGCGCCATAATTGGCCGCGACAATTTATTCCAAAAATTTTCCATCAACTGAAAAATTTGAGGATGTCGCTCCAGGTGACGAGGAGCATGAGTCCCATGAGGACAACAAAGCCGCCTAAGTTGAAAGCGTTAGCCACTTTCGGTCTGATCGGCGAGCCCTTAACCTTTTCAATCAAGAGAAAGAGGAGCCGGCCGCCGTCGAGGGCGGGAATAGGCAGGAGATTCAAGACGGCTAAATTGATGGAGAGCAGCGCGGTGAAGAAGAGAAGGTAACCGAAACCAAGGGCTGTGGCGTCGCCCACTAGACCGACCAAACCAACCGGCCCGGTGAGTTGCGCCAATGTCCCCGACCGATCATGGAAAAGATTAAGGAGAAGGGAACCGAAACCGATGACCACCGAACTCGCGATGTGCCAAGTACTTTGTGCCCCGGCCAAAATGGCCCGCGGCAGTGGCAGTTTGAGATTACCGATGGTCACGAGGCCAACACCAATCGCCGGCGTCCCACTGGCGCCGATATTCGCCGGCCGGACCGACCGCTCGGTAATAGTTGGTTTGATGTTCGGGCCATCGGCTCGAATATAGCCCACAATAATTTCGGAAGTGGCATGGGTCGCGATAAAAACCTGAATCGCCTCAATGGTCGGGGCCGTTAAACGCTCGCCGTTCACTCGAAGCGAGATAATTCGATCGCCCACTGTGAGCCCGGCGGCGGAGGCCGGTGAATTCGCTTCCACCGCGGTGATGGTTACCTGGGGATCATTGAGCGCGTAACCGGTGGGGACAGTATCGGCTTGCGTCGGGAGGCCGGTCGTCGTGAAGGCGAGAATGAGGAGGAACCAAGCGAGGATTAAATTAGCCGTCACACCGGCCACCAGCACCGCGGCCTGAATCCACTTAGGTTGCACATTGATCGCTCGCGCCCGGTCGGAACCGGTGAGCGATTCCTCATCGGGATTCTCACCGTGAATCTTGACGAAGCCGCCGAAGGGAATGAGATTGAGCGAATAGGTGGTCTCACCGCGCCGAATCCCAAAGAGACGCGGCGGGAAACCGAGGCCGAATTCATCCACCCGAATCCCCGATCGTTTCGCCACGAAAAAATGCCCAAACTCATGGGACAAGATGAGCAAACCGAGAATGATGAGGAAAATGATGATGGTCATTGACGGTTGGGGATAAACTAATTAGAAATCACGGTTTCTTTTTTCGCCCTGATCTCTTCCAAAGTAGCGTTACTTTTATCAACAATTTTTTGCAGTTCATCTTTGGCCCGGAATTTATCATCCTCGGCCACGGTCCCCGCGCGTTCGGCTTCTTGCACCGTACTCCAAATCTTGTCTCGAGTCTGACGCACCGAAACTCGCGCCTCTTCAAATTTCGCATTAACCACTTTTATAAGGCGCTCTCGGCTCTCGGTCGTAAGCTCGGGGAAGGTTACGCGGATGCCCGTCTGATCACCCGATATCGAGAGACCAAGATTCTCGGCGGTGATGGCGCTTTCGACCTCCTTCATCTGCGCCTTATCCCACGGTGTGATCCGGAGTGTCCGGGCATCCTCAATCGTTACCGCCGCCACTTGCTTGAGCGGCAATTTCGCCCCATAAGAATTCACCTCGACTCGATCAAGTAAGAATGGTGTCGCCCGCCCGGTCCGCACACTGTGATATTCAGTCTTCAACCATTCCTCAATCTCCTTCAGCTTCGCTTTCGTCAAATTAAAATCGTAGATCATAGTTATTTTTGGTGGTCGTAATTATTTAGGGTCTAAGTAGTGGATCTGTCAATATACTAGGATTATCCATGATTCGAGCTCGTGATACCGTTTGTAATTGATAAAGTGAAAAAATAACTATAAAAGCAACTACTATGAATAATAGAATCGTTTTAGTTAATTTTTCTTTGTCCCCTATTTCAGCAACTTTGATAAACTTTTTACTAGCCCACCATATCCAACAAACTATGGCCGTTAATATAACAAACACACCTAATAATTCTGAAAAACTAAATACAACTGAGAAATTGAGGAATAATAACAGGGCGATTAAAATTGAGAAAATAATGACTATTGGCCTTATTATCTTTAAAAATTTAGTTGAGGGATTCATATTTTAAAATATTAATTAATAATCTTCTACTTATATTTATTTATACGGTGTCTATTCTACCATTCTACCACAAACAAACATTCAACGATTCCACCGTTGTTGAAAATTTACATAAACTTTTGAGCGGTGGCCGGCCGCTACAATATTAATCAAGTGTTCTTTTTGTTTAATTTCGTACAAAACCCGATAATCCCCAACCTGTAACTTGAATACTCCAGCTAGAGTATAGCTCAAAGGAATGGGTGTAATGTTAGGAAAATTTTCCTCTACCCAAGCTAGTTTGGTTAACACCCTTTCATTAACGGCTCGATCAAGATGAAGTAAATCATCTTCGGCTTCTGGTTCAAAATTAATTTGCCAAGACATTAGGCAAGCAACCTCTTCCTAACTTGAGCGAGGGAGCGAGTTTTGTGCACTCTTCGAGATTTGATTTTCTCCAATCGTTCGATCACCCAATTTTGCAATTCCAAACCTTGATCGGGGTCAGTGAAGACATCATGCACCGATTCGGCCACTGATTGTTTAATAATTTGCCTAAGATCTTGATCTTTTATAGTTGCAATGGACATATGAGTATACTATCAAGTTTCAGTAAATATTCAAGGGACCCTCGGCAAGACCAAAGCCAGATGTTCGAAAAGGAGGCGGGGGAGAGAAGCCGGGTCAGTGAGATAATTTCTGGCCATCATAATTTCAGTGAGCGCTGTTTGGTTAAGCGGCTTAGTTTCGTGGCAAACAACTTCTAAAGCATTAAGGAAGGGGAGCCACGCTTCGCGGGCGGGCTCTTTTTTGAGTTCGGTGGCGATTAAATCTAAACGCTTGGCCGGTGTCGCCGCTAGAAATTCTTTCGCTTTTCTTTTCTCAACTTCTTTTCCTGACTCACCACCAATTTGATCTCGATGCTCGACGATCAGGAATCGCGACTGGAGGGTGGGGAGAAAATTGGTCACTTGGTCACTGATCAGAAAAAAGTGAAGCCCAGACCGCGGCTCCTCGAAAAGTTTCAGGAGCGCATTCTGCGCCTCGGCGCTGTAGCGACGCGCCGTGAGCACCACGAACTCCCGCCCTCCCCGCCAATCGCGCCGCGCGCTCCGCGCGATGAGTCCCCGACTCTCGTCAATCCCGAAAGTTTCATAATTCTCCCAAGTTGGAATCACTTTGCTTTCCACTGCCGCCAAAGTGTCAGCCAAAACCGAACGGATTATCATCGCATCCCCTACCAGCAAATAGGCATGATGAAGGAATCCCGTCTCCCGATAAGTTTTAACAATTTGCTCAAGCATTGTGTCTCCTTAGCTACTTCTCATGGCTCACGGCAATCTCGAGAATTTCTTCGGCGATGAGACGGGCGGCGCGCGGTCGGGCGAAGCTTTTCGCGCCGGCTTGCATTTTGGCCAGAAGTTCTTGGTCGCCAAGCAAGCGCAGAATCTCCGATTGCAAAACCGACGGCGTGAGGTTCCCTTGCTCGATGACGATCGCTCCCCCCGACCGAGCGTAGGTGAAAGCATTGGTGCGCTGGTCGTGACTCACGGACTCGGGAATGGGGATGAGAATTGCCGGCAAGCCCCATTGGGCAAATTCGAAAATGCTCGAACCGGCTCGCGAGATGACGAGCGACGAGGCACCAGCGACCATCCGAATCGCCGAGCTGTTAAGGAAATCCAGGGGTTTGTATCGTTTGCTGAAGGTTGATTTTTCTAAGACAATCGAGGCCCGTTGACTCACTTCCGGCAAATTCTGTTTCCCCACCTGATGGACGATTTGGCATTTCTCAAGTAGGCCCGGCAGAATGTCGAGCAAGGTTTCGTTGATAATCGCCGCCCCCTGCGAACCGCCCGTGACATAGATAATCGGCATCTCGGCCTCGAGGCCAAGGAATTCTCGCGCCCCATGCTCGAGGGGAAAGAGTAAATCCCGGCGAATCGGATTGCCGGTCACGGCAATAATTCCCTGCTTATCTTTAGGAAAAAAGGTGGCCGCTTCGGCAAACCCGAGCGCAATCCGCACCGCCTGGCGGGCCGCAAAATAATTAACTCGGCCGGGCCGAGAATCAGATTCGTGGACAAAAATAGGAATCCGCAACAATCGAGCGGCCGCGACGACGGGGAAACTGGCATAGCCGCCTTTACAAAATACTAAATCCGGATAAATGCGATAGAGTTTGAAAATTGCCTCAATCACCCCTAGACACGCTTGGAAAAAGTCGGGGATAATCCGGAGTGAAAAGTAACGGCGCAAACGACCGGCTCGAACGCGCCGAAATTCGATATGATTCTCAAACAGCGCCCGTTCATCGTAGGGATGATCGGAAAGAAAATAATATTTAAGATTGACGAGTTTGCGCTCGCGCGCGACCGCTGTCAATTGCTCGACCACCGCGATAATCGGATAGAAGTGCCCGGCTGTGCCGCCGCCAGTAAAAACAATTTTCATAATTAAGGCCCTGACTGACGAGCCACATTCAATATAATACCACAGCCGAGCATCGAGAAGAGGAGGGCGCTGCCGCCGTGACTCACGAAGAGAAGGGGTATGCCGGTCAGCGGTAAAAGCCCGAGCATCGAGCCGATATTGACAAAGGCCCCGGTTGTCATGAGGGTCACGAAGCCGACAGCCAAAAACCGCCCGAAACGATCGCGCGCGCGCGCGGCAATTCTCAATCCCCACATGATAAACAAGGTAAAGATTGAGACTAAAGTCACACTGCCGAGGAAACCGAATTCTTCCGCCGCGACCGCGAAAATCGAATCACCGATCGGTTGGGGTAAATAATTAAACTTCTGGAGACTCTGACCGAAGCCACGGCCGGTGAGACCGCCCGAGCCAATCGCAATAAGAGACTGTTTGATTTGCCACGACGAAGAGTCGGTTTTTTCATTGGGATAGAAAAAAGTAAAAACGCGCTCCCGGGCGTAGGATTTAGACCAAATGACCACCGAGAAACCGATGACCGCGATGAGAAGGAGCGCGCCGAGTTGGCGCCAGCGCGCGCCCGCGGCAAAAAACATCGCCGCGGCGGCGGCGAAAAGTGTGAAGAAAGTGCCAAGATCTGGTTGGGCGATAAGAATCGCCCCCACAAGACCAACAAAAAGAAGAAAAGGTGTGAAGCCGAAGCGCCAAGTGGTCACGCGTTCGCGAATTTTCGCGAGCCAGGCGGCGAGATAAATAATGAAACCAAACTTCAGAAATTCCGCTGGTTGGAAAGTTCGCTCGCCCAGAGAAAGCCAACGACTGGCGCCACCCGAAGAGAAGCCGAGTTGGGGCACGAAGACGAGTACGGTGAGAAGAAGGGAGAGGATGAATAACCAGAGAGCGATCTTTCGCCAATGCTGATAGGGAAATCGTCCCAAGAGGAGGAGGGCAACTAGACCGACAAGGAGAGTGAGCAATTGATTCCCAATAATGCGCTGATAGTTGGCGCCATCACCGCTTAAGAGGCCGAGGGAAGCCGAGGTGAAAATCAAAAAACCAAGAAGCACCACCGCAATGATAAAGAAGAGGAAGCGTCGATTTTGTAAGCGGGCCGCGAACGACATGTCAACGACCGATTAAGGTAATAATCATACCCACGACCGCCATAATAATACCGATGATCCAATAACGCATCACCACTTTCGCCGGCGACCAGCCCAGGGCTTCGAAATGATGATGGAGTGGCGCGATCCGAAAAATCTTTTTGCCATGACGAAATTTCTTCGAGCCGAGTTGGAGGATATTGACCAGGACGGTGACAAAAAGTGGAAAGGCGAGAATCGGTAAAGTTACCACGGACTCGGTGAGGAAGACGACGATGGTGAGGGTGGCCGTCAATCCGAGAATGCCTGTCTCCGACATGTAGAAGCGCGCGGGTGGAATATTGAACCAGAGGAAGGCGAGAATCGCTCCGGTGATTACAGCGCAAAAGGCCGCGAGATCAATTTGGTTTTGGAAAAAAGCGATGCCCGCGTAAGCGCCGAAAATAATGGCCATAACCCCGCCGGCCAAACCGTCAATCCCGTCAATCACACTGCTGGTAAAAAGGAAAATCATGACGAGAACGAAAAAGGGAATGATGAGCCAACCGATCACGAGCTCACCGCTAAAAGGGATGTCAATCGAGGAGCGGCCGAGCTTAAAATAAAACCATAAAGCGCCTAAAAGTCCGAGAAGCGAGACGAGAATGAGTCGCCTGCGGAAGGATAACCCGCCCGATGAACTTTTGATTTCGAGCCAATCGTCAACGAGACCGATGAGGGAGGCCGCGATTAGGGTGAAGAACGGCAGCCAAGTCTGATTGCGGCTTAAGAACGAGAGCTTTTCGGTCACTGAAGTCGGGTAGAAATTCGCGAGGAGGGTGAAAGCGAGCGTGACCAAGGCCGCGCTCACCCAGATAATCACGCCGCCAAAGCGCGGCGTCCCCACTTCGCGCTCGGCGTGCAATTGGTTGAAAATCGGCGTGGCTCGACCGTCGGGCGCTATTTTACCCGCGCGCTTTTTCCACATTTTGTATTTATACAAATAATGAGTCAGGAGCGGGGTAATCGCTATGCCGATGAAAAAGGCCGCAGCGCTCGGAGCGAAAACTTTAACGACATCAATAATCATAATCAAGCGGGTGGAAGGAAAGACTTGATCGTCGTCTCGACCAATTGTTTGATGTCGTGAAAACGGCCCTGTTCGCTGGAGCCCAAGACAACCATAACGACCGGTTGATTGAGCCCGCGGTCGAAGGCAATGACTAGACTCCCCTCGGCAATATCGGTGAAGCCGGTTTTCGAGCCCAAGAGCCCCGGCAGATCACGCACAATCTCATTGGTGTTTTGAAAACGATGTCGCAGACCCTCGATTGTCCCCGTCTCAATTTCGGCCAATCGGGTGGCGGCGAGAAGTTCCGGACGAACGGTGAGGATGTGAGTGAAGAGGCGGGCGATGTCATAAGCCGAGCTGTATGACCCCGCCTCACCACCCTCAAGATCGAGACCGGTCGGGTTGGTAAAAGTGGTCTGATTAAGGCCGAGGGAATGGGCTTGTGTGTTCATCTCGGCGACCAGATCGCGACCGAGATTATCGGCCGTCGCCGAAGCGAGAGCCAGCGCGCCGGGGTTCGAAGAACTCACGAGGGTCAAAGCAACCAAATCTTTCAGCCGGTAGTGGCGAGCGGCGAGCGGGACAACCGTTGAGTCGGGGAGAAGTTCGGTGGCGGTAAGCGCCGTCATCAATTTCGTCATCGAAGCGATCGGTAGGCGTTCGTGCTCCGCTTTGGCGTAAAGTATCCGACCGGTATCGGGTTCATAGACCAAAGCCGCCTTCGCTTCCAGCTTTAGCCCGGCGAAAGGATTAATGACGGCCACCCGCCACGGCAATTCACTCTCCGGAGTCGTAATCATCATTTGAGATTTGAGACCAATCACACTCGCAGTTAAAGCGACTAGCCCCACGAGAAATTGGATTAGAGGAGAAATCGGCTTCATGGCGGACTAACTAGGGAAGTGAGTTCAGTCTTCACCCGCTCGTAATCGGGAAGGTTGGTTAATTCTCTCACGCCGAGCCAGCCGAGCAGTTCGAAGGTCGGTCGGTAAAGGAAGCTCCGGGAATCGGTCGGATTCGGAATTTTATCCACCAGACCGCGGACCAATAAATTCCGCAGGATGAAACTCGAGTTAACGCCGCGGATATAGTCAATCTCGGCCCTAGACACCTCGCCCCGATAGAGCACCACGGTCAAGGTTTCAAGGCCGGCCCGCCCAAGATCGCGCGCTAATTCCTCTTTAGTCAATCGCTCGATGAGGGTACCGGCAGCCGGGACAGTCCCAAGCATCACGGCATCACCAGTTCGCACGAGAGTGAGGCCGCGATCAACCAATCGAGCAGAGAGCGTTTCCAATCCTTGAATAATCTCGGCTTCGCTCTGCGCGAAAGACCGCGCCAAGTCGGCGACCGTCGTTGGGGCCGCCTGCCAAAAAAGTATGGCTTCAATTTGCGCCGCTAAATCCATAATACTAGTGGGATAAATTATAACCTTAAAGACGACTAATTAGCCATAGCGCGGGGTCTTCGAATCTTTAGTCTCAATTCTAATCTCCGCGAAGTGCTCGGATTGAATGACGGTCACTAGACCCTGCTTGAAGAGTTCGAGGAGAGCGAGGAAACTCACAATCACATTCACTTTCTCGCGTTTATCTTTAACGAAATCACTGAAGCTCATGGTGAGCGCCGACTGGATGCGGCGCGTGAGATCGCCAATCACCTGCTCAATACTCACTAGGCGCTTGACCGTCTTCTCGGGCAGAACTTCGAGCTGGGGCAAATCGCGGAGAAGTCGCTGCATCGTTACTTGGACGCCCGGCAAAGTGATCTCGGCGGTCGGCGAGAAGACGGGATTAAGTACTCTCGCCCGCGGATCGCGATAGAAAATCGGCGTCTCGGCGAGCGCCGCCTTGAGAAGCGGCAGGGTGTCCTTCACCACTTGATAGAGCTTGAGGCGGCGTTCAAGATCGCTAATTTCACCCTGCTCTTCGTCGGTCACCGCAAGCGTCGGGAGAAGCGAGACCGACTTGATGAGAATTAAGGTCGAAGCGACGACCACAAAGTTGCCGAGGATGGCCATCCCCGCTTGCCCGTCCGATCGGCGAGATCCTGGCAACTTTCTCAAATATTCGAGGAAACTATCCGCGACCGCAGCGAGCGACACTTGATTGATCCCCAACTCCCTCGCCTCGACCAACTCGAGCAATACCTCCAGTGGCCCCTCAAACTCCCCCACCTTGACTGCAAAAATATCAACCACCATAGTCACTAAATCTTACTCGACTTGACACCCAGCCGATACTTGACAAGAATACAGTTTGGGTGTACAATCAAGAGTAGGAGGTAGCGTTGTGTTTTTGATTGACAATTTGCGTTGTTTAACAGAAAGGGAGGTGTCTATGTCGCATTTAGGAGTTGGCTATACCGGGCACCTCTTTGAAGAAGAAGTGCTGGGAACGGGTTGGGCTAGTTGGGATCTTAGGAATTATGTCCCGTTTGATGAGGCCCTAACATTGGTTAGGAGTCACCAAAACTGGAATCCGAGTGATCCAACTACTCGTCGAGCCAACGATCTCCATGCTGAAGTGGCCTTAGCCCTCGAGCTCGAGAATTGGCAAGAGCTTTGTTTTTTCTCCGCTCTCAAGTCACCGTTGGATTTTTTCCACGGGGTAGATGGATTCTTCGAATTTCGTGGTCGGGTAGTGACGATTGATTTGACCACGAATCCCCACAAGGACCGGGCCAAAGCACGCTTCGTTCTCCACCCGGCTGATTTGGCAGAAGACCGACCGGCGACGGCGAAAATGATCGCCCGGGCTCTATTAGCCGAGAGGAGGAGCGCTTGAGTTACTTCTTCTCCTGCAATAGTTGTGGTAAATACCGAGTGGTGAAAGAAACTTTTTTTAACTTCCTTCCACCCCACCTTCATCGTAAAATTGAGGCGGAAAATCAGAAGGAGGGAAGGAAAAAGTTCACCATTGTATTTCGCAAGGCCTGTCCTCGTTGTGAACCAAAGGGTAAAAGTGAGTTCGTCTTGAAGATTAGGAGGTACAAACAATAAGAGTTTGGGAGGGTCTCTAAAACCTCCCCTGATACTCAAGTGTGTACTTGGGCTGACGATCTCAAAAGAGTGAAATCAGAAATTGATCTTTAAAAAACTAAAATCTGAAAGGAGTATTTATCGTGACACTTATGACCGTCCAACTCACGATTACGCCCAGTCGATATATGGATCATGCACTTACTGCATCATGGCGAGTGCCACACATCCCAACACTGGGTAGTCAAGTAGCAATGGTTTGGAATGGTGGAGAAGGTAAACCGAACGCCATTCATTTGCCAGTGATTAGCGTGATCTACTACGCCTTCTCTGACCTGTCTCAACCAGTTTCGCCTCGAGATCTCGATGAACCGAGTGGATTCAAGGTACAAGTTTATCTCGATGGCCACTCTCTTGAACCAGAAGACGAGGATCTTATTTTTGGCACTGGTAACACCCTTGGTTTAGGACCTTGGAGAGAAATTCCGAAAAAGGATTTCACGCGACCACCTGAATCGAGAATTTCGAGAGCCACTAAGAAGCGTATGTATTCCCCTATCAAAAGCACCTGAAAAACAGCGATGATCGGTCGTCAATGATCTTCATACGCTGACAAAGCGCAGTGGCCTTCCGGCTTCTGCGCTTTTTCTTTTTTGCGACCCGTACCAACTAACTGCTATCGCTACTACTTGGAACATTCAAATTACTAATTTAGGAAATAATTTTTATTTTTAATTCTTTGAGTTGGTCGGGGGTGGCGGGAGCGAATAGAAATAAGGGGATTTTAGAAGTTCAATGAATCACTTAAACAACTCCTTAAACTCCGGAGATGATTCAGCCACTTCTTTCCAGAGAGAATATTCGGAGCCGTTCCATTTGAAAATCTTGGCGATCTTTTTTCCTTCAGACTGTTCATAGCCGACAATGATATCTTGAATTTTATCGGCATCAATGTCTTTCATGAAAGTCAGTTCAGCAGAACCGACAAGTTCAGTTAGAAGATAAGTGTCTGTCGAATCTTTTTGAAGCGGCGAAATGCGCTTGAATGTATTTCCTACAAATTTATAAATATAAAAGGCATTGGTTCTGCCTGTAACACTTAGATCACCTTCCCAAACAATCTCATCAACTTCGTCGTTGTTAATATCTTCAAAACGCGGCTTGCCATTATTATTCGTTTCTTCTTTACTCTCCCAAAACAATGTGGGTCGATTACCAAGCAATTTAAACACCATGAACCCCGCTGGTTTATACGGATGATTTTCATCTTGGAATTTTTCCTCTCCATACCAAGATAAAGTGTAAATATCGCCGTTTATCTTTGTCTCTGGTAATCCACTTAACATATCATTTTGAATGACTGGACTATAGATAAACATTATTATTGTGACCCACACTATTCCTAAAATAACATTTGAAAGTTGTATCAGCCAGTAATATTTATGTTTTTCATTAACATCCCAAAACACCCATTCCCAAAACTTATAAACAATATGGCCAAATATTCCGAAAGCAAAAGTTATCAAACCATAATAAATATAATAATCATTATAAGCTAAACTGAAAACTGCAAAAGCCCCACCCATAAGTGAGACATTGAGATGCCAAGTAAGATTGTGGAGGATTGTACTGATAAAAGCAATGAATTCAGCCATTTTTTCTGTTATTAGACGATATTAGATTTATATGGCAACAAAAGCAAGCTGACTAGAATTTAAAAGTGTTAATAATTTTCTGGTGGTTATAAAATATTTATCACAGAATATTCATCCTCCCATTCTCTGGGAGTAAATGATTGTTTCTGTTCTTTCCAAAGATAGTATTCGGAGCCGTTCCATTTGTAGGCCTGATAAACTTTCTTACTAATTACATCCAGTCTATTTTCTGCAAGTCCAAGAATAATATTATAAGGTTGAACGATCTCTGGAATACCGTCTTTATCTACATCAAAAATTTTTGTCATGCTTTCTTCTCCACCGAAGGCAAGTTCTTTGGAAATAATACCATCAGGTCGTTTATGATCGTAATAAGCACTAATCATATTAAACCCAACGCCATTCCACTTATAAATATATAAAGCTTCGCCCTGGTCGTTATCCCATAGAGCAAGAATTTCATTTGTTTTATCACCAGTTACATCATACATACCAACTTTTACCCTCGGATCAGAAATATGCTCCTTGCTCTCCCAGATAAGATCAATCTGACCTGATTCTCGATCTTTAAAGACTAAAATTCCTTGTTGTTGTCTTCGGATAGCTACATCATCTGATTGAATATTTTTAAGGTTAATTTGGTAATAAGTAATGATGAGATCTTTCTGTCCACCATTAGTTAAAGAAAATCTTCGATAATCTTTCCCTTTTGTGTTAAGTACATGATCAATCCGAATTTGTCTATCCATTAGTCCACTCGCGTCAAATTCTCTCACCGTAGGGGTCGAGGTCGTGGTTGATGTTACTGTCTGGTGGTCTTGCTGTTTGTTCGGATTTTGTTTTTTAGAATCAGATAAAAAATTAATAGCCACAACTAAAATTATTAGTATTCCTAAAAACACAACGATTTTAATTATATTTTTTGACATAATATTTTATTCAATAATCTCTTTGAAAATTCCGTTTCCATTGTTCCATTTAAGAATTACGGCATCTGCATAATTTTCAGCTCCTCGTCCAACACCATTATACTTTCTTAACGCTGTCCACCAATCATGGCCATTTTCATCATATTGTAACTTTAAATATCCGGCTCCCACCTTAATGCTAAAATCCGGATCAAACAATTGAGTAACGGGGACTGCATCCTGGGGTCGTTCATCTGGATGATTGGCAGAGCGTTTTTTCTCAAGATTTAATCTAACCATTCTTGTGAGAGCTGTCTCATACATAGCCTGTAATACTCCATAACTTGAAGCCACAACAAGTTGGGCGGTAAAATTCCAATTTTCACCCGGATCCTTGTATCGAATCCACACTCGGTCAGGATTTTTATTTAATAATTCTTGGGCTGTAAGATTTCCATCTGTATCCCCACTTGTGTCCAAACCATTAGGATACCCACTCATGTGCCTACTCCATCCAAAATAAACATCCTGGGATGGAAGTTGATCCCCCTGTTCTACTGTGCCATGAAGAGCGGTACCGCCAATCGCAATGTGTCTGTCAGGATGCCTTTTTATTCGACTAGATGCATCAGTAGTCGAAGCTGAATACCAATCATAATCCTTGTGGGCCTCGTAACGATAAGCACGCTGGTCGAAAATCCTCCCTTGATCAGGAGATCCATCTACACAACAAGATTCCTGAAGGGCCATTGATTTTAGAAGATCCGGCGGGATGCCGTATTGTTTACCGTATTTGAAAAATAGATGATCGAAGCCGGGGAATCGTCGGCCTAATTTTCTTTCCTTAATCCGAATCTGCACGGTGGCGGTGGTCAAATAACCGGATTGAAGAATATTGATTCCAGTTCTCGCATTGGTGGTGCGGAGCCACAAATCTTCAGTCCAATCAATGCCGAAAAATTGCTCGTGATATTTAGCGATCCAGTGAATACGATCGCCCTTGATGTGAATTGAATCGGGCAGTGGCGAAACTATCTCAGCCGTAAGTCCAGGCACATGCGCCAAGGTTCTAAAGAAGTTCCTCAACCCATTCGGCCAACTTTCCACCACCGTGTAGCCACCGTTCAAACCTT
>ERZ1292623.53-Hain-H51-01um-R1-53-length-116174-cov-12_pt1 | contig 52902 bp, 58 predicted proteins | sample MGYA00564398_ERZ1292623 | MGnify/ENA primary metagenome ERZ1292623 (study PRJEB36523, sample SAMEA6512633) | groundwater metagenome | collected 2019-01-07 | study: AquaDiva: Metagenomics assemblies of 32 groundwater samples
AAATCGGCTCGAACCCTACTCTCAAAGACAAAACGCTTTCATGCAATTGGGGGGAACTTTGGGATTTCACCGCTTCCGCCAAGGGCGGAAGCGAAATTGACAGCGCGATTTTGGCTTCTGCAAAATCGCTCCGTTTCTTTAATTCCGAACAAGTTTCGTTTGGTGGACCCAGGGAGAATCGAACTCCCGCTTCAGCAATGCGAATGCCGCGTAATGCCACTTTACTATGGGCCCTAACATACAAAAATCTTAAGGTTTTTGTTTAAAAATCGCAATCCTAGACTCAAAAATAAAAATCCCCGATTAGCGTCAAGAAAGTCCCCAGTTTAACAGCTTAAGCGAGGCCATTTTTTGTTCTCGTAGCAACCATAAGCGCAGGATAGTCCAAAATAATGAGCGGAGGGCGGATTTTTGGTTAAGAAATTCATTCCTATTATGAATTTCATCCCAAAAATAGACTGGAGCGAATATATTTTTTCTAGCCGGAGCGGGTTGCGAGAGAATAAAAATAGCCGAGCGACTACTTGGTGTAGTAGAAAAACTCCAGAATTATCAAGGCGAACCAGCCGATTTGTAAAACGAAGAATAAGACGATCTGAATCAGTTCCAGCAGTTGGTGGCGGGAAATGCTGAAGTTTTCCTGCACGATCGCGTAGATGTCTTCCAGGGTATCCAGCTTTTTTTGAACGATTTTCCGCCAGTCTTCCAGTTTAAATTTCTTGGAAGCCAGTTCGTAGAGGCGAGCGGAGTACCAGTCGCCGATCAGTTTGATGTCGCGGTCAATCGCTTCAAAGTCGGCGATAGCTTTAGCGCGGACGTGGATCATTTCCCGGAAGGCGAGTTCCAGTCGTTTACGATTCCAGGTAAAACTTCCTTTGTTGGGGACTTCGGCGAATTTGGTTACTTTTCGCAAACGCTCGTCCAACTCCTGATCCAACGCCCGATAGCGCAAGAGTTGCAGGTTGGCTGTCTGCAGTAAATCTACGATGTCGTCAATTTCGCCTTTAGTGTCAAAAACCACGGCGCCGTCCCAATCCACGATTACCATATCGTTTTGCGCGTATTTAATCTGGGTGGAGAGGGTGTATTCAATTTCTTTTTCATCCAATGGTTCTTTTTCGGACTTCAGGAAAGCGCCGATCTCAATACTCCGGTTTAAAAATTGCTCCGGATCGCCCTGATAGCCGGATACTAAAGCGATGGCGTACTCCTCGCTCATTCCCAGAACCCCGCCGCGCTTTTGAGAGATTTTCTGGCAGGCATCAATCATCGCCTCGCGGAGTTGGAAGGTCTCCACGGAAAATACATCCTCAACTTCCACCGAGGCCTCTACCAGGAAGTTTTCGGTAGGGTAAGTGCGGATTAAAAACTTGACCGGCTTACCTAATACTTCCTTTTTTTCTTCAGTGGAGGCGAACTGTTTCGGAATTACCGAATCATAATACTGCGGCGCGCTCTGAAGCGGCTTTTGTTCCAGTGCCTCGCCCTTTTTCAGACGAGGGGACTCGGCTATTACGAAAGTAATCAGTTTGTTCATGGCAGTGTTCCAACATCCTTATTTTACCACGGATTTGCCAAAAATTCCTGGAATTTGGATGATATGGCGGAAAAACTGGGGGTGGTGTATATATGTTATTATCGTAATAAGGGACTAGGGCTACCTTGCCTTAAAATAAGCCTGTCTACCGGTTCAGGCAGGCTCAAAATGAGCTCAAAGGTAACCCAAAAGCCTCTTATTCGTTATCTATGCTAGAGGGAGAAATCAAGTTAATAGAGCAGGCCAAAGATGGTCATCACGAAAGCTTCGGTAAGCTTTACGACCATTACATTACGCCCATCTACCGTTTCGTGATGGTTAAAGTTAACCATCGGGATGACGCCGAAGACCTGACTCATGAAGTCTTCCTTAGCGCCTGGCAGAACCTGAAAAATTATAAGTTTCAGGGGTTTCCGTTTTCTAGCTGGCTGTATCAGATCGCCCGGAATAAAGTCATTGATCATTACCGGACGAAAAAGATGCACTCCAGCATTGACGACGTGGACGAGAATATTTTTGAAATAGTGGGCGCGCTGGAAAAAGGGTTAGACACTTCCATTGCTCTCGAGACGGTTAAGGAAGCAATCGCTTCTTTAAGTCCCGACCAGCAGGATGTGCTGGTAATGAAGTTCGTTGAGGATTTAAACAATGGAGAGATCGCGACTGCTCTGAAGAAGAGTGACGGCGCGGTAAGGTTGCTACAGCATCGGGCGATCAATAATTTGAAAGCCAAGCTAATTAGCTCCGAGAATAACGAATCAAAAAAAGAACTTACAAGTTAATTCCATGGAAGACCAATTAATCAAAATTTTAAAATCGCTTAAATCAATCGTTCCGGATCAGGAATTTATTTCCAAATCCAGGAATTTGATTTTGTCCGCCCCCCAGCACACCCGGGGTTGGTTTATTTTTCACGGCGGCGTTTTGCAAAGTATCAAGATGGGCGCCGCGCTTACTTTAGCCAGCGGATTGCTTTTCATAGTTCTTGGAGGAATTTCCTTCTTTAATGTCCGCAACTTATCCCCGGTGATGCTTTCCAGTATTAATTCCAGCAATATTGAAGCCGAAGCCGATAGCGTGGATTTCCACATTCAGTTAGGTCAGGCGAAGTATGATGTTGATTCCGAAAAAGAAATCGGAGCCAAGATAGACGAACTTTTGAATAATCTAAGTCTATGATTTCAATCTTAGGCAGGATAAAGCTCGCCCGCCTGGGTGGGTTGGCGACACTTGGTGTAGTCGCCGTCGGTTTGCTGACCGCAACGCCGGCTTTGGCTTGGGATTTAGCCCCACACGCCTCCGCTCAATCGGACGCGGTGAAGTCCGCCCTTGACGAACTGGAATCTCCCGACCACGAATTGTCTCCATTGGAGCAGTTTTTGGGTGTTTTGGGGGTTCTGGACGCCCAAATCGTTGACCTGCAAAAGAGTCTGATTTCACTCAAGGGGCTTAACTCCGATCAGACATCACAGCGTGGCGAGTATCTGCTATTTTTGGAAGAATCCGCGAGTTACCTGACCGCTCTCCGTTTGGATACTGAAGTTGAAGTGGCGGATATTAAATTTTTGGCTGATGATTTAAGAACTTGGAAGGAAGAGATATTTGATCCCCAAGTTCAGGAAATTCTGAATTTTTCTCTGATTCTGCAAGCCCGCTCCATTTTGAGGACCGCGGAGTCGCGTTATCTGAAAATTCGTTCTGACATTGAACGTCTTTCGGATTTGAAAATCCTAACCGACAACCGGGCTAATCTTTTGCTGACGGAAGCCCGGCTTCTGCTGACCGCCGCGGATACTTTATTGAATCAGGCCGAGGAGTTGCTGGAAGAGGGAGGCCAGGATGCTCAACTTAGAAAGGCGGTCAACGCGGCAATCGTTAAGATTAAACTGGCTTATAGAAAGTTTTTGGATATTAGCTACTTAGTACGCAGCTCCATCAAATAAAAAATCGCCCCTCACGGGCGATTTTTTCTGGTTACTAGTGCCTAGTTTCCAGTGCCTATCTTACCGCGTCCTTTAGTCCTTGCCCTGCTTTGAACTTCGGTCGGGTCATAGCCGGAATCTGGAGCTTTGCTCCGGTCTTCGGGTTGACGCCCATGCGGGCCTTGGCTTTGACCACTCGGAAAGTGCCAAAACCGGTTACACCCACTTCTTCTCCACGGCTCAAGGTTTTGGTGATGGTATCAAATACCGCATTCACCGCTTCCTGCGCAGCCTTTTTGGATTCCAATCCGGCCGCCTTCATTACCGCCTCTATTAATCCTTCTCTTTTCATTTTCGTTATTTTGAAATTATTCTACGACCTTTTTATTAGTTTTTGTAATTCTGATCTAAGTATACAAATTAGGCGCGACAATGCGCAACTGGGTAAACCAAAAAACCAAAGACCCCGCTTGCGCGAGGTCTTTAGCCACAAATTGATAGGGCATTTCTCGATCCGGCTTGCGCTGGATTGAGCAATACTCACAATCACTCTAATTGCCAGCATACTCTCATTGACTTCATAAGTCAACCCCATTGATCTTTTATGCCCATTGCGGTACTCTATGGGTAAATACCAGACTTATAGAAAATAAATGGGATGGTATAAATACAAGTCGAATCTGTATTTCATGAAATTAAATCAATTTATACAATATGACTCAATCACTCCTTTTCGGAGCGGCATTTTTAGTCGTCGGAGTTACTTTAGGTTATCTGGTCCGTCAGCTATTATCGGCCAAGCAATCTAGTTCGTTAGAGCAGAAAGCGAAACAAATTATTTTAGAAGCCCAAGACAAGGCGGTGTCTTTGCTGAATGAAGCAAAAAAAGAAGAGCGGGAAAGAAAAATTCAGGTAGATAAGTTGGAAGAGCGGGCGCGGAGCAAAGAAGAATCTTTGGATCAGCAATCCCGCAATTTGATTAGCCAAGAAAATAAACTTAAGTCCGAGTTGGGTGGAGTGGAGCAGGCGAAAAAAGACGTTGTGGAAACGCAGGCGAAAGCCGTGGCGCAGTTGGAAAAGATTGCCGGGCTTTCCGTCATGGAGGCCAAAACCCGTCTGATGGGTGAAGTGGAGGAACAGCATCGGCATGAGTTAATCCGGAAACTTCAGGAGCTGGAAAAAGATAAGCGGGAGGAAATTGAAAAGAAAAGTTTGGATATTATTACGACCGCGATGCAGCGCTATGCCCGATCGCATGTCGCCGATTTAACCACCACCATTTTTACTTTACCCAACGAAGATATGAAGGGCAAAATCATCGGCCGTGAAGGCCGGAACATCCGCACTTTGGAGCGTTTGACCGGAGCGGAGCTGATAGTTGATGAATCTCCGGAGAATATCGTGATTTCTTCTTTTGATCCTTTGCGTCGGGAGATCGCTCGGTTAGCGTTGGAAAAGTTAATTAAAGACGGCCGCATTCAGCCGGCGAAGATTGAGGAGAAAGTTGAAGAGGCGAAGGGTGAATTGGAAAAGCGGATGCAGGAAATTGGCGAGCAGGCCTCGTTGGAATTGGGGATTATTGATTTCCCGAAAGAAATTTCGCAATTGATCGGACGGCTGCACTTCCGCACCAGCTATGGCCAGAATGTTTTAGTGCACTCCGTTGAGATGGCCTACATCTCCGGTATGATTGCCGCCGAACTTGGAGCTAATGTGGATATCGCCAAACGGGGCGCTCTCCTGCACGACATCGGCAAGGCGATCAGCCATGAAGTAGAAGGAACGCATGTCAATTTAGGCCGGAAGATTTTACAGAAATATAATATTGATCCGCGCGTTATTCAGGCGATGGAAGCCCATCATGAGGAATATCCGTTTTCTTCCACGGAATCCTTTATCGTGGCCGCCGCCGACATTCTTTCCGCGGCTCGCCCGGGCGCTCGCCGCGACACGGTAGAAAATTACCTGAAGCGTTTGGAGAATCTGGAAAAGATCGCCACCAGCTTTGAAGGTGTGAAACAGGCCTACGCTTTATCGGCCGGCCGCGAGATCCGCATTTTCGTGGTGCCGGAAAAAATTGACGACTTCGGCGCCTTCCAGTTGGCGAAGAATGTGGCTTCCAAAGTTCAATCCGAGTTGAAATATCCGGGTGAGATCAAGGTGAATGTTATCAGAGAAACTAGAGCAGTGGAGTATGCCAAGTAGATAGATGCGAAAAGCCCCGCGAACGGGGCTTTTTGATTGACGAAGCAAGGGAAATTGTTTATTATCCTCATCGGTTCCTTTCAAGGAGAAAGTCATGAAGAAGTTTGCCTTGTTTGCTCTCATTGCCGTGCTGTCGTTTGGGTTCGTGGGGTGTTCTACTGGCGACTATGTTGCCCCTTGGACTCCACCCGCTTTATTTGTCGCCACCATTGAATATGCAGGATACGGCGCCGTCAATACTGAACACAATGACATGACTATTGTCGTTTTCAGTTACGCTTCGCAGCGCAGTCGCCCAATCTATCTTTCAGGGGATCAGAGGAATAATTTTCTGGTTGGTGAGGGATATATGCTATATACCTCCGCCTTTGGTCAGGACATGAGAACCGGAGCGCGTAGCACTATCTGCAGTTTTGACTATGGCGGTCGTAATTACGTAGTTAGTTTCTACTCGGAGTAGTTAGCTTCATCCCCGCAGTTCGCGGGGATTTTTTATTTATCCTGAGCCCGTCGAAGGAGTTTACAAAAGCAAAAAAATTAGTTATTATCCCACTTGGAACATTTCAAGGAGGTAGTCATGAAGAAGTTGGCTTTGCTCGCGTTCGTTGCCGTCGTGTCTTTTGGATTCGTGGGGTGTGTAACTTCCAACCCTGAGCCACCCGAACCTGCGAAGGAGACGGTTTATTTGCCAGTTGCTATCAAATTCGTCGAATACGATGCCACGTCGGATAAGACCAAGGTTGTCCTAAGTGTTACCTATGGTCGAAACCATTCCGTTGATGTTGATGGAGACCAGCGATCTTATTTCAAGGCAGGAGCACTGGGTCTGCGGCTGGAGCTTCTTGCTGTCTACTTCGACGAGAATGGCGAGATTGGCAAGGTTTATTTGCTCACCGATGTGCAGGGCAAAAAATATCCTGTCCTCGTGAGCGACACAAAGCCTAAGCCCGCCCAGTGAAAATAAATCCCCATCCCCGCCGTGCGCGGGGATTTTTTGTTTTACAAAAGCCATTTGTTAAGTTATTATCTTCTCGGCTTCATCCCACACATAAATCTTATGTGTGGGATTCATTGAAAGGAAAAGTCGTGAGAAAATTCGCGCTGTCTGTTCTCGTCGCCGTACTGTCGTTCGGGTTCGTCGGGTGCGCTTCGTTGTTCGGGCCAGATGAGAGTCTTAAGGAAGAGGGGTTGGGCGAGATTTCTGACATGAGGGAAGAAAAAAATGACAAGGGAGATTCTGTTTATTATGTAACGATCAGATATTGCCGTCGAGAAGCCGCGACTTTCGTCACCTGGAGAACGTACAATAAGATGTGGATCGGAAAGAGTGTGTACTTAAAGTTACTCGCCGCGTCTAATCCGGAAAAAGCAACCTACCTTTGGTGGGCCACTGACGGCGCTTTAGATAGAGCGCTGTTCGTCGAGTTTAATAAACCTTGATAGTTTAGGGAAAAATCAGTTATTATCTTCTCGGTTTCATTGAAAGGAAAAGCTGTGAGAAAATATGCGCTGTTCGGACTGATTGCCGTTCTGTCGTTTGGGTTTGTGGGGTGCGCTTCGTCGCTCGAAAAGAATTGGGGCTTGAAAGAAGAGGGGGATGGCTATGTGTCTTGTCTTGAGGTTGAACTTGGAGATCGCGATCGCGAGCCATGGTGCGTAACTGTTGTTTATTGCGGCAAACAGGGGAAGGCTCGTGTTTCTTTAGAAGTTTATGAGAAACTGGTTGTCGGCCATAGCGTGAAGTTGAAGCTTGCCTGCGCTATCATGAAAAATGAAAGTGACGTGAAAGGAGAAAGGTTTTGTGATGCCACCTATTGGTGGTGGACTCCCAACGTAACTGACGAATATCGGATTATCACTTTCAGAATGCCTTAGACGTGTCCCCCTCCTACATCTGCGAAGTTGTGGCGGGGGATTTTTGTTTGACCGCACTGAATAAATTGTTTATTATCTTTTCAGTTGCTTTCCAGGAGAAAGTTATGCGTAAGTTTGCTTTGTTGTTTCTTGTTACCGCGTCGTCGTTCGGGTCTGTGGGGTGTATAAACTTCGGTAACAGGTGGAATCTGCCCGATCCTGATCAGGCAACGATTGTCGCAATTTGGAGCGCCGTCGAACCTCAGAAAGCCGAATCCTATGTCGTAGTGCTCGAGCAAAGGGAGCGCTTTGCAAAAGTGGCCGTTGACGAAGCCACCTTCAAGGCTATCCATGAGGGAGACAAGGTGGAGGTTGAGTTGGTGTCCGTCACTTTCACCGAAGATGATAAGTATATCCGCGAGACTGAATATTGTTGGAAGATCGGTGATTGTAAATACAAGATCGTTTTCCGGTGGGACGCCACAAAGCGCCCGGTCCGGCCTAATTCTGACTTTGATAAGTCTTAAAATAGATCCCCCGCCTACATCTGCGAAGTTGTGGCGGGGGATTTTTTTGACGAAATCGGAGAAATTGTTTATTATCTTCTTAGTTTTTTGTAAGGAGAAAGTTATGCGTAAGTTCTCTTTGTTGTCTCTTGTTGTCGCGACATTTGGGTTCCTTGGGTGTATCTACTCCGGAGGAAGCTGGAGCAGGGGTCTTAAAGATAATCGGAATGCGATTGTCTGCGGTAAAGAGATTGTCCAAGTGGCGGCGCCGGACAATCCCGGCACGACAGAGCCGGAGTATCGTATCCAGTTGACCTGGGATGACGTTGAACGTGGCACTCACCCGATGCTCTGGTCGGTCGTCAGCGAGAAGGTTTATCAAGGGCTCAAGCTTTCCGACAAGGTTCTCATCATGTCTTGCGATTTCGGCCATTTGAAGAAACACGTGACTGTTCTTTACCGTTGGATGGACGAACAGACGAGCGAGATCAATGAGTTCAAGTATGAGTATGATTTAACTGAAGAACCGCCCGGTCGATGAAATCGTCCCCCGCCACCCGCCCCGCCACAACTTTACAGATGTTGGCGGGTGGCGGGGGCGGGGGATTTTTTATATAACACTTATGTCCCAATTGGGACATAAGTGTTATATGCCAAATCTAGTTGACGAAATCGGAAAAGTCCGCTATTATCTTCCCAGCTGATTTTCAAGCTGGATCGATCCATTGTGGATTGGTCACTCATTCTGGGAAACTGATTTCGGAGGTGGCGTATGAAGAAAGTTGCGCTGTTGGGGTTGGTAGCTGTGCTGTCTTTGGGGTTTGTGGGATGCGTTTCGTCGCTAGAGCGGAATTGGGGACTCAAGGAAGAGGGCTTTGGCACGATCTCGGATCTCAGGGTTGAAGTTGTGAAGACTGCTGATGATACCACTAGGAAATATCAGGTCCAGATTATTTATTGTGGCAAAACGTCCACTAGCTACGTTTCTCATGCAACCTTCAATAGGATGCACGTCGGCCAGGTGGTTAAGCTCAAGCTGCTGCTCGCTATTACTAGAGATGAAAAGGGCGAGTGGGGTGATAAATATTGCGTTGCCGCCTACAATTGGTGGATTCCCAATGATGGTAGCGGCGTATGGATTGTAGAGTTCAATGAGCCCACGGAACATAGGCTGAAGTAAATAAACAAATCCCTAAGTCCAACGCGTTGGACTTAGGGATTTTTGTTTTCCGCTGTCATTGCGAGTCCGATGAAGCAATCTAACAATAATGTGAATGTAGGATTGCCGCGCTTTGCTCGCAATGACTAGGGGAATGGGCCACTTGTCGTATTAAAAAAGCCCTGAAGTTTTCAGGGCTTGAACGGATCAAGCGGGAAGTCTCCAACTACGCTGATGACTCCGGGGAGTTTTTCCAGTTCCGGAATTTTTGACTGCTCAATGCTTCCGATCACTTTTCCGAGTTCAAATTTAGCGCGCATTTTTAAACTGAATCCTAGGGTAGCCGCCTCAACTAAAACTTTTTCCAGTTGGCTCGGTTCGCAGACCACAAAGACATGCACTAGTTTATCCATTGGCTTTTTCCGGTTCGCCGTCCACCAATTCAACCAATGGGCAGTATTTTTCTTTCTTGGCTTTGAGGTAGGCGCCGGGTAGAGAATCTTCGGATAGGAACTTCTTGTTGATTTTCGGACCTAGCTTAATCAATGCGAAGATCAAACCGGCGGCGACAACCAGCGAGCCGACAACTATTCCGGTTGCGGCGGGGTACTCCATAATTGATCCAACAATTAAAATTATAAGCACACCAGAACAGAGCAGTATCATTGTGGCTAGAAAGCCATAGCCGAGCACGGCAAAGAGTAGGCCCCTTGCGTATGAACAGAGGTCGCCGGGCCTTGCCCATCTTCCGTAAAATCTGCTGTAAAACCGATAATGCCAAGAATCTTTCCGAATCTGAATCGTTTTGCGCACATCTGCTTCCTTAAATGGAACTTTACCTATTCAAACATAAAAAAATCGGGCGGTAAAGCCCGATTTTTTGTTCCGCTCCCTAATGAGCTGTATGTGGTGACCTCCAATACAATTTGTGTTGAGTGAGTGCGCGTCCATACAGCTCACCAGAGAGCCGACTAATTTAGTATAGCGAGGTTTGGCGGAATGGCAAAAATGCCTTAGATTAAAGGTGTAATGTCTTTCCAAGAAAACGTCAGCTTAAAGCAATATAGTCACTATAAAATCGGCGGGCCAGCCCGTTATTTTTTTGCTCCTAAAACCGCCGAAGAACTGGTGGAAGCGTTAAAGAAAGCCAAAGCGGAGAATTTGCGCCTTTTTATTCTGGGAAGCGGCACTAATTTATTGATTGATGACAAGGGTTTTGATGGCTTAGTTTTGAAGCCGGAGACCGGTGGGCTACAACGGGAGGGGAATTTCGTCCGGGTGGGAGCGGGCGTCGCAGTTTCTGATTTTTTGAATTTTCTAATCGCCGAATCGCTTTCCGGTTTTGAATGGGCCGGCGGTTTGCCCGGCACGATCGGCGGAGCGATACGAGGCAACGCGGGAGCGTTCGGAGGCGAAACTAAAGATTTAGTGAAAGACGTAATCAGCGTGGATGTGCAAATGCCTGATTCCGGTCTGATCAAACGGAATCGCGCGGGATGCGAGTTCGGTTACCGCAATAGCGTTTTTAAAATTAATAACGGCCGGGAGATTGTGGTGGAGGCGGTGTTTGAACTTCAGCCGGGAAACGCCGAAGAAATTAAAAAGGCGATTGATGAGAAAATAAAATATCGGCACGAGCGTCAGCCGCTGGAGTTCCCTAATATTGGCAGCATCTTTAAAAATGTGGACGTCCGCCAGGCGACGCCGGAGGTGGAGGCGGCTTGTAAACATGTAATCAAAACCGATCCTTTTCCGGTGATTCCTACTGCCCATCTTATTAATGAAACCGGGTTGAAGGGCAAGCAGATCGGACAGGCGATGATTTCCGAGAAGCATCCCAATTTTATCGTGAATCTCGGCGGGGCGACTTCGGCGGATGTTAAACAATTAATCGCGCTGGTAAAGTCTTCCGTAAAAGAAAAGTTTGGAATACAATTGGAAGAGGAAGTAATATATGTTGGCGATAGTAAATAGGGAATAGGCAATAGGATTTAGGGAAACCATGAATTCTTATAGAGATTTAATAGTTTGGCAAAAAAGCATTGATGTAGTTGAATGGGTTTATAAACTGACGAGGAAATATCCCAAAGAAGAAGTTTTTGGGATAACTAGTCAGATGCGGCGCGCCTCAATTTCTATTCCTTCTAATATTGCCGAAGGATATGGCCGTCGAGGGACTCAAGAATATTTAAGATTTCTTTCCATCGCGTTTGCCTCGGCCGCCGAATTACAAACTCAGATTGAAATTTCTGTAAGACTTGAGTTAGTATCAAGTAAAGAGACAGAAGTCGTTTCTGGCTTACTTGAGGAAGTTATGAAAATGCTCAATGGTCTTCGCAAGTCACTACTGCCTAAACCCTAATTCCTATTCCCTATGACTATCAACATTAAATACACAGGATTGGACTCAACGCCGGCGATCAAAACCTACATTGAAGAGGCGATGGCGACTTTGGAAAAATTGCTGGGGAGAGTGGCTAATGACTCAATTTTAGCGCATGTGGAGCTGGCTCGGGATACTAACCACCACAACAAAGGCGATGTTTATCACGCCGAATGTAATTTAACCGTCAATGGAAAAATGTTGCGGGTGGCTTGCGAAGGTTCCGATCCCAGGATTTGCATTGATGATGTAGCAGACCGGATGAAAGCGGAAATTAAAAAGCATAACGCTCTTCTGCGACCACAAGATTCTTCTGGTCAAAAAAAGTTGCGGAAGCTGCGCGGGAAAGACTAAAAAACCTCTCAATTGAGAGGTTTTCAGTTTTGCTACTGATGATCCTGCCAGGACTGGTCGTCTTTGGTTTCTCCGGGTAGAAGAATTTCCGGCTCCGGCGGATCTTTCCGCAGATTGCTAAGTGTCATCACGAGATCCATTTCCCTTTTCGTGACTCCATCGGCGTAGGTGATATGGCGTCTCAAGCATTCAGCGGTACTACCTTCCATTTTTCCGAAAACCACTTCAAGTTGGTCCCAGATCTTCTTAACTAGTTCTTGCTGTCTCTTGCTAAGGGGTGGGACTTTTACGGTTGCCAGCATAGTGGCCTCCCTTCCTGGGATTTTTGGAACACCAAGAGTTACTAAATTTATATTGCTCCTACTTTGAGAATTTGTCAAAGCTATTTATCAAAGAAAAACCGCCCTAGTGAAGGGCGGTGGGGAATTTACCAGCTGATTTTGATGCAGGCACCATCATGATTGGTCAGCTCGGTCTTGAATCCACGGTCCTTGCAGTGATCCCAGACGCGTCTTGCTAGGCCGATCGGACTTTCAAACCAAGATTCAGGACACAATAAGAGTGACGTGATCCCGACTAGAAGAGAGGTTGGGATTGCGCCAAAAAGCCAGATTGGGCTAGCAAACTTACAGGTGGTGAATGCTGACGCGATTACGAATCCGCCAAGAAACAAAATGCCGATTGCGTTTGGAACGCTGCGCACTTCGCTATCTTCTTTTTGCAGCTGCATCACGATTGCGGAACGCTCACCCTTTTCATTGGCATTTCGGATCGCGATATCAATGTTCTCAAAGGTTTTTCGTTCTCTGTCTTCTACCGCCCGTCTTTTCTCTTCTTCCGCTTTAAGGGCAATCTTTTTTTTCACGCGTTCATGATCTGCTATTGCTTCAACAGCCGTAATTCCTTTAAACGGGTCCACGATCTTTTCGTCACCCATCTGGCCTCCTTTTTCTTTGAGTTAAAGTCCTGCCGATATTATACACGGGAATATTTATTTGTCAACTTTGGGCAGAGGGAGAAATCAGATAAAAAACGCCCCGCCAACATCTGTGAAGTTGTGGCGGGGCATTGATATTTTCCTTACTTTCCCTCAAAGGTTCCGGCATCCACGGCGTCCAGGAAGTCCATGTCCACTAGCGTTTTGCTTTGCTTCCCGGTGTCCTTGTCGGTCACCACACGGTATTTTTCCGTGTAGCTGACCGTCACCTTCTGACCCTTCTTCAGCTTTTCGTACAACTCCTTTGTCTTGAACTGGTTGTGTCCTTCTTTGCCGATCATGAACTGGCCATGCTTGCATCGGAAGGCGATCTGCCAGTTCTCGGGGATGTGCCGGGTTTTGGTGACCGATACCGGCATCCAGCGCCATTCGTCGTTCCAGAAGTCATACTTGTACTGCAGTTCCACATCCTGGTACTGCTCGTCTCTGGCGGGACTGTGATAGAGCTCCACCACCTCGGCGGGCTCAAACAGCGTTTCTGTGGTTTCCTGCGACACTTTGTCGCACCCGACGAACAAGAGCATCATTGAGCCAATCACGCCAGCCGTAATCAAGACAAATCCTGTCATCACGCCACGTTGAGTCGGCATCATAGCGGGTTCTCCCTGAATTGTTTGAAAAGAACTTGGTGGCCGATGCCACCATTGCGGTGGATTCTAGCATATTATTTTTCAAAAGTCAAGATTCGGGAGCCGTAGTTTCTTGCCTTCAAAAGAGCTATAATAGAGCAATGTTTAGGTGGTTCGCCAAGCTGTTCAAGTCCGACAAAGAACTCCGCCTGAAAGTGGCGGAGATTAATGCTTTGGAGGAAAAAGTGAAGGATTTATCCGATGAAAAGATTTTGGAAGAGAGTAATTCTTTACGCCGCTTGATTCAGGAAAATAAGCTGACGCTGGATGAAGCATTGCCGCACGCGTTTGCTTTGGTCCGGGAAACGGCCAAGCGGGTTTTGGGTCAGCGTCATTTTGACGTTCAGTTGATGGGTGGTATCGCCCTACACAAAGGAAATATCGCCGAGATGCGTACCGGCGAAGGTAAAACTTTAGCCGCCACCGCCCCGGTTTATCTCAATGCCTTATCCGGCAAAGGAGTCCACGTGGTAACGGTTAATGAATACTTGGCGAAACGCGACACGGTTTGGATGGGCCAGATTTATCACGCGCTTGGTTTGAAAGTTGCTTGCTTGATTCATGAGGGAGCGAAAATTTACGATCCGGAATTTCGCGGAAAGAATCAAGAATCGGCTTTGCTGGATAAAGAACGGGATACCACCGGAGCTTTCTTGGTGCAGGAAGATTATCTGCGGCCGATTAGCCGCCAAGAGGCCTACCGCGCCGATATTACTTACGGCACCAATCACGAATTCGGTTTTGATTATTTGCGTGACAATCTGGTTTATCGTTTGGAGGATCAGGTCCAAAGGGAATTAAATTACGCGATTATTGATGAGGTAGACAGCATTTTAATTGATGAAGCGCGTACGCCACTGATTATTTCCGCGCCCGACACCGCCTCCAGTGATTTTTATAAAACCTTCGCGCGGATCGTAGATCGGTTGGAAGAAGAAACGGATTATATCAAAGACGAAAAATTGCGGACGGTAGAAATTACCGATGAGGGAATCAACAAAGTTGAAAAGGCGGCCAATGTGCAGAATATTTATTCGCCGGAGAATCTTCGGCTCACGCATTATCTGAATGAAAGTTTGAAAGCTAAAGCTTTGTTCAAACTCGATAAGGATTACGTGGTGAAGGAAAGTGAAATTATTTTAGTGGATCAGTTCACTGGTCGGTTGATGTTGGGCCGCCGTTATTCCGGGGGATTACACCAAGCGATTGAAGCGAAAGAAGGCGTGAAGGTTCAGCAGGAGTCGCGGACTTATGCTTCCATTTCCATTCAAAATTACTTCCGGCTGTATAAAAAAATCGCCGGTATGACCGGCACGGCGCAAACCTCGGCGGAAGAGTTCGATAAGGTTTATAAACTTGGCGTGGTTACGATTGTTCCAAATCGCCAGCTGATCCGTAAAGACGAATCGGATTTAATCTACAAAACCGCCAACGGAAAATATTCCGCTATCGCCGCCGATGTGAAAGAGCGGCAGAAGAAAGGCCAGCCGGTTTTAATCGGCACAGTTTCCATTGCGAAAAACGAGGAGTTGGCGGGAGCGTTGCGCGATGCCGGTATTCCGCACGAAATGCTTAACGCGAAAAATCACGAACGGGAGGGCGCGATTATTGCCCAAGCGGGGCGGGCGGGGGCGGTAACAGTGGCCACCAACATGGCCGGCCGTGGCGTTGATATTATTTTGGGCGGTAATCCGCCGGATACTATGCAGGCGCAGAAAGTGAAAGATGCCGGCGGTTTGCATGTGATCGGCACGGAACGGCACGAATCCCGCCGTATTGACAATCAGTTGCGTGGCCGCGCCGGTCGTCAGGGTGATCCAGGTTCTTCCCAATTCTTTTTGTCGTTGGAGGATGATCTGATGAGGATTTTCGGCGGTGAACGGCTAAAGGGGATGATGGAGTGGCTGAAAGTGCCGGAAGATATGCCGATCAGCGCCAAGCTGGTTTCCAAATCGGTTTCGCAGGCGCAATCCAAAGTGGAGGGCTTCAATTTTGACGCCCGCAAACATTTATTGGATTACGACGATGTTCTGAACAAACAACGGCTTTCAATTTATAAAAAACGTCAGGAGTTGTTGATCGCGAAAAGTCATCCGCAAATAATGTCCATGTTTGACATACTTTGGATGAGCCATCTGGAAAATATGGAAGCGCTCTCGGAATCCGTTCGTTTGCGCGCCTATGGTCAGCATGATCCGCTGGTGGAATACCGCCGCGAAGGGCATATGCTCTTCCAGCAACTGCTGGCGGAATTTGATCAGTGGATGGTGGAGAACGCGACGAAATTGAATGAGCACGCCGGCCACAACCACGCGCTCCAACCTAACATTCCAAAAGTAGATTCCGGTTCCGGCAAAGAAGTTGGCAGAAATGAACCCTGCCCTTGCGGAAGCGGAAAAAAATATAAAAAGTGCCATGGCGCTTAGCGTTGATTCAGATTTAAACGTTGCAACGTTTAAGCGTTTAAAGTTAAATAAGGAAAATCCCGCAACGTTTAAGCGTTTAAAGTTGAATAACTAAGCGTTTAAAGTTAAATAAGAAAAATGTCTACAGTTCAAAAATTTGAAGACTTAATATGCTGGCAGAAAGCGCGGGAGCTTGCTAAACAAGTTTACGCTACCTTCAAAGACTCTAAGGATTTTGGATTTAAAGATCAGATCCAGAGAGCGGCGGTTTCGGTGTTGTCTAATATCGCGGAGGGATTTGAACGCGGCACACAGGCCGAACTTTTGAACTATCTTTTTATCGCCAAAGGTTCCGCCGGAGAAGTCCGCGCGCAGTTGTATGTCGCCTTGGACGCCGGATATTTAAACGCTGAAACATTTAAACTTTTAAACGCGTTAGCGGCTGAATGTTCAAAGTTAGTACACAATTTTGTTATTAGCATAAAAGCCAGCGACCAAAGAGGTCTGCAATTCAAATCCGTTCCCAAAGCTGATCCCGCCGACAACTTCATCAAAGAGCAATTTCCCGATCTTTATCAGAAATTTTACGTCGGGAAATAGTTCGACCAGCTCACTATAAATAAAAATCCCGACTGGTTAGGTCGGGGAAGTTAACTGGTCGGCTGAGTCGGCGGTTTAGCGTTAGGATGGCATTCTGCCAAATGCCGTTTTAGAGAAAAGGGGACGATTCGAATCTTACAGATAGGGCACGGATCGCAACATGGGAGCACGTGTGAGATGAAGTTCTGGCCGTCATGGCAATTGCAGATACATTCATGAGGGCAAGAACGCTTCTTGGGTTGGTTCGGGTCAGTCACCGCTACCTCCTTGTTTGTGTTCTGCGGAGATAATATCACGCAAGAGAAAAATAAAAAAGCCCCGAAGGGCTTTTAGTCGATAAGGTCCAGCCAGTATTTGTCGAAGCATTTCAGGCTACACAGGTTGGCGCTGGTATCGTGGCAATGCAATATCCGCTTCACTTTCTTTTTGCAGATGAAGCATTTGACGCGCTTGTTGATGAAGCTAACCCCATCCTCGCGTTTTGCCCGTTTGCAGATTGGGCATTAGTCCTCCGTCACTTCCGCTTTCGGAATTCCGAGCGCTTTCTTGCCGGCATCCGTCAGGCGGAACGAGGAGACGGTTTCTTGCTCCCCGTCCTGATTCTGGTCGTTGTGGAGCCACTTCTTGTCTAGGGCCCAGGCGACACAGGCGGCGCGGAATTTCTGGCCGTTCATGTTGCTGTCCAGGACGATGAAGTCGGCGCCGCCATCTTTAAAGGCGCGGACGAGCGATGCTTTGAATTCCTTCGCCGAGTAGTTCTTGACTAGACTACGTCCGAAACCAACAATCGCGGGTTCACTCATTTCCGTCTCCTTGTTTGTGTCCTGCGAAGATAATATCATAAATAGATAAAATGGCCAATAAATCCCACATCTTAAAATTTCGGGCGGTGAATCAAGATACCTTTGAAGCGATTCGGGATGGAAAAAAGAAAGTTGAAACTCGGGCGTTTACTGTGAAATACCGGAATATCAAAGCAGGCGATGAGCTGACTTTTTCCTGCGGGAAAGATAAGTTTTCAAGGAAAATAAGAACGGTCAAAGTTTTCAAAAGCATCACCGCTCTGCTGAAGAAATATAAGCCGAGACAGATTCATCCGAAAATGAAAACTGCGGAAGAATTAACGGCTTTGTATCACAGTTTTCCTGGATACGAGCAGAAGATAAAGAAGTTTGGTTTGCTGGCGATGGAATTGTCCTCCGGAGGAGGATCCGCCACCGGCGGAAATTAAAAACATTCGCTTCTGTTATTATTAGCATATATGACCGAATCGGGAATTTGGTACTACACCTTAAGCGCTATTCCGCAGACTTTGGCGGCGATGATCGCCCTGGTCGCGACCTTTGTGGTTTATAAATTAAGCCGTGTCAGTGACCGCGTGGAAAAAGAGCGCGGATTGGTAAAGTCTTTTTTGTTTCATCTGCATCCCGAAAAAGAGATTCATCACATTGAGGGGATGCGAGGGGAGGAATTATTAGAGGCGTTACAGGTGGGAATCGCCAAGCTTGATCCGGAAGAAAAAGATCTGGGCTTTGAAGAGTTTAAGAAACTGGAATCGCTGTTGAAAGAGTTTATTGAAGCATGGCATCGAAGAACGGGGACTTCCGGCCAGACAATTTATAATTTTTTACGGCAGAAAGAGAATATTTTCCGGAATCTTGTGCATACGCGGAAGCTGGCCATTAAGTTATTAGTGGCCTGCCTTTTTCTTACTGCCATTCCAACTTGCGTCTCCTTGTTGGCATTGCCGAACGTGGAATACTTCGGCGCCAACCTTTTGCCGATTGCCTTCGCTTTGTCCGGTTTAGCCGCCATCAGCATTCTTTTCACCACATATAGCGTTTGGAAGATAGCGAAGTTATGAACCTCGTAAAACCACGAAAAATAACTTCGTTATCTCGTGGTCGCGGGGCAAGTAAAAACCCGCGGGTTAAGCGGGTCGGCCTCGCCTAGAATCGGCGAGGCAGTGGTTTGGCGCGAGGATGACATTCCACGTGGTGTGCTCTATCCCAGCCGACCTTGAGGTGAATTCCGCAAATCCGGCAGGTTTTATAGCAACAGGCGATTGCATGAACAATCTTGCGGTTACCATGACAAGGGCAAGTGCACTGATGGTCGCAACGATGTTTCTTGTCGTCCGCCATTTTTTAAACCTCTAAGAACTATTGGGATGTTAGCACGATATTGAAATTAAGAAAATCCCTGGCATTTGGCAGGGATTTACCTTAAGGCCGAGGTGAGGGCGTATTGGTTTGAGGAACATCTCGGAGGCGGTTGGGCTTGGCTCGTTCGTTAATTTCGAACGAACAACCGCCGAGAGCGAAGAAAACCGGCCCGCAGGAGGCCGGCTATTCTGTTTCCGAGAAGCAATGCGACTGAGCTATTTTGAAATCGGACTTGCGGATCCTTTCAGGGTACGGGTTACTTTGTTTTGCGGGTTAGTATCGGAGTTGGACATTGCGATTTCTATTTCAATGGTATGGACTGGCGGCAAAGCGAGATCGGTGGAGGGGTTGGTCAGGGTGTATTTAGTGAATTTTAAGCCATCAACTTTTATTTTACCGGTGGTGATGGGCACACCATCCACCAGGATTTCGTTTCCGGAGAGAGTGATTACTTTGGAAGAACCGGCGATAGAGAGAGTCAGAGAAGATGGCGGATCGCCAACGCTCGGCGCTATGGTGGCGCTGGATTCGCGGATCATGCTTTGAATCCTATTCATCGCGAAAGCAAGCTGATTGGAAACTTCTATCAGACCGCTCTGCTGACCCTGAACGCGCAGCATGATTACCAAAATACCGGTAAACATACCGGAAACCATCGCGAAGATGGCTACATACAATAATAATTCTATTAAAGTGAATCCACGATTTCCTTTAGTCATTGCTTATCTGGATTATAGCATCTGCATTTAGGGAGTAGGGGTTAGTTAGTAGTTGTTAGTGGGATTCTGCCATTCACTAAATCCTAAGTCCTAAACCCTAAAACCTATTTTTAGACGGCGGTCGGATCGGAAAACATTATCGCGGCGGTCTTGGCGAGAATCTTCGCGTCCAGAGCCAGTGATTTATTTTTTACGTAGTGAGAGTCCAGTTCCAGTTCTTTTAAAAACGGCAATCCGGAAGCGCCGCTAATCTGGGAAAGTCCGGTTAAGCCCGCTTTGGCCATAATCAGATGTTTGTATTCCCCGGGGTAATGAATCACTTCTCCGGGTTCGTGTGGGCGCGGGCCGACCAACGCCATATCTCCTTTCAATACATTAATCAGTTGAGGTAGTTCATCAATCCGGAATTTGCGGAGCAATCGGCCGACTTTGGTGACACGCGGATCCTTGGTCATTTTGAAAAATGGACCATCGGTGCGTTCATTAAGCACTTTTAAAACCGGCTTCATTGCGTGGGCGCCGTCGTACATAGAGCGGAACTTAAAAACCCGGATTTTTTTACCTTTGCTGACCCGGTCCAGGCGGATAACTGCCGGCCCTTGGGATTCCACTTGGATGGCCCAAGAGATCAGCGGATAGAACGGCGCAGTTATCAACAGGCCGACGGCAGACCCCAATATGTCCAGCAACCGATTCATATTATAATTTTAGCATTACTCGCAATGAAAGTTGCTTTGGTGCATGACTATCTGAATCAATATGGCGGCGCCGAGCGTGTTTTGGAATGTCTGATGGAAATGTTCCCGGACGCTCCGGTCTTCACCCTGATGCATGATCGGGAGAAGACTGATAACCGGTTTTCCGGCCGGGTAGAGCGGACCAGCTTTTTGGATTTTCCATTTGCCCGTCGGCATCACCGGCTTTTTATTCCCCTGATGCCGCTAGCGGCTAAAACCATTAATTTGGGCAGTGAGTTTGATCTGATAATTTCCGACACGGCGGGATTCGCGAAGGGGATTCGCTATGATCATCGCAACACCCAGCACATTTCTTATATTCATACCCCTCTTCGTTATGCCTGGGAGCAGGAAGAATATCTCGGCGGCATAATGACCAATTTCCAGTTGGCAATGTCCAGACCGTTGTTGAGTTTTTTACGCGGGTGGGATTATCGGGCGGGCAAGCGGCCGAACGTTTTGATTGCTAACTCCAAATTCATTGCCAAGAAAATAAAAGATTATTATGGTCGTCCGGCGCGGGTGATTTATCCGCCCGTGGACACCTCTGTTTTTTATCATGATGAGGACGCTCGGAAGCGAAAAGGATCCGGCTACTATTTAGCAGTGGGTCGCTTACTTCACTACAAAAAATTTGATTTAGTGATAGACGCGTTTCACAGATTGGGATTTCCTCTGAAAATTGTCGGATCGGGAGCGGAATCTGAAAAGTTAAAAGCTCAATGCAAAAAGCTGAATGCCGCGAATATTGAGTTACTTCCTTTTGTGGAAGACGAAAACGAATTAAGAAAACTTTATAACGGGGCGAAAGCGTTGATTTTTCCGCAGGTGGAAGATTTTGGTTTGGTGGCGGCCGAGGCGCAAGCTTGTGGTTTGCCGGTGATCGCCTACGCCGAAGGGGGAGCGACGGAAATCGTAGAGCACGGCAAGACTGGGATTCTTTTCCCACAACAAAGCGTTGAGAGTTTGGTGGGAGCGGTGGAGTTGTTTGAGAAGAAAAAATTCCAGCGAAAAGTGATTGCCGCCAGCGCCCAGCGGTTCTCCAAGAGGCAGTTTCAAGAAGAAATCGCGAAATTGATTTAGCTGATTAATCGTGTTAAATTCTGGGCGGAACCTTGAAGGATCTGCTCATGAATGCGATCGAACTCGGAGCCAGTTGGTACGAGCTTTTTTCCAGACACGCCGGGGATCTTTATCCCGGCCGTTATACGCCGGAGTTTTGCCGGGGATTAGCGGAGCAGGCGCTGGAGATTAAAGCGCTGGCGAAGCAGAAGAATTCGTTGATTGTCGTCCACAACTATCTCTATCCGGAATTTCATGAAATTGCTGATCTGGTGGGCGATTCGCTCGGGTTGAGTTTGAAAGTGAAAGAAAAGAAACCGGAACGGGTGGATTTTGAAAGCGTTTTCTTTATGGGCGCTACGGCGAAGATTATCGCCGGCGACGCCTCGCGAGTTTTCGTTTCCGACAAACCGGAGGTGCTTGGTTGTTCGCTGGTATTCGGCACCAACCACGCCTGGCTGGAAGAATGGAAACGGAAAAATCCAGATGGAATTCTGGTGACCTACATCAACAGCGACGCCTACACTAAATCCATCAGCGATTATATTTCCACTTCCCGTAATACCGACAAGATTATTGTTCATGCCGTAAAATCCAATCCCGGAAAAAAGATTTTGGTTTTGCCGGATAAATTCTTGGGGTACGTGATGAAACAGCGGGCTTTGGCAACTCTGCGCGTGGAAGGCGTAGCGGTGAATCCGAACGACATTGAGGTCTACGACATTGAACATAACGGCAACTGGTCTTGTTGCTACGTTCACGAAGAAATCGGATCGGACGCCGCCGACATTGCTTTGATGCAGAATCCTGACGCCGAACTGATGATTCATCCGGAATGCGGTTGTGCCTCCTCCTGTCTGATGAAGGTTCAATCGGGAGAAATTCCGCACGACAAGGCCTATTTTCTTTCTACCGAGCAGATGGTGGAACACGCGCGCCGTTCATCTGCTTCAAAGCTGATTGTGGCGACCGAGAAGGGGATGATCTACCGGTTGCGCAAAGAAATGCCCGGTAAGACTTTTGAGGCCATTTCTGAAAATGCCGAGTGCCGCTTTATGAAAGCGAATACTCTGCCGAAACTTCTGCGCTCGTTGAAAGAAGATCGGATGGAGATCGTTCTTTGCGATGATTGTTGCGATCCTCGCAAGCCCTACCAGGACGAGCGGGTAGTGCATATCCAGAGGTCGGTGGCTAAGAAGGCGGAAGCAGGAATTGAGCGGATGTTGAGTATTGTTTGAATTTAAAGCCCCCATAAATGGGGGCTTGACTTTTATGGCTAAATCGTGCTATAATAGAAGAGCAGTAAGATCATTGAAATTCCCCCTTTTTATACCCCTACTTAAGGAGTCAGATATGAACACTACGGTTAAGGTCATTTCGGGCGAGGGTTTTACCCCCGCCGAGATCCAGTTCGGGATGAAGTGGGCGCGGGAAAGCGGTCTCAATGCGGGGTCCGGTTGTTACGAGTGGAATGACCTGCGGCGGTTTGACAGTCTTCCGCCGGAGGAGCAGATCCACACCACGACCTGCGAGCGCTGTCGCGACATGGTCGCGATGATGAGGCATCAACGGATGGTGCATCGGCAGGAGACGACGGTGATGGTTCGCAAGAAGGTGTCGGTGTGGGGGCGGTTTCTCAACTTTTTCGGTTTCTCGAAATAACACAAGGAGGTAGCCATGGATCAGAGACAGATCAAGACCAGCGCTCCAATGACGTGGGAGCAAGGCGATGCGCAGAGGCGCACCGACAACAAGCTACCGGCTTTTCGGATCAGTGATGAGCCAATCAGCCCGGACGCTCGGAGGGAAGCTTCTCGTCGGATTCATAAACATGTTACTGACGAGGAGATGCAGAAGTGGGCGGGCCTGTCCCGGACCACTGGGATCTTCGGTAGTGATGAAACCGATCGCTACTGCGAGGTTCAGCTGTGTGAGACCTGTCTCAAGCGCATGCATGCGGTCGAGACAGGGAAGGCCAGATCTGGGGATAGCGAGCAGTATCGCCAGACCCAGGCGCATCTCGTGGCGGTGGACGTCAGAAAGGTCCACCTGACCGCGGATGAAATCCGGAACTGGCCCGAATTGATGAAAGTTCGTGTGGATCACGTCAATGGCTGTGAGGCCTACACCAAACGGGTCGCTCAGCTCGAGGTGGACCGGAAGGAATCAGCCAAGTCGTTCGGACGCTCGGTGATGGAGTTCTTTACCGGGCTGGTCAAGTAAGACGAAGTTCACCGGGCACATATGTTGTGTGCCCGGTTTTTTTGCATTTGCATTTTTTAGGCCCATTTTGTATACTTCCAACTATCGTATGTCTGAGTTAGATAATAATAATACTTCGGTTGTTGAGGAGAATTCCGCTTCTCAATCTCCCGCGATTGATCCGGCCCTTCTGGATGAAATGGTGAAGGCCGGTATTTTGTATGGCCGGAAAAAGTCCAAGACGCATCCTCGGATGAAGCCATTTGTTTTTGCCACCCGGAACGGTATTGAGATTTTAGAAGTCGCGAAAACAGTAATCGCTTTGGAAAAAGCCGGAGATTTCTTGAGGGATTTAGCTCAAAAAGATGGAATGATTCTGGTGGTTGGGACCAAGCCGGTTTCCCAGAGTTTGATGGAAGATTTCGCGAAGAATTTTTCCTTCCCATATGTTACCAAGCGTTGGCTGGGTGGCACGTTAACCAACTTCAAGACTATTTCCAAACGTTTGCAATATTATATGACTTTGAAAGCGGACCGGGTGACCGGCAAGTTGGAAAAATACACCAAGAAAGAGCGGGTGGAGTTTGATAAAATAATTGAACGGATGAATGGTTTTTTCCTCGGCTTGGAAAGATTAACCCGCATTCCGGACGCGATTTTGGTAGTGAACGCCAACGACCACATTACGGCAATTCGCGAAGCTCGTCGGATGAAAGTTCCGGTGGTGGCGGTTTTGAGCACCGACACCGATCCGGAAATAGTGGAGTATCCAATCCCGGCCAACGACAATTCCCGCGCCAGCGTTACTTGGGTTTTAGCCAAATTAGCGGCGAAAATTGAGGAAGGGCGCAAGAACCGAGTTGTAACCCCAGCTCCGGTAGTAGCGCCTAAATAGCCATCGGTGATTTCTTTTGCTATAATTTCTTTTAAGTCGTTTCTATAATTCATTATTCATAATTCTTTATTCATAAATATGGCTTCAGCGGGAGACGTTCAAAAATTAAGAGAAAGCACAGGGGCGGGTATAATGGATTGCAAGAAAGCATTGGATGATGCCGGCGGAGATTTTGATAAAGCGGTCATTTTGCTCAATGAGCGCGGCGTAGCGAAGGCGATGAAAAAGGCGGATCGGGTGACTGGCGCCGGTTTGTTGGAGAGCTATCTTCATAACGGCCGAGTAGGTGTTTTGTTGGATATTCGTTGTGAAACCGATTTCGTAGTTCGATCCGAACCTTTCCGGGAGCTGGCGCACAATTTAGTGATGCACATTGCCGCCATGAATCCTGAAAATGTGGAGGCATTGTTACAACAGCCATACGTTAAGGATCCGGCGCTGACTATTGATGTTTTGATCAAGGGAGTAATCGCCAAATTAGGTGAGAACATTCAGGTGGCCAAGTTTTGCCGGTACGAGCTATAAATAAGTGGTTAGCGACTAGAGTTTAGGGTATAGTGAAGAAATGGCTCTGACTAATTTCCTTCTCCAAATCATCGTTTTTTCCAGTCTGGGACTGGTGATTTACTTAATTGCTCGAGCGGTGCCGAGGATGCCCGAAAATATTGAGCCGCCTCGCAGAGCGAATTTCTTTGACCGACTGATGTCTAAGATTCCCATGTCTAAGATTGATGATCGTCTGAATTCTTTTTTAGCTAAATTTCTGCGTCGGTCACGGGTAGTGACGATGAAAATGGATAATTTTATTAACGATCGCCTGGGTAAGTTGAGCAAGAAAACAAAAGTAGCTGACGAAGAAGGACCTAGCCAGGATCAGAATAAAACGGTATTATAGGGTTTATCGGGCGCGTCGCATAGCGGCAATTGCTCGTGGCTGTAAACCACGCGGTCTTTGACCTTCGGGGGTTCGAGTCCCTCCGCGCCCACCAGTAATACGCCGGTATAGCTCAATGGCAGAGCAACACTTTTGTAAAGTGAAGACGGGTGTTCGATTCACCCTACCGGCTCATTAACTTGCTAATCTGTGGTCCCGTGCTACCCTAGGGGTAGCATTTTTTATAACCAGATAAGGAGATAGTCGTGACGAAGACCGATTGGCGTACACGTTTTGCTTTCTTGCTGTTGGCTACGATTTTCCTGATCTCCGCGCCTTTTGGATGTACGAATCCTGAACCGAGAATCACCGATCCGCCGCCGATTGCCGTTGATGATCTGGACCCGCAGGATACCACCCAGGAAGTTCAGCTGCTCGCGCATATCACCTATGAGTTGGATGCTCTGTATTACGATCCGCTTTCTCTAGATCATGAGAAGCTTTACAACGCGGCGTTGGCGGGAGTTCAGGCGGAGTTTAAGAAACATGGCGTTGATTGGAAATATGAAAAGATTGAGGGAGTGGCTACTCGCTATGGAGCTAATCAGAGATTCTTAAGAGAGTATTCCAAGGCTAAGGCCTTGAAGGCGAAATCTGTCGGAATCGGCGAGCGGGATCTGATCTTAGCGGCGGCCGATAACATGCTTGAGTCTTTGAACCGATCGCACACCTACTTCATCTATCCGAAGTGGCATCCGCTCAGAGTAAGCGGCTATGATCGGGATAAGTTTGTCGGAATCGGCGTGGTGATTGAGACTTTGGACGATAGCATGGTTTTCTTGTCCAGAGTTTGCAAAAGAAGTCCGGCCGATCGAGCCGGTTTGCAGATGAATGATCAGTTGCTGGCGATTGATGATGTTCCGGTGACCGCGGATTTGAATCAGCTCTCCGGTAAAATCCGTGGTGATCTGGGCACGAAAGTAAAAATTACCGTTCAGCGCGGTCAGGAGAAGAAAGATTTTCTCGTGGACCGAGGCTATATCTCCCCGGAATACGGAAATGGCTGGATTGAGAAAGATGGCGCTTTCCAGTGGGGCATTTTGGAACTCGCCGGATTTAATGATACATCCATGTCAGCAGTTGATAGCTCCATTCGGGAGCTGGGGTTGTTCCGAGGAAAGGTGGATGGCTTAATCATTGATTTGCGCGGTAATCCCGGCGGACAATTGGCTCTGGTCAAGGATTTACTGGAGTGGTTTCTGCCGATCCATACCGAGATTTATTGCACCGAAAGCAAGAAGGAAGGAAAAACCAGCTTTATTACCGGCGAACTGCCTAAGTTCAATGATCCGATTATTATCCTGATTGATGGTAACAGCGCCTCCGGCTCGGAAATTTTTTCCGCGATCATGAAGGAAACCGGACGAGCGGCGCTGGTCGGGAAAAAGAGCGCCGGAGCGATTGAGGTCGGCAACAAAGTTGATCGCATTGGTTTTGATGCCGAAGCAGTAATCACTGTCCAGCAGATCTATACGGCGGAAGGAAAAAATTTTGAAGGTGTCGGCGTGACCCCGGATCATCTGGTTGAACGGACCAAAGAAGATGTTCTAGCCGGCCGTGATCCGTATCTGGATAAAGCGAAGGAACTTCTCCGTAAGCGTTGCGGAGGAAAGTAGAACAAACCAAAAAGCCCCCGCCCACATCTGCGAAGTTGTGGCGGGGGCTTTTATATATAAATATATTTTTAGAGGCCAAGTCAGACTTGGCACTCGTCTACCTCGAAAACGAGTTAGACTCGTGAGCCGATGGTCGGAATTGGACCGACGACCTTTCCCTTACCAAGGGAGTGCTCTACCACTGAGCTACATCGGCAATTAGGATACTCTTCTCCAACAATTATAGCCATTTATCGTTTTCTTGCAATCTTTTTCAATTTCGGCTATAATTGGTAAATCTTATGGCAACGTCTAAGTTTTCCCAAAATTTAATCAAGCTTAAATGCGGCGCCTGCCTCCGGGTTAATTATTATACCCGCAAGAACAAAAAGCTTGTTGAACGGAAAATTGAGTTATCAAAATACTGCAAATGGTGCCGGAAGCACACTAAGCACAAGGAATCCAAGAAATAAGGGCTCCGGTCAACTACTTTCCGGAAACAGAATAAACAGCCTCCTGCGGGCTGTTTTTCTTCGCCCTCGGCGGTTGTTCGTTCGAATATAACGAACGAGCCAAGCCCAACCCCTGCCTGCCGGCAGGCAGGGCCTCCGGGATGTTCCGTCCAAGCAGTTGCCCTCCGCTTTGTCCTTAAGGTAGGCGAGATTGCTCGCCTCATAAAAAACCCCCGTCTCGTAAAGACGGGTTTTTCTTTTTGACATTGAGGCGAAAAATTAGTAGAATTACGTCGGTTTCTTGAAAAGGTTTAAAGAAAGAGAGGAACTGTATGCCATGTGATATTGGTTACCGGAGTTGGGCGGTTATTACGATTCCCAAGCCGACGTACCAGAAGTTCAAAAAGAAAGTTTCGCCACCGAAAGTGGACACTGATCTTTTGAGTAAGATTGGTGAAGATGATCCGGAGTTCTTGGATTGGCTGAATGGCCTGGATGTTCAACCGCTTCTCAAAGAAGCGCTGAAGCGGGCCAAGAAACAAGTTCGCGGCTCTAGCTCGCTCCGCTGTTCTGTTTTGGCTGATGGTTCGTTAGTGATGACCGGAAAATACGCGGACAGCCGTAAGCGGGGAAATCTGGAGAATCTGTCGGAAGATATCAGCCGGCGCTATCAGATGGAAGTGCTGGCGATTGTCGCCGAGTTGCTGGAGTATGATATCCGGATCACCGAGCGTGGTGATACTTTGATTCTTGAAGGCGAGAAGCATCAGGACGGCACCCAAGTTCATCGTTACTTCAAAGTGACGATGGACGCGAGCGGCCGCGGTGAGATTCGCTTTGAGCATTTTAGTTCGCCTTCGGCTCGTGACGCGGAGCTGAATAAATTTGTCGGGTTAGCTCAGCTACTGGGAGTCCGCATTGATGTGCAGGGCATTCAGGAAGCCGGGAAGCCAATTGCTGAGGGTGAGATTCACCACGATTTCCTCAAAGGACAGGAGGGTTCATGAAACCTAAGGCGAGAAAGAAGCCCGCTACGCCCACCTCGGCGGGTAAACCGGGCAAGCCGAAGCGTCCGGTCAAAGGTAAGTCCGGGCCTCCGGCAGTCGTGAAGAAAGTTGTTCCGGCGGCTCCAAAGCCGCTGACTCAATTGCCCGAGTGGTTCATTGAAGGGGTCAGTACGCCATATCGTTCGGGTATCGCTAATTCTTTTATCGTGCACGGAGACATCAACGGATTGTTTCCTAATCCTGATTCAGACGTTGCCGGAAGCGATTCCTACATCACGCTGACCAAGTTCTGGGAAGCGGTATTCGGTGGACGCGAGTTGGTGGTGTTTTACAACATCGCCGACGGACTGCGTTTTCTGGATAGCTCCATGGAGGCGCTTTTCAAGGAAGCGGCCGGTATCAAGGAAGATGATTCAGGCGCGAATCCGATCGCGGCCGCTAAAGCCGGTTTGAAAGCGAAGCGTGGCTTGCCTCGGGAGCCCGAGGTCTGCCTTCCACTTTTGGAAAAAGCGTTGGTTAATCAGCCGGAGATGGCGGTAGTGATTGAAGCGGCCCACTTGGTTGCCCCGGCGATGAATCTGGGCGCGCCTCTGCCGATGAATGAGCGGACGAACATTGAACGGTTGAAGCATTTGGGGCGCGATGAACGGATCCGGGAAAAAGGCAATATTGTGGTGATGGTCACCGAGCAGTCGGCAAAGGTTTCGGCGGAGTTGAAGTATGGAGGCAGCGGTATTCAAACCGTGCTGATTCCGAAGCCGTCAAAGCCGGAGCGCGAAAAACTGATTGCTAATTTTGCCACTGCCGATTTGTTGAATTTTGACCAGAAATCGTTCGCGCAGATGACTCAAGGATTGAATAATCTTCAGATCCGGGAAATCTTCTCGCAGGCGAAAGTCAGCGGTAAGCCGATTGACGCCGACGCGGTGAAGGTGAAGAAGCGGGAGATTTTGAACGCCGAGTACGGCGAGATTATGGAAATCGTTGAGCCCGAAAAGGGACTGGATGATATTGGCGGTCTGAAACACGTCAAAGATTATCTCAATGATGTGCTGACTGCTATCCGTAAGGGAGACACGCGGCTGGTGCCGATGGGCGTCATGCTCTTCGGGCCTCCCGGAACCGGTAAGACGGCGATTGTTGAGGCGTTGGCTAAAGAGGCCGGTTTCAACTTCGTGAAGATTAAGAACGTCCGGTCCATGTGGGTTGGTGAATCAGAAGCTAGGATGGAGAAGATGATCACTGGTTTGCGGGCCTTGGCGCCGGTGGTGGTGATGAATGACGAATCGGATTTGGCGGAAGCCAACCGGGACGCGCCGAAGGGCGATTCCGGCGTGGCGGAACGGCTGATGCGCGCTTGGATGGAGCTTCGTTCCAATCCCCGCATTCGCGGCCAGATTATCGTGATTGATTGCACGAACCGTCCGGATCGGATTGATGCCGCCCTGAAGCGCAGTGGCCGGACTGATGATCGGATCTTGTTGCCGATGCCGTCGGAGGACGAGCGGGCTGATATTTTCCGGGTGATGTTTAAGAGGCATGAGGTTCCGACTTCCCTCAAAGATTTCCGCAAGTTCGCGGAAAAAACCGATGGAATTTCCGGAGCGGACATTGAGCGGATTTCCCTGAAAGCTTTCAGCTTTGCCAGAGCGGCGGGTGAGAAAGAAGTTTCGGGGGCGGTGTTGGAAGAGGCGATTGCCGATTTTATTCCGAGCGCCAGCCAGAAAGACATTGATCTGATGACGCTGGTCGGCGTGCTGGAAAGTTCTTCGCGCCGTCTGATGCCGCCGCATATTAAGGAAATCGTTCACGGAATTTGCGAGCGTAAGCTGGTGAATAACTTGGATGGAATGATGGAACAAATTAAAGCTAGAAAAATTCTCTAACCCCAACACAACTCAAAAAGAAAGAAGAAAAAACATGGGCGGAGGCGGAAGTTTTTACGATCGTGACGTGACTGATAAATCTTTGCGGACTTCCAGAGGATTCACCAGCGCCGCGTCCGACGCGATGTCTACGAGCCGGGTTGACGCCAAACTGCTTCCCAGGAGCCGTAAGCTGAGTTGTAAAGGAGAGAGCGCCATTGTTTACGCTTTTGACGTGACCGGATCTATGGGCGACTTGCCGATGATTATTTTTGATAAGATGCCGATGATCGCCGGTCAGTTGGTGATGAATCAGTACTTGAAGGATCCGATGATGAGTCTGGCGGCCGTCGGTGATGTTAATTCCGATGATGCGCCGCTCCAGGTTTGTGATTTTGCGGCCGCTCGTGAGATGGATGGCTGGTTGAAGCGCATTTTTGTGGAAAGAAACGGCGGCGGCCAGCACTATGAGTCTTACGAATTCATGGCCTACTACTACGCCTATCTCTGTGACGTATCGCAGGTGGAGATGCCGTTCGTGCTCTTTACTGGCGATGAGGGATTCCGCGAGAATCTGAGTGGCGCGGAGTTGAGCAGGAGATTTGGCGGAGAGCATAAAGATACGACCGCGACCCAGGTTTTTGAAGATCTGAAGAAGAAGTTCAAAGGAAATGTCTTCCTGATCCATCGAGCATATAATAACGCCACTCTGAATGTGGCAATTGTTTGCGATTGGCGCCGGGTGCTGGGCGAGGGTAGAGTGATTGATCTGCCTGATGATCTGGCGATCGCGGACGTGACTTTGGGAGTTTTCGCTCTCGGTGGCGGTTCGCGGACGCTGGATGAATACATCAAGGACATTCGGAACCGACCGCTGGAGATGGACGGCAAGAAGTACGAAAAGCAGTCGGACGATCGGATTGAAATTGTTCGCAAGGCCTTGAAACCTTTCGCGGAAACGATGGCGGCGGTGTATAAGGATCGGCCGAAGACGAAGACGGCGGCTACCGGCAAGAAGACCGACTCCAAGAAAGCCAGCAAGAAGACAACTACGGCGAAAGTTAAGAAGAAGCCGTGGCAGCTCTAATTTAAACCGAATGGCCCGCAGTGAGATTTTCTCTCACTGCGGGCCATATCTTTATTTTTGGAATTACATCAACTCACGACCTTCACCGGTCGCTAGTTGATCCCGTTCCGGAACCGGAACTAACCTTTGAAAATTTAATAGGAGAACAGTTATGCCGAACAAGATTCGCTTGATCGCTACTTTGCCGCCTTTGGTGGGGCATCGTCGTCTGATTATTGATCATCCGGCTGTTGATGAATTGCGTTTGAATACCATTATGCCGATTAGCGAGAGTCAGAAAGCCGTTTTAAAGCGGCTGAAAGAGGAAGTCGGCAAGAAGAAGTTGTGGCTGGATTTGAAAACCAGGCAGCTTCGGATTACCCAATTTTCTTATCTGCCTTATGCCTTCGTCCGCTTGAGTCATAAGATTCAGTTAGATCCGCCGTTTCCTATCCATTTTAAAGATGGGACTGCGACGGTGGTGGAGGTCGTGGACGGAAATAAATTGATTTTGAGTGATCGTCCCGACCGCATCGTTGGCGAAGGCGAACCGGTGAATATCTTGGATCCTTGGTTGAAGATCAAGGGATTTTTGACCCCCGGTGACCGGGAATATATCAAAGCGGCAAAATCGCTGGGAATGCATAGCTATATGCTTTCCTTCACGGAAAGCCAGGAAGATATTGAAGCTGTCCGGGCAATTGATCCGGAAGCGGAGATTTGCGCCAAGATTGAATCGCTACGAGGTTTGGACTTTGTTCAGCACGACTACTCGGCACTCAAGGGAGTGCGTCTGATGGCGGCGAGAGATGATCTATATGCGCAAATGCCCGGAGGAGATAAAATCAAGATTTTAAAAGCCCTGAAGTTGATCGTTAATGCTGATCCGAAAGCAGTAGTGGCGTCAAAGATTTTCACTTCACTGGAAAATCAGAAAGAGGCGTCGCTGGGTGATATTTCCGACGTGGAATTGATGCGTCGTATGGGTTATCGGAATTTCATGCTTAGCGACGGGGTATGCTTCCGGGAAAAAGTTTTTTCGGAAGCGGCAAAAATCTTCCAATCCTGGAGAACATCATGAAGCCATTCGTGGTTTGTGGCTTGGGATTTGGAGACGAGGGCAAGGGGACGATTACCGATTTTCTTGCCCGGCGGCACCAGCTCAAACTGAATGTTCGTTACAATGGCGGCGCTCAAGCAGGTCACAACGTGGTGACTAGCGACGGCCGTTGGCATTGTTTTGCCCAGTTCGGGGCGGCCACCTTCAATCCCGGAGTAGAAACTTTTCTCTCCAAGGAGATGGTGATTGAACCATCCAATCTGCTGGCGGAGAATGAAGTGTTGATTACCAAAGGCGTGGGCGACGCGCTTCAGCGATTGATTGTTGACGAAGAGGCGACGCTGATTGCGCCCTTCCAGAAAATGATTGGGCGGATGAGAGAGGTTGCCCGAGGCAAGAACCGTTTCGGTTCTTGCGGTGTGGGTGTCGGCGAGGCAGTTCGTGATCGCGACCGAGGTTTGGGAATTGTCGTCCGAGATATCAAAGAAGGTACTTGGACCGGCAAGATGGCCGCTATTTACGAAGCGCGCTCCGAGGAAGCGAAGAAATTGCTGAAAGATCATCCATCGGCTGAACTTGAAGAAATCTACAATTACTTCAACGACCGGTCGGTACTGAATCGTTTCTGGGAATTCTGTCGTCAGTTATTCCGCGGAGACAGCGATGTGAGAGTGGTGTCCGCCGGAGGCGGATCCGCCTCCGGCGGAAAAGGCGCGGATGTTTTACGAGATCTGATTTCTAACCAACACCCGATGATTTTTGAAGGAGCCCAAGGAGCGTTGTTGGATTCCGAACAGGGGTTCGCTCCCTACGTTACGAAAACTCGGACTACTCAAGTCAACGCGGTGAGGATGATCGGGGCGGATCAGGAGATTCAGAGAATTGGAGTGATGAGGGCCTACGGTCATCGTCATGGCGCCGGTCCGTTTGTAACTGAAACAGAGTTCATGTGGAATGCCCTACACGATACGCACAATACAGAGAATCGTTGGCAGGGAAGCTTCCGAACCGGCTGGCTTGATTTGGTGGCAATTCGTTATGGCCTAAAGATTAACGGCAAGGTAGATCAGTTGGCGGTTACCAACCTGGATCGGCTTTCCGGGGTACGAGAAGAGAAGGTAATCTGCGCGAATTATAAATACAGCGGCGATTTGAAGGAGCTGGATCACTGCGCGGTCTGGGAAAAGTTAGATAAAGATTGCGCGAAGATTCTGGAGTTGAAAATTCCTTCAAAGGAATTTGTTGCCTCCGGTAGATTCGCCAGGATGCTGGAGCGTTGCCGACCGTTGACCTATGAGAGGTTCGGAGGCTGGAGAGACGACATTAGTTCCGCCAAAAAAGTTAGCGATTTGCCATGGCAGGCGAGAGAGTACCTGAATTTTATTGAGTCGTCGCTTGAAGTTCCGATCGGCATTGTGTCGGTTAGTCCGACTGCTGAGGGGAAAATCGTTGTTCGAGAATAAAAATCTAACCGGTTGTGTAAACACAACCGGTTTTTATTACCCATACCAGATTTATAGAAACTATGTGGAATGGTACACTAAGGAAAGTTATTTTTGAGGCACGATCTATGAAGGCAATGCTGATCGCGATCGTTTGTTTGTTTGGTTATTCAATTGCTAACGCTGAAGAGGCAAAGCCGGAGGAACCGAAGAAGCCGCAAATTTGCTGGGAGTCTATTGAGCTCTACGACGGTAAGGATTTCAAGAAGAAGATGGATGAGAATTCGGACATGATGAAACGCTATCGCAAGAAACTTCCGAAATATCAGAAACGGGTGAAAGAGGAGACCGCTAAAGAATTTGAGAAAGGCGGTATGGAGATGGTGGAATGTCCGGATCATAAAACTCCGGGCGTGAATGTTAAACAGGTTACGAAAGAAGATCAGCCCTTGCATCTGCGGATCTCCCTCGCGTATGACGGTATTATTCAGATCACCATCTACGCGAAAGTTGAAGTTTTCCGTGGAGATAAAAAGGTGATTGAATTCAAGCTCCAGAAATCTGCTTATATTTGGCAGGTTGCTACCCGGGCTAAGTATCAGGCGGCGATCTACCAGTTCGCCCGCGAAGCCGTCTCCGCTTTGGGCGACGAGGTGAAGAAGCTACCGCCGGAAGAAAAGAAAGAAGAAGGAAAATAACCGTGAACCATCAACCCCCGACGTGGGGGCTTTTTAATTGCTAGCTGTGATATACTATAACCATATATCATGGTTCATGAAAAAAGATATTTCTGAAATAGCTAAAAGATTAAGATTGAAGGGGTTTTCTTTGAATGAGATAGCGGTGAAATTGGGAGTTTCAAAAAGCAGCGTCTCTTTGTGGGTTCGGGATGTTCATCTGAATAAAACGATTATGGCCATTTTGGATCGTAAGGCGAAAAATGGACAGAAGGCAGCAGCAGCGGCTAGGCGGGCACAAACCAAAATTCTGGAAGATGGATATTTTGAAGACGCGCTGGAAGAATTAAAAAGATTCGGCCAATTACCCGAGAAATTATTGTGTTCAATGATCTATTGGTGCGAGGGGGCAAAGAATCCAAAGCATGGAGTAGTTTTTATGAATTCTGACCCGGAGTTAGTTAAGAAATTCATATATCTTTTCAAAAGATCATTTAAGACGGATGTGGCTAAGTTTCGAGTTTTGTTGCATTTGCACGACTATCACAATAAAGATAAGGAGATTGATTTTTGGAGCAAAATAACTAATATAAGTAGGAATCAATTCCTCAAGCCGTATATGAAAGAGTCTGGGCATCTATTTTTAAAGGAAGGCTATCGGGGATGCGCTTCTGTTAGATACTATGACAATAAAATAGCGCGTCAGTTATTGATATACGCGAAGGCCTTTTTAAAGGGGGCATAGTTCAATGGTAGAACGCTTCTCTCCAAAAGAAGATACCAGGGTTCGATTCCTTGTGCCCCCGCAGACTACATTTTTTATTTATAGTGAGCTTGCCGAACTATCGAGAGACCGATGCCTCTAATTTTGTTATTCTGAGAATATGAATAAAATAGACTCCGGAACTATATATTTTATTGTGCTAGTCATTGGCGTACTGATGGGGATTTATTATTTTCTAGATGCCACTTATTGGAACCCCCAAAATTACGGACCCGGAAACTTTGAGGAGCAGGGGAGCTATTTACAAGACGAGGGTGAATTTTATGCTCCCTAAACGTAGCGTTAAAATGTTCGGAATGTATGAGTGAAGAAGAAATAAAAAATATTTTATTCTCTGACCCTGTAGGTTTCTTTGAATCATTTGATAAAAAAGGATTGAATTTCGATAGTCTTAAAAAGCTCGAGATTTCTAAGTTGATTGTAAGAGAGAAATTCCCCGAATTGGTAAAAGAAGAAGACTTTCAGGCCGCCGAATCTCTTTTTTGGATATCTTATTTTGCCGAGAGAGATCTCCGGGACAGTATTCTTTTTGTTGAGACTTCGTTGGGTAAGAAATCAGAAGATGTAGAAGTTATGCTGGATGACGACATGACATTTGGCCAAAAGATACAATTTGTCCCTGAGAAGTATTATTCGAGAGATGCTGAGCCCAGCGAATATATAAAAATACTAAGAGTTATCAAGAATCTCCGAAATCATTTAGCTCATGGACGTCTTGAGCATCTGACATATAAAGGTTATTCATTTTCTGATCCGAGGGCCTGCACGATATTGTTAGTTGATTTAATGAATGCCGCCCGACCGAGAAGCCCCAAAAGCGCTAGAATTCCCCCTAAAGGGTCGGTTCTAGACTGACACTGCCTGCACTTCGGCAAGCTCAGCGCAAGCAAAATAAGGGTTTTTGGGCTAAAATAAGAATACTGTGGACAATCTTTTTACAAATTACATCCAATCAGTCTCAGGCAAGTTCTCACACAAAGAGACGAGTGAGATGGGATATCGAACGGATTTTGAGAATCTCCTCAAAGGTATTTTTGATTCGATCAATGTAAAGCGTATTGATCACGACGCCAGAGCCAAACAAGGAAACAAGCCGGACTTCGTGGTACTCAAAAACGATGTGCCGATTTTATATATTGAAGCGAAAGATATTGGTATCTCTTTGGATAAGGTCGAGAAATCAGAACAAATGGCTCGCTATTTTGGCTACGACAATCTTGTACTTACTGACTATGTGGAGTTCCGCTTTTATAGAAACGGAATGAAATATGGCGAACCAGTATCAATCGCTAAAATTAACCAAGAAAATCGTACGCTTACAAGCCTGTCGGATAATTTTTCTTTATTAAATAAGACTCTTTTAGATTTTTCGACCTCACATAAAGAGCCAATTAAAAGCGGAGTACATCTAGCGCGCATAATGGGAGGTAAGGCACAGCGCATACGTGATAATGTTCGAGAGATGCTACTGGCACAGGATAATCGCTATGGGGATCTTGTAAAAATAAAGGACGTAGTCAAGGAGAATCTTGTGACTGGACTTGATGATGAATCTTTTTCTGATATGTATGCCCAAACGCTTGTTTATGGATTATTTGCAGCTCGATATAACGATCCTACCTCCGAAACATTTTCTCGTTCAGAGGCTCGCGAGCTTGTCCCCAAAACCAATCCATTCTTGCGCTCATTTTTTGATCACATAGCTGGCACCTCATTCCCGGAAAGACTTCGCTATATTGTGGATGAGTTGTGTGAAGCTTTTACGCATTCAGACATAGATAAAATCCTCCACGATTTTTACGGAAAAGAAAAAGACAGCAAGGATCCAATTATTCATTTTTATGAAGATTTTTTGCGCGAATATGATGCAAAAAAGAAAGTGGAAATGGGCGTGTTTTATACGCCACTGCCGGTTGTAAACTTTATAATGCGTGCCGTAGATAGTCTTTTGAAATCAGAATTTGGACTTACTAATGGCCTGGCCGACACGACTAAAATTAGAATTGAAAGATCGGATGTCGACCACCATAAGGCGAAAAGAGTGAAAATCGAAAAAGAATATCACAAAGTGCAAATACTTGATGTTGCCACCGGCACAGGAACCTTTTTGAAAGAGGTGATCAATCATATCTATGCAGGATTTGAAAATCAGGAAGGCAGATGGCCAGCATATGTGAAAAACGATCTTTTGCCTAGAATACACGGATTTGAGCTTATGATGGCCTCGTATACCATCGCACATTTAAAACTAGGTATAACTCTTCGAGATACTGGCGCCAATAATCTAGATACTCGTATTGGAGTATATCTGACTAATACCCTTGGAGCCCCGGTTGATTATAGCAATCAAGGTACTTTATTTGGACTTATGGAAAGCATTGCCGAAGAAAGTAAGAGTGCGTCACGAATTAAATCTGAATACCCAATAATGTGCGTGATCGGAAATCCGCCGTACTCAGGAATTTCAATGAATAAGCACTATACGGATAATAATGTTTATAAAGTTGAGCCAGGTGGTTTACAAAAGCTTCAAGAAAGAAAAAATTGGCTTGATGACGATTATGTAAAATTTATCCGCTTTGCCGAAAGTTTGATTGAGAAAAACGGAGAGGGAATCGTTGGTATGATTACCGCCCATGGATACATCGATAACCCCACATTTCGTGGCATGCGTTGGCATTTAAGAAAAACCTTCGATAGTATTCACGTCATTGATTTACATGGAAACAGCAACAAAAAAGAAACAAGTCCTGACGGATCAAAAGATGAAAATATTTTTGACATTAAGACTGGCGTATCAATAATACTTGCGGTCAAAAAGCAGGGAAATGTCAAAGACAAAAAGCCCGCCCAAATATACAAAACTGACTTTTTCGGTACTCGTGAAAGTAAATATGAAAAGTTAGATGCCGAAAGCGTTGAAACGATAAAATGGAAAACACTTCCAGAAAATACTGAGGTGTGGCGTATCGAGGGGAAGGGAAAAAACGAATATCAGGAAGGTTTCTCTGTCGCCGAGTTATTTTCTAAAATAGGACTTGGCATCGTAACCGCTCGGGATCAATTTGTAATTGATTGGGATAGGGATCAACTACATAAAAGAATTTTGGATTTTTCTCAAATTAGCAGCGAGGAGGCACGGTTAAAATACAATCTTAGAAAAGATGTTCAGGCGTGGAAAGTCTCATGGGCACAAAAAGACGTGAAAGAAACTGGCGCATCACTTGAGAACATTCAAAAAATTCAGTACCGCATCTTCGATTCCAGGTATATTTACTATACTGAAAAATCTTCTGGTATATTAGCCAGGCCTAACGGAGAAATAATGAAAAACTTTGTTAATAAGGAAAATGTTGGATTAATAACCAACCGGCAAGTAAAAGCAGGAGCTTGGAAGCATGTTTTCCTTTCGAGCTCTATTGTTGAATCATCGTTCATATCAAACAAGACTGGCGAGATAGGTTCTATTTTCCCTCTATATATTTACACGGAGCAGGGCGATAAAGCACCAAATCTTGATAAAGCAATATGGGAGAAGATAAATGAGATAGTTGGGCATACTACGCCGGAAAATGTTTTTGATTATATCTACGCCATTCTTCATTCACCGAATTATCGAGAAAAATATAAAGAATTTTTGAAAATTGATTTCCCGCGCGTGCTATATCCGAAAGACGCCAAAAGTTTCAAGCGGCTTGTCTCGCTGGGCGGAGAATTACGCCAGCTCCATCTTTTGGAGTTGCCAAAAGTAAATAAATTCATCACGACCTATTCGGTCGCCGGATCAAATGAGGTGGAAAAGCTAGTTTATAAAGACGGAAAAGTTTTTATAAATAAAGATCAGTATTTCGGCGGCGTTCCTGATGTGGCCTGGATTTTTTACATTGGAGGCTATCAACCAGCCCAAAAGTGGCTCAAAGACCGCAAAGGCCGTATTCTCACAAACGAAGATATTGAGCATTACCAAAAAATCATCGTTGCTCTTACCGAAACTGACAGAATTATGAAAGAGATTGATGAAAAAAATTATGAAAGAGATTGATGAAAAAAATGTTGAAGGAAAATGATTTTGAGAATGTGGTCTGGGATTTCCTATTTACTTATAGGCAATTGCTACTAAATGGGAATTTGCATAAAAAAGTAGATAGTGAAGCCTATCAAAAGAATCCTGCTACATGGAACACTGTATTGCTTAGTCTAGAGACTGGAGTTGTACTTGGTTTGGCGAAGTTACTTGAAGAAAATTATTTTGGGAGAGAATTTAACAGTCCGGAATTAAATCAAATCTCTATAAAGATTACCAATATGCGTAATAGTCTCATTGCACATAATGATCTTTCTATAATGCGAAACAGAAAGCCCTTTATCGAAGAGAATCAATTAACTGGTACAGACATCATCAAAATGATTGACGCAATAAAAAATAGAGCCATACAGTATCAAAAAGCGTTTGGCGCGAAAATTGAAGTTCAGAAGTTATTCGAAGAAACCACTCGAAATGCTATGACCGACCTTGATAATTGGCTGAAGTCTTTCGGAATTCCACTCTAGCAACAACCTTTTATTTTACGGAATAATCAACCGCATTTTGACCTTTGCCCGACACCCTGGTCCCGGCATCTCGACCCGTGCTGGATGAACTTTGTAGATAGCCCGCACTTCGGCCAATTCGAACGGGCTCACGGCAAGCAAGCTCAGTGCAAGCAAAATTTCTGCTATACTAAGTTAATGAAAAAAACACTATTGATCGTTGCGGGAGTTGTCGTGGTTCTGGCCATCTACGTGATGTCCACCTACAACGGCCTTGTCACGAAAGGGGAAGCAGTAGATAACCAGTGGGCGCAAGTTGAAACTCAATATCAACGTCGGCTTGATCTGATACCGAACCTCGTTGAATCAGTGAAGGGCGTGATGAAGCAAGAGCAGGCCATCTTTACCGCGTTAGCAGATGCCCGAACCCGCTACGCCGGAGCAACTACCATTAATGATAAAGCCGCGGCCGCGACCGGAGTGGAGAGCGCTTTCGGAAGACTTTTGGCCATTATGGAAAACTATCCTCAGCTTCAGTCCTCGGCCAATGTTCAGACTTTGATGGTCCAACTTGAAGGAACGGAAAATCGGGTCAGCGTTGAAAGAAAGAGATTCAATGACAACGTTCGCGCTTTGAACGTTTCTATAAAGACTTTCCCGAGCAGTATGGTGGCGGGCATTTTCGGATTCGCGCAAATAAATTATTTTGAAGCCGCGGCAGGCGCCGAGAATGCTCCAGCGGTAAAGCTTTAGTTCTGTAAAATAATGAGCAAACTCTCACGGTTCATTTGGGCTTTTCTTGCTCTCGGGTTTTTGCCGCTTCTTGCTTTTGCTTACACCAGCCCCGGTAATCCGGCAGGATTCGTTAATGACTTCGCCGGAGTTTTAACCGGTGATCAGCGTCTTCAGATTGAAAGTCAGTTGGTTGAGTTTAAAAAAAATACCGGCGCGGAGATTTCGGTTGTCACTATTAAAAATTTGGGCGGAGATACTGTGGAAAATTACGCGTCTGAACTTTTTCAAGAATGGGGGATTGGTCAGAAGGGGAAAGATAACGGCATTTTATTTCTGGTGGCGGTTGAAGATCACGAGATGCGGATAGAGGTCGGGTATGGATTGGAGGGGGCGCTAACCGACGCGCAATCTTATTGGCTCCAGCAGAATATCGCCGTCCCGGCTTTCCGGAATGATGATTTTTATACCGGCATTTCCGGAGTGACGCAAAAAATTATCGCGGCCGTAAATCAAGATGAAGTCATACCAAGCGAGAGCCCTAACAACTCATTGTCGTCTTCTGATGTTGAGTCTTTTGGGTGGCTGATTCTTATCGTTCCGCTTTGGCTGGCGCGAATTTTAGGACGTTCAAAATCTTGGTGGTTGGGCGGCCTGTTGGGTGGAGCGGGTGGTCTGATTCTAGGATTTGTTTATGGATTTTTGTACACCGGGATTCTTTCAACGATTCTTCTCGTGCCGGTTGGTTTGTTGTTTGATTTCTTTGTTTCGCGCGGATATCAGAAAGGAAAACTCACCGGTGTTTATCCCTGGTGGATTGGCGGAGGAAGAGGGGGGCATGGGGGCGGTGGTTTTGGCGGTTTCGGAGGGGGTAGTTCCGGCGGGGGAGGATCCAGTAGCAGATGGTAGAGAGGAGTAATCGCTAATAACGCGAATCTAGGAACGTAATATTGCGAATGGAAACGGTGTGTGTCATTGCGAACGCAGTGAAGTCATGACTACGCCAGATCTCGCGTAGCGAGACAATCTTACATTAATACTATTTATAAATAAATCTTTTGTGAGATTGCCGCGGGATTACCCTCGCAATGACAAACATCATGGGATGGTACAATTTAGGAATGTTCAAGTTTTTTAGTAGAAAATCCACCTTATTTTGTTTCTCGCCGCTGGTAATGGTGATTACTTTCACCGTTGAGATTATCTTGGCTCTATATATTATCGTTCGGTACAGAATGACTAAATTTGGCCGGACGGCGGCTTTACTCTTAGTCCTTCTTGCCACATTTCAGGTGGCGGAATATCTAATTTGCGCCGGTAGCCCGCACGCTCTTGCCTGGTCGCGGATCGGGTTCGTGGCGATCACACTATTGCCCCTTGTCGGTCTTTATCTGGTTTCACAGTTGAGCCACAAGACTCATTTTTTGAAAATCGGATACGCGGCCGCCATTTTTTACATTATTTATTTTATTTTCGCCCCAAAAGCAATCACCGGAGCTTTCTGCGGAGGCAATTACGTGATTTTCAATTCCACCCAAGTTCTGTACGGCTTCTATGGGTTTTATTACTTTGGTTTTCTAATTCTGGGAATCTGGGAAGCTCTGGAAAAAATCTCCGCGATGCATAAGCCAACCATTAAGAGAAAAATGCTTTCCTGGTTTATCGTTGGCTATCTTTCCTTTATGTTGCCCATGGGAGTCATCTTCGTAATTTCTCCGGATACTCGGAACGCTCTCGCCTCCATTATGTGCGGGTTTGCGATTATTTTTGCTCTGATTTTGGCTCTGAAGATTGTGCCGGCGTATCATTCATCAAAAAAATAAAACCGCCAGATGGCGGTTTTTCTTTGATTAAATATTGGAAGGCGGGCCGAATGTGCCGAATCCTTGAATTTCCAGGTCGGGCCAGATTCCACCAACTCCGGGAAGTTTGCTGATGGTGGCCATCTTCTTCTTTGGGATCCTCCCGACGACAAGCAGATATTTTTGCGATCCTTTGGTCATTAGGACCGAGCCCCATCTGGTATTCCGGATGAAGCCGGCCTTTTTCAGAGATTTGAGAATCTTCCAGGACGATTCGTTGGAAATTTCCACCATGACCTTAATCATATCCAAGTTAGTCTTCTCCCATCGCGAAGTTCGGCGGCCCGGAGCAGTTATTGCCTTGGGCGTTCATGGTGCCGGCCTCGCGGCGCTCCTTGATGATCTTTTCAATCGCGGTTTTCTTGGCGCATTCAAAGCCATATGCCGACATCGTCAGAAAGCTACAAGTCTTTTCCCCTTTGCCAAGGCCACAAACTTTTTCTACCTGCTTATCGCTAAGAATCGGCATTACCGCTGTCTCCTTTTTAGAACTGGATACAAGATAGCATCAAGCGAATGATTAATCAAATAAAAACACCCCGCACCTAGTTAGAGGTTAAAAACCTCCGTAGGTGCGGGGCGTTGGTCTGCAGTTTTTGCATGGCCGATAGCCGGCCGTTATCGCGTCCTGCCAGGTCAAAAAGAAAACTCGGTTTTCTTTTTTCATTCTCATCCCGGATTTGCAATCCAGTCGGCCGAAGATCTTTCCCGGTTTCCATCCGGCGTACTTGCCTGGAGTAAGACTCTCAATGATTTGGTTTTTCTTAAGGACTCGGTAAATCTTAGTCTTGAGCATCTTCACTCGGTCTTGCGTCAGGTTCGCCTTGGGCGTCAAATCTTTCGCAGAATTTCTTCGCGGTTTCCAGGATGCGGTCTTTTTGCCACAAGCCATCAACTGGGTGTTTCGGGAAAATGGATTTTCCGTTGAGCGCGCCGAGCAGTCCGCCGACGATTGAGCCGTTGCTATCGGTGTCGCCGCCAGCGCTGACTACTTCATAAAGTGTTTCAATGCTATCGGGCGCTTTCAGGAAGAAGGCATAGCTGAAGGGCAGGGAATTGTAGACATAAGAAGTTCCCTGACCGAAAGCATCGGAAATTTCCTTGGCGCTTTTCTTGGTCCAATCTTCCTTTTCCAGTTCAATCATCCGATCGGGGAAGCGGTCGGTTTCAAATCCGCCCGGATCCAGAATTGGTCTATCGGCCATCGCGCTCATCATTCGCACCCGCATTTTAAAAACGGCTCGTGAAAATCCTTTGTGGGTCCGCAGACAATAATAAATGGCGTGGGTGTGAGCGTGAGTCGCGGAGAAGGCCATGCGGGTGTGGTGAGTCATGCAGGTGATCTCCACCTGTTTTTCTACCAATTCACCGGTGGAGACGCGGGGTTGGATCGGTTTCTCGTAGTGAGCGGCAATATAAGCCGCGACGGGAGCGATTTTCATTACCACGCCATTGCCCATGCCATATCCCGGCTTGCCCGCCGTGGTGGGTTTGCTCGGGAATCCGGAATCAACCCAGCTCATTCCTCCCTGCAATCTTTTTACAGCATCGCGGGTACTGCCTCCCCAGCCAACGTCGGTTTGTTCCAGCGCTTTTACATGCCGTTTCGCCAGATCTTTCATATCAATCTTTCCTTGCGCGATTAACGATTCGGCCATCACCAGAGTCAGCTGGGTATCATCTGTCCACATTCCCTTGCGCAGTTTCCCCGAAAACCATTTATGGTTACCCGGGTCCAGATAATCCTCAACGCGTCCGTGTTGCTGTTTGATTTCTTCTAGAGTCCATTGCTCTACCGGCATTCCCAGCGCGTCGCCGATGGCAATCCCCAAAAACATTCCTTCAATCTTGTCTTTCCAGACGTCGTTATCCACTTTCCGCCTCTTAAATGTTCTGGCTACATTTTACTAAAGATTTTCAATAAATTCCAGGTATAAAAAGCCCCGACTAGTGTCGGGGCTTGGTTACCTCTTGAGCTTAAAAATTGTCCGGACGGAAATATGTGGACGGATAGTCCTCTCGTCAAAGTTGGCCAGTCCCGGATCCAGCAGAAAAATGTTCGCGGCGGCTTTCTTGGACGCCGCCCGGCAACTCTGTCGGAATCCGCCAACTTTGACCTGAAAAACGTTCCTCATAGCGCTAGCGGCTCCGGCGACCTTCATCTCTTGAGGCATACTATCTTCTCCTTTTATTCTTATCTGGTACCGGATACTAGGGTAGCAGACGGGGCTAAATAAATCAAGTGATTTAGCCGAGTCGGGATTTTTTGGATTTCTTTAATATCTGAAATTCTATCCGTTTTAATCTTCTACGATTCCCTAATCACTAATAACTAGTCGCTAATCCCTGCCCGCCGGCAATACCAGCTGTCCGTAGATTTCTAGTTTTTTCTCGCGGAACAATTCAAAAATTATTTTTGCGGTCTGTTCTTTGGAAGTCCCAAATTTTTTCGCCAACTGGGACACCGTGAAATGATCTCCGGCGGGTGGCCGGCCTTGGAGCGCCTTCAGTATCTTTTGCCGGAGCGCCTGTTTGCGCAAATTTTTTCTCGCGAAAGTTCTGATATTAAAAATAACTTTCTTTATTGATAATTTCCAGTATTTGCCCTATAGTAACCTTGTTCATTGAAAAATCGATAGGAGAAAGGAAAGTCATGGAGACTCCATCCAAGATTAAAGTCGGTTTGATGTCCGGTTTCTATTATGGAAGTCCGGGTTGCCGTATGGGTCTTTGGAAATTGGGAGCGGAACGTTTGAAGGCGGACGGCACGAACTACAATATTCTTTTGGGTGGATTGGTTGACGGAAAGAGCTTGGAAGCTGAACTGCGAATCCGCGCTAAGAGCGTGAAAGGCAAGGAAGAACGCGCCGAATTGCGGAAGAAATTTATTGAGGAAGTTGCTCAGATTTTGAAGGACAATGTTCCGGTAATCTCCGGAACTCATTTGCACATCACGACCAGCGCTCCTTACGACGGGAAAATTGGAGCCGAAATCGCCATGCGTTTGCAGGCGTTGAGGAAGTCCGATATCAGCTACGCCGGAGAAGGCGGAATGATTTTGGAATTGCGTCAGATCGGGAAAGATCTCGGTCTTTGCGTTCCCAAGAAGAGCGTTCTTATGGCCAGCGATTACTATGACACTCCGGCTCAGCGTATCTTGAAGAACGAGAAGCGCGGTCCCGGGAAGATGGGCGACATCGTGGTGGTGGGTTGCTTGGCGTCGGCGGTTTTCACGCCCGGTGATTCATTCAAGACGGTTCGTCGTCCCTATTTTGTGATGCCGGTACTGTACAAGATCGTTGAGACGCGCACCGCGGAAAACCAGATTGGTGTCGCGATTCTGGATTTCAAGAACGCCAATCCGCAGGAAGCGACCGTTAAGATTCACAGCTTCAAGGATTTGACGACTAACGAATGGGAATTGGTGGAGTCGCCCTCGGATTCCACTAAGAATCAGTCGAAATTGATTGAGGTGCTCAAGAAGCGCCACATTCCTCTGACCGCGGGTTCGCTCGCGGAACATACGGGTCTTGCCCGTAAAGAAGTTGAAGAGGCAATGGAAGCTTTGCTGAAGCGTCGTTCCGGTTCTTCGTGGCCGGGGCTTTATTACGATGAAGCCAGCAAGGTTTATCAGTTCAAGCAGAAGTGGTTCGTGGAGTCGTTGCGCTACAAGGAAGACCGGGGCGAACTGAAATCGGATCGTTTTCTCGGTTTCGGCTGTCTGCACGCCGGTTGTAAGCACACCGATATGGAATTTTTCCGCACTCGTGTGCCGGAGCACATTCTGGCTAACGACGTTCAGTATCTGATCGGAGCGGGAGATTTCATTGAAGGTATGAAACACGACCTACTGAACATGGGCGAAGTGTATGGAGCCCGGGAATATGTTTTCAACTACACCGTCCAGGAGCAGTTGTCCGGTTTCTTGGTTGGCACAGTGATGTTCAAAGTTTTCCAGAAGCGTTTTGAAGAGATTATGAAGCAGAAGGGTATTACAAAGCTGAATGGCAAGGATCTTTCCGCGGCCATTGAGTCGTGCCTGATGACTTTCTACTATATTTCCGGTAATCACTGTGACTGGGTCGCGCCCATCGGGTTCAACTCGTTGCATACTTTCCGGGAAGAATTAAGGAAGTTCCTGGTTTATCAGATCAGCAAGCTGTTGTCGGGATTGGGAATTGCCTGCGAAGATTTGTTCGGGATCATCCAGAAGAAGCTGGTTCGCCTGAAGATGGGTGAGATTTTCACCACGGCTTCCGGTTTGCCCTGCGCGGCGATGCACCCGCATATGGGCGGAGCCAGCACGACTTCCATTAATCCCCAGCGGATGTTGGATAAGTGTCATTTGGCGAAAGTTGTCTTCGGGGCCAACTTCCATACCGCGGAAGGTGTCGCGGAGTGGAGTTTCGGACCGGGTCAGCGAATTTGTTTGCAGTTCGGAACCGTGAAGCACGAGAGCGGTTTTGAAACTACCAAGCTGAAGCAGGTGGATTTCGGAGTCGGCATGTTGGAAGTATTTACCGCTAAAGGCAGAGTTCAGGAGACCGACGTTACCTTCTTCACCGAAAAGACTCCCGACTTGAAGACCGCCAATCATAAAGTTCTGGACGATTTTGAGGCCTGGATGAAGATTTCTAAGTAAGTTTACACCGAGCGCGTAAGTTTTATGCGCTCGGTTTTTTATTTGCTCCGGTTAAAGTTTTGAGCTAACCTTTATTCAGGACATCGACAAGAGGTCACATGAGCGAACGCAAACTGATTCGCCTTGATGAGAATAAGTTAAGTCCTACTACGGAAAAGGCATTGGCTTTTTGGAAACCGCGCCTGGTTGGTCAGCCGCATATTTTGAAGGAGTTGGCGGACGCTCTGGAACTTGCCGGGTCTTCGTTCCGTGAGCCGGACCATCCGATTAAATCGCTTTTTTGTCTCGGCCCTTCGGGTACGGGAAAGACTTTGACCGCGGAAGTGCTGGCGGAATTTCTTTTTGGTAGTAATAAAGCGCTCCTGAAGGTGGAGTGCGAGAATATGCGCCAGGAACATCAGGTGGCGACACTGCTGGGCGCTCCTCCCGGGTATATCGGGTTCCAGGATCCAAAAGATGAAACGGGGGGCGATTTCCCCTTGTTTACCAACTGGAATATCTACAAATATCACTTTGAGATGTTGCAGGAAAAATATGAGGACTTACTTGAAGAAAGAGCCGAAGTTGATGGCGAGCTGAAAAAGTTGGATGAGAAACAGAAAAAGCTTTTTGAACGTCATCGTGAACTGCAACAGACGACCAATGATTTGACCGAAAAAATCATGGAGTTGGACAAAGAAGTTGAGATTCTGATGAGTGTGACTGAATATGCCACCGATCAGGGGGTGATCAGCAATTTACGAATTAAGTGGTTGGAGTTAAAAAAAGCCAATAGTAAGATGGATCTCTATACGGTTGAAGGAAAGGGAATTTTTAGAGAATTGATTGGAATCCGCCAGAAGCATAAAGAGCTAACTGCTAAATTAGCTAAGACCGATGAGGAATATTACGAAAATGGTTTGGGTTGGGACGGAACCGGGGATCCGCCGCCGAATCTGATTGGCGTGATCTTGATTGATGAAGTGGAAAAAGCTCATATAGCGTTGCATAACGTGCTTCTGGAAGTTTTGGATAAAGGCCGGACGCGAACGAGTAATGGCCTGGAAGTTAATTTTGAAAATTGCATAATCATTGTTACCGGCAACGTGGCCAGTAGTGAGATTGCCGACATAATGAATAACTCCGGAATGGGCTTCCGTCTTCCGGGCAAGAAGACCAAGGAAGAGCTCGGTGACAATATTTACGAGTTGGCCCTGGAGAAGGTAAAAGAGGAATTTTCTCCGCCTTTCCTGGGTCGCTTTGACAGCATTGAAGTTTTCCGTCCTCTGATTACCGGCGATATGGAGCAGGTCTTTGATTTCCAGGTTCAGCTATTGCGCGAAGATCTGGATGAACGGGAATTTGATATCAAACTGGAAGTTACCCCTGACGTCCGCGCCTATCTGGTTGAGCGATCCATGAAGCATATGGAATGGGGCGCTCGTTTGTTGAAGCAGAGGGTTCGCAAATACGTTCGCCTGAAAATGGTCCGCCTGCTTTCCACCCAGCAATTGGATTCCGGCGACACGCTGGTTGTCGGCCTGGAGAATCAGAAAATGATTTTTTCTAAAGAAGAAAAACCGCCGGAACCGGAAATTGTGGAATCGGAAGTGGAGATGATTGAGGAAGAAGATAATAATTCAGAAAACGGCAAAGCCACGGAGTAATCCGTGGCTTTTTTATTTGTGCCCCCGGTAGGAACAAGGATTTCTCCGCCAGCACCCCCACAACAGCGAGAAGAGCTTTCAGAGCAGCATTGCTCGGAGGCGATTTAGCCGGTCTCCGACTCCGGTCGGAGTAAATCGCCGAGAGCTAAGAACCTTTTCGGCGCCGGCCGAAAAGTAGTTCTGGTGATGCGAGAAAGCTCTTTGAACAATTTGTGCCCCCGGTAGGAATCGAACCCACATCTGACGGGTAGAAACCGTACGCTCTGACCATTGAGCTACGGGGGCAATGCCCCGCTCGGGGCGGGGTTTGTCGGAGAGCCGGGATTCGAACCCGGACTGCACGCTCCCAGGGCGTGTATGCTACCATTACACCACTCTCCGTTAGTTTTTAATCAGTGATCGCCGACTGCTCCTCTCTACCAAAAATACCGTCCAGCTCAATCATCAAAGAGACGAACTTTTTATTGTGTTCGTTGATTGCTTGAGCTTCATCGTTAATTTTATTGATCAGGTTGTTCACCTGCCCATCCAAATAAGTCACCCAAGGTTTTTCAAATTTTACTCTCAACGTTTCAAAAAGTTCACTAAGGTAATTGTTGTAGTAAATGAGGCGGGTCACCAAAGCCACTTCGGATGTGACCGCTTCGGTGGCAATTTCACGGGCTCGGTTCGGCCTAATTCTGGACATCTGTTCCGCCATCGCGGTCAGCTGTTCCGAAAGGCGGATGGCTTCGGCCTGATTTTCCCGGTTTTGGATCAACGCGTTGGAAATGGAAATCAAAGCTTCGGGATAGTTACGCTCCCGGTCATATCGGGCCACTTCGCTCAACAGCGAAAGATTAGTACGAGATAATTCCACAATTCTTTCAGCAACCCGAGATCCTTTAAGTCGCGCTTCCGAAAATTCTCCGGGAAGAAACTTTGCCGGGAAGACAACATAACGCAAAACCAAAACGACAGCCGCCGCGGCTGCTGCAGTTAGCAAATGACTTGTCTTGATTTTGTTCATACGACAAGCTCAAATTAAGCTCCCTATCATTTTATACATTTCTTTACTTTAATCAAGGTGATGGTATGATTTCTCAAGAAATAGGCAGGTAGCTCCGCGGGTATCGTATAATGGCATTACCTTAGCTTTCCAAGCTAAAGACAGGGGTTCGATTCCCCTTACCCGCTCACGTTTGACTTTTTAAGTCAAATACTGTACAGTTATACAACTCAAAGCCGTAGGGCTTTTTTCTTATGAATTTACGAAACATCGCAATAATCGCCCACGTTGACCACGGCAAGACCACTTTGGTGGATGCGCTTTTGAAGCAGTCGGAAAATTTCAAAATTAAGAGCGACGGCAACAAAGATCTGATCATGGATTCCAACGATCTTGAAAGAGAGCGCGGAATTACTATTTTCGCGAAGAACGTAGCGGTGAAATATAAGGATTTCAAAATCAATATCGTGGACACTCCCGGTCATGCCGATTTCGGCGGAGAAGTGGAGCGCATTATGCGTATGGTAGACGGTGTTCTTTTGGTTGTGGACGCCAAAGAGGGTCCGATGCCGCAGACAAAGTTCGTTTTGCGTAAAGCGATTCAGGCCGGTCACAAAGCGATCGTGGTAATCAATAAAATTGATAAACCGGGCGCCCGGCCGGAGTGGACTTTAAATGCCACTTTTGATCTTTTCGTGGAGCTTGGCGCCAACGATGATCAGGCGAATTTTCCGGTCATTTACGCTTCCGGCGTGCAAGGCAAGGCCGGATTGGAGGCCGACTTGGAAAAGATGAAAGATATAGAACCGGTTTTTGACGCGGTGGTGAAATATATTCCGGCGCCGCTGATAAATGAAGGTAAGCCGTTGCAGATGTTGACTGTCAATCTTTCCTACGACAACTACAAAGGCAAGATCGCCGTTGGCCGGGTTTATTCCGGAGTTTTACAAAAGGGTGTTCCGGTGGCCTACATCAACCGGGCGGGCGTGATGAAAAAAGCTCAACTCTCTTCCGTAATGATTTTTGATGGTTTGAATCGGGTGGAAGTAGAATCCGCGGGGGCTGGTGATATTGTGGCTATTTCCGGCATTGATGAAATCTCTATCGGAGAGACTATCGCCGATATTGATCATCCGGAGGCGTTGCCGATTATCAAGATTGATGAGCCGACAATCAAGATGACTTTCAGCGTCAATACCTCTCCGTTCGCCGGAAAAGACGGCAAGCATACTACCTCCCGGAATTTAGCTGAACGTCTTCAGCAAGAACTAGAAACCGACGTTGCTTTGTCGGTGGCGGCGACCGGTTCGCCGGATCGTTGGGTGGTGGCCGGCCGCGGTGAATTGCATTTGGCGATTCTGATTGAAAAAATGCGCCGCGAAGGTTTTGAGTTGGAAGTTTCCAAACCGCAGGTTATTTTTAAAGAAATTGACGGTAAGAAGCAGGAGCCGATGGAGTTGGTTTCCATTGAAGCGCCGGAAAGTTTTTCCGGTACGGTTATTGAGATGCTCGGTAAGCGTTTGGGTGAAATGAAAGATATGAAAGTGGATCGCGGCCAGGTGTTCATGGATTTCGCCATTCCTACTCGGGGATTGATTGGAGTCCGTAATCCTTTTTTAACCGCCACCAAGGGCAATGGAATTATGAACAGTATCTTTTTGGGCTACGAAGCGATCAAGGGAGATTTGGATGACGGACAGCATGGTTCGCTGGTTTCTACCGAAACTGGAATCTCCAATAGCTATGGTTTATTGAACTCTCAAAGTCGCGGCAAGCTTTTTATCGGTCCGCAGGTGGATGTATATGAAGGGATGGTAGTAGGCGAGAATGCCAAGGCGGGCGATATTTTGATAAACATTTGTAAGACGAAAGAATTGACCAATTTCCGCACCAAGAATTTTGGCGTGCAGGAAGGTCTGGAGGTGCCACATACGATGGGTCTGGAGGACGCGCTGGATTATATCGGTGACGATGAATTAGTAGAAGTCACTCCGAAAAATATCCGGATTCGCAAAGCATATTTGAGAGAATCTGATCGACGCAAGGCGGAGAATTCAAAAAAATAGCCCCCTGTGGGCTATTTTTTGTTTTTGTTTCTGCGAAGAACCTTCCAGACATATTGTAATTTTCTTAATACGTGGTCGCCAAACAGGCGGTGAATTGTTACTGCCAGCGCAATAATTATCAGCGATAGAAGGAGTAGCCAATTCTGTCTTAACAAATTCAAAAGCCAGGATGAGTTAATCTTCAGGATGCCATCCTGTGAGTTGCCCGCCCGATCGAATGCGCGGACGATTATTTTTAGTCCTTCGCCGATATTCGCCGGTATTTGATATGGGCTTTCCGTTTCTAAGAATAAAGGGGTAACATCTTTTGGAGCTTTGACATCTAATACCCCGACTTCGTAATGATCTATGCCTGAGAGTGAGTCGGTTGTCGAGAAGGAGACTAGTACTCTACTTGCTACCGCTGCTAGGACATCAAAGGTTGGAGAAAATTTTGCCGGCGGGATTGTGTCTATGCGGATCGCAAAGTGAGTGGCTTGGCCCCACGCGCCATCCTTTTTAGATTTTATGTGGAAAAACCCAATCCCGTTTGGAATTGATTCAAAGCTTGCTCTGGTTCCTCCGGAGTCCGAAAGATTATCCGGAATTGTCAGGGGAGTATCATCTAAGACAAAACTGAAATCAGACACCCCTGGTTCTTTTTCCCAGCCAAGGATTGGGTTGGTGTTATTGTACCAACGATCTTCAAAAGGATGTGTTTCGGAAAATACTCGTGGCCCGGCTGGCGGCACGGGTAGCAAGGTAAGATCCGCCCTTCCATAATCGGTCGCAATTTCTGTTCCTACTCCGTCATTAGCTAAAACTTGTGAGCTGGAAAGAACTCGGATCGAGGCGTTCCCCGAAGTCTTGGCTTTGAAGGTGATTGTAGCGATTAGTCCGCTTCTAGTGACGATGCCGCCCGGAACAATGCCGGTAAAATCGATTAGGCCGTTGGAGTTGGAAAATCCCGGTGGCGCTAGCCAGACGCCGATAATTGATTTTCCGCCAGAGGGAGATATGACCGTTAATTTATCGGTGGGAAATTTAATGTGCGCCTCAACTGCGTTGATGCTCTCATTTAAGGTATCAATAAATAAAGATACCTCAAAAGTAGAGCCGGCTAAAAATGAGCCGCTTGACGGCGATAGAAAAAGCGTCGCTTTTTGTTGAGAAATAGGAATTCCATCAATTCTGATTTGGCCAAAAGCCGAGTGGGGGGGGGGGGCGACTAAGAGTATTGCCCA
>ERZ1292623.322-Hain-H51-01um-R1-322-length-52799-cov-12_pt1 | contig 52799 bp, 54 predicted proteins | sample MGYA00564398_ERZ1292623 | MGnify/ENA primary metagenome ERZ1292623 (study PRJEB36523, sample SAMEA6512633) | groundwater metagenome | collected 2019-01-07 | study: AquaDiva: Metagenomics assemblies of 32 groundwater samples
AGTCAGTGCTGATTTTTGATATAGTAGGTTCGAGCAATTTTAAGTATAGGGCACAGAATTGGAAGTCCAGAAAAATTGGGGTCTGAATCCGAAAAACCCCCCGCCGATCCCCCCGCCGGATTGGGGAGGGAATGCAGGAATCCCGCCGTGAATCCGTAGGGTTCCCGAAAATCAAAATTGATGGTCTTGGCGGAAATGAGACGGTTCGTTGATGAGGCGAAAACAAAATCATGGAAGCTACAAAATACTTTTTATACATCCGCAAATCTACCGATGAGGAAGGTCGACAAGTTCTTTCTCTCGAAGCTCAACTCCATGAGCTCAAAGAGTTTGCAAAGAAAAATGATCTTGAGGTTATCGAAACGTTTGAGGAAAAGAAAACGGCCAAAGTTCCTGGTCGTGAGGTATTTAATGCCATGCTCAATAAGATTGATGCCGACCTTCCTCATCGGATTGGCATTTTGAGTTGGAATACGGACAGATTGTCCAGAAACTCCGTGGACGCTGGACGTATTATCTATCTACTCGACACAGGAAAACTGGTTGACTTGAAGTTCCCAAGTTTTGCTTTTGAAAACACGCCCAGCGGCAAGTTCTTCTTGTCGATCTCATTAAGTAATGCCAAATACTATGTGGACAATCTGTCCGAAAATGTAAGTCGAGGGAACCGAGCCAAGCTTCGGCGAGGCGGTTGGCCAGGAAGTAAACCTTTTGGTTATGCCTACGATCATCGCTTACGAAATATTGTCCCAGAACCAAGCGAGGCGAAGATCGTCAAGAAAATCTACGAGGAGTTTGCCACTGGCAAACATGGTCTTGAATCTATCTCTAACCGCCTCGCCGAGCTTACGGGGAAGAAACGAAAATCCTTCTATGGAATTGAGTATCTGCTCACCAACAAAATATATATTGGCATAATGAATTGGAATGGGGAAGTCTATGAAGGAACCTACAAACCTATTATCTCCCAGCAATTGTTTGCGAAGGTACAAGAAACTCTGAATAGTCGGCGCAAGCCCCGCAAGAGCAAGAAACGACATGATTTTCCATTTGTAGGACTATTTAATTGCTCTTGCGGCTCGATGTTCACCGCACAGTTTGCAAAAGGCAATGGTGGTATCTATCGCTACTATCGGTGTACGAAAAAGAAAGGGGCTTGCGCCGAAAAATATATCCAGGAATGTGAATTGCAGAAACAAATAGTGGAACGAGCGCAAACAATTGCTGTTCCCGAGGTGTGGACAACTGAAATGCTAGAGCACATAGATCAAGAAGAAAAGAAAGAATCTCAATCAGTTGATGTCGTGACCCAAGACATCAACAAAAAAATATTCCTTGTGCAAGATAAGTTAGATAAATTATTGGAAGGTTATCTCGATAACTTGATAGATGAGGAAAGCTATAAGAAGAAAAAAGAGGATCTCGTCAATAAGAAAAACAATCTGAAACATGAGAAAGCGTCTCTCTCAACCACTCGGGCGAGTGGTTGGATCGAACCAACTAGGGATTTCGTAAAAACCTTGATACAAGCCAAAAAGATCGCCTCATCGGAATCTCTACAAGAGATTCCCCAATTTTTAGAAAAAATTGGAACGAACCGTCTCATTTCCGCCAAGACCATCAATTTTGATTTTCGGGAACCCTACGGATTCACGGCGGGATTCCTGCATTCCCTCCCCAATCCGGCGGGGGGATCGGCGGGGGGTTTTTCGGATTCAGACCCCAATTTTTCTGAACTTCCAATCTGGTGCGCCCGGTTGGAATCGAACCAACGACCATCTCCTTAAAAGGGAGCTGCTCTACCAGCTGAGCTACGGGCGCAGTTCCGATGCTACCGATACTTCGGATTCTCTTCTTTGAATTTTAACCTAAAATTTACCAACCTGGCAAGGGCAAATAACATACTCGAAAGTCTATTGAGATATTGCAAGAGTTCGGGTGATGCCTTTGCTCGTACTGCCGCACGCTCGGCCCGGCGGGCAAGTGCGCGAGCATAGTCGAGTTTTGCACTTAATTCAGATGCTCCAGGAATGATAAATTTCTTGATCTGTGGCACGACCTTATCGATCGCCATGATCTCGCGCTGAAGGCGCTCGGTCATGGATCGTGTAACGCGTAACGTGTATCGTCGCCCCATCGCTTTCATTCCAATTTCCGCTTGAGCAATAAAAAGATCTTCTTGAATCTGTTTGAGTTTTTTGTACCGACAAACCCCCAACCAAGAACTCAATTCATCCAGCGTGCCGAGAAGTTCAAATAGCGGATGGTCTTTGGCGATTTTTTTTTCGCCCATTTCACTCTTCCCCTTATCTCCCCGCCCGGTATAGTAAATCGTCATGAGAAAAAACTAAAACCTTTAAAACGGTGCTATCTCGCGCCAACCGGGAATAATTGGCGTTCCTAAGATAACAGTTTTTTGGCGACTACAACTGAACCCTTCGTTGTCAGTAACTGTCAAGTTCGTTGGGTAGGTTTGTTCAAAGTAAAACGTATTTGTTGGGTTTTTTAATGACGAAGTTTTGTACTGGCAGGAGTCTTTTCCTTTTACTTTTTTGCAGGTCCATGTCCAGGCATTGGTCTTGCATCCGGCTCCCCCACAAACGGTTGAATTGGTAAATTTCACTTCGTCGTCAACATTTGGTTTGCTCGGCGTCCAGGAAAAATTCACTTGGGGATAGGGGTGAGAAGGCGTCGTAAAAGAAATAGTCGAGGACCACGGCGAGGGCTTATCGGGAATTCCAAATGTATCCCACACCATGACACGGACGTAGTAGGTTGTTGCGTAGGAAAGGTTGGCAGCAAAGTAGGTTTTGTCGGCGCCAGATAATACGTCCGTATCGATCTCGGGGCTTGAAAAATTGTTATTATTGTCCACCTGCACACGCCGTGCCGACTGTGCATCACCCGGATCGGGATCCGTAAATGTCCAAGTAATCGTCGCCCCCGGCCCGCTGGTGCAATAATTTGGCTGTGTGGCGGTAACACTTGATGCCGTAGGAGCTTTGTCGGCCACAACCGTAACCGGCTTGTGGCTTTCCTTTGCCTGCGCACCCCGCTCAACAATAACTTTTGGATAAAACGTACCCACCGTGCTGTAGGTGTGTGGCTGGGACAACGGATTCGTCGTAATATTGTCACACTTGTAGCCGTATATATTGCTACTGCAGGTAGTTGGTAACACACCGCACCCACCATCAGCGATATCTTTATTCATATCCTGTACGCTCGTCGACATTGTATTGCAGTTCCACCACATACTGTAGTTGATCGTACCGGTTTCTCCTCCCCCAACCGTGGCTTGCAAAACCGTATCAAGCTTTTCAATGCCGCTCGTAGGATTTGCGGTAAGATTCACGGTGAGTGTCGGTCGTATCTGAAACCATTTATGGGTAAATCCATTCTCGGTGATGACAGCAGTCTGCGGATTCGGTCCCGTGCTTTCCCACCCAGCTGGATACGAAATGTTCACGGTATATGTTCCCACGGGCAGAAACACTCCATAACTCGGGTCGGTATTGCATTTATTTAGCACGGTGGATCCAGTTATCGGTCCGGAATAATTGATAAAAATCCCCCCTTGAGTGGTAAAGTTCGTACATGGAAGATAACTTGAAGGATCACGAATATATGCCTCACCCACATCAAGAATTTGGTTTCCGTTTGAATCTTTCACAACACGACCCAAAAGACTCCCCACTGCCGTTGGAGGAAAGTAATGCCACCACAAATTTGCTTCGCGGTCGGCCATGACATTCACTAACGCCGAACTGCTCATCGTAGGCGGATTATTGTGACAATCTTCAGCATCATAACAAAGCGTATAGCCCACACTCCAACCTGCTGGTACGGTGACGGCAACAGTATGCGTACCTACCGGAGTACCTAGGTAGAAGTAGGGATTGACCGTTTTAGGATTGGCACCATCCAGGGTGACAGTTTGTCCGGACGGTGGATTGGGGTTTGGATCGTTATAGGGCATTTTTACTTTGTAGCCCTGAATGGTACCGGTGGACGTGGTAGGTGGAGGGCTTCCCACCTTCAGCCAACGGAGCTTGACTTGACCCGGTCCGCCTTCGTTGAAATACTCAAGCTTGATGGTATGATTCCCACTTGAAAGAGTTTTCCGATAGGAGTAGTCCGGACAGCATTGCATCACCCACTTATTAATAACCAGCACGTTGTCGATATATAGCCGCACGCCGTCATCGACATCTTCAACATAGAAATCATAGTCACCGGCAGTAAAATTGAATGTCCCCTGCCAGCGAATGGAAAAGTCCCGGTAGTTCCAATAGAACCAATCAAAGTTGGTGTTGATCGCCGTAAATGCATTGGGAGCCGGGTTACTCGCCGTTGGTCCTGATGAGGCGTTGGCAAGAGTGTGGGTCAACTTTTCGTTTATTGGTACATCGTAGAAAGCACATCCAACCATCTTGTTGCTCCCCGGCCCGGGCGTCGTACACGACTGCGGCTCGGGAGGAGTTCCTTCGACGATGATTGGTTTATTTGAAGTTTCCTGGCCAAATAATCCATTTGGGAAAAATGCTTTTTGGTACATCCGCCACTGAAAGTTGTAGGTTCCAGGCGTCGGTGGAGCATTGATCGTAAACGCAATGGGAAATGATTGGCCGGGCAATACGTCAGATAACAAAACAACATCCGGTGGATCGCTCCAGTTGTTCCCGGTTAAATCCTTTAAATAATAAGATCCCCCAGTTTTCCATGTCGTTGTCCCCGTATTTTTCATGGTGATGGAAATACGGACGTGTTGTTCGGGATACATAGTTGATGGAACATTTTGCCAGCTGACAAATTCGGCACTATCAGCTGCAGAGGCAGAAACAGCATGGAGTAAACCAGAACTGATGAGTATGAAAAACAAAACAATTCGAAGCAGTCGCATAGTACAAGTATAGTCGATCGTTTGAAATTGAAAAGGTCCCGGCAGGCGCAAGCGCCCACCGGAACCGCATTCGAAGGAGCTCTCCCCCTCCTATCCGGTGGGGGGGTCGGGGAAGTCGACAAGCCTGGTGGCCTTGTTGATTCCCTCCTGAACGGGCGTCCCGTTGGGAATACGGGACGCCCCCTCGTCCGACGGAAAGATCTCGATCGTGATCCGGCGTCCGATGATCGTACGCCCGAGGCGCTCGGTCGTCGGAACGCTCAGGGTCACCGTCCCGGTGTTCGGGACGAGGATGCCGGACCCAGCGGAACACTTTCCGAATCCCTCGGGCAGCCAGCCCCAGGGAATGTCCGGCTCGAGGCAGACAGTCCCGGTGTCGAACCAGGACACGCGGGGCACGGAAAAGCCCCATTTGATGGTGAGATCGCGATTCTTCCCTTGAATAGCGACATCGGCCGCGACGATCCTGACGTTAGCGTCCGTGATCACCGCGGGTGTTGGCTCCGGGTCCGGACCCGGTAGCTTGGGGGCGGTCGACGAACCCCCACATCCAGCGAGAACCGCGGCGGTCGACAGCACCGCGGCGAGAAACTTATTCACTTTCCTTCCTCCTTGCTCACCAAACCGGGCGAGCGTCGGTGGAGGTCTCGGGGTTTGCGCATTGCCCCGGAACTCCTTCTGTTACTACTTTACCCCATTTTCAGGGCAAAGTCAACTACCCCATTATATCACATTTTATAGGACGTAATCCACAAGCTGTACTGGTGTGTACTAACCATGTTATGCACTATAGACTGTTTTGTGCTAGACTTTTTACTATTATCGTGGCCAATGGACGCTATCAAATAGAAAAGCTCACGGAGTTTGACAATCATGATTTTGTGAGTTTTATTCACAACGGACGAACCGACCTAAACGGTTTTATTGCAATTCATCGTGGAAGCGCCACGCGACTTTCATTTGGGGCGACGCGTTTTTGGCATTATGCTACAGAGGATGAAGCTCTATGCGACGCACTTCGTCTTTCGCGAATGATGTCATTTAAAGCAGCACTTGCAGGACTAAACTATGGTGGTGCTAAGGCGGTGATTTTACAACATGGATCTCAAAGCCCCGCACAACGTAAACAACTTCTCCAAACCTATGCGGAAAAGGTGAATTATCTTGCTGGAAGATTTATCACTGGCACCGATGTGGGATTGGAGCAATCTGACGTAAAGATCATGTCTCGCGTAAGCCCGTATTTTGTGGGACTTAAAGTTGATCCCACTAAATATACTGCTATTGGGTTATATCACTCAATCAAAACTTGCCTGGAAGAGGTGTACGGATCTTCACATACTAAAGATCGCAGTTTTGCTATTCAGGGGCTTGGAAAAATTGGTTTTGAACTACTGCGTTTATTGTACCAGGAGGGCGGACAAATTACCGTTTCTGAAATCAATGCGGAACGACTTTATCTATTTTCAAAATCTCTTCTTCTAATATCTTCGTTTTCTCCTTTGTAATTTTTATTTTACCTGCCCGAACGACCATTCGGTCGGGCGGGCTTTTTTGCCCCATTGCTGCCAAACAATTTCCGCCTGGGCAATAAACAAATCTTCCTGAATGGGCTTAAGCCTTTTATCCTGACAAAATCCCAGCCAACTATTCAATTCGTCCAGTGCGCCAAGCGCCTCAAAAAGCGGATCGTCTTTGGCGATCTTCCTCGCCCCCATCGCACTCTTTCCTTTATCGCCTTTTCCTGTGAAGTAGATGGTCACGTTTGAACAATAACCCCCTTTTATTCCCCTTTCAATAAGGGGGAAAGATGGATGACCGATAACCTGGCTCAAAACAAGTTTTTACGGTATAATGAATCCTAGTTTTTCAATCGTAGAGTATGGCTGATTTTGATATAGCAAAACTGCCGGAATTTGACCGCCACGAAATGGTGAGCTGTTTTCAAGACCAAAAAACAGGCCTCAAGGGCTACATTGCCATCCACAACACCAATATCGGCCCAGCAACTGGTGGCACACGCATGTACGAATATGCTTCTGACGTAGATGCTTTGCGCGATGTCCTCCTGCTTTCCAAGGCTATGACGTACAAGTGTGCCTTGGCAGGCGTGAAGTTTGGCGGCGGCAAAGCTGTTATCATCTGTAACCCAAAAAACAAAACCAAGGAACTCTTGCGCACTTTTGGCAAGAAAGTTAATTATTTCGGCGGTATGTTCACGACTGGTACTGACGCCGGCATATCTGACCAAGATGCCACACTGATGGCTTCTTCAAGCAAGTATATTCTAGGTCAGGAAAACGGCATCAAAAAAGCGCATACATCGGATATGGCTGCTTTGGGCGTATACTATGGAATTAAAACCTGTTTTGAAGAACTCTACGGCTCTCCAGACCCTGCAGGAAAAACCATTGCTATTAAAGGTCTTGGCAAGCTCGGAGGCGAATTGGCACGGCTTTTGCTTCAGGACGACGCCAACATCATTGGAGCAGAAACAGACAAGGACGTCGTGATGGCGATAAAAAATAAGTTCCCAAAAATCACGTTTGTAAGCCACGAAGACATTCATAAGCAGGTCTGCGATTTGTATTCGCCGTGCGCGCTCGGCAATGATCTCACGCCAAAAGTCATTCGTGAACTACGGACTAAAGCCATCGCCGGAGGTGCCAATAACCAATTGGCGACTTCTGAAATAGGATATAAACTCCATGAGATGGGCATATTGTATGCGCCGGATTATGTTGCCAACGCCGGCGGCCTTATCAACATTGTGGATGAGCTTGAAAAAAACGGCTATCAGCGCAAACGAGTCCAGACCAGAATCAAAAAAATTAGTAAAACCCTGAGAACAATTTTTGCCCTTGCAAAACAGAAAAGTATTTCCACACATCTTATTGCTGACCAAATGGCCGAGAATATTTTCAAAAGATGAAGAGTGTCCTACATTTATTCCACGATGCGGCTAAGCGCGTACCGGCATACAAAGATTTTCTTCGGAAAAATGGCGTTCGGCCGGACAAAGTAACGACATGGGAAAATTTTCAGCACATACCACCGGTTAGCCGCGCCAATTATCTGCGCCAATATCCGCTTGAACAGCTCTGCTGGGATGGCACATTCCAGGATATGTCGCTCGTATTCACCGCAACCTCCGGATCAACCGGCGAGCCGTTCTATTTTCCCCGCAACGATGCCATTGACCGGCAGTCGGCAATGTACCACGAGTTATTTCTAAAGAACGTTGGCACGCCTAAGGCCAGTACGTTAGTTATCATAGCTTTTGGCATGGGGGTTTGGATTGGCGGAATTATCACGTACCAGGCGTTTAAATATTTGTCACAAAAAGGATATTCTCTTACGATACTGACTCCGGGCGTCAATAAAAAAGAAATCTTCGCCGCTCTCAAACATATTGCTCCGAGTTTTGGCAATGTTATTATCTGCGCCTATCCCCCATTTCTAAAAGATATTATTGACGAGGGCAAACGCCAGGGCGTGGATTGGAAGAAATTCAACCTGCGTATTGTCTGCGCCGCCGAAGCATTTTCCGAAAAATTCCGCGATTATATTGTCCGCAAAGCTCATCTCAAGAATCCGCTAACTGACATTATGAATATCTATGGCAGTGCCGATATCGGCACGATGGCCGAAGAATCGCCGGTGAGTATTTTGATCCGCAGGATGGCGGTTGCCAACAAAAAACTCCACACGGCTCTGTTCCCGCTTTTAAATCGTCTGCCTACATTTGCGCAGTTCAATCCCGAATTTATCCAGTTCGAAGCGGTGAATAAAAATATCTACCTGACCGGGGACAGCGCCCTGCCGCTTATCCGCTACGAAATCGGCGACCATGGCGGTGTTTTGTCGTATGATGAAGTGACAGTCATCCTTAAAAAACATGGCATTGACCTCGCCCGAGAAGCAAGGAAAGCCGGCATCACTAAGACCATCCTCAAACATCCCTTTGTCTACATCTATGAGAGGGCTGACTTATCCACTAAGCTCTATGGCGCTATCATTTATCCCGAACATGTGAAAGAGGGCATCAGCCACCCATCGCTTGAGGACTCCATCACCGGCAAATTCACGATGATGACCAAGCACGATCCTCGGCAAAATGAATTTCTTGAAATCAACATTGAACTCAAGCCCGATGTTGTAATAACCGAAAGTCTAGAAAAAAAGATCGGCGAACGAATTTCAACAGCGCTCCTGGAGCACAACGCGGAGCATCGCAACAATGCCGGCATGATGGGAGACCGCGTGAAACCCCAGCTGAAGTTTTGGAATTATGAGCATCCGGAACACTTCAGGCCGGGAATAAAACAAAAATGGGTAAAAAAATAGCAAAACCGATTTTCCTGGATGGTCCGGAAAAGCAAAACGAATTTACGATCGTTGTCGATGACTACAAAGAACAGCTCCGTGAGCTTTTCTTTGTTCAAAATCCAACACTAACATTTCAACCGGAAAAAGCCCCGAAAAAATTGCCTGATCCGGGAGGACGATGGGTTTACTACCCGTGGCTCAACACGATCGTCCATATTTTACCCGAACAAGAGTTTTTCCTTGTGCGTACGGCACGCAATCGCAATCTGATCACCGCCGAGGAACAGGAAAAGTTCTATAACAGCACTATCGGCATCGGCGGTTTGAGCATTGGCAACAGCGTGGCGCTCGCCATTGTGCTTCAGGGCGGAGGCCAACGTATCAAACTGGCTGATTTTGACCGACTTTCACTTACCAACACAAACCGAGTACGGGCCGGCGTGCAAAATCTTGGTTTACTCAAAATTGAAATCACCGCACGGCAGATCTATGAAATGAATCCCTATGCGGTGGTTGAATGTTTTCCTGATGGACTGACACCCGAGAATTTGGATAAATTTTTTTCCGGACTGGACGTCATGATCGATGAGCTGGACAATATCGCGATCAAGTATCTTGTGCGGGAAAAAGCGAAGCAATACCGTATTCCCGTTGTCATGGCCGCCGATAACGGCGACAATGCCGTCGTTGACATCGAGCGCTATGACCTGGATCCTAATCTTGCGTTTTTTCACGGCCGTTTAGGAAATATAACCCATGAAGAGCTGGCGAAATTGGACAAGTTCGGCATTGGCAAAACGATCACCAAACACATCGGACCGGAAAATGTCACTGAACGGATGCAGGACTCACTTTTGGACATAGGCAAAACCATCGTCTCATGGCCTCAATTGGGCGGAGCGGCTTTGATTAATGGCGCCGCCGTTGCCTATTGCGTCCGCAAAATCGTCTGCGGCCAAGAACTCGAATCCAACCGCGCACTCATTTCTCCTGATGCCGTTTTGATCCCCGATTTTAATACACCTGCCAGCATTACTAAACGAAAAAAAATCTCTGCCAATTTCAAAAAAATCTTTGGATTGTAGGGGACTAAAAAGAGACCTGACCCCTTTATCTCCTTAGTCAAATTCGAGAAAACAGATATTGCGAAACAGGGAGAAGAAATACTACCATTCCTTCTCCCTGTAGGAACGTGTTACGGAACCAGGTTGTCGATCACGTCCTCGTAATCAACCGGATCTCCATACCTAGATTGATCGGAGCTCACCGTGAGTTTCCCCTCCGGAAGACTCGGTGAAACATTCAGACCGGCAACTTCCTGCGATGCATCCCGTGAAACGTGGATGTCTTGCGACGATACTCCGCACGTGATAATCGCCCCACAGAGCTTCCTCAAATCGATACCGTCAGCGATGACAATGATACGTTTGATCTGCATATTCACCTCGTGGGTTGTGTACACCTGAACAAAAAAACTGGCCGCCATCATAGCGACCAGCTCGAGTTGTCTTTTGAAATTTGATTAACGCAAACGCCAAGACGAGCTGACCACCATGATCAACTCCGGCTGAGGCATATTAGATGCAGTGCGAAAACTTCCTAGCATGACAGCAATACTACATTGAGTGTCCTTGAAAGTCAATGCCCTACGTACCATTGCCACCAACCCAATTCCGATGTATAGCTTCTTATTCATAAAAAATTGATCTTGTCTACTGAGTATACCGTAGAATTTATCATGTTGTTTGTCAAATGATCAATATATTTTTACAATCTCAATAATAAAGCTACGATCTCTTATCCTTTGCTTTATTGTATCCCCCTCCTTTGCTCCGAGAATAAATTGTATAAGTGGAGCATCAGCCGAGACTTTTTTGTTTTCTATATCCACCTTGCCCGATAGCACAACCTCCCATGTCTGCGGAATACCGTTGACTATCATTTCGACGCGCGAACCAATAGTGATACTTTGAGCTTTCATCCATCAATGCTAGCCGTGAATAGTTTGTTGTCAATAACTGACAGTAAAATAGTGCTTGATGCCAGATTTATATTGATGTTTGTTGATGAGATGCGACAACAAAAGACATCTGGACTTCTTTAAACATCAGGAAAACGATAAACAAAGGAGTATTGTTTTCATTTCTTCGGGAGTCATGCCGCCGTGATGTCCGTAATATTTGATTTCGAACTTGTCCTTTTCATACCACCAAACTGATTCATTGTTGTAAGGCAAAATCGCGAGGTTCCCAATACGATCAAGAAACACTTTCGACGGCTCGCCAAGACCGAAAAACTTCTGCTTGATCAAGTCATCAACATAGTAAACTTCCGCTTTGCAAGCCAAAGAGTTTCGAAGAAACGTATGCGCTCGCGAAAGATATTCTTCTCGCACGTGCAGAATCATGTTTCTGCAAGAACCTGCGGGGACTAGAAGTTCTCCTTTTTTGTTCGTCTTTAGCCATTCCGCAACCTGCGGAAAACGCTGATTGAGGTATATCGTAGTCTTTGGATTAATGGATGCATGCCCATGATCGGCAGTAATCATGCAAAGCGTATTCTTTAATTTCCCTTTTAGCTTGTTGAGAAAAAATCGCTCCATTGAATAAAAGAAAGCATCAACCTCAGCCGCAAATTGAGGCGAATCGGGACCGTATTGATGGGCAATTTTGTCTATCGTATCAAAGTATGCAACGTAGTATGATTTTCTATGATTGGTGATCAATAAATCGCTGAGGTTGGTGAGGGCTTCCGGGATCGTAGCGTACGGAATGTTGGTACCTCCTCGAGTCATAATTTTCGTGTATGGAGATTGTGCATACTCGACATAGCTGAAGATAAAAGAGTCAATATTTTTCTCGCGAAGCCCTGCATAAAGTGTCTGCTGCGGGAAAAGGTCTTTCGGATCAATACCCGTTGATTGCAAATTGCCACGTTCTTTTTTCCCCGCAAAAGAAAAAAGCAAGGGGGCTATGATGGCATCAACCTTTGGTTCGTAATAAAACCACTCATATACTCCGCCTTCGCCAACCGGCAATCCTGTATGAATTGTCGTCATTTCAGAGGCTGTCGTCGAGGGATATTGGGTTGTCAGCTGTGAAACAACCCCGTTTTTTACTATGTATCTTAAAAATGGATATTTTTCGCTATACCTCTCAAAAAATTGCCATCCAAAACCGTCAATGACGAACAAAACTATTTTTTCATATCTAGATGGCAAGGAACCGAGTACTTCTTTAGGAAGCAGAGATTTTTTTTCATCAAAAAAGATATCCTGTATTGTTCGCGGGATATTGGAAAAACAGTAGGAATCGTAGAGGGGCCTGATAAACAATTTGGAAAACTTTGCACCCTCGATGGTTTCCAATGAATGTCGATTGATCATATTTTATATTGTATATCAAATAACTAGCCCAACCAAGCGATTGGGCTATGAGGTACTGCATGCTACTGCCAGTGACTTTTGAAGGTCTGACGGGTAGCCGAGATGTATCCAGGACGCATCGTAATAATTGCCGGAGATCGGCCTCTTATCGTGAATCGCGTCCATGAAAACGTATCCTATGCTTTTGCCTGGATGAGGATATCGCTCGATGATATCGAAGATTCGCTCATCGCTTGACCAAATCGTCATATCTCTTAGACAATTTGACGGCAGGGCTTGCGGAGGTGGCCACTGAAGATTTACCGCGCGTGATTGATTGATGTAACCAATACCGTGCGTATCAACCGTATCTACATCTGGGGACAGTGTTATTGCGGCGTCTGCTTCGTCTTTAGCCAATACTCGCATCACACTGCCGTACACGTGCGGCATGGCAACAATATCGCCCGGCATTGCCACAAACGGCCCGTGCACAAATGGTCTTAGATCTCGGTATATTCCCCACCCCTCTGTTCCAAGAATATGAGGAACATATGTAACCGAAACGGTCCGTGGCTTATTGCGGTCAATGAAATCGACTACATCGTTTGCCCTATAGGCAACACCAACAATGAGGTCAACCGATCCAAATTCACTCACGAGCGCTTTCATGATATGAAAAATGACCGGCTGTTCATCTATGGGAAGGAGACACTTTTGAGTTGACTGCGTTATGGAACCCATTCGACATCCCCTGCCACCCGCCAAAACCACTGCAGTGATGGTACGCATCTTACCTCCTGTAAAGGTACTAGTTTACCTTATGCTAGCGGTGGATATTTTGTCGTCAATAATTGACAACAAATGAGTGGCTTACGATCTTGCTTTTATGTGGACTTGTTGGTAGCATGTAACAACAGACTCATGGCGATCGATATCCTACTCAAAAGACTTCGGGATTTTGGCCTTTCCGAAAAAGAAGCGCGGATCTACATGGCGCTTCTTGAACTTGAGATTGCTACGGTCTATCAGGTTTCCCGACATTCCGGCGTCAATCGCAGTTCCGCCTACGTAGTTTTGGAAGCTCTAAAGAAGAAGAGTTTTGTGGGAATCTCCAACGATAAAACGGTCCGCCGATATGTTGCAGCTTCTCCAGATACTTTGCTCTATACTGCTCAAACCACGGTTGAAAAGCAGGAAAACATTCGCACCGGCATTGAATCCATCATTCCTGAACTAAAAGCTCTCTACAAAGGCACCAAACGCAAACCGGTTATTAAAATGTTTGAGGGTCCGGCTGGAATCAGAGAGATTTTTAGCGACCTTCTCAAAGACAAGACAACATCAGATCTAAAAACGTATGCTGATGCTAGTAAGATGTCTAAATATCTGCCTGGATTTGAAGAATTTGACTCTATGCGCGCAGCAAGAGGAATAAAAATGTTCGCAATAAATCCCGCAACAAATGAAATGAGGGATTACGCCAATAAACACAAACTCCATAAAGGAGATCAGGCAATCATCATTCCAAAAGAAAATTTCAATTTCCCAGTTCATATGGGAATCTACGGTAACCGAGTTGCTTTTATATCGATGAGAGGGGATTTTGGAATTATCATTGAAAGCAAAGATATAGCAGATAGCATGCGAAATAGCTTTGATTTATCCTGGAAAGCTGTAAAAGAATTTGGCATGGTTATTAAATAAAACTAGCTTGATGACCTGGTTTACATGATGATATTTATGGTATAATAACAGCTATGAAAGAGAATTATTCCGCTTGGAATATAAATATTAGTGAGTATGGTAAGCTATCGAATGTAGCTCAAAAAACGGAATTTATTGCTAGGTATGGGGTTTTAGCGCCATCGAGTCATAATAGTCAACCTTGGAATATAAGAGTAAGCGGTGATAAAACTATACTTGTAAGTCCAGATTACTCTCGCGCGTTGCCAGTGGCTGATAGCAACAACAGACAATTCACAGAAAGTTTGGGATGCTGTGTCCAATATGTAATCCTGGCAGCCGAGGCACTAGGAATCAAAACACATCTAGTTTTTGATCCAAAAACCCTGGTATCTACAATCTCTCTAGATTTTAATCAATCTCAGGATATAAATAAAACACTACTCGAGGCTTTAATTTCCCGACATACCAATAGATATGATTATATAGATAAGAAGCTACCAGACGATTTTCTAGAATGGGCTAAATCTTTGAGCACTGAGAGTCTATCAGTAAAGTTGGTTTTGGGTAAACAACTTATAGCTGAGTTTGGCAGACTAGCCGTTTTATCGGAGATCGAGGCAATGGAAAGTAAATCTTTTAGAGAGGAACTTTCGCATTACATAAAGTCAAACTACACAAATTCTTATTTTGGGATGCCAGGATTTGGTATGGGACTCCCTGGCATAGTATCTCTTTTTGTGCCATTCTTAATCAGAAAAAAGAATCTTGCCAAATTGAATGAAAAGAATGATCTGAAAAAATTTGTGGGAAATACGTCTGCTTTTCTTATAATATCAAGCAACAACGACACTCCTGACGATTGGTTTAAAGTTGGTAGACTTTTCACAAAAATAGCAGTTGAAGCCACACGCCTAGGAATTGTTACTAACCCTGCCGCTGCCACAATACAAATTGGCAACAATTACAAAACAATTCAGAATTTATTAAGAATGTCCCAACGGCCACAATTTTTCTGTCGGATTGGTTTCGCAAATAAAAATATGCCTCATAGCCCAAGAAGGCCAATACATTAAATGTCTTTTTCTACTCTTAATATTGATTTTCTAACAGTTGGAATTGCAATTGCTGCAAACATAATTTTAGGTTTCGTTATTTTCTTTGGGGATAGTAAAAGTCATACAAATCGTCTTTTCTTTATTCAAACGATTGTTCTTTCAGTTTGGAGCTCTGTTAATTATTTGTCATACAAGATTACAGATCCCGATTATGCCTTATTGTTAGTAAGATCGGTTTTATTTTTTGCAGTTCCGAACTCAATTACTTTCCTATTCCTTGTATATACTTTTCCGGATAAAACAATCTCAGCGAAACCCTCGCTGGTAAAATCAGTCATTGTTTTAACGGTTATTACGATGCTTCTAACTCTTACACCTTTTGTTTTTTCTGGTGTTAAGTTTGTATCTGGAGAAGCTCCTCAACCTATTGTAGCGCCCGGAATCATACTTTTTATGTTGGTTGCAGTTTTGAGCATTCCAATATCGCTGTTTATACTTATCAAAAAATTTCTTAAAGCTGATAAGGAGGGTCGTGCACCTCTAAAAATATTATTAATAGGGGTTATAATAATGTTTGCTTCCATAATTGTTTTTGACTTTATTCTTCCAACCGTATTTCAAAATACAAGATTCATTCCATTGAGTGCTGTATTTACTTTTCCTTTTGTTGCTTTCACAGCCTACGCTATTACTAAACACCACTTGCTAAATATAAAGGTCATCACCACCGAAATTCTTACTTTTGTTTTAGCGATTGTTTCTCTAGTTGAGGTCGTGGTTGCAAAAGATATCTTTACCATCATTTTTCGCTCTGGAGTTTTTGTTTTAATACTGATATTCGGTATTCTACTCATTAAATCCGTGATACGCGAGGTAAAGTTGCGCGAGGAACTTCAGGTGCTAAATGAAAAACTTAAAATTGCTGATCGCATGAAGTCGCAGTTTTTGTCGTTCGCTTCCCATCAGGTCAAATCCCCCATGTCCGTGGTCAAGGACTACGCCGAGCTCATAGAGGACGGAAGCTATGGGGCCGTACCGGATAAAGTGAAAGAAACGGCTGAAAAAATCAAAACAGTTGCCAACCGGCTCCTTGAACTGGTGAGCAACCTTCTCGATCTCCGAAAACTGGAAGAAGGAAAAATCGAGTATCAGTATGAACGCATCGATCTGAATGCACTCATAAAAAACATCGTGGACGAACTCACGAATGTCGCACAGCAAAAACATCTCGAACTGTCTGCCGAACTTCCTCCCGGTCCGCTCATGATCACTATTGATAAAGAAAAAATTCGCCAGGTGATACAGAACCTCATCGATAATGCCATTAAGTACACAGAACAAGGAACGATCCGAGTGACGTTACACGCTACACGAGACACGATACGGATCGGCGTAGCCGATACTGGGATGGGCATCCCGCAGGATCTGATCCCCAAGCTTTTCGAGCAGTTTGAGCGTGGAAGCGACACCGCAAAGAAAATCCAGGGCACGGGACTGGGCCTGTATATCGCGAAGCAGTTTATTGAGGTTCACAAGGGAAATATATGGGCGGAGTCTCCCGGCCCTGGCAAGGGCAGTACCTTCATGATAGAATTACCCTATGGCAACACGAATTCTCATAATTGACGATAACAAGGACTTCCTCGATATTTTTTCCCTCAAACTCACGTCGGCAGGTTTTGAGGTTACCACTGCGCAAAGCGGCAAGGAAGGAATAGAATTGGCAAAGAAAATCAGGCCGGATTTAGTGCTTTTGGATGTGGAAATGCCAGATATGAACGGAGTTGAAACACTGACAAAGCTAAAAGAGGATCAGAATACGGCAGCATTGAGGGTTGCGTTCCTCACCAATTACGGTGAACCCCAAAAGGAAATCAGTTGGACCGATGAAAAATTTGCTCGTGAAGCCGGCGCTGTGGACTACATCAAAAAGAGTGAAGATCTCTCGGAGATTGTGGATGAAGTAAAGAAGATTCTCAAATAACTGTGGTATACTAGTAGGGGTGCAGGTACAGAACAACCCAACTATTCTTTTGGTTGAGTCCAATTTGTTTATTGGAGGGATTTTGTCGCAAAAATTACGCAAGCAAAACTACCATGTTCTATCTACCAGCAATGGCAAGGAAGGTCTTCACATTATCGTCGATCAACGGCCTTCCGTTGTTTTTCTTGATCTTCCCATTGGTCAGATAAAAGTATTTCTCGGCGTTCTTCGATTGATCCACCGAGATCACCAGGCAATATTTCCCCCGATCATCGTCCTGTCTGAAGTGGAAACGGGAGAAGCGATTACCGAGATATCACAACTTGGTGTACGGGCATACCTGGTCAAGGCATACACCGACATCAACGAAATGATTGCCAAAATCAAAGAGGTGCTCGCCACCAGCAGTGTTGTAGACGGTTCACCGGAACGCCAGGCCCGCCCGATTCTCGAACCCGTCATCAGTGAACAGAAACGCATTAAAGCTGAAATTGAAAAATCGCTCGTTTCCACTGATGAGGAACTTCCCATCGTGCCAATTGTAGACAACCTTGTTTCGTATGCATACTTAGCCCGGGCGTCGGATATTCACGTAAAGCCCGAAGGGGAACGCGTTGCCATTCGTCTCCGCATCGACGGCCTTCTGCAGGACACGTTTTCGTTCCCCAAAACGATTCAATCCGAAGTCATTACGCGCATCAAAGTGCTCGCGGGAATGCGCACGGATGAACACCAGTCCGCCCAAGATGGTCGGTTCAAAACAAATATCAAGTCACTCCCCCGACAATTTGATATCCGCGTATCGGTCGTACCCACCTACTATGGGGAAAACGCAGTTCTTCGTCTGCTTGTTGAACAGGCGGAAATCAAATCACTCGAAGATTTGACGTTTTCAGACAATGACCGAAAAAAAATCATGCATGCCATTGAGCGACCAAACGGTATGATTTTGGCAACCGGACCTACGGGATCCGGAAAGACGACGACGTTGTATACCATCCTCCGCAAACTCAATACTCCTGACGTCTCCATTATCACGATCGAAGATCCTATAGAGTACTCTCTTCTGGGTATCAACCAAATTCAGGTCAATGCTGATACCGGTCTCACCTTTGCCGATGGTCTGCGCTCCATTTTACGTCAAGATCCTGATATAATCATGGTAGGGGAAATCCGAGACAAAGAAACAGCTGCAATAGCGGTCAATGCCGCATTGACGGGACACTTGCTTCTGTCCACACTGCATACCAATGATGCGGCAACTACCCTGCCTCGCTTGCTGGATATGGGCGTTGAACCATTCCTGATCGCCTCGACCGTAAACATCGCGATCGGACAGAGGTTGGTACGTATGGTGTGCAAGGATTGCAAGGAAAAAAAGAAGATCACCGACCCAGAATTCAAACGCCTTGCTGAATTTATCCCGGCCAAGGTCCTGGGAAAGCATAGAGATTTTTTTCATGGCAAGGGATGTGCGCTATGCGGAGATACCGGATATGCCGGACGCATCAGTATTTATGAAATGCTCGAGGTTGATGATGATATTCGACAAGCTATTATGAAACGAGCAAATGGAAGCGAAATAAAAAAGATTGCCGTTGGAAAGGGCATGACCACACTGCTTGAGGATGGATTTAGGAAAGCTATCGAGGGATTAACGACCATTGAAGAAATCCTTCGTGTTGTCCAGGAATAATATGAACAATACTCCACAAAACGACCCAGCTGACGCACTGCGCACCGTTGCGCAGGAACTGGATGAAATAGCAAAAAAGTTGTCCACCGAACTCGAGCCCGAACCTGTGGCTGAACCTACGCCTGAACCCGCACCTGAACCCAAGCCTGAACCGGTACCCGACCAGATTCCAGCGCCGCGAGCGCCTCAAGAACCGCCAACCGCTCACGTGCATGACACGGGCAATGCTAACGCTATCAATCCCCTTATCAGCAGAGCGGAGCGTATTCGTGTGGAAATTGATGCCGCGCGTAGACTTCCCCTCGAGCAGGTTCCTGTTATCGAGTTAGTTGACAACCTTATTGCATACGCATATTTTCTCAGCGCTTCCGATATCCATTTTGACCCCGACGAAACGAAGCTCATCGTGCGTATTCGTGTGGATGGAATCCAACATGATGTATTCGAGCTCCCGAAGAATCTACAACCGACGATCATCAGTCGCATCAAGGTACTCTCGAGTATGCGTACCGACGAACATCAATCAGCACAAGATGGCCGCTTTAAGACAAGCATCCCTGATATGCCCCAGCAATTCGATATCCGCGTATCAGTTGTACCCACCTATTACGGTGAAGATGCTGTGGCCCGCTTACTCGTGGAGCATACGCCCATTACCTCGCTGGATGATTTAAATTTTTCCGATTCTGACAAGGCAAAAGTCGAGCGCGCAATTCAAAAACCCAACGGTATGATCCTAGCAACCGGACCTACGGGATCCGGAAAGACGACGACGTTGTATACCGTTTTACTTACCCTCAAAACTCCGGATGTTTCAATTATTACCATCGAGGATCCCGTTGAGTACTCAATCCATGGTATCAACCAAATTCAGGTCAATGCTGATACCGGTCTCACCTTTGCCGATGGTCTGCGCTCCATTTTACGTCAAGATCCTGATATAATCATGGTAGGGGAAATCCGAGACAAAGAAACAGCTGCAATAGCGGTCAATGCCGCATTGACGGGACACTTGCTTCTGTCCACACTGCATACCAATGATGCGGCAACTACCCTGCCTCGCTTGCTGGATATGGGCGTTGAACCATTCCTGATCGCCTCGACCGTAAACATCGCGATCGGACAGAGGTTGGTACGCAAACTTTGCCAAACATGCAAAGTTCCCCGTTCGATCACGGAAGCCGAATTTGCAAGACTTTCGACGGTTCTGCCCGATCACCTTGTTGCCAAAGACTCACAGTTTTTTGCCAGCAAGGGTTGCGCAGAGTGCGGCAATACAGGGTTTGCAAGCCGTGTTGCCATTCATGAGGTACTTGAAATGAACGACGAAATTCGAGACGCAGTAATGAAACGCATCAATGCATCCGAAATCAGAAAACTTGCTATGAGCAAGGGTATGACCACGATGCTTGAAGATGGTTTTCAAAAAGTCCTGCTAGGTCTCACGACCATAGAGGAAGTATTGCGTGTGGTACAAGAATAGTATGGCAAATCCCTTCTACTACATTTCAATGAAGGAAAAAATGTTTTTCGCCAGGCATCTGGCGATCATGTCGCGTTCGGGAATGCAGATTTTGGATATCCTTCGTACTCTGCAAAAACAAGCGAAGTCAAAAACATTCAAAAAAATCATTGCTGGTCTCATCGACGATGTTGGAAATGGACAGTTCCTTGCCGATGGTCTAGCAAAACATCAAAAATTATTCGGTGAGTTTTTTATCAATATCGTACGTGTCGGTGAAATCAGCGGATCGCTCGCGGAAAACCTTGAATACCTCGCAGACTCTCTGAAAAAGAAGCGTGAACTGGAGGCCAAGGTCAAAGGTGCGATGATGTATCCTGTCATTATTCTGTTCGCTACGTTCGGAATTACTGGAGCGCTTATGTTTTTTATATTTCCCAAGATTTTACCGATCTTCAGATCGCTGAAGATTGAACTTCCGCTGATAACCAAGATTTTTATTACCGTTTCTACGTTCTTGATTGATAACGGACCCCTGGTGTTCCTGGGAGTCGTGATCTCGTGTATCGCCATGTGGTTTCTCCTCCGCATTCCTTCCATCCGCTATATCTGGCATCGTTTTATGCTTATGCTTCCCGTTGCCGGTACGATGGTGCAGAATTTTAATGTCATCGCATTCGTGCGTGCCCTGTCGCTTCTTATGAAAAGCGGAGTAAAAATCGTCCAATCACTCGAGATTACGGCAAACTCATCAAACAATCTTGTCTATCGAAAAGTCCTCAAGGAAGTTTCCGTCGCGGTGGGGCAGGGTGATCCCATTTCCAAGCATCTTGCATTACATCCACGCCTGTTTCCCGTGGTATTTTCCCAAATGATTGCCGTGGGAGAAGATACTGGCCGACTTACCGATACGGGCCTTTACTTGGCTGATTACTTTGAAGGAGAGCTGGATAACTCAACAAAAACGCTCTCCAGTGTTCTTGAACCGTTACTGTTGGTTATTATGGGATTTGTCGTTTGCTTCATCGCGCTTGCCATTATCCTTCCTATCTATGAAGTTTCACAACATATCGGTCCTCAAAAATGATCACACGAAGCAACGGCGAGGTTTTACCTTAATTGAGGTATTGATCAGTCTTAGTATTCTTACGATACTGCTCGGATTAAGCGTTCCATTTGTTCTGAACTTTTACGAACGATACCAAATTGATTCGGAACGTGCAAAATTTGTATCCCTCTTGCGACAGGCCCGTACCATGTCGCTTGGCGGTGAGGGTAGCGCTGATCATGGCATGTACATTTCTGGCACGCAGTTTACGGTCTATGAGGGGGCAAATTATGCAACAAGGAATACGGCAAAAGATCAGACATCTGAGCGTGAAACCAATGTAGACATTACTGGACCTACCGAGGCAACGTTTGCCTATTTGACGGGAACCACCGCTTCTCAAAGCTTTATCCTCGATAACCGAGTCAAACAAAACACCATACATGTTAACACCGAAGGAACAATCGACTGGCAATAGCCCTGAGCAGAATCGAAGGGGCAGTAGCCTCGTTGAGATACTGATAGCATTGGCTATTTTTTCGCTGACCATCAGCGCGGCGATGATGATATTTTTTGGCGGTCAAAATTTTGTTGCGGGATCTCTGGAATCGCGCGAAGGTATTCAAAAAGCTCATGACGGTATGGAAGCTCTGCGATTCATCCGTGACAATTGGTGGGTTAGCTTGACGGACGGAATTCATGGACTGGAATTTAAACCCGATGAAACGTGGGGACTTACCGCATCTCCTGATGAAAGTGATGGGTTTACCCGCACGGTTTCTATCAGTACGGACAGCTTGAACATTAAACACGTGGATCTTACGGTGAGCTGGGATCACCCCCCGGAAGGTTCAAAAACCATTGAACTATCACAAACCCTGGCGGCACCAAATCAAGGGCTTATTGGAAACTGGAGTCAACCTTGCGCAATTGGTTCGGCAAACGGTTCTTCAGGATCGAAAGGTACAGATGTGGCGTATGGAAATGGAATGGCCTTCGTGAGCAGTTCTGCGGCGGCCGTAGGAAAGGAAGATCTCTTCATTTTCGATGTGTCCAATCCGGCAATTCCCACTCAGATCGGATCTTTGAACGTAGAGCAGGGATGGAAAGCTCTTGCCTACGGTGGAAACTATGTTTATGGCATCGAGGAAAATAGCCCGGACTTTTTTGTCATTGATGTAAGCACACCCAGCAATCCGACAGAGGTAGGAAAACTTACGCTAAATGGCGGACTTGGGCGCTATGTCATGACTCGGGGAAACTACGTATATGCAACGACGGCAACAAAGGCCGGCGGGCCCGAGTTTTTTATCATTGATATAAGTATCCCTTCAAGTCCCCGGGTAGTATCGAGTTTGGAGATTAATGCGGACGTAAATGAAGTCAGTACCTTACTCGATGTAGCCTACATCGCCACCTCGGATAACAACGAAGAATTGATTGCCATAGACGTTTCCGATCCTGCCGATCCCCAGGAACTGGGAAGCTACAATGCCCCTGGCAACACCGATGGAAGATCGGTGCATGCAAAAACGGCAAAACGTATCTACTTGGGTCGGAGCTATTCCACCAGTGATCATGAATTCTTTATCCTGGACGCAACCGCGTTTCCTATCACTCGTCGTGGTTCGACTGATATTTCCGGCGGCGTGTTTAGCCTGATCACAGCCGGAACATTGAGCTTTTTGGGAACAGACAAAAGTAACGAAGAGTTTCAGAACTTCAATATTAAAAATCCCCTTTTGATCACACAGGTCTCATCGCTCGATCTTTCCAACCTTGGCACCGGTGCTGATTACTATGACAACATTGTGTACATGTCGGTAAACAATGTGGATATTTTAAAACTGATTTCAACTACCGCCTTTGGCTTCTGTGTATAACAACAACCGGGTTTCCTCCAATAACCAGGCAGGATTCACTCTCATCGAGATGCTCATCTATGCGATCATTTTTGTTATTTTCGTTGGTGGCATCGTCATGTCCTCATTCTCTCTTTTGAGTTCATCACAGCGAACAAACTCCCAAATCGAAGTCGCCGATAACGCTCGCTTTCTCACCCAGAAGATGCAGCGAATTATTCAGGGAGCAACGGTAATCAACAGCCCTACGGTAGGAAATAGCGCCGCAACACTGTCCGTCAATACGGCGGATACTTCCTCAAATCCTTTTGTGATTGACCTGTCCAACGGTGTGGTCCGCCTCAAGAGGGGTTCGGGAGCCCCTCTTGCCCTTACGAATAGTTTTGTTACTGTAACCAGCTTGAGTTTCAAAAATTATTCCTATTCTACGATCACCAAAAACACCATCCGGATTCAGGCGAACGTCATTAGCGTTGAGCCGAATCAACCAGCTTCCACGTCGATTGACGTTTTTATATCGGCCCAATGACACATTTCAAACAACAAAAGGGATTCATTGTACTTACCACGGTTATCATTTTGAGTGTAGTGCTCCTGCTTTTGGCGCAATCGTTGAGTTCGTCAGGATATTTCGAGCGCCAAGGAATGCTGCAATTTGAGTTCAAGGAGTTGTCGTATTTTGTGGCGCTTTCTTGCATGGATCGTGCGATCGCAAACCTGTTTCAGGATTTTGAGTACGGCGGAGATGAAACATTCGTTGTCGATGCATATTCGTGTTATGTGTACCCTATGACATACTCGGGAGCTGATACTATCGTCCAAACTTCAGCGACCGTGGAATCCAGCACGACAAAACTCAAATCAATCCTCGATGCCGATTTCAATATTACTTCTTTTCAAGAACAATAATCATGACCGATGCAACGACAAGCGACAGCGACATCCTCTATATCGGCAAGTCAAACTTTCGCGGATCAAGCCGGGTTTTTGGCATCAAAAATAAAGACCGGTTTCAGCACATGTATGTCATCGGCCAAACGGGCACCGGAAAAACGTCACTCTTGCGTAATCTTGCGATCCAAGATATTGAGGCCGGGCGTGGCGTCGCCGTAGTAGACCCACACGGCGAATTTGTCCAAAGCCTCTTGGCTGCGATTCCGGAACAGCGTCTCGACGATGTCATTTACTTCAATCCGATCGACACGGATTACCCGGTTGGTTTCAATATCCTCGAGGTAAAAAATCCCGACCACAAGCATCTGGTATCTTCGGGGCTCATGTCCATTTTCACCAAAATCTGGGCAAATGTGTGGTCTGCCCGCATGGAGTACATTCTCAACAACACGGTACTTGCGCTCCTGGATACCCCGGGCACAACGCTGTTGGGCATTCCCCGCATGCTCGTGGACAAAATTTACCGCCAATCCATCATCGACAAATGCAAGGATCCCGTCGTGCGCTCGTACTGGATCAATGAATACGAACAGTACCAGGAACGCTTCCGCACGGAAGCCATCGCCCCGATCCAAAACAAAGTCGGGCAGTTTCTTTCGACGTACCTTGTCCGCAACGTGGTCGGCCAGCCCAAAAGCACCCTGAACATCGAACAGATCATGAATGAAGGAAAGATTTTACTTGTTAATGTCTCCAAGGGGTTGATCGGCGAAGACAACTCTGCACTCTTGGGGGCCATGCTCATCACCAAAATCCAGCTTGCCGCCATGGAACGTGTGCGTATCGAAAAAGAATCGGAACGGCGGGATTTTTTGCTCTACGTAGATGAGTTTCAAAACTTTGCTACTGACTCGTTTGCTTCGGTACTTTCCGAAGCACGCAAATATCGCCTCGGTTTGATTATCTCCCACCAGTACATAGGACAACTTGTCACCATGGGAGCCGGCGGAATCAGCACCAAAGTCCGTGATGCGATTTTTGGCAACGTCGGCACCATGATCACATTTCGTGTCGGCGCGACTGATGCGGAATTTCTCGAAGTACAGTTCGCGCCTGATCTGGTGGCGCAGGATTTTGTGAATATTCCCAACTACAATGTCTACATGCGTCTCATGGTGGATGGATTTTCGACGCGCGCATTCTCCGCAACGACTCTTCCCCCTATCGAGCTCAAAACCACGCCGGAACAAATTAAGTACATTATCAACAATTCTCGAAAAAACTACAGCCGCCCGCGCGCGCAAGTTGAGCAGGAAATTTCCGAGTGGAGTGGCATGTCCGGACCACGCGTTCAGCCGATGCCATCCCCCATTGCCAATATGCCCGCTCCGATGTCATTTCAGTCCGGAACGCGAAGAGAAGAATACGCCGAAGGCGAAGAGGAAATCGTAAAAGTCGCGCCACCTCCGGTTGCCTATATCAAGCCCAAGTACGAAACCAACCTTCACGACATTGGTATCGATATCGGAGAAATGCAGATGCCAAAAGAAGTCATGCGCGAAGTGCCACCTGAAGTATCCTTGGGTGCCCTTGAGCGAAGCGGTCCGGATGGCCCGTCGGGTGCTCGCCGCAAACGGAAACGCAAACGCAAGCACGGCCCAGGTTTTGATCAAGGCGGCTTGCGCGAAGCTTTGGGAAGTGCAATGAACCCACAAGCGCCCGCCACCGCTGAAAGCTCCGGCGTGGCGAAAGAGGAAGAATACGACGAAGAGCCCGACCGCCACTCCTAGGCTATCTCTTTGTTGTAACAACTTTCACAATAGACGATCTCGGGGCGAGCAGGTGCGTATGAAGTTTCTATCTCTTTTTGGCACTTCATACAATTACGCTTCCACAGTTTCCGCGGATTTCTTCGAGCCAAACGTGTTTTCAATCGACAAGGGAAACAATAGATAGGTAAGGGCAATTTCATCTTTTTATAGAATTCTACCTCCGTAGGATGTAGTTTAAATGCCCCGACACCTACACAATCGCCATTTTCACACCCCAAGATATCTCCACCGGTTTTATATCCTTGTTTTGGTTTTTCGTACCATCGCCAGCCCTTCGCCAAAACTTGATCCCTTGTCATGGGAAAGTAATCAAACGCGATACTATCATTGTACGGAAAAGCAGAGATCGCTACAGGAAAAAATTCACCCCATTCTTCTGTACTCTTCATATGTGCCACAATCTTATCTTTCATCGTCTTCCATTCCTGTGGTGCATATTGTTTGTTAAATATACAATATTTTTTATTCATCATAGATACACACCCAAGTAAATAGTCGGACGAAAACGTCAACTCTGAACAATACACATCTGATCCGGTCCACTTCTTGGAAGTACAAATATTATTTTGTCCCCAACCCGTGCCTTCAACCTCATAATCAAGCGTATTGTCATAGGCTTCAGTGAGATCCATTGAGTCCCTCGCCACCCAAGCATCTTGGCCATACTTCAAATTTTCATTTTCATAGCAATTATAAATAAAATGGGAATTCTTGTTGAACGCCATGTAGTCTCCCGTCGAATTCACAATGTGCCCACCGTGGTAGTATTTTGCTGGAAGTTGAAGCCTAAGCTTCTCCATCAAAGCATAGTTCTTTTGAGTACCTTCGACGGACCAGTCCACATTTTTTAGTCTTTTATTATATTCTTCTTTCGTAAGCTGTTCATTGAACCAGCAATAGGATTTGTTGCGGAGATTTACACATCCAAAACAGTTACTACATCCTCGCAGGTCATTTCCAAAAAAACAGTCATTGCAATCAACAGCCGTATGGAGCCAGCCCGATTTGTAACATTTCAAACAATCGAGGCATTCATATAAAAGTTCACACTCCTTGACCGTCCAGCAATCAACACACTCTTTGCAAGTCTGATACCAATTACCATACAAACAGTATTCGTTGTTATTACTTGCCTCACACATATAGCAATTTTTGTTGTCTGATGCCTGATTAGTGTACTCGGAATTCACACTATTACTATTGGTTAAGGTGATACGAGGCACGGTAAATCGATGCACTTTATATTGCTCAAAAAACGGACGCGAGAAATCAAAATCTCTACCGAAGTCTAGCGTATCCCATCCATCACCCCAATAGCAGCCGTGGCAATACACCGGCCCGGGATAGTCGGGATTGTAGATGCTGACCATGTTTTTACCGCACAGCGTGCAATTCCTCTTAAAAAAATTCCACTCATTCCGATTCGCCAGTCTTCGCTGATACCTGCAATCCGGACACAATGTCGGTGTTGGTACATCAATTTTTTTGTAGAATTCTAAGTCGTCCGATGTAATCTCAAAATTCTGCGAGCAATTTTTACAGGATTTAGTCTCCATTTCCACCCGCATTTTGACATAATTTACGTGTCTTGTACACTTGTAATGGGAGGACCCATGTCAACGGAAAGGTCCCTGGAAGTAAGCCAGACGCGCTGGTTCTTCACGATCTGGTTGCCCGCCGCAGCCGGTTCCGTGGTCATCACCGGGCTTCTGGCGCTCTGCGCCTACAAGCTCGGATGGCTTCACAGGATCGGCCTCCTGAACAAGTAGGCCGAGGGAAGTAAGACCAAAGTAAGGGAGGTTCCGATGAAATCAACCCCACCGCGGATGCCATATGGATGGGCGATGCTTATCGTCGGTGCCATCCTCGTCGCCGTCGCGATTGCTCTCGTGGCGACATTCAAGAAGTTCTAGCCCCCGCTCAAAACTGCGCCCTTCGCGCCGTCCGCGGGGGTGCAGTCTTTTTATACCGCTTCAGGATATAGGCATTGCAGACAGTAGACAATGGGACCGCGTTGGGAGGTGAGGAATTCTGTGGGACATGGATCGGAACCGTGGAAGTGGGTGGCGAAGTTTTTGTAAACGCCATTTGAGGATGTTGCTCCATGGCAATCGCATTTGCGCGGTTCAATAAATGCACTTGCGCGCTGGGCAATGCGCTCATTGTGTCGGCAATCAGGACATTGACGCGGAATAGGAAGTTTTTCTTGGCGCAAAAAAGCCAGCTCCATCGGAATCACTCTATACACTTTCTGGCATTCTATGCACTCGAGAATTTCCTTTAAAATACTATCTTTCACATCCTCGATCGCATCTGGGATTTGTGTGGCGGTCATGGTGGGTTTGTGCTCACTCGGCGGCGCATCGTACCACGAGTAGCCCTTCGCAAGGGCCTGTTCTTTGGCCAATGGAAAATATTCTTGCGCAAGAGATATATTGTATGGAATAGATGAGTGGTCAATGGGAAAAAATTCTCCGTACTCACCGTCGGCCTTCATTTTTTCAATAATCTTCGATCTCAATTGTTCATATTCCTCTTTCGTATATTGCTTGTTGAGAATACAATACCGTTTCTTTCTCAAACCAACACATGCAAAACAATCGGCAAGATTGCGAGAAAACATACAATATTCACTACTTCTCATTTCAGACCAGCTTTCCAGGCTGAATTTACAATCACTCATGCCATATCCACAAATAGCATTTTCATAGCAACCAACGACGTTTTGGCCCCATATGGTGAGATCGTAAGAATCCTCTGTTTTTGCGACCTGTGCGTATTGGAGATACCTACAATCTTTTGCCCCACGCACTATGTAGCCATAGTGCACATTCTTTGAATTGCTTATAAATTCCCCCGTGACATCATCATTCAGCACACCATTGAGATAGGCAATCGGAAATTTTTCTGCAAAGGCGAATGCTTCGGCCTTGGCTTTTTGCAATCCAGACCAGGTATTAAGTCTCATCGCTGCTATTTTTTGATGGTACTCTTCTTTGGAGTAGGGCCTATTATAGATGTGATAGCTTTTATTCACCAAATTGACGCAACCAAAACAATTTGTCAGACCCTTGCTCGCGAAACAAAACATCACCGAAGTATTGTCGATGGAACGAGAAGAAAAGTGACTTTGATAAGAATTGTGCACCCACAATGACCCATAGGAACGTTCGCACTTCGTTACATGTGAACAATCAAAACAGGTCTTGCAAAAACTATGCTCATTACCATATGCGCAATCCTCTGATTCTCCCGAATTCGACAGCAAATAACAATTCTTGCAAAAGCCAATATTGATATTAAAATCACAGTTCACGTTTCCTTCCGTTGAACGCGCCGGCCGAGGGACCGTTTTTGCAAATTCATGCATTTGCTCAAAGAAAGGCCTTGAAAAGTCATAGTCTCGCCCATAGCTCAACGCATCCCAATCATCGCCATTCCATTCATCTTCGTCGTACACTGAAGCGCCGGATTCAGGAGGGTATAAACTTAAAATCTTTTTTCCAGACATTGCGCTCGTGTTCCAGAATGGTTTTCGATCATTGCGATACGCAAGTCGGCGCTGGAATCTGCACTTCCAGCAAAAGGTTGGAGGTGGGACGTTTATCTTTTTATAAAACTCAAAATCTTCCGGATCAATTGTAAAATCTTCATTGCAATTTTTACAAATCATACAATGCTTTGCACAAATCCGCCTATGAGAAACGCGGCGCCAGCGGCGAGACCGCCTACGAGCAGCATTTCCAGGCCGGAGCGGAACCATTTTTGGTTGATCACCAGCGAGCGCGAAGCTCCAACGACAAACAGAGAAATCGCAGTGGCGATGATGGACACGGTAAATTGTGATGCGGTCGGTACTCCGAAAACATACGGAATGAGTGGAAGCATACCGGCAATGAGAAACGCAACAAAAGTCACCAAGCCGTGCATAGCCGGCTTGTCATTGGGGTCTTCAAAAATATTGAGTTCTTCGCGCATCATAAAATCCACCCAGCGTTTTTTGTCTGAAATGATATCATTTACAAATACCGTAGCATGCTCTCCGCGAATCCCCCATCGTTCCACAATGTCCTCGACTTCCTTCTTTTCTTCAACGGGAAACTTCTCTACCTCGTACACCTCGCGTTCCCGCTCACGTGCCTCAAAAGATTTTTTGGAACGGAGTGAGAGAAAATTGGAAAGTCCCATGGAAATACCATCGCCTACCAGATTTGCCAAGCCCAATATGATGATCACGTGAGTCGGAAGTCCGGCTCCCACTGCACCTGAAACAACCGCAAACGTTGTGATAATTCCGTCATTTGCCCCATACACAAAATCGGCAAGGTATTCGCCCTCGCTCTTTGCATGAAACATTTCGCTATGCGCTTGTGGAAAGGTTTTCATGGTGATCTCCTATACAGCATTGTAACGTAACTCGTGATTTCTCGGTAGTCAACATGTTGGAGCTTGCTGGCGTTGGTGTGTTGAAGCATGAGCGTATTGGTAGCTTGCCAATTCTGCATAGATTTGAGAAAAACAACTATCGTTTCCGGAGAGTCCAGGTGATCACTTGCAAACCGCAGAATTGTTTCGTAGTTGTATTCTCGCATAGCTTCAAGTGTCTCTCGATCTTTCTGTTCTGAAACAGATTTTCTCATAGTAAATCTGATCATCAGTGTAAATCGTGAACTCAATCTTGCATTTCTGACAATATTTCATGTTCGGTTGTCTGTTGTTTCTGATCCTGTTTTCCTTTTAGTTCTTTCAGTATGTGCTCCGCGACGGTGCCGGATTTTCTGCGGGTTCCTCCGGGCAACAGCTCTATTCCAATTTTTGCGTTGAACGCAACCAGCAATGAAAGCACGAAAAAACACTTCAATGCCGCACGTCGCGTGCCGGAAGATCGTTCAAAGCGACGTTCCTCCTCCTGCAATACATCAGGAAAAGATTTTTTTCGCTCTGGTGATGGTGGTAAATCAAAATTCATGTTGTAGTTCTATAATGCGTGCAAATGCTTCGGTATCTCCAGCAGCAATGGCTGTTTTTTTTTCGAGGTAGTTATCGAGGAGTATTTGCTTCTTCGTTTCGTCGTAGCCAACAAACGCGCGAAATTCTTCGGCAATTTCGAGTGGTAGTTCCGCAAGTAATTGTTCCCAAGCATCAATGGCCATTGTTCAATAAATCATAAAATTTTTCTTGGACTTTTTGAAGTTTGGGATTGATCACCATTTGGCAGTACGGGGCACTGGAATTATTTTTGTAGTAGTTGTGATGCTCCTCTTCGGCGGGAGAAAATTTGCCAAGTGGTTTGAGTTCAGTGACTATGCCCGGGCCAAGTTCTCCGATGAATCGCTCCGCGTCCTTTTTTTGATAGTCCGTCGTGTAGGAAATGGCCGATCGATATTGTGGACCGACATCGGCGCCCTGACGATCCCGACTGGTCGGATCATGAGTCGCAAAAAAGACCGTCAACAAGTCATGAAACTTGACCTTTTTCGGATCAAATTCGATCCGTATCACCTCGATGCCGTCGACATATCCGGGCATCACAGATTTTACGCCCTTGAGTTGCTGAAATACCGCCTCGGTGCACCAAAAACATCCTCCGCCGAATACTACGATTTCCATGAGAAAATAATACGCTTTTTAGCGAAAAAAGGAAAGAAGGACCGCCAAGCCTACGATAGCCATCGCGATCGTAATAATCCAGCCAAGCGTTTTGGTTGCCGGACCAGAAACGTAGTTTCCCATTATAGTCTTGTTGCCACTGATGCGCACTACCAAGAACAATATAATCGGTGCAATGAGACCATTGAGCACTGCCGAATACAATAGTGCTTTGATGGGATCGAGATTGATAAAGTTCATCAAGAGTCCCGCCAGCACGGAAAGCGCAAGCACTTCATAAAACGTATGACGACGGAGACGAAATGTTTCGGAAAGCGCATACGAAGCCGCGCCCGCAAGGACGGGAACCGCCAAAAGTCCGGTACCAATAATGCCCAACGCAAAGAGCAGAAATGTCCATTGACCGGCAAAGGGCTTGAGAGCCGCAGCCGCATCGGCCGCAGTTGTGATGTTCGTAATTCCGTGACTAGAAAGCACCACGGCACTTGTCATAATAATAAAAAACATAACAAAATTGGAAAGCAACATCCCCGACCATACATCGGTGCGCATAGCACGAATGGTACTCGGATGCACATCGTCTTGACGCTCTTGAATAGTCACATCACCTTTTGCAATTTTTTCTTCAATTTCTTGTCCCGTCTGCCAAAAAAATAAATATGGAGAAATGGTCGTACCTAGCACGGCGCATATCATAAAAAGATACTCACGCGACCAGTGGAAGGAGGGAAGAATAGTTTTATGAAAAATGGAAGACCAATCCGCATCAATCATAAATCCCGCGATAACATATGCAAATAACGAAAAGGTTAAGTATTTGAGATACCGGGCAAAATTTGTATAGCGGACAAAGAGCTGCAAGAACAAACTCACAACAGCAAAGCCTATGACCAAGACAAAAAAGTTTATTCGAGGTGCCAGGAGCCGTACGCTGGCCGCCATTGCGCCCAAGTCAGCACCGATGTTGAAAATATTCGCAACAAAAAGCAATAGCGTGCATACATACAATACGCCCCGCGAGTAGTGGGTACGAATATTTGCCGCCAGTCCCCGCCCCGTCACCAGTCCGATGCGCGCACACATTTCCTGCACGATCGCCATGAAAGGAAACGTAACTACAGCCATCCACAGGAATCCAAAACCAAATCGCGCTCCCGCCTGCGAGTAGGTAGCAATTCCCGACGGATCATCATCCGCCGCACCGGTCACCAGTCCAGGACCGAGCTTGCGCCAGTATTCTTTAAACATACTAAAATCTTACACCACGAGGTAGTGTCCGGTAAAGAAGAGGAACAGCGCAAGCGCGCCAAGGATTGCGATTACGATAAGCCACTTGATACTGTTTTTCACCTGCATATCGCCTGGCTCGCGTTTGAGCACATAGATCAAAAGTAGTAAAACAACATAGATACCGATCGTAAACCAGCTCTTGGTCGTCCAGTGATGACCGGTGACGGATTTGAGCCAAGCTTTGAGAGGCGCATTGAGCTCGGCCCAGATGGTGATGATCGTGGCAAACAAAATGGCTTTTGATGCCGCCCAACTTGATGAGTAAATTAATCTTAATCTGTTCATGATTGCAAAATTCCCCACCGTGCCGCGGCGGAGATAATAAAACCTAGGGCGCCAATGAAAAGCCCGAGTGCGGCAATCGTACCGACAAGCCACAAGATGGGGCGCTTCAGCTGAAGCCGAGCAATAGTTTCCTGATCCAAAAATGCAACAAAGAAAGCTGTTATCCCCATGGGCACAAGAAACAGAAAGATGTGTTCTTTGGCCTCCATGGCAATCGCATGCGCCCAAGGAGCCGTACCACTCAAAATCGTCGGCTTGACGAGGGTGCCATAGAATTTGACGTAGTAGTATCCACCGATGATCCAGGTCATGACGAATCCCACACACCCGATCACCGCCGCCCAGACGCGGCGTTTGGTGTTTGCGACATCAGCCCAAAATTCCCCTAGTAGCCACAAAAAAGCATCAATGCCAATGATTGCAAACGTGAGATGGAGTCCAATGAGTACCGGTTTTGCAGTAAGAAAATCGAACATATACTCCACTTTCATTATACGCCGAATTTATATAAAGTTATCCACCTTTCAAACGAAATAGGGGGCGGAGCGGCTCTCGCGAGTCCACTCCACCCCCTCGGAACCTAGCAATCCGCTATTGCGGAGATCTCGAGGAGGCAGTTGTCGCCTCCGTCACAGCCCCCGTTGAACGGACACCTCCGGCAACCCGGAAGCCCGTTGCCACGGACAGTGACGACACGCAACCGCTTGCGAATCCTCGTCCGGCCCGTCCTCGGGTCCCTACCGACGACGTAGTCGCCGTCCTCGAGGGATGTCGTTCCCGGTTCCGGCCCGTTGATGGCCGGAATACCGATCTTCTCTTCCCACTCTGCTCGGATGGCGTTCCCGAGCTTTTGCATGCTTCCTCCTATCTTCTGATGGACGGGTCATGAAGCTATGCCTAGATCATACTCTCATTGTTCCGTCAAGTCAAGCGACCTCTTGTTGATAGCATTCAATGCAATACACAATTTCCGGACGGTCTGGCGAGTAGGAAGTGGATATCTCTTTTGAGCATTTTGCACAAGAGCGATCCCATAGTTTAAGCGGATTTCGTTTAGCCAATCTTTCAAAATGCCGACAGTTGGGACAAAGTTTAGGAATAGGAAGATTGAATTGCTTGTAAAATTCAAGTTCATCTGGAATCATTTTAAATGCCTTGGTGCATTGTTGATTGCAATTCCCTGCATGCTCGCAAGCAACCACATCGCCACCGATCGTAGGATTTTTCTCTTCCATATCTCGCCAGCGATAGCCTTTTGCGAGTGCCTGCTCTTTGGTGAGAGGGAAAAATTCCTGCGCGATCGTTTCATTGTACGCATGAGGACTTAATGACATCGGAAAATATTCGCCATAATCTGCCCCCATATGCGCCTTGATCTTTTTCACCGTTTCTTCGTAGTCTTCTTTTGAGTATTGTTTGTTGAGAATGCAGTACTCACTTTTTCGTATACCGTCGCAGCCAAATAAATTTGTGCTGCTATGACAATTAAAGCAATATTCTGCATTGATGAGCTGGCTCCAGCATTCATTTAAAAATTTGCCGTCAGCGCATTGCAGACCGACATTGATTCCCTCATACATGCGTTCCGATTTGTTTGACCACGGACCAAAATCCATGAGGTCTTTTCCGTAGAACACGCGAAAACAATATCGTGCATCTTCGACTTCGAGAACATTATACGACTGGAATATATTTTTCGAGTTATCGATCCAATTGCCCGTGACGTTTGTGCTTTGACGAGTCACGAGGGCCGGGACCGGCAAGCTTCGTTTGAGCTCCTCAAACTTTTCTATCGTAAATTCTTTTATTTTTTCTTTATATTCTTCTTTCGTGTATTGCACATTGAGCACACAATAGCTTTTATTTCGCAAATTCACACAACCATAGCAGTCGGTACAGTTGCGACAATTCAGCAAGTACGACGAGTTTGCGCATTCCTGGCATTCTTGGCTGTACAAGAGATTTGAGCACGAAAGTACGTCAATACATTCATAACAGCGCTCCGACTTTTGCGCAGTGAAGCAGTCCATGCAATTTTGTGAAAAATCATAGCCGATGCCGTAGCGACAATCTTCGGCCTTGGTGCTCTCGAACACCAAGTAGCAGTTCTTCATGTCCGTCACGCGATTGGTATATTCGGAGTTCGTACTAAATCCCTGTCTCACTACACCGCACCGCGGCACGGCATTTCTTAATTCGAGAAATTGATCGAAAAACGGCTTTGAAAAATCATAGTCTCGTCCGTAGCTCTTGGGATCCCAGGAATCAGACCACCAGCATTCATAGCAGTAGACAGGAAATGGAGCGTCGGCAGGGTACATAAAGATCTTATCCGCACCACATTTATCACACTTGCGCTTGTACAGTGCGCGATCATTGCGAAATGTCATACGCCGAATCATCCGGCATTCCGGACACCATGTCGGCTCTGGCACTTCAAATCTGCCGTACATCTCACGATCTTCGGGAAAGATTTCAAACGATTGGTTGCAATTTTTACAGGATTTATTCATTTTCTACTCTGATAATCCCCTGCGTATTTTTGTTGACCAAATATCCTTTTCTGTTATCCATCACTATGGTAGTGGCAAATTTTTTTTCATCCACATATTTTTGTAAGAGAGATCGACTCAAATCACCCGAAAGAATAAGCTTGTCAGATTTTTCGACCACTGCCAATAGTTCTTTGGTGAGAACAGTTTCAGCATTTTTGATAAACAGTACGTGCTTATTGTTGGGCGCAAATTCAGAGAAAGTCTTTTGGGCAAGCTCTGTATTGCCGCTTTCTATGCTGACAATATCTTTGTCGTTTTTTCGATCACCAATTTGCTCTTCAAACAGCAACCGAGCCTGCGACTTGAGACTATAAAAAACCACCGGCAAACCCTGCAATGCAAGCGAGGAAATCAAACTCACTGAAAAAAACGATGTACCCGATCCCTCTGCTCCAGAAATCAGCATAGGCAAAAAAGATACATCAAAATGGACTTCTCGTTCCTTGTTGTTTTCGGTGAGATAAAATTTGGTCACTATTTTGTGTTACGATCTTTTAATTTCTTAATGGTCGGACTTCCAAGCAACGATTGCATTTGAGAAATAGCAATTTGATTTAGTTGCATCAGTCGTTGTGATTGAGAAATTCCCTGTTTAATGAGCTCGGCATTGATGCCCTCAAGATTCGCAAGCACAACAAGTTGTGTCACATCGGCATAGTCTCGAATATTGCCATCTTTACTTGGATTTGCATCTCTCCACGTTTTGGCGGTTTTACCGAACAAGGCCATATTGAGTACGTCAGCTTCGGTCGCATAGATGATATTTATTAATTGCTTTGAAAGTTGTAGCGGAATCAAGTGTTCTTTAATTGCATCCGTATGGATTTTGTAGTTGATCTTCGCAAGCGTACGCTTCATATCCCAACCCAATACCAAACGCTGATTTTCTTCCTCCTTCAGGCGCTGAAATTCCTTAATGAGGAATAGCTTGAATTCGGCGCTGATCCAACTTGCAAATTCAAACGCGATATCTTTGTGAGCAAAGGTTCCGCCACCGTACCTGCCTGATTTTGAAACCAATCCGATGGCATGGGTGGTTTCTATCCATTTTTGAGGGGAGAGGACAAAGCTATTACTTCCAGCTTCATTTTTAAACCCGTCGAATTCGACCAGGTTAAAATGCGGGTTATTGATTTTCTCCCATAAACCAAGAAATTCGATAGCACTGCGAGATCGCATCCAATTTTTTACCACTTCAGCAGGAAATTCCTTGTTTTTTAGCTTCGCGATATCCGTAAGTGAGATAAAATCCCCCTGATCCTTGGGCAAAATATAGATTTGGATGCCCTTGGTAACGATTTTCTTCATAGTATTTCTGATTGATAGCAACTCTCACAATACACAATTTCCGGTCGGTCTGGCGAATAACTTGTCTCTATGTCCTTACCACACTTTGCGCAGGTACGCGAATAAATGGCAATAGGATTGAGTTTGCGGATGCGGGCGCGATCGCGGCAAAGCGGACAACGATCAGGTTTTGAGAGGTGAAACCTCTCAAGGAATTGGATTTCTTTGCCAATGAGCTGATAGTTTCTTCCGCAGTCGCGACATGCGAGCAAATCTCCGCTTGCGGGCTTATACTCGCGCTTATCTTCATCGCGCCACGAGAAACCCTGTGCAAGCGCCTGCTCTTTGGTCAACGGCGTCAAATATTCACCGGCATGGGTTTCATTGTAGGCCCACGGGCTTAATTTGGCCGGAAAAAATTCCCCGTACTCACCCGCCTTTGTCATTTGTAATTTGATATTTGAAATTGTCGCGAAGTATTCTTCGGGACTATACTGCTTATTCAGAATACAGTATTCCCCTTTTCGCAGTCCAACACAGCCAAATAAATTTCCCCCGCCATGACACCCGTAGCAATACTCCAAATTATGTGCTTCGTAGTTCCAAAAAGAAAATTTTATGTTGTTTGAGTTGAGTCCCACCCAGCAACATTCATAGATCCATTCAGCGTTAAACGAAAACGATGTGTAGTCATAGGCATTTTTGGTATTGAGCGCCTGCAAAAATTGTCCGTAGCGAATATCCTCTCCCGTATCCACCCAGTAGGAGTTTCTTACGTTTTTGGAATTCCAAATGTAATCTCCGCTGACATTTTGGTTTTTATGTCCATGGAACTGCCTGCGCGGCTGTGTGAGAAAAAATGCTTTAGCTTTCTTGATATCAAATTCTTTGATTCGCTTTTCGTATTCTTCTTTGGAAAACTGCTCATTGTAGATGCAATAGCTTTTTTTCCGTAAATTGATACAACCATAGCAATTTGAACAGCCAACAAGATCTCGTGAATACCACACATCATGGCAATCACTGCAATCCTGTGAAAAAAATACTTGATAGCAATGCTCGAGATTGACGCTTTCATAGCAAAGCTCCGCGTAATTGCTCCACGAAACATCAAAGCAATTTTTCATGTGTGAACACGAATTGCAATATCCGCATTCTTCAGCGCGATCAAATTTGAAACACAAATAGCAACTTTTGCAATCGCTCGCGCCGTTGCAGTACTCGCTATCAATCATCGTAGAGTATTGCGTTTGCAAGGCCGGCTTGGGAACTGCTTTAAATAATTCGCCCCATTGCTCAAAAAACGGCCGAGAAAAATCATAATCACGCCCATATGATTTTGGGTCCCACGAATCTGAATGCCATTCTTTTTGTGGCATGATGGCATGTCCCGAGTCGGGATGCCAAAATGTGATCATTCCATCGCGCTTATACAAAATCCGATACCCAAACCACGCCATACGCCTCCGCATCCGACACTCCGGGCACCATGTCGGCGGTGGGACGTGGATGGTTTCATAAAACGAAAAATCGTCCGGGTCGATGGTGAATGAGGAGGAGCAATTTTTGCAGGTCTTTATTTCACTTTCCATTATTCCTTCCCTGTGCTTCATATAACAAACGAGACAGGAGGTCCACGAATTCCTCCACTCCGGCTTCTTTCATGCGTTGCTGCGCAGAATCGCCCAAACCTTGGCCGATTTCCCCGATGACCCTCTGGAGTGCGCCATATACCTTCATGCGCGCGTTTTCAAAACTTCCAAGAAAATCCTCAACACTACCGTTTACTTGTTCACCATAGGAAAAAGCTTTTTTACCACCATCATCTTTATTTATATTCAGACTAAACTTTGCATACTGTGACCCGCTGATCATGGTCAATCTGCCCCTTTCTTTCTTGGAAATATGCATAGCTTGATCCGCGATTTTGAATGCCTCCTCGAAGGATGGTTTTTTCAAATCATCCCTATGAATCAACACACAACCAACACTAATGGTCGGCGATGTTACGTCGCCGGCAATAGGAGCGCTGATTTCCCCAGCAATGCGAGCAATGATATTGGTAACATCTTCTTGCGTGACATTGGAGAGAAGAATGATAAATTCATCTCCACTTTTTCGAATGCCGATATCATTGTTACGAAGATGAGTTTTGACGATTTTCCCAACATTCTGCAGAAGTAAGTCTCCAACGTCGTGACCCTTGGTATCATTGACCTGCTTGAAATAGTCCAGATCAAAAGCAACCAGAGCTGAAGCTCTCCCCGATTCGTTTTCGGCAATGCTTTTTTCGTAAAACTCTTTAATGCGTCCGGGTTTGAACAATCCGGTCAATTCATCAGTGTGTCCGAGGAGTTTTTCATCGACGGCTTTGATGATTTCATCAGAAAAAAACCCTCCGTCAGAGAAAACCTTGACGGTGTCTCGAGCAAGTTTCCGCAAAACCGGTTCGGCAAGATTCGGATTCGTCTTCTTTAAGCCTCCGTACGCCGAGTCGGCGGCTCTCGCCAAAATTCTACGCGTTTCCGTACGGATCATGCCCGAAAGCATTTCGGCCACGGCTCCGTTTTGTTTTTCGGGGGTTTTGCGCTGAATTGAGTATTCTGATGTTTTTTCTGTCATATTATTTAAACATCCGGTATATCCATACTTTAACCCGAAACCTGATCGTTTGTAAAACGATACCGCCGAGCAATCGCAAACGTCGTAGTTTGAATAGAAAGTTATTCATGCAATTTCTTGCTGATAGCAGCGTTCACAGTACACGATTTTGGGATCATCAGTTGGATAGACTGATTGAATTTGTTTTCCGCATTTCATACATTCTCGCTCAAAAAACTTGAGTATGACGGGACCGAATTTTCGTCTATAATTTTCCAGGCGAACCGACGGATGAATTTGTGGCAACGGAATATTGAACCTGCGATAAAATTGCAGTTCTTGGTTCGTAAAACGAAATTTTTTGTTATTGACAGTATCTAAAACCACTTCTTGTAAAATACTATCCTTAACATCGCGGATGTCCGTCGGCAAATCTTCTGCATTGATGCTCGCACTGATCGTATCTTGGCTGCTCTCGGGAATATCTTCAACGCGATAGCCATACTTTTTTGCCGTTTCAATATCATCATATCCACTGAAGGCGTTTGCCATGCAAATGTTGTAGGGTGCTTGGGTATACTCCGGTGGGAAAAACTCCCCATATTCTCCTCGCTTTAGCATGGCAGTTTTCAGCTCATCAATTTTTACCCAGTATTCTTGTTCGGTATATTGTTTGTTGAATATGCAAAACGACTTATTTTTCAGTCCTTCGCAGGCGAAACAATTGATGCAGTTGGTACAATTTTCACAAAACTCAAGTTCCCGTGACGATTGATTCCAAAAGCAAAACTTGAGGCTAAAGTTTTTATTTCCGCCAAATGATTCGTAGCAAAATTGCGTATCCATACCACCTTCAAGATCCATGGAATCCCGTACGGTCAAACCTCCTATAGAATACGCCACATTTTCACAGCCAATCATGTAGAAACAGCCGTAGCAATTTTTACAGTCTTTGATGAAGTCACCAAAGGAATTGATGCTGCGATCATTATGGTTTTCTTTGTAGATGGCCTTCGCCTTAAGTTTTTCTAGCTCGCCTTTCCATTTTGCAACTTCATCACGATTACCAAGATTGATTGATTTCATTTTGTCACGATAACCTTCTTTGCTCAATTGCTCATTCATAAAACAGTATTTCTTGTGACGCAGATTCACACTGCAAAAACATGACTCGCAATCTCGACAATCATAGAGAAACGCACAATCAATGCATTCGACAGCAAAATCCGCATATCGGCATCGATACAGGTTCGTTCCTTCCAAACAATCATAGCTTTGCGAACAGTTGAATAAGGTAAACCCTTCCATGCATTCTCGCGTCTGGAAAAAACCCATTCCGTATGCAGAGTCCTCCACCCCGACGGAATCCAGGATTAAGTAGCAATTTTTCAAATCACGCGATGAGTTGTTATAGTCACTGTTGACTATTTTTCCTCGAATGGTGAGGTTGGGGTGAGGTAGATTGAGTTGAAATTGATGGTATTGCTCAAAGAACGATTTGCCAGGATCACACGAAAAAGCAAACGCAAAGGGATCCCATTGCTCTCCATAAAAAGACTCATGCTCATAGATTTTGTAGGGACTGCCGGGAGGGAACATGGAAATGATTCGTTTGCCCGTTAGCGTTGAAGTAGCGTGGAAGAGATGGTATGCATTCTGTTGAGCTATTCTCCGTCGAATGCGCTCATGTGGCGTAATCGTTGGCAAGGGCACCTGCATTTTTTTGTAAAATTCTATGTCCTCCGGCCTCACATAAAACCTTTCACCCGAAAATCGGCATGTCCGCCACTGCCCGCCTTTTTCATCGAGCTCGAGCTTTGAGAAATATTCGGCAATAGCTTTGTCAAATTGTGGTGTTTTACTCATGCGATTTCATTAGCATAGCATTCCCCGCAGTATATTACTTCCGGTCGTTCGGGGGCATAGCTGGTTTGGATCGGAGCCTGGCACTTCATGCATTGTCGATCATACAATCGGGGCGGGTTGATTTGGGCAAGGCGAGCCATGTGACGGCAGTCGGGACAGTAGCGTGGAATCGGAAAGCCCCACAGGCGTAGCAAATTTAACTCCATGTGAATAAGACGAAATGGCTTGCCGCATTTCCCACAGCCAAGCACTTCATCAAGAATTGAGTCTTGTATATCATGGATCGAGTCAGGGATTTGATCGGCATTCATAGTAATTTTGTGCGATGACGGAGTCGGATCTCGCCATTTCCAGCCTGCCTGCGCAGGCAGGCCTTTTGCGAGCACCTCTTCTTTTGTCATCGGAAAATACTGAATCGCCTGTGATTCATTGTATGCAAATGGACTTAAATCATACGGCAAAAAATCTCCGTATTCTGGCATGTTAGCTACAATGTGATCTCTTAATTTTTTATACTCGTCTGGTGTATATTGTTTATTAAGTATTCTATATTTTTTCTTTTTTAAATTAATGCAAGCAAACGTATTTTTGCAACCCGTGTTGTACATAGAGTACTCGACGTCACTTGTGTCTTTCCATGCTCCAGCGCAGTATCTGATATTACTTCCGCCCTCACCAACAGTCATACTATCCACCACACGCTCGGCGCCGTTTCCCCATTCGGTGAGATCATAGCAATCTTTGACGGGTTTCATGGTAATAAACTGGCAGTAGCGCGAATCTTCTACTTCGTTTACTTGAAAGCAATTTAAGGCGTTCTTGGCATTAAAGACATAGTCCCCCGTTGAGTTCAAGTTCTGGAGGCTACCCTCCATGTAGCGATAGGGATGTTTGGCCCAAAATTCATGTGCCTTAGCCTGAGCTTGTCGAAGGCCGGACCATGTATGAAGTTCAAAACTTTTGAGCTTTTCCGCATATTCCTCTTTCGAGTACGGCTCGTTGAAAATATAGTAACTCTTGCCACGTAAGTTCACGCAACCAAAGCAATTATTGCACCCAATCATGTATCTCGAGAACAAAACATCTGTACATTTTTCCATGGTGTTTGAAAATGCACACTTGTATGAGTTGATATTTATGCATTCATATAAAAGTTGTCCATCAGCACAAAGTTGCACGTCCATGGAATCTTTTGTACGAATCACCACAGTGGAATACGCAACATTTTCATTGAAATCTGCATTGAAAATCAGATAGCAATTTTTGCAACTGCCCAAATGATTTGCATAGTCGCTGTTGATGAGCGTCGCATAGTCGGTGACGAGACCCATGTGCGGCGTGATTTTCTGGAGCTCCTTCATCTGCTCAAAAATATGTTTGTTGGGATCGTAGTCCAAAAAAAACGCTCCATCATCCCAGTCATCCGACCACCAGCATTTCGGACAATAGACGATGAGATGCTTTTCGGGAGCATGGATTGTGACCATATCTTTTCCGCACAGATCGCAATTGCGCTTGTACAACACTCTCTCATTCCGGAACATGAGCCGTTTTTGAAATCGGCAAGGTGGACAATACCTAGGCGTCGGCACATCCATGTGTCGGTAAAAATCTTGATCCTGCTGATCAATAATGAACAACTGCTTGCAATTTTTGCAGTTATTTTCCAAATGCCTTGAGGATTTCCAACGGAATCGTAAACACGACCGTGTTTGACTGGTCAGAGCTGATGTCGTTGATAGATTGCAAGGTGCGGAGGTGCAACGCGCCGGGAGAGTTTGCGAGAATTTGCGCTGCATGGGCGATGTTTTGGGCGGCGGCGACTTCCCCTTCGGAGTTGATGATGACCGCGCGGCGCTCACGTTCTGCCTCGGCTTGCTTGGCAATCGTGCGTTCCATGTTTTCGGGTAATACGATATCTTTGAGTTCTACGTTGTTCACTTTCACGCCCCACGGATCGGTGGCAACGTCGACAACGGAACGGATACGCTCGGAGACATGTTCGCGCTGACTCAACAACTGGTCCAGCTCCACTTCACCGACGGCATTGCGCATGGTGGTCTGCGCGAGCTGGGAAACGGCATAAAAATAATCTTCAACTTCCAAGATCGCAAGCGATGCATCAGCAATACGATAGTAGATAACCGCGTTCACGCCCACGGAAATGTTGTCCTTGGTAATGGCTTTTTGCTCCGGCACATCAACTGCTTTGACACGCATGTCCACTTTTTTCATGCCCTGAAAAATGGGCAAAACAATGCGCCATCCCGGACCCTTCACGCCACTAAAACGACCCATAGTAAACATCACCCCACGCTCATACTGGTTGACCTGACGCAAACTGATGAGAATCACGAACAATACAATACCAACTATAATGTATGGCATAACTATGTTGATTAATTAATTATTTTTTTAAAGAATTTGTCTTTGATAGCATAATTCGCAGTATACATGGGAAAACTCAGTTTTCAAGTATACGGTGTTGGTTTCCTGATGACAAGAACTGCATTGTCGCGTATAGATCTGCCGGTGATCACTGATAAAACGCAATCGCCGGCGATGACGCTCAAACGGCGCCTCGTGAGGTATGGGCAAACCGAATCGCCGATAGAATTCCAGTTCCATGGGTATGATCCGATAGGGTTTGCCGGAACTCTCACAGCGGAGGACTTCGCCGATAATCTCGTCGCTTACATCAGAAATATCGTCTGGGACAACCATAAGCGTAGGAGGTATCTGATCTCGCACAAGAGGCTCATGCCTCGATGGAAAATATTCTTGAGCAACCGTCTCGTGATATCCAAACGGCGAAAGTTCAAACGGAAAAAATTCCCCATAGCGATAGACGTGCCCTTTGCGATCGGTAAATGGCATCTCATTCATGTGGGCGATAATTTTCGCCTGCGGGGCAACGACATTTTTCGTTACATAATGGCGCTGCTGGAGGATCAACTCATGGTATTCACTTGGCGAATACTGCTTGTTGAGGATACAGTATGACTTGTCGCGCAAATTTATGCACCCAAAGCAGTTGTGACAATTCGAAAGCAGATATGAGTATTGAATATCGCGAGAACCACGCAACATCCCCGCTGAAAACATAATATGAAAAAGCTTTTCGGCACCGCCCATGACCTCATAGAGCAATTCGCCGTTCCAAATAGATGTGACGTCCATGGCGTCACGCATTTCCTTTAAAAACATGCCGTATGAAACATGTTCGCTTTTATCGACTGCCGTGCAATGCAGACAATCTTTCGACTCGCGAATCACCTGACCGCTGACATTCGAAGATTGTTCGGTAAACAGCGCCCGCTGGGGGGTGACGTGCCAGAGAGCGTGGGCCTGGAGTCGGAGCGAAGCAAGTGATTTGTGGGAACTGAACGGATGATCGACGAGAAACTGCTCATATTCTTCTTTCGATACGGGTTTATTGAATATGTGGTACTGCTTGTGCCGAAGACCGCTGCATCCAATGATATTGGAGCAGTCACGACAATCGAAGGAAAAATACGTATCACGGCAATCGAAGCAGAGAATGGAAAACCACGTTTTGTAGCAGTTTTCGCAAAACGTAGATTCATAGCAAAATTCGGAGTTTTGCAACCAGTAGTTGTCAAAACAATCACGGCATTTCAAGAGGTACTGGTTGTAGGCACAATCTTCGTTCAGGTGGCCACCGACGTTCAGGTAGCAGTTTTTCGCATCAAGCTCGTAGTTTACCCAGGGGCTATTGACCGTATTCTGCTGGAATAGCGAAAGGTGAGGAATGGATTGCTGGAGGTGGAGCCACTGCTCAAAAAACGGTTTTTTGAAATCATACGGACGGCCATAGTCCATCGGATCCCACCGATCGGAAAAAAAACAATCCGGACAGTAGACCTGAAGGTCCCGCTCCGGAGAATACATCGAAATTACGCTTTTGCGACAGAGGTCGCACGAACGCTTGTAGAGTGTCCGCTCGTTGCGGAACGCCAGCCTCCTCTGGAGGCGGCAATTGGGACAAAACGTCGGATGTGGGACATTGATGCGACGATAAAAACGGGCGTCCTCATCGCTGATGTGAAACGGCCTCTGACAGTTTTGGCACATAATACCTGCGGATTTCATGATGAGAACGTTGAAGATCCTCGTCCAGGCGGTGCTGGTCGTATCCCAAGCAAATCATATCAGGTTGGTGAGTTTTTACCACTTCGTAGCTCCCCTGCACCTCATCACCGAGGACGACCGTCGCTTCGGGCACCCCATTTCGCCAAGGCTTCGCGGGGCGAAGAAAATTCCGCACTGCGGCCATGCGCTCGTTTTCCGATATTTTTGGCGTTTTATTTTTAAGCTGTTGGACAACTAAGTCCCGTGCGACAACGACGATGAGCTCTCCCTGCTCCAGGGCTTTTTTCAAGAAATGCTTATGACCCTCATGCAGCCCATCGAATACCCCAAAGACCATCACTTTCATCCCGTTAGAGTTCTACTGTAAACCATAGCAAAACTAGTCATAATAATTACTCTCACATTCGCCAAGAGAACTTTAACGGTATTCATGCCAGAGAAAAGATAAAAAATCCTATCATGACAAGCGTCAAGATCAGTTTTAGTAAGAGCGAGAGAAGAAAACCAACAAAGGTTCCCCCTCCAGCCATGAGAGCGTGTTTCTTGTTTCCATTCAGAAACTCTCCTGCCACAGCACCCACAAACGGACCGGCAACGATACCGATAGGCCCCAAGAGAAAAGGACCGATGGCAAGACCCATGGCCGCGCCGGCCATGCCGTGTTTACTCGCGTGGTATTTTTTGGCACCAAGGAGGGGAAGCGCAAACTCCAGCAAAATGCTCAAGATCGTAAGTCCCAAAAAGACCAGAGTAGTCGTGAGAGAAATTTCTTTAAAATCCGTGCTATAGGCGTAGATAAAAAATCCCAGCCACGCCAGCGGCACGCCGGGAAGAAACGGCAACAAAACCCCCGCTAGTCCAATAATCATCAAAAGAATCACAATAATGAGAAGTGTCATGGAGCTAGTATACCACAAAGCGCCCGCGAGAGCACCGTGTGGGTCATCGAGTCGCGCGTTTTCTTTTTTTATGTTATCAATAAAGCAGTTCCCACGAGGAATATCTCGAATCCGGAACGGAAAGGCGGTGGTAACCGTGTTGCTCCGTATCATCCGGCGCCCCCAGCGCCACAAGGTTTTCGTTTCCATACACGAAGTTCGCATGCCTGAACACGAAGAAAAGTCAGGTTGCGGATTTCTCCTCGCCCTTGGAAGGGAGGTGCCCAATGAGAAATGGCTCCATGGTCTCGCCGAGCTATTCGCCAGGCTTGACCCCGACTGGAACGGAAAAGGGCTCGTCGTTGAATTATGCATACCGAGTCTCGCTCTGGTCCGGTAGTCCCCCGACCGGAAGCGGCCCGCCCACCGCTTCCGGCATTTTTGTATAAAATACTTTTCCCACCACAACGTGCTATTTCAGGTCACTTATTCTTTTTGCATAAAAGCGTCAAACTGATTATCGTATTGCCTTTATTTTGTCACCAATCTCCTTTATGGTATTCAGGTCCACGATAACGGCGAATCACCTCAATGAGTCGTTTGCGCTGGGTTTCGTCCTGAATTTTTGGGACTTGGCGCGATGCGGCATTAAGCATTTTCTCTTGATTATTGCCCACAGGATTATCAATCCGTTCAATAAAAAAATCTACAACTTCCTGATCCGTCGCACGTTCCTGTTCTTCAGCTGGTTGTTGTTCTGGATCAATCCGTACTTCACCAAGTTTAACCGCTTCAAGCCATTTCTGCGTCGCCTCTTCAAGCCTTCCCTGACTGCGCAAAAGTTCCGCTTCATCCCAAAGCTGTTTTACACGTTCTTCCCGCGTAAGCTCTTTCCTTGACTTCCCAAATTCGGGACGCAATATATTATCTTTGGACATGGGTTATTTTTTTGATTTAATACCTCATTATAGCGTGTGTCTCTCCAAGGAGCCGGGCACATAGGATTCTGCCTCGACGAGGATTTTTTCCATGATGGCAACTGCTTCGACGGGATATTTGCCGCGTGCGGTTTCTTCAGACAACATCACCGCATCACTGCCCAGTAAAATCGCGAACGCAACATCGGTCACTTCCGCCCGTGTCGGCTCGGGATGATCCACCATGGAAAGCATCATCTGCGTGGCGGTTATCACCGGTTTCTTTGCGGCGCTGGTTTTCATGATGATTCTGCGCTCCACAAAAGGAACCTGTTCGATTGGAATATTTTGTCCCAAATCCCCACGCGCAATCATAATTGCATCACTGGATTCGATGATTTCATCAAGGTTGTCCAGGGCCTCCTGGCGTTCTATTTTTGCAATAATTTTTGGTGTATATGTTCCGGTGGGTAATTTCCTGCGAAGCTCATCAATATCGCGCGCATTGCCAACATACGACAAGGCAATATACTCAACCTGTTCGGCGAGACCAAATTCCAGATCGCGAAGATCTTTTTCGGTCAAAACTCCGGCTACAAGCTGTGCGTCTGCATCAAAGGCATGTCCACCCGTTTGTTGCACGCGCGGACCGGAAAGGTCTTGAATAATGGGAATGTGTCTTCCTATTTCTTGGGCCGCCGCGCGGGTGTTTGTTATGTATGAGCGATGCTCATCATACGTCCCCCAGGAAAAATTCAAACGCACTACATCGAGACCGCTCTTCAACATCTTTGACAATAACTCAACCGTGCCGCTTTTGGGACCTATCGTTGCTATGATTTGAGCTTTGCTGTTACTCATGTGAAATTTGAATAAGTCGGTCTATTTTTGCGACACGTTCCGGCTGGCGTGGTACTCCACATTTCAGCCCCAGCGTACCAAACGCATACGCGATGTCCGCAATGGCCGAATCCAGAGTATCTCCGCTCCGATGACTGACGATACAGTGAATATCATGAGTTCTAGCTAATTCCATTGTATTCAATGTTTCCGTCAGTGTACCGATCTGATTTGGCTTGATAATCATAGCACGAATTGCGCCAGCCTTGATGGCTGTGTTGAGACGAGAAACGTTGGTTACGGTGAGGTCATCGCCGATGATTATGGAGTCGGTATTTTTTTGCAAAAGCGCAAAATCATCAAATGCTTCTTCCTGAAAAGGGTCTTCGACCGAGTAGAGATTATATTTCTTGATCAGCTCGCCATACAACTCGTGCATTTCCGACGGCGTGCGGTCACGGTCACCACAACGGTAGAGGTTTGTTTCTTTATCATAAAAAGACGACGCCGCAACATCGAGCCCAATTTTTACCGATGTACCGAGTGATTTTATAATCCGCAATGGTTCCTCGGGGTCATCTGTTCGCACAATAATACCGCCTTCATCGCCCATTCCGCTCGCATACTGATCAAGTGCAAGCATAAACTCTTCGCCAATCTTTTTTGCTTCTGCGACATCATCTGTATCGGGAATAATATGGTACTCTTGAAATGCTGGACCACCTTTGGCATGTTTTCCGCCATTGATGACATTCATGAAAAGCATCGGCACGGTGCGCGAAGGTTTGATTGATCTCAAGGTTCTCAAATACTGATACAGCGGCACACCAGATACGACAGCCGCCGCTTTTGCCAATGCGATACTGACGCCAATCATAGCGTTTCCACCCAAATTTGATTTTTGTTGAGTACCGTCAAGTTCGAGCATTTTCTGATCAAGCTCTTTTTGTGCTGTAACGTCCATACCGATTAATGCCTTCGCGATTGTATCGTTTACCGAAGCGCATGCTTCTTGTACATCCAACACATGCGCCTCATGGGTTCCTGTGCTCGCGCCGGATGGTACTGCAAATGATCCAACAGAACCATCCTCGCATTCAACGATAGCTTTGATGGTCGGTTTACCGCGTGAGTCTTTTATTTTTTCCGCTTCGATTTTTTTTATCTTCATTGATGATCAGTTAACAGTATGTACCAATCAGAAACGTTTGCCTGTGTTATGCCGGTATTTACATTACTCCCCAACTCTTCAAAAACCGTATAGGCATCAAACTTTTTCTTATATTCTTCTACATCAATTCCCGCTTTTTTGATATTCTCGTGGGTATGTTCGTCTATGATAGATCCGGCTCTGTCCCCGTTATCAAGACCATCCGATGCGACAGCGGCAAAACATTGGCTTTTGCCCAACTTTGACAACGCTTCCAGTGCCAAAAAAGAACACCGACCGCCTTTGCCATCTTTAGACGTCACCCTAAGACGTACCTCGCCGCCGCCAAACACTACGGTACCCGGCTTTGCAATGCCAAAGATTCGGCTCAATGTTTCAGTAGGCTCATCGTATATAGGCTGATTTAAAATTTGTGGGATAAATCCATACGCTCGTGCCACTTCACTCATAGCTTGGAGTGATTTTTCATTTGATACAACAACAACATTTCTGATCTTTTCAAAAATGTGCGGATCCTTTGGAGTTTCCACCAGATCATAGCTCCCACTTGGATGATAGCGCTCTATTATCTTGCGGGCATCTTCAATAGTAGAACTGTCATAGTACGTCGGCCCCGATGCAACTTCTTCAGGATGACCACCTACAATATCAGAAAAAATCAGACCCAGAGTAGTGGCAGGATAGAGAATCTTGGCCAACCCACCACCTTTTATTTTTGACAGGTGCTGGCGGACGATATTCATTTCTTTAATATCGGCACCCGCTTTTACAAATTCTTTAAACAACGTCTCTCCATAGGAAAGTTCGGTCGTATCGGAACATAACAATGATGATCCTCCACCGGCCACAACCACAAATACCAAATCATTCTCATCGGCCTTTTCTGCCAATGCCAAAATCTCAGCAGTAGCTTCTATGTTTGCCTCCGACGGCATCGGGTGCGATCCCTGGTATGCTCTTACCGGATCGCAGGGAAAAATACTTTGATCAATGACGACACTGTCTGTAACCCACGATTGCAAGGTTTGCTGTAACTCAAAAACTGCACGACATGCGCCTTTTCCAAATCCGAGAATGTATACATTGGTATAACTATCAAGATCGATGGTAACCCCATCAATGGTCATCAGAGAATTCTGCAATTGAATCGCCGCATGTAAAATCTTTTGGGAATCGATGGCATCAAAACCGGCTTCAATGATTTCAAGCAATGCCGCTCGTTGAGGAGTCGTAGCTAGCTGGTGAAAATTTCTAATTCTGTGCTGTTCCAATGCCCATAGGATACCACGTTGCCAACTCCTTGTTAATAACCCCAATTTGCCGTGGTCCCATATAAACCATCCCGGTTATCATCTGGACCAGAGAGGCGCCACAGAGGATTTCTTTTAGTTCTATGCTTTTATGGAATAGCTATATTTTGAACAGCTTCGGCAGCACGTTCAGCACCAACCACAGGAGTAAAGCTTTTCATAATAATCTCACGCTTCATAGTTGAACTCAACAACTGCTCCGGTCCCCCTACGAGATCGCCTCGACGACTATACCAATCTCGGTATAATAAATGGAGATCAACACCACTCATTTCAACTGCTACCAAAAAAATAGACTTGAATTTCACCCTACTTAGCGGATCTGCGGCCATGTTGGCGCGAACGATACGTAGCTGTTTTTCTTTCATCATCAAAACTTCGGGGTTAGTTGTAGAAACAAACTGAATACCGAAAAGTTCAGATGCTTTATTTCCGATCACAATATCAATTTTTTTTTCGACGTCATATTCGGCTGGAGCGTGCACTGGGGTTATATCCATACCATCATCATCATTGGATATCTGCGTTAGCAAGCTAAGTGCCATTCTCTCTGCAAGCGATCCTGAAGTCGATTGATCGGGTGACGTGCCAAGTTTTTCAAACAACTCATCATATGCATCGGCCTTTAAACTTGCTCCGCCAAGATTATGCCAATTTGTGGTTTCAATGAGAGAACAAATCCGCTCCCATTTTTGCGCAAACCTTCGCAACGTTTGTAAAAGAAAAATCTCGAGCTGAATATTGGAGGATGTACGATAGTCAAATGCATACTCAACTTCCCAAACAATACTAGCCTCCAATTGTCCTACCGTACAAGATATAAGTTCTCCGTGTGTTGATTCTACGACAAAACGATTACTGCCTTTATCATAGAACGTATGTCGTGCAGTTTCCGGCCAAGTTATTTGCTCTGTTCTTGACAGTGCGTCGATTTTCTTACGCACTTCTTTATAGTCACGTTGAAGATCCTCCTCTAGCGCACGGGCTCTCTCAATAACGAGACTGCTAAGCGGTCCCTCCTGAATCTTGATCATTGCTAAACGATCCCTAACTGGATGAAGAAATTTTTTTAGCTCTTCAGTACTGGACATCAACGCCTCTCGATATTTTCGAGTTTCTAGAAGCTCTTGTTTTTTCGCATGCTTCTCGCTAACAACAGTATCCAATCTACGTTCTTTTTTCATATATCCCTGCATATAACGTATCACCTATCTACACAAAATTCTAGCACTTTACCAAATCAAAACGCGGGCCGGAGCCCGCGTTTTAAAGACTAAAGGAGTTTACAGTACCGGCACAAAGAGATTCGAGTTGATAGTTTCTTGGTTGCACGCATATCCGGTCAGCGTCGTTGTGCTCATTTTTGCGGCAAAATAGTCATAGTATGTACTGCCAGGATAATACGCGGTTGCAGGTTCATCGGCATATGAGTTATAGACAACGGTTCCCGGATAGAAGATATCAATATACGTCATCACAAATGTGCCATTTGATGCCAATGACTCTCTTTGCTTGCGAACCTTGCCATCGCTGAAGAAGTAATGCTCTACCCAGTCCGGTCCTTTTTCTCCGGGGTTCATAAATGGCGATGCACAGTTGAGACTTAATCCGCTATCGAGGGCTTGCTGAAGCGTCCAGTCGTTTGGCTGAAGTACATTGACCTGATCGAAGACATGGATCAGTACGGACTTATATGCGGTCTTTCCACCGGGACCCGTGCAATAAAGCATGTAGTACTTCTCTCCGGAAAGATTGCCGGTCGCAAACGTACCAGTGGTCGGCTGTACTCCAGTCAATCCATAGTAGCCGGTACATGATACCGCATCAACAGTACTCCATCGCAATGTGGTGCCAGAACCCCGGGTCAGTACTGTGTTGTCCGCAAAAAAATCGATAGTTGGTATAGGGCCGGTTGGTGTGGGTACTGGTGTCGGGGTAGGCGTGGAAGTTGGGGTTGC